>Ga0209193_1000174_pt1 | contig 47444 bp, 63 predicted proteins | sample COGITO_mtgs_1003_FD_185515 | JGI IMG/M metagenome (GOLD analysis project Ga0209193, IMG submission 185515) | Pelagic marine microbial communities from North Sea - COGITO_mtgs_100330 (SPAdes) (version 2) | ecosystem: Environmental > Aquatic > Marine > Epipelagic ...
CTATCTCCTCACTTATTCTCCGATAATCCGCTAAATTACTACGGTACTTGTCTTGATTGGTGTGAGTGGGAGTGGCTTCCGGATTAGGCAAGAGTTGAGAGCCGGGTTTACCGGCTGATTCGGGCCGGTGAAAATTTTCGTCGGAGCCGCGCGTCGCGCGCGGGCTTCGGCGGTCGGGTGTGGGCCGGCCGGTCATGCGTGGGCCAGTGTGAACGCCTCGAGATTGTGGCGTAATTCGTAAAATGCGATAATATATTCTTCCATTCGTTCTAGTTCTTCATCTGTAGGATGGTCGGCTCTGGGAAAGCAGAATATGAATTTAAGTACATGATTCATTTTCGTAATCTCCAGACTTCTAAGAAGAATATGATCGGTATGAGTACGGCCCAGAATACGAACCATATACTTATGCCTAGTATAATTGAGAATGTCATTAGGCAACCGAACGCTATTAATGATAAATAGAACTTAATGATGTCTGTCAACTTATGCACCTATATCCTGTCCGAGCGGCTCTCCACAGTGGTCGCATATAAACACCGGAATAGTTACTACTTGTTCTTGTCCGTTCGGTGACATAAGAGCCGATAACTTCTTCATTTGAAATACTTGTTTAAAATTCTTATGTCCACAGCTTGAGCACTCTATATCTGTAAGATCGTTTGGATCTATATTGACCTGTTGTTGCATGGGTTGTTGTTGCATATTATCCCTCCAAGACCTGTTTACTTTTTTCACCGTATAGATCCCAGACTTGAGGTCCTTTGTTCTTCTCTGTCTCTACTCTAACCTCACCCTTTATAGCATCTACAATAAATGCAGTCTCACCAGTATGTTTAAATATTTCATTCAAGCATGCTGTTAAACTAGACTGTATGACTTGGTTATCTGTATCGCTTATAGCTTCTTCAGTCAATAGCCATCTGTCTCCAGGTGCTTGACGTTCAGCCATTATTTTAATTGCCATATTACTCTCCTATAATTTTTTTAATTCTTTTGATCCTACTTCCCAGGGATATACGAGCCACTCAGGCCCTTTGACATTGACAAATTTATCAACTTTTTGTATAACACCAGGATCAACGTCTACAACTGCAAATGTGTAATTCATCTCATCACCATTATCAATCTGATATACTTGTTTTTTGAGGTGGTCAATTGTACTGCCAGTATCGCATATAGAATCTACAATAAGAATATTTTTATTTTTACTTTTAAGAGGTATATTCTGTCTCATACGCCAATGATACCAGTTGAGCATCCAATATCCGGGTGCGTCTGCAACCATTGGTATCCCAAGTTTGTGTGAGACCATTGTTGATAGTGTTACGCCGCCTCTTGGTACGCCGTATACGAATAAATAATCTTCATTTTTAATCTGTTCACATAACTCAGCAACGTCTTCTTCCCAATCGCTCCAGCCTCTGTATAATCTATCATTATCAAAGTTTGGGTGATCTTGTGCATTGCTAGATACTTGTACAGCTCCTACAATGTTTCCATTAGCTGTCATAAATCGTTTATCTTTCATTTTTATAACCTTTTGTATTTTTAATTACGCACCAAACATGCTCCATAGTTTGTCCAGTACAAGCATGATAAGTCCAGTTCCCGCAATTCCTCTCCACTTCTGTGAATTTTCTCTAAATTGTGAGTTTTGTTTTGTCTCTGCCCATAAGCCATCATTTGGGTTAAACATATTTTCTTTTATAAAACTTAATGTTGCATCAGTCTTACCGTGTGCCATTGACATATCGTGTCTCATCTGATCCATCTTTTTATCGAGCTCGTCTAATCTATAATGTACTAACTCTAAATCTTGCTTATCTTTTGCATTCATTTTGATTAATCCGTGGTTGATTCTAGTATAAATATCTTCATATTATTTTTGTAAGAATTTTTTATTTAGTTCTTTGGCAAGAGCAACAACTTTTGTTGAATCAATCATTGAAGCATCCTGTCCGTACATCCTTTTAAAATCTTTATTTGTTCTTTCACGTGACCATTCGCTGTCCTCAATAAAGAAAGAAAGTATATTGATTCCGTTTTTACGAAAGTTGTTTATTTGTTCTTTTGTATGGCTAAGTGCAGAGTTTCCGCTGTAGTCCATTGTTTTGTTTGAGAACCAAGGCATGCCGTCTGAGTAGTTAAGAAAGTAAGCATCACGTCCAGCAGCTGTATTGATAATTTCCTGTGAGATAGCTTCAAAGCATAAACCTTCAGGAGTTGTGCCGCTTGTCTTAAGCATTCCCCAGTATTTTTTGATGTGAACCATCTTGTTAACTTTTGAATCATAGAGTACAACTAGCATTGGTGAACCATGATTTTTCATATGAATTGTAGATCTGTATGTAACTTGAACATGTATGTTGCCAGCCATCGAAGCAGCTTGACAAATAGCAGCTGTTGACTTGAGAGCATTATCGAATTTTGCACCGTCCATAGATCCAGAACCATCGATTGAAATATGAATGAAAGCATCATTATATCTTTCAGTAAGAGTTGTTTTAAATACTCTGTCGTTATTGAAACCTAGCTCTGCAATAATTCTTTTATCAAGTCTGCCTGAGTCCTGACGTGACCATTTTGTAGTGCGTTCTTCATTACGAACCTGAAGTTTCTTACCAAGAATACGACCAAGTCTAATTCCATCAGTGATAGCTGTTTGTGTTCTGGTTGTTTCGCCACTTCTCATTGCCCAAGTATCAACGAAGGGGTATAACTTACGTTCTTCCCAGTCCATATTTTCATTAAACATTGCCTGTGTAAGTCTTGGTAGAATAACACAGTTTGTCTTTTGATATTTACCAGTTCCAACTTCTTTTGTGTAAGCACCTGAGCTTTCAACAGTTGAGATTGTTGATTTTTCTGATTTTGTCAACTTAACTTTTTTAGTTTCACCATCAATAAGCTGCTTTTGTTTTTTAATAGCGTTTTGAAGTGATCTTTGTTGACTTGGTGTAAGTTCTGGCATATCTTTTGAAGGAGCAGGTTTGCCGTCAGCTTTCATTTCTTTATTACCTGTATCAACTTTTGAACCTTCACCGTTTGAATCAGAAGATGAATCAGAACCGTTTTTTGATTCTGATTCCTCTTCTTCTGATTCCTTTGAGGTTACAATGTTTGCCATAATGATGTCATAAACTTCGAAAGCAACGTTTAGTGCATCTTCAGTAGACTTAAGTCTTGAAATATTTTTAAGATCGATTGTTCTGTAAATCTTTCTAAGTTCAGGTAAAGCATCTAGATCTGTATTTTTATTGGTAAAATTCATAATACGAAATTCATAGCTTTCCCAAGTAGATTCACGGTGCTCGTTAGATTTAAGAGCTTTATCAATAACTTTAAAATTAAAGTATTTGTTGTACATTGCGTGATAGTAATTTTGGTAGCCTGGAGCTGATTTAAATACTTGAAAATCGATTCTTCTGTCTTCAATATAGTTTAATAGGTTTTTAATTTTTTTAGCAATTTCACCGTATACATCTTCATATCTTTCACCAACTAGAGTAGGAACTGTTTTAAGAAGTTCGAAATCACTGTGTACGATGTGTGAACCTTCATGAAGAGCAAGGCCAACATTAGGATCAAAATTCTTGCTGTCCATATTTCCTGATAAGTAAACTTTTTTGCCGTCTGTATAAGATTCATCTTTTGAATTATATGTAACTGGAATATCTGTACGACCAGTAACAATATTAACATAATTTGAGATAGCAGATCTGTATGATGCTAGCTGTACTAGATCTCTTCCTTTTGTAATTTCTTCTTCTCTCCACCACATATCGGAAGAACCTGTTAAGTTTCCGATCCAGTAATCTGATGTATTGTTTAGTCTATTCATTGTAACCTCTTATTAATTGATATACTAATCTAACCCTTTTCTGGGACAAAGTAAAGGCTTTTTTTCAATTATTTTAACTTTTTTTTGCTTCTTTTTAACTCAGCCAAGCGACCTACGTCTTCTTTAGTCTTTTCTTTATGACATTTCCTACATAAAGTTTGTAAATTTCTTTCATCCCAGTAACTCCAATCAACTTTCTTTGTTGTCTTGTATTTCTGTTCGTATAGCGGTTTTATATGATCAACCTGAAATCTTGCATCATAGTCACCACAATATGCACATTCACCATAGTCACGTTTTCGTATATAGTCTCTGATAGTCTTGCCGTCATATATCATTAGATATTTTTCAGAGCATTGTGGGTGCCAGCTAGCTCTATTGTTTTTTCGACCCTGACTATCATTGATGATGCTTCCACACCACCTGCATTGTCCTTTTTCTGTTACTTCATAGTATGAGTCTGGCTTTGGTGGATAACGATAATCTTTTTCATGATGATCGTGTTTTCTAGTCTTTTTTCCTAGTGTTCTTTTTGTTCCGCTGCTCCATCTCGGCATTAAATTCTCCTATCCATTGATTTAGTATTGTACTATTGAAGTATATCCCACACATAAGCATCGGCCTCGTGCGCTTAATAGTTCTATCGCTTTGATAATCAACAATTTTTTTAAATAAATACTGTGCTAATTTAGTTTCTTTGTCCAATGTAATTTTCCGTTATCTGTTTGGTATGTTTCCCAACCGCATTTCTTTGTCCATAAACAATGCCAAGTATCTGGGTTATATATACTGGTGCTTATTCTGGGCTTCATATTGTATCCACAGAAACACTTGGGTGTGTGCCTAAACCAACTATTAACCAGAAGCCTTAAGAACCTGCCAGCCATTCGAATCTTTTTAGTTTTGCCCACTTTATATGCTTGCAACCTACAATTTTAGATTTCTTTTTCCACTTGTATGCAGGACAATCACAAGACCACTCTCTTCTGCTGTTTAGCTGTATGTCGTATTTCTTACCTGGAATTTTGTAGTGTGTTATGTCGTTTTCATCTATTATCTGACCGTCGAACGTTTCGATTATCTTTTCTAATAGATTCAAATTGATACCCTATTCTTTATATTGATCAAGTATTGATAAGTTTTATTCATTGCAACCTTCTGTTTGTTTGTTAAATTTTGATGTCCTTTTGCGGATCTCTTTACTGATATTAAGAATTTTTTGTTTCTCATGTAGAAGTGCCTTTGTATGGCACCTAGATCATATAATTCGTTAAGTAGTGCAATACACTTATCAATTGGGTTTATCAATATTCTTAATCTTTGTTTTTGCTTCTCTGATGGATATAAGAAAGATTGATAGCTCTTGACTGCATTTACTAAAGCTTCTTCAATCCTGGGTGTGATTCTATCACCGGTGAGGATCTTGCCCATCATCTTCTTTAAGAATAAATTGTATCCGGTGTCTGATACCCAGTATTTTTTATCTTCAACTAGGACTTCTAGCTGCTGATACATTTTGTCAAATCGTTTGTTTTCGTTATCTATTAATCCAGGTGTGTATTTCATGTTAGAATCTAACACTTTTTTGTTATTCATGTAAAGGCTTTTTTTCCTTTTTTTTAAATATTTTTTCGTAATTGTCGTCATATTTCTTCTTGTCTTCTACTCTGCTCTTACTTCCTTTCCCTGTCCATGCTTTTTTCTTCATTCACTGTGTCTCCAAGGTCCTGACCATTCATCACCTGTATTTGGGATCCTAACTAACTTATAAAATACTGTATCAATTTGAAATACCTCATTTATTGCAAATGTGCTAGTCTCTTCGAATACAACTCTATCTATTAATATTTCGACTAGCTCTTCTTTGTAAACATCTGGCATTGTTGTCATTGTAACTGGTTCTATTAGTTCCACATTAATTTGGCAATAGGGATCATTTGCAGGAATGAGCCTGTACGGTACAATCTCTACTTTTATGTCATCTCCTTTTAATTGAGTTGACCCAATTGCTAATACAGCAATTATGATATGGATAATTGTTAAATAATTAATCCTTTTCATCTTGATCTCCTTGATATGGTTTTATTCCAAACTCATTTAGAAATTCTGAAAAACTTACGTCTTCTGCTGGTGGAGCTTGTGGTATTCCTAGATTGTCTAGAATTTTCATGTAACTTTGTTTTGTTATTAATCTTTCTCTAAGCCTTCCAAATCTAATAAGCATGTCTTCATTTTTTGTGCCAAATATTTCCATTATCTGTTCACACGCCCATATACACTGATTTAATTGTTTTCCGTCTATTAAATAGACTTCTTCGTCTTCATGATATCGCATTTAATATTAACCTTTGCTCTTTTTTATTCATTACAGCTATTCCTGCAAGGAAAGAATTTATACTACTTTTCTGTATTAGCGTTATAGAACCTGTGCTGTACATTTCATCAACTTCACTCACCGCCTTATGATAACCCTCACATTTATATGTATCGATTGCTTCTTCTTTAATTGAACTAGTTGAGCGGGTGGCCGGAATCGAACCGGCATCACCAGCTTGGAAGGCTGGGGTACTACCTTTGTACGACACCCGCTTTTGTTCTTTATATTGCTTGTACCATCTGTCCCATGAGCTTGAGCCTCCTGAAGATTTGCGTCCAACTTTGACAGAACGTCTATCAAGCCTCTGTATATTTTCTTTTTGCTCTTTAGTTACTGGCTGTACATATGCACCGGTTTTGTGAGGATAAACAATATTTGCAGAATAAGGTTCTACTTTACTGCACCTTACGCATTCTTTATATCCTAAGTAAATTCTTGTGTTCGGCATAAACTTACCGCATGTATTACAGCTTTTATTCATATTAGAATCTAACACAGAAAGCCTATTCGCGTAAAGGCTTTTTTTCACTTTTTTACATATTTATTTTTAGGAACAAACGGAGAATAACCTTAATGCAGATACCGATATTTGTTTGGGAATGGTTATCAAATGTCTTTTTTATTCTATTGTTCTATTATATTGCCAAACTCTGGTGGGATAACACTTAAGATGCGTTTTGCATCCTCTTCTTTAGTTGTGACAGTAAATTATCAATCTTTATTATCTTTTGTGGATCTGTAACTTTCGCTCTAGTATTGCTTAGTTTTCCATAAGCTTTTTGTAAATCTATTAGAGCTAAACCTTTCATACTTCTTCTATAATATAGATGATTCAGTGCTTCATCCTCTGCTTCTGCACCTCGAACTCCAGCAACAGCAGTTATTTGTTCTACTTCGCCGTATACTTCTGTAATTTCGTCAATCTCTTCCCACACTGTATTTTCCCACATAACATCTAAGTCTATATCATCAAAAGATGCTGTTGCAATATCTATGCTATCTTGAATTGCCTTTAACCTCCTTCGTTCCTTCGATTTAAGTGCAAATTCAGCGTTTAGTCTTACTGTGCGGATTGAATCACATTCACTCAACCAACCTCCATAACCTTTCCAAGCTGGCGAGCCTTTATAATCTCTATATTCTGTATCATCACAATCTATTCCATAAGCAGTTGATCGTTTAAAATCTGATGTTCTCTTTATGTCTTGAGAGTAAATAACATTTATTAATATTAAAAGTACTAAGTATCTCATAATACTTCTATCTCTGTACCTATTCCTCTTCTGTCACTGACTGTCCCAACAACAATTGTGTATATGCCAGGTATTACATCAGATGACCATTCTGTCCTGTATAACCTCCATGTATATGTTTCAACTCTTCTTCTTCCGTCTTTGAATGGATCTAAAGATAATGGTGTCATGTGAATTAGCTTACCATTTTCATTAAACATATAAAGTTTTGTATTGTCTCTCTTTATATCATATCTTACTTTTACACAAGGTCCACCTCTTCCATCAAATGCTGCCCATGCAGATATTGGATGATCATCAAAGTTTTCCATTGAAGGTACTTTTTCTGTAGGAATCGCATCAGGATCAGGTGCTAATATCACATAGCCGATTGCTATTGCGATTCCTAAAATTAAGCCTATTTCTTTTATATTGTCATTCATATTAATAAGTATACTTTATTCCTTCTTCTGCTAATTGAAAATTAGTAGAATCATATGTGTAATAAAAAATCTCGTCATCAGGTCTCATATGGAATATAGCTGGTTCACCTATATCATCTAAGCTAAATTGCCACTCATTATCTTCATCTGGTATACCTAAATCCATAGTGATCTTTAGATTACGTGTTCTACCAAATGTTGATAGTGGATTAAACGGCCAGTTTTCATTTCCTGTTTCTATCAGTAAATCACTAGCATAGGATTCACATCCTGCCCATATTTGGTTGACAACTACCAATTCAGCTCTTACAGTTGCTTGATCCAAGACTTTTGTCATTTTTGGTGTTGCAACTGCAGCTAATATTCCTAGAATTATCATAACCATTACGAGTTCTATTAATGTGAACCCTTCGTTCATTTTCTCTGTAAAACCCTTCTTTAAGGTTTGTATCATTAGTTTTGCTCCAGATCTGGTCTGTAAACCATGATCGACGGTCTGTAGGGAGGGTCATCAAATCCCACCTCACCTGTTATTGGATTGTAGGGCCACAAAGCTAAGCTGTCTTCTTTTCTTCTGTGTGCAATATGATTAGGATAATTATCATCATTATCAGCAGTAAATATCCAATCACTATCATTCATTTCACGAAGAAGTGTATTCATTGACTTATCATAAGCCGGTGGAACCTTGTTAAGTGCTGTAAACGGATTAGAAGGCCATTTTAATATTCCTTCCTCAATATACCTTTCGTGAGACCATGTATCTAAAGCAGCTACCATGTTTATCAATACTCCTTGCTCAGAAGCTGCTTCAGATTGTCTTACAATACCAGCAAATCTTGGGATTGATACTGCAGCTAATATGCCGATGATTACCATTACCATTATTAGCTCAACCAAAGTAAATCCGTTTCCTTTACTCATTAGTGAGGCTTTCTCTACCATTTAAATAGCCGGTAGTATCTGCATCAGTTCCTGAGTTAATACCTTTGAAGTATTCCCACTTATACCTAGAGTTGTCTGAACGCTGGTGTGTAATATAAGCTGGATTACCATCAACAAATGTCCATTCTTGATCTGAATCTGCATTTGTTCCATCTTCTGTGTAAGATTGAGGTGCTTGTTTTAAAGCATCAAATGGATTATCGGGCCAAACAGCTCTACCATCTGAAATTAATGTATGAATTGCGTGATTCTCTAACGCTACCTCAACATTGCTTATCACTGCATCTTCAGCAGCTACTTCGGCATTCTCAATTGTATTCATGTATCTTGGAATTGCAACTGCAGCCAAAATACCTAAGATAATCATTACCATGATTAGCTCTATTAGAGTAAATCCGTTTTGATTGTTATTTAGTTTCTTCATTTTGTCTTCTTTCATTATAAGTTAAACTGGGTTATTGTTTACGGTACTAAAGTTTTAAATAGTTTTGATGGGCTTTCTGTGTCTATCACAACAAGAGCAGGTGCTTGAGCATCTGTTCCTGATCCAGATCCTGGTATTACCAAATATGCGTAAGCACCGTCCTGAAATGGTGATTTCATACCTTGATTACCAAAGTCTGCTTTAAAATCTAGCGCACCTGCTGAATTAAATCCAACTGATGTTTCTGAGTTCATCCATCCACCTTGAATAGCATCATCGTCATCACTTGAGGCTGAAAATACATAAACAAACTCACCTAATTCTGATTCATATGATTCTTTATTTTCTAGAATTGTTTCAATATAAATTTCTAAAGTTTGGTCTGTGTATTCACCATCACCTAAATCTATTCCACCTACTGGTTGATCGTATTTAGATTGTCCTGGAAATCTTCCTTTTCCTTCCTCAGATAATGTCTGGTTGTAGTAGTTATTTGCTACTGTTAACATTTTATCAATGTTTGCGATAGTTTTCTTTTCTTTAGCTCCTGCACCGATTTGTCCAAATTTAGGTGCTGCTGTTGTAGCGAGTGTCGCCATCATTGCTGTTGTAACTGCGAATTCAGCAAGAGAGTTTCCTTTCGTGCTTTTCATCTTTTTTAAGATCTTTTTTATTATTTTAACGAACATCTTAATGCTCCTTTTGTGTTTAATACTGGTTATTGTAGTCTTCCTATAGTATATAGAGAAAAAACTATGCCAAACCCTTCAGTTTTGGGAACTTTTTTTTAAAAACTTTTTAAGTGTTGTTATTGTTGAACTTTATTTTTAGTAGTCTATAAACTAAAACAGCCCCAGGAAGGAGCTGTTTAAAAATGTTACAGTTGAGTTGTAACAGGTGTACAATTATGTTACGTTAGTAATCGAACCCCTCGTCGGGTCCTGCTGCTTCTTCTGTCCACCATCTGTTGTTAAAAGTATCAGAAGATGCTGATCTTTGAAATGCTGCTTGATTTGTATCGTATTCTTTGTGTGTCATTACTTTCCAAAGCTTATCAAATTGTTCTTCATCTTCCATTTGCTTCATTTTCATGAAATATTGTTTTGCGCCTCCAGGTGTAACAGAATCTATCTTATCTAAGATTTCGTAAGTCTTGTTAATCAAAACATAAATCATTTTCCTTGCCCCCTATATTTTTTTCGTTTAAAGCGCTTGCTGCCTACTTTTGTGCTAAATTTTGTGCCTCTTCCAAGACCTTGACTGGTCTTCTTTCTAGATCTTTGCTGATTGCCGTCCTGATTAATTACTTTTGCCATTGTGTCTTCCTAATTTAAGTAAATTGCCATTGAATCTATTACATCACCACCTGTTGACCACCATAGCCACATGTGTTTTCCGTCCATTGACTGGACAGGTGCTAGTACATTATTAAAAGTACCGTCGCCTCTAACTAAAGAAACTTGATTTGTAACAGGAGCCATAGTATGTTCATCAAGGTATTCTCTCTGAGTGCTGCCATCAGTGTCATACCATGTGCCAGATGAGCATCCTCTACAGTCTAGCTTAAAATATCCGTTAGGGTTGTGAACCTTCCAATACATATCAGACTCCCACTCAATGCGTGTATAAGTCACATCATACTCATCACTCCACATTTCTCCTACCATTGTGTAGAGTGTCTGCCAGCTTGATTCACTCAGATCTAATTCACCTATATACTCAACAGCAACAAAAGCTGTGCCGTGTAAATCATCGACCTGCTGACCTTCTGTAGGCAGCTCACAGCCGATTGATAGGATTAATATTAAACTAGCGCTTACGCTTTTTAGGATATTGAACACCATTACTCTTTGTCTCCTTTAGTTGTTTGAATTTTTTATAACCTTTTTTCTTATTACTTACAGTAAATTTTCTTTTCTTTTCTTCAATTACACCTTCATCTTCAAAACTCTCGATATCGTTTATGTTGATATTCATCAGTATCTCCTAGTTAAACAGAAGCTTGAGCTTGTCAAGTCTGTCCATAAACTCTGTTATTGTAAAATCAATGCCACTGTCAGTGACAATTCTTGTAGATTGTAACAATTCTGGGTGCTTATTTAATATTGTATGAAGTGATCTCATACCGCGTTCAGCATAAAATGTACCAAAACTTTCATTGCCAAGTATATTGGCATCAAACTGTAGTTCTTCGTTTGTATCATCTGGTAACTTAATGTAGTATGTTATCATATTATATTAGAATCTAACACTCTTTCAATTAAAATAAAAGGACTTTTTTTATCTTTTTATACATTTTTGAAATCGTTTAAGTGCACGTCTTATGATATGTGGTCTGCTATTATTTCTTGCAATGATCAATAATGTTCTTTGCCTGAGCATAGCTTCTTGTAACTCACTCAATTACTATTCCTTTGTAGCTTTTTCCTCCGCAGGCTTATCAACAAGGTCTTCTTTCTTAGCTGCTTTTTCTTTGGCTATCTCAGACTCAAAGTCTTTTTTCTTACCGCCGTGGTAATCGTAAGCATGACCTTCCGCTATTAATATGTCATTTATACTTACCAAACCATCTTTGCTTCTGTCGACTCCTTCTGGGATTATTCCTCCAACAGCATCAGGACTTACAAAAACTTCACCAAGAACACGTCCAAATTTACCTGTTCCAAATGATATAATTTTGAATACCCCTGATTCTAGAAGCTCTTTGTTTCTAGCTTTTGCTGCAAGGCCTTTGACTTTTTCTGCTTTATCTCTAGTTCGTGATTCCCATGTGTCAATTCCCATGTAACGAACTCTTTTCTTGATCTTAAGATCGAAACCTAAATCGATAAAACAATCGATTGTATCTCCATCTAAAACTCTAACTAGTGTCGCATTGTACTCAAACGACGCAGGTTTTTGTGGCATAACTATTCTCCTAAATTTTTATTTTATACAACAAGCACACAAATCATCATCACTGCAGGTGCAATTTGGACATTTATATTCTTTCATTATATTTCTCCATTATATTATTAAATATCACGCTTGAATGTTCTTTTGCTGTATCTGTTCTAACTTTTTTATTTTAAAGTGTAAATTTCCAAACTTCATTTCACCAACAGTGCCGCTGTCTTCTAATACAGCACCTAACTTTTGTATACATGCAAAATCATCTTGTGTTATATTTTTAGCATCAAATTTTACGATAATGTCATTCTTTGGTTCAATATGATCAGAGTGTATTTTTTTACTTAAGTCGTAAGTCGTTCTTGGTTGTTCTTCATCGATGTATTTACTAACTCCGAAGCCTTTATGTCCCACCCAGTCGCTGTAAATATCATCACACCACGGCTCTAATATTGACAGTGCGTTTAAGTCACAATTATTAACTACAAAACCTACATCATATATTGGATCAACAATTGGGAGCATATAAGGATCGTGCTGTACATTTGTTTTCCACTTACGAAAGAAGTTTCTCATATTTTTTGCATTTGTATCTTGCCATTCGGGTGAGTCTTTTCCAATATCACCTCCAGAGTACTTGTTAAATCTGCTACCTCTGCTTGTAAAGTGATATACAAATCCTTCCCATGTCTGCAGAAGTTCATAACCCTTCAAATAGAATCTGTTAAATAAGTCTGAGTCTTCTCTAGACTGAGGAGCAAATAGTTCATCATGTCCTCCAATAGCTAAGAAGTCATCTTTATACATACACCACGGTGCGAATATTCCTTGTGTTATAACACGATTTGTTGGTGGTTTATATTCTAGCCATTTATCAAAATCAAATTCTTCTGGTTCTAAACCGAAATCTTCTATTACTTTTTCTGGCCCAGGCGGATGCAGTGAAGGTTCTATCCTGGTTGCTGTGACAACTTTTCCTCTTTCTAGATGTTTTAATATTGCTTTGTCTAGATCTTTACCTGCAACCATGTCTGCATGAAATGCCATAATAATATCTGTCTCTGCCATTTCAATTCCTTTATCAAACATTCCAACTATTCCAACACGTTCTGGGCCTGGGTTAGAATGCACATGGAGTCTGTCATCTTTAACGGTTTCCAGCCATTCAGCGGTCCCATCTTCACTAGCATCATTTAACACTAGAACATGATGTTCTCCTTCCAAAGCAATGATTGATTTATAGGCTAACTTTAGAAGTTCTAAATTATTTCTACTCGGTATTACAAAAGTTATTTTTTCCATTATATTCTCTTAAAAGTGTATTTTATTAAAGACAAGATCTAAAAATTTCTTCTTTGTAAATTCAGTTCTCGCATACATTTTTGCATCATCAGAAACTGTTTTATAAAATTCTGGATCTGTCTTTAATTTATCTGCTATTTTTATTGCGCCTTCTATATCATTATGTTCTACAGATGTCTCAGGATAACATAGTCTTTGTGTATCTGCATGTGAATTTCCAACACAAGGTATTCCCCACCAAGCACAGTTTAAACTAAAACTAGCAGCACAAGTAACGCCTGGCATGTTTACTGCATAACTGTAAGTTGATAATTTGCTCATCCAAGTTTTCCAGTCCATGTATTGTAAATAATTAACATCAAGTGATGCTGCTGTATCCCATGAATCTTTTGGCATTCTGTCTTGCCCCATCGGTGGTATCCATATCGAAGCTTTAAAATGTTTTGCTATTAGTATCTGATCGAATGCATTATACTCTCTTGTCGCAGGCCCTGATATAATTGTCTTGTCTTTTTTAAACCCTTCAGCTTCAGGAACGTATGCCATTATGCTTCTCATAACAGATACAGGCTTGCTTTTAAACATACCTTTATAGTATTTAATATCTGTCTCATTCGGGCATATAATCTTATCACAGCTTGCTACATTATTATACCACCAAATTTGTAGTGTCACGATGTGTTGATTCCAATAACCTGCTTCTCCGTCTTGATAAAACCATAACTCACCTGTTACTTTTTCTTTTAATTCTTTTATTGTGTTAAAATGATTTTGTACTAGCCACGAGATTATTTCTTTTCCCATATCTCCTTTCGGAAGAACCACAACAGCATTTCCTTCATACTTTGTCTCTTCCTGTAGTACTTTTTGTATTGGCACATGTTCACAATCCCAAGCCATGATTTGAGATTCTAAAACTCTCATGTTGGGATAGTCTTTTGGCATCTTGCCCATTAATCCCATCTCAGTAAAACAATAATCTATTTTATTTATTGGTGGCATATTATATCCTTAAATTTTTCTTCACAGTCTAATCCGTATAGCTGTACAAAATCTAGTGAAGATAAGTTTGTTAATTCTGTATCACTGCCGTGTACTAAACTAAAATAATTTGGCTCTGTAAAGTTTTGCCACTCTATATTAATCTCAGCATTTTTAAATTTATCTAAGTCTAGGTAATCTTCACCTGACTTGCCGCACACATAAGTGTCTGCGTTTAACATTTCACATATATCAAATATGAGATCGCTACCTTTGCTATCTATATTGAGGCTAGATTGAAATGTTACTTTTGATTTTATGCCAAAAGATTTTCTAAAGAAGTTTATCAGTCTTAAATTTAATTCCATAAGACTATTATTGTTATCTAAGCAAGAGTTAAAACTTTTTGTTACATCATTGTCACCGTACAAATGAGTAACTTTATTCTTTGCCTTCGTTATCCAGTCACTATTATTTTTAATCACTACATCTTTAATAGCCTGATTGTATTTTCCCTTTGTTTCAACTGGGATTGTTAGCCATACTTTTTCATCTTTTGTTGAGTCTCTAAGATAGTTTCTGTTTTCAAAGTATCTTTTTTTAAATTGAACATTGTCTAAAAATACATAGACATCAGCACTGTGCATCTTGTGGAAATATCCTAGCCACGGAGCAAATTCTGGTTGATGTATTGCAACTCTCACTTCTTTAACTCATAGACTATATTCCACCAGTAAATAACTCCCTGATACATTTCCCTGGGCACAACAGTTATCTTACCAACTTCTAACTTGTGAACGTCAGCATAGTATTGTTTATGAAATTCAACAAGATCGTTTACATTAAGTAATGCAGATTGTTCTATACCGTAAAATTCTCTTCTATCTTGTGCCCATAGACTGTCTTCTGTATATTCACCGTAAGGTGCTGTGTTTAAGTTGTGTATCACTATACACTTATCTTCAAATAATCTCGGGATGTAATTTACAAGTTTAAAATATTCTGATGTATAGCCATCATCAACATTTGTTTTCCAGACAGAAGAAGGATTGTCGATGTGTATTAAATTAAACTTTTGAAAGTTTATATGGTCTAGACAATCAAATATATCACCAGAGACTCTTTTAACCCCTTCTATCTTTGCCAATTTATTAGCATCTATATCACAGCAAGTCATTGCTGCAACTTCATCTTTTATCTTACTTGTGCACCAAGTTCCATCACCTGCAAACATATCTAATACATTCATCTCTGACATGTCGACTTGCCATTGATCTTTAATTATTTTTAATGATTCTACTATTCCGTGTGATCTATCAACATCACCTTTTTGTTCTGCTATGTCTATTAAAGCCATTTTATTATCCTATATACTTCATAATATTTGTTATCTGTGTGAACAAAATTTTCCATCTGATATGATTTCCCTATGTTCCAGTGTTCTTCACTATCAAGATAGTAACCCATCTTTGAATAAGATTGTTCTTTTCCAATATCATATCCTTCACACATTTCTCTTTTTAAATTCCACTGTTCATCATCGAGAGGTATCCAGTAATTTGCATCAAAGTGTGTAGAGCTTGGAGAATATACTGTTACAAATCTATTCGCGTACTTATACATTCCCATCGCGATCTTATTTAAGACATGATGGTCAGTATGACAATCTTTATCATCGTGTGTCAAAATGTCAAACCTTCTGTCAAAGTCTAGCAGCTTGTAAAAGTCATCTTTTATTTTATCAAAGTCTGTCATTCCTTGTCTTGCTGCATAACCTAAATTTATGTACTCAATTTTAACTGTTGGTCTGTATTTTGATGTTGCGTAAATGTACTCACTCATGAGTTTAAGATTCTCAGCCCATACGCCTCTCTTTGGTTCGTGGTCTGTAGCAATTATAACTTTTATTCTTTGGTAATCTTCAAAGTGTTTTGATATGAAACCCCAGAATGCTAACTCTACGTCATCTAAATGTGCTGCAAATACTATAAGATCTTTCATTTAGATCTCCTTATATTTCTTCTCTCTATAGGATTCAGTGTGTCCTTTTCTAATCAATTCATCTTTTATTGTAGGACAGAAGTTTCCTGAGCCGTGTACTAACTGATAGAATGTTAGCATTGAAAGTATTTCATGAACGTGAAAGTATCTGTTGTCCCAACATAGTTCGTTAACATAATCTGGTTTTATAATACTTGGCTGACCAGAAAGTAAACATGTCTTAAAATTAAGCTCATCATGCGCGTATGTTAATGCACTTATAACATTCTTAGAATTGCCTGATCCTGAAAACCCTATCACCATTGACTTCGACTTTGGAACAGCATAGTCTGATAAGAACTTTATAAAAATATTATTCCATCCAAAATCATTTGCAACTGATGTTAAGTAACTAGCATTATCCATTGAGTAACACTTCTTATCTGTTAGTCTTGAAACATCAGAATTTGCGTGTGTTGCAACAGCATGTCCACCACCATTCGCAATAAAAAATATGTTATCTGAGTCGTTGAAATCTTTTTGCAATTGTTTCCACTCATCTGTTTCTAAACTATCCACAAAAGTTTTAAATAGTCCTTCAAATTCTAAAACACCGTCCATTTTATTCTCCTATAATTTTAAATTTTCTTAAGTCTTTTATTGCTTGATTCCAAGTTGTAAATCTCACACCCTTGTCATCAATGTAAGCTAATGCATTCGGCTTTTCAGTACATATTTCTTTTACATACTCACTAACTTTATGTTTCTCTAGCCATCCTCTAATCAATTCAGAGCCTGTCTTATTGTTTACAAGTGGTCGATCAGAACAACTCTTGCAGCTGTATATTTTTAGCGTGTATCCTAATTCATATAACTCTTTTATGCTTTCTAGAGAACCTTCTATTGGATCACCGTAAATTGTTCCGTCTCCGTATCCCTTGTAGTGGTCGTGTATAACACCATCAAAGTCTAAAGCTATTACACTTTTTTCTGTTGACTTTACCATTTCTAAAAATTTATTTTGTTCCATTATACAACCTCGAGCACATCTCATAGTCCTCTTGTTTTTTAATAACTATCGACTCAATCTTTGAAAGTGTATATATTTTTAAAGGTTTTTTCCATGTTTGAAATCCTTCTGAAACATCCCATCCAGTCATTCCCCACGTTATTTTATTAACTCCTCGCAAATCTTGTGAATTGTTCTTTTTATCCATTGAGAAATTAATTGGCTCACAATTATCACTTAGACATTCAAGATCTGTTCTTTCAACAGTTAATCCTGTACCGACTTTATTTTCAATTGTGTCACTAACTATTCTGTTTATTGTCATTGGGCTAAGCAAAGGCGCTATTGTATGAACTTGAAACAGATAATCAGTCTCTTTTAATCTAAGAAAGTCTTTTATAAACTCTTGATGTGTTGTTTTATTGTCTGCAAGCTCTTCAGGCCTGTGGTGTATCCAAGCTCCTGCCCTGTATGCCAAATTCCCAAATTCTTCATCTTCAGTATTAAACCAGATTTCATCAAAACAGTCTGCTTCTCTGCATCTTATTACTGCATGTTCTATTAGGGTCAAGCCTGCTGCGCCTATCGTCAATAGATTCTTTTCTTTTAGTCTTTGACTTCCCCTTCTTGCAGGGATCATAGCTATCTTTTTCATACCTTTAAGTACTGTTCCATTTCTTTGTCAACAGTAAGCCTATCATCACATTCTCTAATAAGATTAAGTAGCTTAATTTGTGGTGTCATTGCATGCCCACCAACATCTAACTTATCTTTCCAAAGGTCTTCTTTCATATATTCTTTATCATTAAAATATTCTCTTTGTTTGTAACCTTTGTACCAACCATCCTGAAGGAAAGTTATGCCACTGACATGCAGCCTTTCTACATCATAAAAAATTAGATCAGTGAAGGCTGCTGTTCCGATTGATATTCTAGTTCCAAGATAATGATGTATTGTCATGTAGAGTTCTAAGTCAGACCAGACATGACGATTCATTTGATATTCTGAATTTAACTTTTCAAAGTTTAATACATCATTGTGAAAGTAATCTAGATTTCTAGGAAATTGTATTGCTGCCCACTGTACACCATAATCAAGCATTCCCTGAATATTCCATGCGCCACCATTATTCTCATGTTCCATACCACAATGATACCTTACATCTGTTCTTGCACCTAGATTCTTTTTTAATTCTTCTTTTACATTCCACCCTCTGTTTAGCCTTACAACAACGTCAAAAGACTCTATAAAGTCTGCTGATTCTTTTTCTAACATGTAACTTGCAGGTCCAACGATAATAACTTTTTTACCACGTAAATATTCGTTAAACTTTCTGTCTATTTTTGAATTGTCATATAAATGACGCCATATCTCTGGAGTTAAATCAAATCTACCACCGTCTATCTTTTCACCTTCTGGTATTATAAAGTCCAAGTATGCTTTCATTACTACTCCTATTATTTTTTAAAATTTATAATCAAAACGTGCACAGTAGTCTGAAGTGTATTGATACACTAAATCTCTTTCTGTTTTTGTATAAAATTCTCTATATGTTGATTCCCCTAAGACATAATCACCACCGTTTGACCAGTACTCTGGTGTAAGGATTTTGTGACCGTCTGCATGTTGCTTATCCGAATCAATTTTCGGTGTCCTATGTGTGTGTGTAAAATCATCTGGGTGTAGAGGTGTATCTGAAAATAGACGTGATGCTGCTTTAAAAGATCCTTTATAACTTTCAAATTTGAAAGACTTTATATTTCTTATAGCATCACCATAATAGGATAACAAAGAGTTGTCTTGTATGTTTGAGTCAGTATGAGGAAATAATGATTTTACATCACCTTTTAAAAAACTAAGTTTGATAAAAGTTATGAAATCTTCTCGTTCATATGATTCAGGATTTGAACTCGAATTATAAAATAAAAACCAAGATAAGACCATATCCCAAGGATTTCTTGTAAATGTTACAATGTCCCAACTTCTCCAATCATCAGCAAAAGGTTTGTATATTTGACCTATATCTTCAAATGTGTAATGTTTTTTGTGATTTTGTAATCCATACTTTTGACACTGATAGCCTTTTACTACTTTTCGAATAGCCCATTCAAAAGAAGTGCCGCCTGTTCTAGGTACGTGTATAAATACTTTTTTTAATTTAGGATAAAGTAATGCCATTACAGTTCCCTCGTAACTTTTTTCAATATATTTTCCCAAGATGTATACCAATTATACTCTTGCTTTATTCTCTTCTGTATCTTCTCAATGTATGGTTTTTGTTTGTCTATATTTTTAATGTAATATCTAGACAGCTCTTCGTATTCACCAGGATCCTCTGTACATACAACCTCATCTTTATCGAAGAACAAATAAACGCCTTCTGTATCAACTACACCAAATCTTCCTGTTGTAAATACTGTCCAAAATCTGTCCATGACGCCTTTTTCTATTCGCCAGGGTGGTGCATTTACAATTGGGCATATCTTACCCGTCCTAAGTATTGCCTTGTGTGTTTCATTATCTACAATTCCAGCCTGTGTTCCTTCACCTGCAGCATTCCAAGTTAACCCTTGATCATTTGCCATATTACCTAGATATTGGTGCCAGCTATCAACATTTCCTCGTCCTGGTTTACCCCATATTGAGCCAACCCAAGCACAGTCTGCTTGTAAGTTATCCATTACAGGAACAGCAGATTGTATTTCATCCCAACCATACAAGCTTGAGCCCCAAGGTATTCCAAAGATTCTGTCTTTTAATTTTTCAACTATTCTTTCTTTTTCGCCGAGTCCTTTGTGTATAGTCTTCGCTCCGAATCCCCAGACATTTGCACCTGCATCATAAGCATCTTCAAAAATTTTGTGCTGAGTCCACCTAAAATTCTTAAAAAATTCTTGTCGCTCTTCTTCTGTTGTGCCCCAGTTTTTACCTGAGTCATAACCTCCGAACAAAATCATTTTATGCATTATTGCATCTCTGCCTTGTTCATATATTCCATCATTAATTAATGTTATAGTATCTGGCTTATCCCACGTAACAAATATTCTGCTCTTTTTTGCATCTTTTTGTTTAAAGTCTTTTATTTCTTCTGGTTCAATCCATCTGACTTTATAACCTAAGTGGTTGTAAACATCATTAAATCTTTTCCACGGCCAGTGGCAAGTGTTCCATCCATTTCTCCCGGTAAATCCGCAGAGATAAATTACTACATCTGATTTATTTTTCATGGTAGAAAAAAGTCCCTTACTAGTTGTTTTAATTTTTCAAAATCTTCATCTGTTATCATATGATTGTTTCCTATGTAGAATCCTGTTTCATGTAAGTCTTCTACCTTTTGGAAATCTGCAGGATGGTTCACATCTGGATCAGCCTCATACTCTGATAGAAAAGGTTGTCTTAATAAGTTACCGCCTATTAAGGGCCTTGTCTCTACACCGTTATCTTTAAGATGCTTTTCTAAATTTTGTTTTGTTTCTTTATCTTTACAAAGAAAAGGAAGCGCAAAGCTTGAGTTACCTTTTGTTTCAATATTAGAATTAAATGTGTAAGGGTAGCTAGAAAGAATATTCATAAATTTATCTAGATTATCTTTTCGAATCTTTATCCATTCGTCTAAATCTTTTAATTGTTCCATTCCTAAGACAGCATTTAATTCTGTACTTCTAAAATTATAACCATCTGTTACAAATAGAAATGCTGGATGTATTTCTTTATACTCATTGATGTATTTTGATTTTTCTGGTTCGAACATTTCTCTTACCATTCCATGTGATCTTTTTGCCCTCATCAGATTATAAAGTTTAAAGTTATTTGTTGAAACCATACCGCCTTCTATTGTACTCATGTGGTGTCCAAAATAGAAACTAAATGTCCCACCTTGTGTATAATCTCCAGAACCTGCTTTAACACCATCAACTTCAACACCGTGTGATTCACATACGTCTTCTGCAATCAGGGCACCTGGCCATAATTCTCTGCATGTCTTTGTATCCGCAGCTATTCCTAGCAAGTGTGTTATCCATATCATGCCAATTGCTGGATGTTTTTCTTTTATCTTTTTTAAGTGGTCTTTACAAAAGCTAAATGTCTTGTAATCTACATCACAAAAGATTGGTTCCATATTCAATTGAAAAACTGGTGATATATTTGTTACCCATGTCATCGATGGAACTAATACTTTTGCACCGTCAGGTATTTTATAAAGCTCTTTTAATGCTGCCAATAGTAGAAAATTTGCAGTGCTGCCTGATGATACCATCAATGAGTGTTTTACACCTAGCCAGTCTGACCATTGCTTTTCGAACTCTGCAACTTTAGGTCCATTTGTTAATCTACTATTGTTTGTTATAAAATCTGTTAGAACTTCTTTGTGTTCTTTTGTTATGATTTCTTTCATTAAGGGCCAAAACATATTCTACTCCTCGTGTAAATTTATATCGTTCTTTACCATTCTTTCTATCATTTCATCAAAGTTTACTTTAGGCTGCCAACCTAATTCTGTCCTTGCTCTTGAGCTATCGCCTGCAAGATAATGAACATCTGCAGGTCTCATAAAAGCAGGATCTTGGACGACGTGTTTTTCCCAATTTGCAACTCCTATATTTTGAAATGCAACATCCAAGAAATCACCTATAGTGTGTATTATTCCTGTTGCTATTACATAGCTTTCTGGCTTGTCATTTTGTAACATCAGCCACATAGCTTCAACATAATCAGGTGCATATCCCCAATCTCTTTTTGCGTCTAGATTTCCAAGTGTTATAATATCTTTTTTGCCGTGGTATATTTGAGCAACTCCATCTGTTATTTTTCTGGTTACAAATTCAATTCCTCTTCTTTCTGATTCGTGATTAAATAATATTCCACTAACATTAAACATATCATAAGACTCTTTATAATTTATAGTTATCCAGTGTCCGTATAATTTTGCAACACCGTAAGGTGATCTAGGATGAAACTTAGTATCTTCGTTTGCAAAGTTTTCCATCTTACCGAACATTTCAGAAGTTGAAGCTTGATAAAATTTAATCTTTTTTCCGTATTCTCTTATTGCTTCTAACAGCCTGAGTACACCAATACCTGTCACATCACCTGTTTGTTCTGGTGTGTTCCAGCTTTCGCCTACAAAAGACTGCGCGCCTAAACTGTAAACTTCATCTGGATCTGATTCTCTTAAAACTCTTGCCAAAGAATTTTGATCAGCAAGATCTCCTTTTACAAATGTTATCCTGCCTTCGAGGTGTGCTGTATTAACCCTATTTTTACTGCTTGTTCTTCTTTCTAACCCAAAGACTTTGTAACCTTTTTCAAGTAACAAATCAGCAAGATAGCTGCCGTCCATTCCGTTTATGCCTGTAATTAGTGCTTTCTTCATCTCATTATCCTCTCATAATGTTTATTTTGTTCTTCTTGTTTTATTATATTTTTCGGGTGTTTAAGTGCCCATTGTTCTTCAAACGGTAAAAATGCATCTTTGGTTGCGCCTACTAATCTTTCGTGAACAGGCTTTGTCCATTTTATGTGTTCTGCATTTTTATAAATTCTTTGTTGTGGATCTGGCCAGTTTATTCTCTTTCTTTCATCAACTCTCCAACCCCACTTTTGTATGTGATCGTTTGTAAGACCTTCAACTGTGTTTATCCTTGGCACCCAGTACAATTCTATTTCTGGGTTTGACTGTATTAGAGCTTTTATATTCTTTATTAAGAACTCACTTGGTATTTCATCAGCATCAATATTTACGATCCAGTCACCGTTACATTTACTATTCATAAAGTTCTTGTGTACTGAAAAATCGCTATAGAGGGCGTGCTCTTCAAATATTATATTGTGTTTTGGCTCATGTATGTATTCATCAAAAATGCGCCAAGTCTTGTAGTCTGAATGATCATCTATTATTACAAGTTCGTCTTCAGGGTCTTTGTGTTCTAATATAAAAGGGATTAGCTTTTTTATTTCTTTGTGTTCATTGTGTGTTGTAACAGCGTAACTTATTTTCATTTTAAATATTGTCTTCGTTTATCCTTGGTTCGGGAATGTAGCCTAATATTTTTTTCCTCGTTAATCTATCAAACTCAAGATCTTCAGCGACAAAGACTGCGTATCTTGTGAGCATATGCCAAGAAAAAGTCTTATAAACTTTTAACGGAAGCACATCTATTGCTTTCTTTACTTTTGGCCACATCTGCCTAGGATTTCCAGTCATAAGTACATCATAAGTTTCGTCATCTACTTCTCTTATTAGTCCCATACTGCTTATTAATTTACTTTGTTCTTTTAAGTTCATAACTCTTTCACCTCTTTTTTGAGGTGTTGCAGAAAGCTGAAGTGTGTGTACTAATCGAACAAGTCTTCCGTCTTTTTTTCTCTTGTACATATGTCTTTCATTAAGTATAAGACATCTGCGCTTTCTTAATTTTGCACCAGGGAGCTTTCCCTGATAATTAAAGTCTAATATCTGACCTGGCTGTATTGATGCCCAACTAGCTCTTTTCAACTTTGAGATCCTTAGTTATTCCCATCTCTCTTATTGCTGAGAGGAAATCATTCTTATCAGACGTCATTGCATTATCTACATCAAGTTTTGATTCATAGCCTTCAGCATCTGTATCACCTTCTTCGACAGGGACAACTTTTGCGTATTTCCAAACCCAGTCTTTTACTTTGCCATTTTCTTCATCAACTTCTATTGGTTCTGGATAAATCATGCCTAGCTTTCCCATATTGACAACAGATGGGTACCACCATATTTGTCTTTCATCATCAAACTTTTTCATTTGATTCATAACAATTGCCATGTCTTTAGAAGTGTCACTGTCATATTCTTCATTAAATCTTGCATCACTCATAAAACCACATTGAAAACACATATAACTGCTAAATTCTTGAACTTCTTCAAAGCAGTTATTATTATCACCGCAGTTTCCACATTTTACAACTCTTTCCATATTATGCCTTCTCCAACTTTGGTAAATTAATCTTTGGTACAACTGTTTCTGTAAATGTTGGTAAGTGTGAAGTCAATATTTTATCTAACTTTGTTACCATTGACTTAAAGCTAAACTTAGAAGTATTATATATCATCTGCTTCATACCTTTATTTTTATATGTCTTTAAGTTTTTTCTTATATGAAGCATCTTCTGTCCAGCTGCTCTATAATCAACTTGAAACCACTGCTGTCCTTCAACGTATATGTTTTCTTGTAAGCTTTCTTTTTCAACTTTTACTAGCCCACCCGGTATGAGTGATGAATTATTCTTATTTAAAAAGTCTATGTGACCACTCCAATTAGGTGCAATAACAGGCTTACCTGAAAGAGATGCCTCTAGTAGCGGTCTTCCAAAGCCTTCGCCGTGCGTAAACGTAATATGTGCCTTCACTTTAGGGTGATTATAAAGATCGTTTACTTCATCATCGTATAAATCACAGTGTAATAAATAAACATTAGGCAGCTGTGATGCAGGTATGCCGCATTGTGATCTTACATCTTTAATCTTCTTCAGCATGTCTTCTCTATCCATCATACAAGGTGAAGCACCTGATGTTTTTAATATCAATCCTGTTGATTTATTGTTTCTGAAAGCTGTGAAGAATGTTCTTATTAAATTTCCTACATCTTTTCTATCTTTTCCGATACTGCCTTGGAGCCAGTGGCCTACAAAAAGGAAATTCCAACTTGTCTCTACTTGATCCATAGCATCAACTAACACTTTTGAATATTCATCACCGGACTTTTTTCTGTGGTATATTTCTGTGTCTGCGCCTTCGAATAAAACATCTAATGGTTTTTGAATTTTTAATTCTTGACCTTGCTCATTTTTGTAAATTGTCTGCTCCATTACTTCAACACTAAATTTAGAACTTGCCAGTACAAGATCCATCCTGTTACAACCTTCAATCCAGCTTTGAGGTATCACTGTAGCCTCTAGCCCAGCTGTTATTCCGATATTATATTTTCCTACTGGTTGAAATTCATTTGGAACAACAATGTGTATATGAATATCAGGTTGTGTCTTTATCTCGTTTTGATCTTTGACAATCACATCAATTATAGCTTTATCTTTTGGTTCGTCTATTACGAGTGCATTCTGTGGTGTCGCACCCCATGGGACAGGGAAAACTTTTACATTATATTTGTCTGTTGCAAGAATTGCCCTTACAACATCCCTTGATCTTGCACCGTATCCAGATCTTGTTGCGACAGGTGCTGTTATTAAAACCGTTGGCTTCATTATATCTCCTTTGTCATAGTTAGTCCGTTCCATTTAGGTAGTTTATAATCCCATTTTGTAGCATTATCAATCATAACTCTCTGTCTAGGTTTAAAGTTTTCCCATACAGCATCCATGTGTTCCATAAATCTTCTGTTCATTTCAGAAGCTGTGAACCCGAACTCTGGATTAGTCACGTATTCATATCCTGCTTTACCTTTTGCCTGAAGCTTTTCACCTCGTTCTGACCATGCTTTTTTAATTTGTATTGCAACATCTTGCCAGTCGGGTCTGTCATCTGAAATATAGGGTGTTGCAGGTGAACCTTGAAGAGATCTGCTGCTTGGCCATACTGGAAATACCCATTCACCGTGATCTTTATAACGACCGTCATGATTAGAACCCCATTCAGTTGTGTAATCATCAGTTGTTAGGTAGCTGCCATCTTCTTTTTTAAAGCCACAGTAGTCTTGCATGCCACCAGAAACATTTACAATTAATGGCACACCACACATCAATGTTTCTGTACCCATCAATCCAAACCCTTCATTTGAACTAACCAGTATTGAGCAGTCTGCTGAATTATACAACCAGTTCATTTGTTCACGCTCTAATTTACCACCTGAGAATGCTACATCATATCCTGGTGCTAGATTTCTACATAGCTCTGGTAAGTCTGTACCGTTTTCATCAACAGGAGTGCAATGTAAGAGCAACAAACATTTTGCAGCTTCTTCTTCTGTAAGAGAATCACAAAATGTTTTATAAGCATAAACAATATCACCGACTAGTTTTCTTCTTATATTTCTTGCATTATAGAATAAAACAAACTCTTTATCTCTGCCTTGTGTAGCGTCTTTTTTAAATTTTAAAAAGTCATCATACTTTTCATAGGACTTATCGATTGGAAAATAATCTTTCTCATTAATCCCATGAGGAATGTATGTAACTTGCCAATCTTCATATGATGATCTAACATTCTTAACAATATTAACTGTCTGCTTTGAGATATTAAACAATGCATCTACAGAATCATAATATTTCTGATTCCACATTGGATAAGGGAGTGAATCCCATATGTTATAATACATTATCGGTATGTTTTGCCTAATTTCATGTTCCATTTGAAACAGCCAGCCCCAAAACCTTGGATCTGTGTATATCATTATTCCACTTAGCGGATAAAAGTTCATACACTGCCTAACTAAATCTGGATTTCCATAGCCATTTGTTGGATGTATTTTTAAGTCTACATCCGGAACACCGGTTCTTTCAGAAATATCCTGACTCATATCAATTGCTTTTCCGTTGTCTGGGTGTGATATCGCTCCACCAATTTGAACCCAGTTTATATAGTGACATGTTCCCAAAACAAATTCACGTGACATATTACCAACACCAGAAGTCATTCTTAAGTCATCTGACAGTAGCAATACTGTTTTGCGTTTATCTTTTGGGAGCACTTCGTATCCGTTACGAATATCTCCTATCTTGTGCATTTAGTAACCTTTTTTATAGTTTTCGCTTAATTCATTAACATCACGAATTGTATCTCTAAATGACTGATCATTTAGGTACAAATACATTGATCTATTTACTAATTTTTGTAGTGTGACATGATCTATTTTACTGTCAACTCTGAATTTTTGATATAATTCAACTAGTACTTTTATTGATGTTAACTTCCAAAAATCGTTGTTCTTCATTGTAACGTCCTTTAAGTATATATTAATCTATAATATATATCGAGTTGCGCATGAAAAAGCTTATTTTTTATATATATCGTGATCAGGAGAGTCATTTCTCTTCTGACTTTTTATCTTTTTATCACGGTCTAAGAAGCTGAAGTGGTTTTTTAAGAAGACCATTGCGTTAATTATGCCTTCTACTGTTGTATTTTGTATTTGAAATCTTGATTTTGATCTTCCTTCTGTGACATCTAAGAAATATCTATCATTTTTATCTACGTCTTTCAGCTGAATTAGTGTTTTTATCTTTAATTTATTATCATGATCATTAACATAATTTGCTATTTTGACAATATCTTTTTGATCGTTACAATAAATACACAGTATTACTTCTTTAACACTATCAATTGTCTCTTCAATTATTTGCCAAGTTGGATCTCGATATTCTGTTAATATAAAATCACCTGGGATTCTTACTATTGGTATCATGTTTTTCCCTTATCACATATTTCTGGCGACTTTGCAAATTCACACCACTTACATTTAGTGTTGACGCCAAGCTTTTCAAAATTACCGTCTGTTTTATAACTTCCATCTTTATTAAAACATTCACTAATAAATAGGTCAACTTGTTTAAAAATTCTATTAATAGATACACCTGCTGAAGGAGGTTCAAATCTCTGTATCCATTTTACTGGCCAGTCACCTTTATCCCATACAATTCTTTTGATAATAATAAACTCAACATCAACCATTGAAATATCTACATTGTATCTATCTGCAATAAACTTCTTGTAAAATAAAAGCTGACCTCTTTTCATTGGATCTGTCTTTTCTTTTTTCCAACCCATAGTTGATGTTTTAAGATCGATAACTTTAATTTTACCTGTCTTTGTATTTCGCATGAGAACATCGATATAACCTAACACACCTACACCATTATACTCATCATCTATTGGCACTTCTATTCCTAATAATTCCCAATTCTTTTTTGCAAAATAATTAGCTCTATTTTTCTTAAACCAATCTAGAGCTTTAGCACCTTGCACACAAAATTCAGTTAGTTGTGACTGTGTAGAAAAATGTTCGCCATCTGCATTCTTAACACCTTCACCATAGAAGTGCTTTATTTTATCTACAAGCATGTTTGGCATGTCTATTTCATCAGCTTCCTTAATAGACTTGTCATACATTACAGTAAGATAATGTTGCAATACTTCGTGTACTGCTTTACCATAAACGGTGTATATAGAATCTGTAAATTTTCTATTCTTATCTATATAATTGAGTTTCCATTTGAACGGACACTGTGTGTAAATTTGTACTTGGGACCAGCTTATTCTTTCCACTACAATGTCTCTCTCTGACAAGCTAGATTGCAATAATAACCTACAACTGCACCTGGTAGGTCTTTATTTCCAACTACAGGTTCACCTTTTGCAGGCTTTTGAAATCCACCAAAACCTGTTCTTTCAAGACTGATGTGTACATAAGGATATTCAAGTGATTTTCCACAATGGTCACAATCACATTCAATCATTGGCCTTACATATTTCTTTTTTCTTCCTCTTGGCATTACTTACCCCACTTTCTATTTTTTACAATTGTTGCCATTATGCCGTAATTTGAAACATCCATATAAGCATCTTCCATTGGCTCGTCTTTTACAAATGAGCCTCTATCACTCATTAATAAAGTTTTTAACCTTTGAATTTTATCATTCATACGAAACCAAAGGCCTGTTAGTGATAATTTGACATCTTCTTCAGTTTTTAGATCTGTGCCTACAGAAATATTTCCTGGGCCGTAGTCTAGCTGTTTCCTGCAGAAAGTCTCATACTGCACTCTTTGAAGTCTTTTAAATTCTTCTGTCATATGAGGATATTCAGACTCAAGTATTTCTGCTGGATGCCTGTTGATTTGTGAACCATCTGATTCTTTTATTACTTTCATAGTTTCTTACAACCTATCTTGTTTTCATTTAAAAAATTTATTCCGTCTGTAATTCTATATTCATCGATATACCAGACTTCTTTTATTCCTGCAGCAACAATTAATTTAGCGCAGTCTATACACGGTGAAACTGAAGTGTATAACACAGCGTCTTTTGTTACGACGCCGTTTTGTGCTGCATAACCTATTGCATTAACTTCTGCATGTAACTCATTTAGAGGCGACCAATCTTGATGATTTTCACCATTTAGCGGCAATGCACCCCATTCGTATATGTGATTACAATGTTGTTTCCCAGCAGGAACACCATTCCAACCTGTCGATATTATTCTACCATCTCTTACAATTACACTACCAACTTGTGTTGAAGCGCATGTGGACATTTCTTCTGTCCGTTTTAGTATGTCGATAAAATAATTCTTATAGTCTGGCATTATATTATGTGTGCTGAATGTATTGTCACTGACAGTGTTGTTTCTTCTGGTATCTCATAATCTTTTAATCCGATCGCTTTTCCACACTCACCACAAAGATACTGTAAAAATTTATAGTCATGTTCAAATATGTTTGTGACATCAGATGATCTCAATGTTGCATAAAAATTAAGTCTTCCACCAATCATTAAACCGTTTTTATCTTTTTCGCCATCTCTATACATCATATGAAATAGTGCAATGCATGTATCATCAGCGTAAATATAACGTCTAGTTGTTTTAGGGTCTTGTCTAGATCCGTAGGGATTATCACCAATTGTCTCTTTAGTTATTGTTGTTAACATATTAGACAATATTTTTGTATAGTATTCTTTTTCAGACTCAAAATCAAATGCGTCATTTATTGATGTCATGAAGCCTGCACCAAGATCAGCTTCAAATTTTACTGGATAAGCTTCATTATTAGATGCCTCTGCATTTTGCATGACCTCATTAGGTATATCATTGCCTGATGTTTCTAAATAATCTAGTGTTTGTTGCAGTGGATTTTTTGATCTGATAACTTTTAATGTTGAAAACTTTCCAAACTTTTTAAGTAATTCTTCATAGATATTTGTAATTGAAATGACATCTGCCCATCGTTGTATTTCATCACCTCGATCATTATAACGCCTTCCCAACTCACTAATTGACGGGATTAGAACTACAGTTCTATTGTTAAGATCGTTTAGTTCATTCCTAAGTTGTCTTTCTAGCAGCTTAACGTTAGGTCTATCATAAAAAGTCGAATAGACCAAAGCACTCATTGTCGATCTATCTATGATGTTGTATTTATTGTTTGTTTCCTTGTGTAGTTGACTCATTAAAGTCGTTTTGCCAGCAAGGTCAGGTCCTTCAAGTGTTACATTTTTTAATTTTATCATATTAGAATCTAGCCCTTTTCTGTGACAAAGTAAAGGCTTTTTTATAAATTAATTTCATGTTCATCTTCATAAGTTTTAAGAATACGTTTTACAAGTGGATGTCTAACACAGTCTTCTCTACTAAACTTCATATGTGTAACACCTTTGACATCTTTTAGTCTATACCAGATATCGTAAAATCCACTCTTCTCATAATTAGTGACACCGTTTGTTTTGTACTTATCACACTGTGACATATCACCCTGTATTATCATCTTACAGTTTTGTGATATTCTTGTCATCAATGTTTTTGCCTGCATTGGTGATACATTTTGTGCTTCATCTAAAATAACATAGCAGTCTTCTAAATTTACACCTCTTAGGAAATTTAAAACACCAATTTCAACTTTACCATCTTCAACAAGTTTTTGAGCCCTTGATTTGCCTACAATATTATCAAGTATTGTAAATGTTGATTCGTTGTATTGTTGTATCTTTTTATCTAATTCACCAGGCAAGTATCCTAATCTGTCTTCACTTCCTACATCAACTGTTGGATTTATTATTATTAACTTTTTATACGGTGTACCTCTTCTCAATACATCTTGAAGTGCTTTGTAAATTGATACATATGTTTTACCTGTACCTGCAATTCCGTGGCATAGTATTAATTGATGATTGAAGTCTCCTATTTTATTTGCAAATAACTTTTGATTGTCTGATCTCGGTTTAAAATTGTTTACTATTTTTGGAATAGCACCTATCGCTGTTTTATAAACTTTCTCTGCCATTTCATCCTCTATTAAAAATTAATTATTTTGAATTTTGCAGCATTTGTTGACATGCCCCAATTCGGATCATTGTGAATATCAGCCAAACAAAATGTATATTTGTCAGGCTCTTTACCTTCTTTAAAGTCTCCCCAAACTCTTAACCATTTTTGATTATTTTGATTATCAATTATTTTTAGACTCCAGAATACTCTGTTATTTTTAGACTTCTTCTTTGTCTTATCGATTACAGAAAACCAACCTTGACCTCTTGATCCTTCAGCAATATTCATCGCGCAAGGAACATTATGTATTCTAATTTGTTCCATCATTTCATCAGGAAATACTAGATTATTTTTTACTGTTGAAGTCATTGTCGCATAGTTTTCTATTTTTTCCATTCTGGTCCAATCAGGTATTTCTGAATACTTTGGAAAGAGACTGTCAATATGGTCTGTTGGAAATTCACCTTGTTTTTCTAACTTTTTTCTTTGTGTTTTTGTAAGACCTGATTTGTGTTTTCTGAGTGTATCATAATTCTTTTCATCTGTTAGTACGTGAAGTAATTGGTTATGATTGCTTAACAAACCGTCTTCAAATTCCTGTAGTGAGCCTAATGCTTCAACAACACAAAGTGATTTGATTGCTGACTTATTAAACTTTGACCACCTCCAGTTACCTTCAGAATCATATAATAGTTCTTTAATATTTCTAAACGGCCTTAGTGTCATCACTTCATTCATTGCAGCATCTCCGACACCTTTGATTGATGATAATGGTGGGACAAATGCGTTTATTTCTGTTGAATATTCCCATTGTGTGCCAGAATAGTTAATATCTGCATCAACAATTCTATAACCGTATGACTTTATTTCAGAGATTGTCTTCGCCAAACCTGAAGGATTGTTGTTTTCAGAATCTAATATTGTTGCCAACCATTCTGCCTCATGGTATGTGTGTAACCATGCACCGTAATAAGAATCTATTGCATAAGCTATTGCGTGTGATTTATTAAATCCGTAAGTTGAGAATGCTTCGATTCTTTCCCATAAGTCTTGTGTTACTTTTTCACTAATCCCATGTAATTCTTTTGCACCTTTGATAAACTTTTCTTTTGCTATTTGTCTTTCATTCTTCTTACCACCAAGTGAATCGTGAGACATCTTAACAAGTGTTTTCCTAAGTTTATCAGACTCACCAGGTGTAAATCCAGCAAGATTTTGTGCTAGCATCATAAACTGTTCTTGGAAAACAATATGATTAAATGTTGGTGAAAGAACTTTTTTAATTTCAGGATGTGCATAAACAACAGAATCTTTATCTTTTTTAGCTTGAACAAATTTCTTATGTACATTTGCCTTAAGAGGACCAGGTCTGTAAATTGCAGTTAATGCGCCTAGTGTTTCAATGTCTGTTGGTTTTGCCTCAAGACAAAATCGTCTTGCACCGTCTGCTGTAAACTGAAATATTGCTGTAAACCTTCCATCTTCATAGACATGTTTCCACACCTTTGGGTCTTCCATCTTCACATTTCTACAGTTTAAGTTTTTATCAAAGAAAGCTTTTATGTCCAAGAAAGATGGATTAGGATTTCCTTGTTTCTTAAGAATACGTCCAATACATCTTTCTACATCTCTTAAAAGTGTTAATCCTAAGAAATCAAATTTTAAGAAACCATTTGGCTCTAAATTCCTAACGTTCATACCTTCAGACCAAGGTGTTTGTAATTCACCTCTTACAGATATTATTGGCATACAGCTTGTTAAGTCCTTTTCAGGTGCGATAATAACACCGCCTGCATGTCTTCCAATACTTCTATTTTGAAGAAATAGAGAGCTAATCTGTCTTTCAACATCTGGATATTTTTCCATGAATGTCTTATATCTTTTTGAATATGCCATACAGTCTTCGTGTTTAAGCATAAACATTGATTTCTCTTCATTGTCACCACGTGCATGAGGCATTACTTCTTCTTGTAAACCTGCTGATAGTTTGTTTACATCAGCAAACGGGACATTATAAAATTTTGAGACATCTTTTAACAATGATTTTAATTTAAGAGTGTTAAAGTTAGAAACTGGTATTACAGATTCTTCACCATACAATTCTTTTGAAGCTTCAATCATTACATTACGATCGCCTGCATCAGTATCAATATCTGGCCAAGAAACTTTATGTGGTCCTAAGAACCTAGCCCATAGTAAACCATATTCGATAGGGTCAAGTTGTGTTATACCTAACAAGAAGTTAACCAAACTACCTGCACCTGATCCACGACCTGGACCTAACAGCGTCTTTTGTGAAGACTTTTCAAAGATCTGATACATCGTGATAAAATAAGATTCATGTCCTAATGTCTTGATGTCTGCAAGTTCTTGTTTTGCTCTGTCAATATATTCCTGTTTTTTGTCTAAGCCTTCACGAACTAAGCCTTCTTTGACCAAGTCTACTAAGATATTGAACGCAGGCTTTTCAGTATTACCATGAACAGGTAATTTTGCTGATTGATCAATCCAAGTATCTTCACATAGATCCCATGCAATATCATGTGTTCTATTGATTGCATCTCTAACATCTGTTTCATAGCCTTTGTAGAAATCATATTCATTATAATTATCAGTAAACTCTTGCCACATTTGTTGTGCATTTTTAGGATACAATAAACATTTAAGCTCTTCTTCTTTTGGGAGCTTCATCTTTTCAGGATCTGAACTAAACCATCCTAATTTTTTGTATAATTCTCTAGCTTCCCAAACATTCGGCGTTGGATAATGTGAGTCTGCAGTTGCAACTAGTTTTACACCAGTCTTTTTAGATAAATCAAGCAGCATTTTATTTGTCATCTGCTGTGCTGTAAGCTTATTAAATTGTAATTCTAAGAAGAAGTTTTCTTGTCCGACACAGTCAACAAAATAGTCTGTCATGTTAGTAAGTCTGTTCATTACTGTGTTATATTTTAAAGGATCATTTAATAAGTCTGGATGAAATTGGTCAAATGTCTTATCTTGAAATTCATTATAAATAATTCCAGATGCCAAACCACCAACACATGCAGTTGAAACAACAAGACCTTCACCGTGCTCTTTTAACATTTCAAAATCAATTCTAGGAAATCTATAGAATCCGTGCTTGTATGATTTTTTAACAAGTGTGAAGAGATTTGTTAGACCTTTTCTGTTTTTAGCAATCACAACAAGATGATAATATCTTTTCCATGCAGGTTTGCCTTTTGAAGATTCTTTTGTTTCGTTTTCATCTTCTACAATGTGACCGCCTGCTTCAATTTCTTTTTCTGCATCAATTATTACAGGTGAGTTGTGCATCTTTTCTTTTTTCTTAGCATCTTTTTCTGCTTGAACTGCTGCACGATGTGCTTGGTACTGTGACTGCCAAGTCTTTATTGACGGTATAAAATAAAATTCGACACCGTATAATTGTCTGTAATCTCTACCTGACTTTTTTATAATATCAGAGTGTGCGTTTGCGTGTCCTAGACCATTACCGTTACCGTGGTCTGTTATCGCCCATGAATCACCACCCTGAGCATCACTAGTGATAAAGTCGATATGATCAGAAGGATACCCAATTGCATCAAATGTACTAAAAGTTGTGTGTGAATGTAAACCAGTAAACCTGTCTGGCGGTGCAATATTTTTTAATGACATACTATTCCTATTGTTATTATGTTAGAATCTAACAATAAAAGACTATACGCGTAAAGGCTTATTTTAGTCTTTTTTCAACTACTTTTGATTTTGTTTTAAACATATTATAAATATCATCCATACTGAATCCATTTACAATCATCAGTCCTAATAAAAATTTTAGGACATCTATGCTTTCTTCTAGTAGTCTTTCTCTTGCGTCATTTGGAAGATCCATCTGTTTGTGCATCTTCCAATCGACTTCGTTTAAAACCTCTGTCGCTTCTGCGATCAGTGCGAGTATGTACTCTTTATTCCACTTTACCAAACTGTTTTTATCAGATCTTACCTCTTCTAAGGTTAAGTTTTGCTTTTCTTTAAAGAACCGTTCGGTAAAGCTTTTCTGTAATTCGTATATCTCTTCGAGCTTATCCACGTAAAAAGTCATACCTTTCATGTGCTTGCTTTCTTAACATCTCTAACTCATCATCAATACTTTTAATAATTTCCATAAATGTATTTCTTCCACCATCAGTGCCGTTTAAATCTTCACGTTTAGATTGATATAAGAAGTCATCTTCATTGTAATCAAAAAGATCAGAGTCTTCATCTGGCCAGTATAAGTTTGTGCCTGTTCCAGTTCTTGCTGTAGAGATGTAATACCTTGCAGGTGTGTGAATATCAATACAGTCAACTATCATTGGATAAGCTCTTACTAATTCTAACCACATGTAATAAGCAACAACATTATCTTCTGTTGGCTGGATTTGTTTATCAATGCGTGTTTTGATAAATGCCATTACGTCTCTTATGTTACCTCTTGCCCAGTAGAATGTGCTTAAGCACTTAGGCAATATATGTCTAGCATCCATAACAGATATTTGTTTAGTGTCAACCATGTCTGCATATAGTTGTTTAGTGTCATTTACTAGTTGTTTATACCTTTCATACATTTCAGGTGAGTTTATGATTGCGTGTGGAACTACAGCATCATCGTTTCTTTGTGTCCTATCACCTGTACACTGTGCTGAAAAACTAAATGCACGGTGTCTAATTAAGTGTGTAACAAATTGTGTGTCAACACCTTCAATTGTAAAAGTACAATTAATTGTTTCAAATGCTGTTGGTAGTAGTTTACCGTTAAAAAGCATCCAGATCATTTTATCTTTTTCATAGTCTGATAATGATCCTTTATTGAATGGCTGCTCTGCCCATGTAGCTGTGCAGAAGTCTGGTATATAGTTTCTTAATTCTTCTATGGACGGACTACTTACTAATTTTGTCTTTATAGAATCTAGATGATCATGAAACTCTGTTTTTATCGGCTCGTTAAACCCTAATCCAGTTGGAAGTTCAACTACCGGTAATTCATTATTAATTGGCATTTTCTATTCTCCTGTATTTTTGTAAATCTTGTTCGCACTGCATGACACGTTTAGCTGCGTTTGTTGCAACTTCTTTCATATAACCTTTATTACCTAGTTCCATTTCTGCAGTTGCGTATTGCACACAACTAAGATTATCTGCCATCTTTACAGCTAATGCTTCAGGTGAGTTTTGGTCTTCAAAGTGTTTAAATGTGTCATACCACTGTGGGTATCTTTCTTCCATGATAACGTATTCTGCTTTTACAACTTCTTCGGCTAATTTAGGAAAGTTGCGCTTTACATCATGTGTAACATCAGAAAGATGTAATTCTGGTATGTCATGTATTAGCGACATTTTTAGTGCTTTTTCCAAATTAAAATTATAGTCATCGTGTAATTTAAGTGTAAGTACAGCAACAAAATAAGAATGTTCTGCAACACTTTCGCTTATAATTTTAAATTTATTATTGTATCTTGTGAGTGCTTTTAAAATGTAGACATCATCTACAAAATCACTCAACGAAACCGACGTATTCTTTTTCATATGTTAGGTCTTCCATTATTCCTGTTACGTGTTCTTTTAATTCATCGATATTGGTTGCTACAGCTCTTCCACTTCTAGATAACATAAGATTAAAGTTGCCGGTCAGTCCTTCAGCATAATAAATGATAGGTACGTTGGAAGCATATGAAAAGCCTGCTTCAAATATTGTACCAAGATCTTTATCACGTGTATTGCAAACAACAAATTTTCCATCTGTTATTGCATCGACATTTCCTTTAAATATCATCTCTTGTTCTTCAGTTGATGCGTCTGGTTTTGCTACAATTTCATCTTTCGGTGAAAAGTAGTTTACACCTAACTCATCAAGTGCTGTTTTTATGTTTTCTAAATCACGTGCTTGGTTCTCGTTGAACCAGCCGCTTGCAATATAACAATCGTGCATGTTTTACTCCTTATAACCATTTGTTTATATATATACTCTATATTTGTCAAAATATATATTTTTTTTAATTATTTTTATTAATTTCATTAAGACCAGTTAAATCACTACTGCTTCTTATTTTACCGCCTAAACCATCAACCATCTTAATTCCTAAATCTTTGCAAATAGATGATTCTGGTACTTCTCCAAAGTTTCTATCACCACCTTGCGCAAAAATATCAGGCTTTACTGCAGCTACAGAATCACAAACTGATTTATCTTTATCAACGCTAAGAAATGCCTTATCAACTACTTTAAGTGACTCAACAATTTTAAGCCTGTCTTCTTGTTTCATAAATGATGAGCCTTTTTTAAGCTTACACTGATGATCATTGTTTACTATAACAATTAATTCTGTGCCTAGCTCTTTTGCTAGCTCTAAATACTCAATATGTCCAACATGTATTGGATCAAAATAACCACTTACAGCAACTTTCATTTTATAACTCCTATTAATTTTGCTGGGGTATAAGGATTCGAACCTCAACTGCCTGGACCAAAACCAGGTGTCCTACCATTAGACTATACCCCAAATAACATTTTTAATTATGGTCCGGCTGCTTCGAGGATTTATCCTGTCTTTAAGACAAGCACCTGGAAGCTAGCCGGTAGTGGAGCTGATAGGGATCGAACCTACGACCTCCGCAGTGCAAGTGCGGCGCTCTCCCAACTGAGCTACAGCCCCAAATTTCAATTAGAAATTAACTGAAATTCCTACATTAGCATATCTTGGCGTTCCAAGAAATACTTCTGCGTTATGAGCAGCGTGAACTTTGTCACCATACCCATTATATTGACTATTGTCAACAGCATCTTGTACGTATACTCCGTCAAGTGCATTAAATAAATGAGCTGATAATGTCATATCAACTGCATCTATTGGAAGCTTATAAGATAAGTGTAAGTCTAACTTACCATAACCAGGTGCTTTCCAAACCTGATCTCTATCTGCATCACCATCTACTTCACGTGAATCAGGACTCCAGTCGGAGTAATTATCATCATACATTCTGTAAAGAGCTTGCATGTTTAGACCTTTAATTGGCTTGAATGTTAATCCACCAACATAAGCTGTTTGCGGCATGTCACCAACCATAAGGTCATTAAGTGCATAAGAATACTCAGATGTTGTCATACCAATTACTTCACCGTTCTCATTGAACTCTTGTTCTTGATATGTACCATCAGCGTCACCTACGAACTTCCAATTACCTTTACTTAAAGCCAAATCAATATCTAGCATTTCGTGAACAGCAATTTTACTTTCCACTTCCCAACCAGTATGATTTTGTTCAACTCCTCGTAAAAAGATAACATCAGTATCACCAGAATCGCCTTGACCTGTTGAAACAGCTTTAGTGATATTTCTATCAATCCAGCGTGTGTTATACTGACTTAACTTAACAGCCACTTTATCACTGTTATACTTTCCACCAAATTCAAAGCTTTTAAACTTCTCATTATCAGGGTCAGTAGCTACTGTTCCATCATAGTATATGACGTTGTCCATAATTGGCGGCTTTTGAACGTATCCGTAATTAACAAATCCAGACATACGATCATCTAAATTGTAAGTAGCACCACCTTTTAACTGAAATGTAGTGATTGGATCAGCACTTATCTTTTCATTAGCCACAGTAAAGTGATCCTGATAGGAATACGCTATAGTGGATAAACCACCCATACCATATAAACTCATTTTGTCAGTTGTGTACTTACCTTGTGCAAAACTACCAAACCAGTCTACTGTTGTAGTGTTAAAGTATGCGATTTCATCACCTAAACGAACAATTTTACCGTCTTCGGCATTGTCGTCTGCATAATCTACATAATAATCACCACCAAGTAGATCACGTACTTCACGCGCATGTTCTATTTCAGCAGTTCGCCAATCAATACCTACTTGAACCTCTAACTCATCTGATATATCATAATTAAGTTTAGAAATTAACCCATAAGTGTTTTGACGATTAATTGAATTACGAAGGATTCCTGTTGAGCGATTTTCTGTATCTGAAAAGGCAGAATCTACATTAGCAGAGTTCTGTGCTATCTCAGCATTCCAATCCCATTGCCAGGGTGAAGATGCATACCATCTTTCTCCTTCTACCGCGGGTGTTCTACTTACGCTACCATAAGTTCCAGTTCCTCCACCAGAGCCACCACTCCAATATAGTACTGAACTTAATCTTGCATTGTCATTTAAAGTTAAAAAGTGGTTTAAGTTGACAAGAGGCTTGTGGAAATAATTTTCCCTTTCATTAAGCATACCAGCATTCATTCTATCTGCAGTGTTTGCACCATACATATAAAAATACTGTTTGCCTTTATAGGACTCATCCACAGGTGCCCAGTTCTGGTTAAATAGTCTACCAGCTTCAGTTTCAAACTTCTCACCTGCAACATAAGCAGAGTCATTATAACCATCAATGTCTCCTGCCAGATCTTGCGAGTAAGTCGCTATATTCTGCTTGTATAGATTTTGACCATGACGCTGTGGTGCACCAATAGCGTATAGTTCGAATCGTTGATCGTCACTGACTGCATAGCTTCCACCTAAGTAGTATGCCCATGCATCTGTCCAAGTTCCATCAATGATTCCATCACCTGTCTTTCTAACGATTGTTCCGCTCAATGCTAACTTATCGCCAATAAGACCTGTGTTGTAATTCATAGTAGTTTTCATAAAACCACCAGCTCCAGCCTCCTGTTTAACTAACCCACCTTTTTCGTGAGCAGCAGGATCTGTTATTATGTTCATAGTTCCACCTATAGAAGGTGTTGCTAGATTAACTGCTGATAAACCTCGTTGCATCTGGATAGAGTTTGCAGCATCTGCTACACCGTCCCAATTGGACCAATAAACCCAACCGTTTTCCATATCGTTTTGAGGTACACCATTAATCATAACAGCAACATTTCTTTGGTTAAAACCACGAACATTGATACGAGCATCACCCGCACCACCACCTTGTTGAGTCGCATAAACTGACGGTGTCATATTAAGCGCCATTGGAATATCTTGACTACCAAGTCTGATTTCCATTTCAGCTTTATCAACCGTAGTATAGGCAACAGGTGTGTTTTCGTCTGCACGAGAAGCCAAAACTTCTAATGCTGTCATTGCAACAACGTCAGATTCCATAATAAAATTGACGCTTGACACAATATCTCCGACACTAACTGTTTGAGTGTTTGAGATATAACCAATGAAGGAAGCAGTGATGTCATAGTCCCCAGAAACGACGTCTATTTTGAATTTACCTTCTGAATCGGTAACTCCTCCAAGATCTGTTTCTTCAACTACTACATTAGCTCCAACAAGTGGTTCTGAGTCTGAATCCAGTACTACACCTACAATAGATTGCGCGAACAATCCTGATAAGAATAGTAAGGACACAGCAAGATTACGATAGTTCATAATCTGTCTCCTTGTTTTTGATTAGTAAGTGGCACATTTTTCTACAGGTGTGCCGTCTGCCTGTCCGCTTTTTGTGTAAATTTAAACGATGCATACATCGCCATCACAAAACTTTTCAGCTTCTGAATCTTCGCCTTTCATCTTTGCAAAAGATAAGTTCTTTAATTTCTTACTCATTTTATTGTAAGTCTTCTCATCAATTGCTTCATAAGGCATTTGTTTATATGCACCCATGTCTAATCGAGGTAAACAACTTATTCCCTTTAACTGATATTGAAAGTAATTCAAACACTGTTCTAATTGATCTGCTTCTGTCTCTGGATCAAATGTAACTGTACAACTAACTTGATTATCTGCCCAATGTCTTTGCAGTAGTGCTGCTAGACTGAATTGTTCCCATACAGTCAATTCCTTTGCAGTTCTTATTCCATCACCGACATCTATTGGAACTTCTATACAAACAGTAGAGTCTTCAGAACCAAATGCAGGTTCTATTGTGTATCCTGCATCTTGTAACGGTTTAAGTAGTTCTGACTGGTTTGATAATCTCATTCTTCTGATGTAATGTCTTGATTCTGGATAGTGTACGCCTGGCGTTGATCCTGCAAGTAGTGATACTGTTCCACTTGGCTTTACAGATGTTGTTTTTATTGACTTGGGAATAGCTAAGAAGTCTGAATAAACAGTATCTAAACGTTGAATTTCATCATATCCTGATTCTAGCCAATCTCTTAATTCACCAACACCTCTGTAAGTTAAAAACTGAGCAACTCCACTAACAGAACATCCTATTCTTCTATTACGAAGCATAACTCTGTTTGTTTCTGGCCAATGTGTTTTTCCTAATGTAACTGTCTTTGCATATAAGTACGCATACTTTAATGTCTTTTTATAATCTTCTAATGATTCATGTTTATACGGAAATGTTTCAACTAAGCAACACAATTCATAAGATTCTAGAGTTTGTTCCAAACAAGGATTTCCACCCATTGCTCTGTGGTCTTTATTGTTTTTAGGATCTTTCATCCTAGAGTATTCACGCATATTATCTAGCCATGCAAATCCTGGCTCACCATTCTTAACAACTCTTTTACAAGCGTCAGAATAATCCATTCCTAGCTCTGCAAATATTGAATTATTAGATGTCCATCCGTATTGATCTCTGTGAGGGTTTACTTCATAATCTTTTAGGTCCATGTACTCATCAGAATAAGGGTCACCGAATACGATTTCAGCTGTGCGGCGTACGTTTCCTGCTACTACACACTTCCCGATGAGGTTCATTATGTCTACTATTGTTGTAATTGTAATTGGTGAACCTGCATTTCCATCTAGTGCACCTCTTATAGTTTCATGAACTTCTTTCAAAGGTTCAGGACCACTTGATTGTCCTCCAAAACCTTTAATCGGCACGCCTGCTGGTCTGATTTTAGAATAATCAAATGTTATTGCAGATGTTCCGTGAAAATAAGAATCAATTAATGCTGCAACTGATTCTACCCAGCCTTCTCTTGTGTCTGGTATTGTAATTACTTCAGGATCTCTTTTTTCTGTAGGACCTTTTACCATTATTTGGTCAGCACCTTTTGTGTCAAAACCAACACCCACACCTAACATACTTGCGTCCATTAAAAATGTGAAAGGTTTTGAGCCGTCATCTTTTATAGTTTCTGTTGATACAAATGCACAATTATTAAGAGCAGCGTATAGATTTCTTTCTTCTGTTATTGCTGTTCCCATTGCCCATAAACCTCTACCTGGTGGTAAAAACTTCATGTTAAATATTCTATCAAACATTTCTTGTGCAGATTTTTGTGCTTGCCACGGGTTCCAACCTAATTGATGTGATTCAATATGGTCTTTTTGCATTGAGTATGTTCCTTCTACGACCCTTTGTACTGTTTCCCACCATTTTTCGTTTTTTCCATTTTCTTTTAGTCTAGAATACGTCCTCATAAAGACTAATTCCCCTAAACCATTGAAACCAAATGGTGCTTTTTTTCTTTTATATTTGTCTATGAATGCTTGTGAAAGCTTGAATCTACTTGAATCCATTGCAACTTCTCCTAATGTCTTTATAAATGATTTTCCTAACCGCTAAGTTAAATAACGGGATATACTTAATTTGTCTCAAAATTTTTGTAGTCTCCTTCCTTTTTTTCTTCACCTGGCTTAAAGCTTTCATATTTTTGAGCTAATAATTTTCTTGTGTATTCAGTGCCGTTGTCTTGCTTCTTCTGTTCATTTTGACCGTTAGCTGATGATGAATCATATACATCTAATTTTCCAACAGATGTGTTCATTGTCAGAGGATATGTCATTCCATCAGGACCGAATCTATTTTTAATTACATGGACACGACCTGTGTTTGCAATTTTATCTTCTATCTTTCTAGAAAGTGACATAACAAAATCAGCTGTCATTATTTTTGCATAAGATTCTGCAATCTTTTCTGCACCAATAACTTCATCTTCTAGTGATGATCTATTCGATTGTGATGCTGTCCATACAGGTATTTGGAATTCACCACTAAGGCCTCTTAAATCTTCATAAATATTTCCAAGTGCATGTCTTACAGCCTGTTCTTGGTTGCCTACATCTCTGAGCAAATCAGCATAGTCAACTAATATTAAGTCTGGCTCATGTCCCATCAACTCTATTGTCTTTAAATGAGTGTGTATAGTCTGAACCGTAGCACCTCTTGTTGGAAAATATTTTATTATTAGTTCACCTTTACAATCGTTATTAATTGTTTCTCTAACTTCGTCTTTATTATCTTTTATATTTGCAACAGGAACTCCTGAGAATATTGTTGCAAACCGCATACCGACATAAGCTTCATTTAATTCGAGTGTATAGAAAACTACATTCTTACCTGCTTTAAGTGCATTAACACCAAGCGCTTGTAAGAACCAACTTTTTCCAATACCAGAAGGTGCGACTACAACACCTAGCTCACCTCCAGAAAGACCGCCATCCATTACTTCATCTATTGGCTCCCATCCAGAAGGCACACAAGTTCTGTTTACATCTTCTAATATTTTGTCAAATTCTTTTACATATTCTAAACCAATATCTCTGTGAGTTCCAGCGCGCATTGCATTATCTACAACTCGTTTTATCTCTTCATATTGGCCTAACTGCAGTAAGTCAACAGACTTAATAATTGCAGATTTTAGCATTTGATTTCTACAAAATGTTACTGTTTCATTTTTAACAAATTGTAAGTCTAATGCTTCAATACTTTTTGTTACTTCTCTTAACTCATCAACAACTGCATCTTTGAGTAAATCTGTTGTTATTTCATTTATCTTTACTTTTAGAGCTGCTAGTGTAGGAGTAACTTTATATTCGTAGTAATAATCTTTTATTGATTTTACCAACCACTGTTTTGCTTCCGTCCCCATTAGTTCTGGTTGCATCATATCGTAAATAGTAACAGCGAATGTAGCATCTGTCAACAGAGAAGTTATTATCTTAGTCTGAAAAACAGATCCGTATTTTGTTAAATCATCATTTATTGGCGGCATTATTTAGTATTAATTCTAATTGGTTGAAAGACTCCTGAAGCCATACATCAGGATTTCTAATTGCATGGTCTATAGTGTCTTCTAAAAACATTTTATGAATTTTATATTTTACAAGTCTTGAAGTTCCATCTCTAACTTGGTCTACAATAGATAACTTTGCATTGCCAGGAATGTCAACATCATGGAGCTGCATTAATCTGTAGTTTCTTATTAGTAGGTCTTTGTGTTCAAATAGTTGTGTAACATTTAAAAACTCATCTATATTAATTATTGCTTCATCAGTCAAAGATGGGTATTTTTTTCTTATTGTCTTTAAACCTAGACCCCTTACACCATTGATATTATCAGATTTGTCACCGTCTATTATTCTATAATAAATAAAGTTCTCAGCAAGTATCTCAAATTCTTCTTCGAGACGTTTTCTGTCATATAAAACTTTTTTCGTTGGTGACCAAACAGCGATTCTATCATTTACTATCTGATAGAAATCTTTGTCTGTACTCATGATTGTTATTCTTGAATTGTTCAGTACTTGCTTTGAAATATAAGCCATTGTGTCATCAGCTTCTATATTCTCCATTGTTATAACTGTAACCGGCAGACAGTCTAGATACTCAATTAAGCGCCTAAACTGTCTGCGCATGTTTTCAGATTCACTTTCATCAGTCAAACCTTCAACCCTGTTAGGTCTTTTCAAAGGTTTTCTTCCTGCTTTGTATTCTGGGAATATTTTCTTTCTTCTTGCTGATCCACCTTTTCCATCGAAAGTTATGATAACTCTTGTTGGCATTATCGTTCTTACAGCCAAACCTACTGTTTGTAAGAATCCAACAATACCACCTATGTGTTGTCCATCTGCATTAGTAGCTGGTGATGCGGCCCACGTCCTGATAAAATTGTTTAAGCCGTCAATTATCAGGACGTGTTCATTTAAGCCGCTTTCAGTAGAAACCTGCTTCCCGATATCAGATAATATTTCTCTGTATCTTTTACGCAAGGTCACCATCCACAACTTCGTCTGTAAACTCGACATCATCAATGCCTCGTTTATCTTCGTAAGTCAGAATGCTAGCTTCACAGATCTTATCATACAGATAGTCTTTAAGCCCTTCGTTTTCTGCGAGTTTCTCTTTGAAGTCCTTTGATAAGAACTTTATAGGTTTGCCGTCATAGTCAATTGTATACCAGGCACCTGCTGTTTGAGCAATTTTTAGATTCTTTAATTGCGTTAACCAGCCGCCTTCATCATCAATACCTCTATCAAAATACATTTCATAGTCTGAAATTCTTAATGGAGGACCAATTCTGTTTTTAACTATTTTTGCACGACATTTGTGTCCGATTACATTTCCTTCTTTATCTTTAATCATTCCCATATTTGATAATCTAATACGTGTTGAAGCGTGAAATGGCAAAGCCAAGCCACCACTCGTTGTATATGGATCACCAAACATAACGCCCATCTTCTGTCTTAATTGATTAGTAAACACTAAACTGATTTTATGCCTTCCAATCATTTGTGTAATCTTTCTCATAGCCTTGGAGATAATAATCGCTTTTGAAGTAGCCCATCCGTCTTTATCATAATCAGACGACATTTCAACCTTAGTAGAAGCAGCTGCAAGACTGTCAACAAGTATAGTTATATGTTTGTCTTTGCTAGATTCTCTTACTTTAGTTACAATGTCTTCAATACCTTGAAATATATCTTCAACAGTTTCCATGTGAAGATACAGGATATTTTTTGTATCAGCGCCTATTGCATCTAAAAACTCCTTGCTAACTGAAGTTTCTGTATCAATATAGATTCCAATACCACCTTTTTTCTGTGTCTCGGCAAGAATATGTGCACCAAGCAATGATTTTCCGGAAGCCTGGAGACCATTAATCTCTGTTATTCTTCCCACTGCTATTCCACCATTCGGTCTGTTTGATATTGCCAAGTCTAATAAAGATGATCCTGTAGATATAAAGTCTTTTATGTCTGTTGGTGTATCGTCGGAACCGTCTAAGAAAAAAGCAACTTTTTGTCCTTTAATCTTAGAGTTTAGACTCTCTGCTAGCTCGCTAGCAAGGACATCACGTCTCTCGCTCATAACTTTCTCCTACTTTTTATGAATTAAATAGATCGTCAAAAGCAGCTGATACATCTTCTACTGCAGCTGGTTTAGCATTTTTTGCAGGATCAGTGACTTCTACTTCATCATCACCTTCCTGGCTTAACCAACCTTCAAGAGCCTTTTGAAGATCATCATATTCCATCTCTCTATAGATGTCTGTGATATTCTTCTGAGTATCTTTTATAGTACTTAGTATGTCAGCATTTTCTGTCATTGGGGTTTGATTCGGTTTAACACGAATCGTAGTCATTGGAAAAGAACGTCCTGTCTCTTCACTTGTCTTGAACTCTACAACAATATCACGACCGTTTACAGGGTCTGTAATATCACCATAGTCAGGATCAGCGATTACAGAAAGTAGTTCTTGATAGACCATTTTACCGAAGCCCCAGAATTTTACGCCTTCATTCTCTTCACCTCTTACGATGACAGGTGCAAAAGTACGCATCTTAGCTTCGATCTTTTTACCTAGCTTATAGTCTTCTTTATTACCAGAAGTTTTAAGCTTAGTAGCAAACTCCTCAATTGGGTCTGGTCTTCCAAATGAGATAGGTGAAAGATAGTTCTTTTCGCCCATGTCATAATGAAAATACAACTCAATAAACGGATTGTCCTTATTAAATTTGTAAGGGACAATTCTTACTTGAGTTTTACCAGGTGAGGGTTTCCAAAGATTCGATGTTCTTTGGTTTGATGTTTGTAGTTCAGATAACCTTGATTTTATTACAGATAAATCCATTATCATTACTCCTTAGTTTATTTGTTATTAGTTAATCCTTTAATATATATAAAGCTAAAATCTCAAAAGTTAGTTTTATATATATTATTTTAATTTTTATTTTTTAATTTTTGTTTTATCTTTTTTATTGTTTACTAAGCCTAATTTTTTTAAAAAATCTTCTTGAGTTTTTCTAAAAGAACCTTTCTTAGGTGGCCATTCAATTTTTTTCATTTTTTTCATTATATTTTTTAAATATAAAAGCCTGTGCTTG
>Ga0209193_1000178_pt1 | contig 47174 bp, 45 predicted proteins | sample COGITO_mtgs_1003_FD_185515 | JGI IMG/M metagenome (GOLD analysis project Ga0209193, IMG submission 185515) | Pelagic marine microbial communities from North Sea - COGITO_mtgs_100330 (SPAdes) (version 2) | ecosystem: Environmental > Aquatic > Marine > Epipelagic ...
AAACGTTTTATTGAACGAGCCACTAAGATTATAATTGGTGATCCTATGGATGAAGAAACACAATTTGGACCAATGGTTTCTGAAAAACAAAGAGATATAGTTATGAGTTTCATTGAAAAAGGGAAAGCAGAAGGTGCAACACTAGCTTTTGGAGGAAACATCATTGAAAGTAGTGGTTGGTTTATTGAGCCAACAGTTTTTTCAGATGTTACAGATGAAATGACAATAGCTAAGGAGGAAATCTTTGGTCCTGTAATGTCTGTATTTGACTTTGAAAATGAAGATGAAGTAATTGCTAGAGCAAACGACACGGATTTGGGTTTAGCAGGTGGAGTTTTTACTAATGACATCAAAAGAGCCCATCGCGTTGTGGATCAATTAGAAGCAGGAACATGCTTTATTAATTCATACAATGATGCGCCCGTTGAAGTTCCTTTTGGAGGCATTAAAGGTTCTGGTGTTGGCCGTGAAAATTCTAAAGCAGCAATAGAACATTTCAGTCAGCTTAAAACTGTTTATGTGCGAATGGGAAATGTTGATTCACCATATTAGGAAAAATACTAATGGAAGCTAATTTTGTAATTATTGGAGCAGGTTCTGCTGGTTGTGCTATGGCCTATAGGCTCTCAGAAGATGAAAAAAATTCTGTGATTATAATCGAATATGGTGGCTCAGATATGGGTCCTTTAATACAAATGCCTGCAGCATTATCATATCCAATGAATATGAAAACATATGACTGGGGGTTCCAATCAGAACCTGAGCCATATTTGAAAAATCGCAGATTAGCTACACCAAGAGGGAAAGTACTAGGCGGATCATCTTCAATAAATGGAATGGTATATGTAAGAGGGCATGCAAAAGATTATGACTATTGGGAACAATCTGGTGCTTCAGGTTGGTCTTATGCAGATGTTTTACCTTACTTTAAAAGAATGGAGAATTGGAGAAGTGGTGGGCATGGAGGAGATAAATCTTGGCGTGGTCGTAAAGGTCCATTACACATATCTCGTGGCCCCAGACAAAACCCACTGTTTAAAGCTTTTGTAAAAGCTGGAAAACAAGCCGGTTATGAAACAACTGATGATTACAATGGTGAGAAGCAAGAAGGCTTTGGACCAATGGAGCAAACTGTTTATAAAGGGCGTCGCTGGTCTGCTGCAAATGCATATCTGCATACAGCTTTAAAACGAAAGAATTGCAAAATTATTCGTGCTTTTGCACGTAAAATAATCATAAAAGATGGTCACGCCATAGGTGTTGAAGTAGAGATAAATGGTAAGGTTCAAGTTATAAATGCAACCCACGAAGTGATAATTTCGGCCTCATCAATTAATTCACCAAAACTTTTAATGTTATCAGGAATTGGCCCAGCAGAGCACCTAAAAGATCATGGAATTGAAGTCATAGCTGATAGGCCTGGCGTAGGGCAAAATTTACAAGACCACTTAGAAATTTACCTCCAAATTGCATCATTGAAACCAATTACACTTTATAGATACTGGAACATTTTCTCAAAAGCGCTCATTGGAGCTCAATGGCTATTAACAAAATCTGGTTTAGGCGCATCTAATCAATTTGAAAGCGCTGCATTTATACGTTCAAAAGCAGGTGTAGAGTATCCTGATATACAATATCACTTTTTACCAATTGCCGTCAGATATGATGGGCAGGCAGCCGCTGAAGGGCATGGGTTTCAAGCACATGTTGGACCAATGAGATCCACTTCTAGAGGCTCAGTAACTTTAAACTCAAAAGATCCAAATGATGCCCCAAAAATAATATTTAACTACATGAGCAAATCAGAGGATTGGGTTGATTTTAGAAATTGTATTAAACTTACGCGAGAGATTTTCAGTCAAGACGCATTTAAAGAATATGCAGGGAAAGAAATCCAACCAGGACAAAATATACAATCAGATGCTGCTCTAGACAAATTTTTACTTGAGAATGTAGAAAGTGCGTATCATCCATGTGGAACATGTAAAATGGGATCTATTGATGACCCAATGTCTGTTGTCGATCCAGAATGTAAAGTTATAGGTGTAAAAAATTTAAGGCTAGCAGATAGTTCTATTTTCCCAAGAATTACCAATGGAAATCTAAATGGACCATCAATAATGACTGGTGAAAAAGCATCAGATCATATTCTAGGAAAGCAGCCTCTACCCAAGTCAAATGCAAAGCCTTGGATTCATCCAAAGTGGAAAACAAAACAGAGATAAAATTTATTTAATTTAAAAGTTTATTAGGCACTGCAGCTCGAAACCATTTCACTATCTTAATTCGATCTTCATTTGCCAAATTAGTTATATTTGCTGGTGGCATTGCATGACTTACACCAGCTTGAATATAGATTTCCTTTGCTCCTCGAACAATGTCATGATCTGTTTCAAGAAAAACACCCTTTGGTGCATTTATCATACCATCCCATACAGGCTCTCGGGCATGGCACATGGAACATCTACTGATAATAATATCCGAGATATCATCAAAACCTTTTGCTAACATTAGGCTCTCTTGCTTTTTTGTTAGCGGTTGGTTTTCTAAATCATCATAATCTCCATTCCATGAAGATGCTGTTGAAAGTGCCGCGATAATTAAAAATAATACTAAAGTTGCCATCCAAGTCCAAGTTGGGCCTGATCCAGTAGCATGCAATGTATTAAAATAATGCCGAATTGTAACGCCAATTAAAAAAACCAATGATGCAATAATCCATGTGTATTCAGTAGCAAATGCTAATGGATAATGATTGGACAACATCAAAAATAGAACTGGTAAGGTTAAATAATTATTATGTGTACTCCGTAATTTTGCTATTTTTCCATATTTTGGATCAGGGGTACGGCCTTCCTTTAAATCTTTAACAACAATTCTTTGATTTGGCATTATTATTAGAAAAACATTTGCTGACATTATAGTTGCAGTAAATGCTCCCAGATGAAGCATAGCAGCACGACCAGTAAATATTTGATTATAACCCCAAGACATTACAACCAGAACAACAAACAATAAAAGCATTAATCCTGTAGGATTATTTCCCAAAGCAGATTTACATAAAAAATCATATACAACCCAGCCCACTAATAAAGATCCTGCAGAAATGATAATTGCTTGAAAAACTGATAAATCAGCTTTTGCAGGGTCAATTAAATACAATTCCGCTCCAAGCCAGTAAACAATCATTAACATAGCAGCACCAGAAAGCCACGTAGCGTAGCTTTCCCATTTAAACCAAGTTAAATGATTAGGCATATTTTCTGGAGCCACTGAATACTTTTGAATATGATAAAATCCTCCACCATGGACTTGCCACTCCTCACCATAAGCACCTGCTGGTAAATTTGGGGATTTTTTCAGCCCCAGATCTAATGCAATAAAATAAAAAGAAGAGCCTATCCATGCTATTGCAGTAATGACATGAAGCCAACGAACTGCAAATGCAAACCACTCCCACATAATTATAAAATCATCCATTAATATATCTTTCTAAATTTTTTCTTTCTTACATGCACTTTTATTTTCTTGCTAGGTTTGTTATTGGTAAAACAGTATCAAAAAAAAGACAACAATGTCATATTTCGAAAACATACGCACTTTTACACGCATCTATGAATTAGGTAGCATGTCTGCTGCTGCAAGAGATCAAAGGATATCGCCTGCTGTGGCATCAGCACGAATTTCACAACTTGAAACTCACTTAGGTGTCCGTTTATTTCAACGTACAACGAGAAGTTTGTCGCCAACTGAACAAGGTCAGATATTTTATCGAGGCGCTAGAGTAATTCTAGAATCAGTACAAATGGCTGAAGCTGACATAGGAGATGTTACAGAGAACCCTCGTGGTGTTTTACATGTTGCTGCGCCACTTGGTGTTGGTAGAAGTTTAATAGCTCCAAATTCTCCTGCATTTACGAGTAAATATCCATTGGTTGACTTAAGGTTACGCTTGAGTGATCGAAAAGTTGATTTAACAGCTGAAGGACTAGATATTGCTTTTTTTCTAGGCCACCCAACTGATTCTAATCTTAGAATTCGCAAGATAGCTGATTGCCCTCGAGTTTTATGTGCTAGTCCAGAATATATTGCAAAAAATGGTCATCCAGTAGATGGATTCGAACTTCAAAGAGGCAAACATAATTGCCTCATGTTACGATTTCCTGGATCGACTGAATTCCAGTGGGAATTAAATACTCCTGATGGGTTAAGAAAGTTTGATGTAAAGGGAAGATTAGAAAGTGATGATGGAGATGTATTAACGGACTGGGCTCTTGCTGGCGCCGGTATTGCTATGAAGCCTGTATTTGAAGTTTATGATCATCTAAAAAGCGGCAAACTCATAATTGTAGCTGAAAAAACAAGACCCTCCCATGTGCAAATGGCCTGTTTATACACACATAGGCGTCATCAAGATCCAAAGGCACGTTTATTTATGGAGTTTATGATAGAGCATATTAGTGATGCAATCTCAGGTCCATTTCATAAGAAACAATCAACTCCCTCGGTAAGTTGAATACCCATATGGTGACAATAATAATGGCACGTGATAGTGAAGATTTTCTGACATTCCAAATCGGATGGGCACAATATTGAGAAATTGAACGCCCTCTGATACTTGATTGTGACGCGAAATGTAGTCACCACAGTGAAAAAGTAACTCATACTCTCCAATTTCAAACTCAGCTGAATTTAAAATTTGTTCGTTAGTTCTACCATCATCGTTCGTGAGCGCCTCAGATAGAAATTTTCTACTATTACTAACTATCTTATAAAGTTCAATTCTCAGGCCCGCGGCAGGGCAACCTCGAGCAGTGTCCAAAACATGAGTTGTCAGATATCCAGCCATTAAATATTCCTCCTAATTCATTCTATTTTTAATAAGATTTTTACATTATTAAAGAGCTAATTCAGTAATACTCCTTCAAATATTATTTGATATAAAACCATAATAGATAGTTTATAATAACAATAAAACAGGAGATCTTTAAGGATGAAACGCTATCCACGAGATATGTATGGCTATGGTAAAAATACTCCAAAAGCCCAATGGCCGAATAATGCAAAGATTGCATTACAAATTGTTATCAATTTTGAAGAAGGTGGTGAAAACAATATTCTCCATGGCGACAATGCGTCTGAAGCATTTTTATCTGAAATAGTTGGAGCCAGCGCTTGGCCAAATCAACGTCACGCAAATATGGAATCAATTTATGAATATGGTTCTAGAGTAGGCTTTTGGCGCTTATATGATATATTTAAAGAATTACCTGTAACAGTTTATGGCGTCGCAACTGCATTAGCTAGATCACCTAATCATGTTCATGCAATGAAATCTGCAAACTGGGAAATAGCCAGTCATGGATTAAAATGGATTGATTATAAAGACTTTGAAGAAAAAGACGAAAAAGCTGATATGAACGAAGCCATTCGCCTACACACCGAAGTGACAGGCAACGCCCCAAAAGGTTGGTATACTGGGAGATCTTCCGAAAATACAATTAAGTTAGCTGCTAGTACTGGTATTTTTTCATATATAGCTGACAGCTATGCTGATGATTTACCGTATTGGACAGAATTTTCCGATAATGATCAATTGATAGTTCCCTATACTTTAGACGCAAACGACATGAGATTCGCGACACCACAGGGTTTTAATTCTGGAACACAATTCCTAGAATATTTAAAAGATAGTTTTAAAACACTATATCAGGAAGGTGCTAATGGCTCACCAAAAATGATGTCAATTGGATTACATTGTCGTTTGGTTGGTCGCCCTGGCAGATTTGAAGCAATTAAAAAGTTTTTAGAATTTGTAAATGAACATGATAGTGTTTGGATGGCGACACGAGAGCAAATAGCAGATCATTGGAAAAAAAATCATCCACACAATCGATTTGAAAGGCCAAGTAATATGAATCGAGAGAAATTTATCAATGAATATGGTGGAATATTTGAACATTCTTCTTGGGTAGCAAATAATGCCTACGATCTTGAATTAAGCCATTCTCATGATACAGCTATTGGATTGCACAATGCTTTATGTCGAGCTTTTAGGTCAGCCCCTAAAGAGCAACAGTTAAGTGTTTTGAAAGCACATCCAGATTTAGCAGGCAAATTAGCTCAAGCTAAACGATTAACAGCAGAAAGCACATCAGAACAAGCATCTGCAGGAATGGATAGTTTAACCGATCATGAAAGAGAAAAATTTACACAATTAAATTTAGCATATGTCAAAAAGCATGGCTTTCCATTTATTATTGCAGTTAGGGATCATAACAAAGCGAGTATTTTAAGTGCATTTGAAGAACGTATTAATAATGATGGTGATACTGAGTTTTCAGAAGCTTGCAAACAAGTCGAGAGAATCGCAGAATTTCGCTTAATGGATCTTTTGCCATGATTTATGAAGTTTCCACACAACCATTAACAGCAGATGCTTTCAAACCATTTGGCGAAATTATAGATGCATCAGGTGAACCAGATAAAATTATTAATCAAGGCATGTGCGGAAGACACCATGATTTAGCAAAGTTAGATTTTCTTTCTGGGAAGGTGGGTGTCAGCGTATTTAATGCTAAAGCACGCAGCTTACCCTTTAACTTGGAAATGATGGAGCGTCATCCAGAGGGCACCCAGGCTTTTATACCGATGCATCAAAATTCATTTTTAATAATAGTCGCTCATGATAAAAATGGTGTGCCCGATACACCTATTTCATTTATTTCAAAACCAGGACAAGGCATTAATATATCCAAAAATACTTGGCATGGAGTATTATGCCCACTTTATTCTCCTGGCCTATTTGCTGCAATTGATAGAATTGGAGAAGGTCCAAACTTAGAAGAGCATTGGTTCAAAAAAGCTTGGACTATTATTTAAAGGTACTTACTCGTAGCTTGATACTGGCGAGCCTGCTAATGCCGCTATATTTAGCAAACCACGAACTGTAACACCTGGAGTAACTATGTGCGCACGATTTCCCATACCCATTAGAATTGGCCCAACCTCTAGACCCCCTGCAACAGACTTTAAAACGTTACGCGTTGCACCTGCAGCATCTGAATTAGCGTAAACTAAAATATTTGCTTTTCCTTTTAATCGATTATTCGGCATCATAGTTTCGCGAAGATCTTCATCTAAAGCTGCATCAGTGTGCATCTCACCTTCATATTCAAAATCTACTTTATGAGAATCTAGGATAGCTAGAGCTTCGCGAGTAACGCGTCCAGAATGCGTATCCGCATTTCCAAATTGTGAGCTTGAACATAATGCTAATTTAGGTTCGATACCAAAACGCCTTGTATGACGCGCTGCCGCAATCATTGTATTCGCAATTTGTTGTGCAGAAGGTTCAATATTCACATGCGTATCAGCAATAAATAAAGGACCTTGATCTAAAATTACTAATGATAATGCTCCCACTGGAGTTAAATCTTGGTTAGCTAAAACTTGCTTTATGTACTTCAAATGCCAATGATATTGTCCAAAGGTTCCACAAATCATACTATCTGCTTCACCACGGTGCACCATTACTGCTGCGATTGCAGTTGTATTTGTTCTCATGATTGCTTTTGCTAAATCTGGAGTAATACTTTTTCGAGCCATTATATCATGATAAGATTGCCAATAATCACGGTATCTTGTATCTTTTTCAGGGTTTACAAGTTCAAAATCTACTCCAGCTTTTATTGACAAACCTTCACGTTCAATTCGAGATTCAATTACATTTGGACGTCCAATTAAGACTGCAGTTTCTGATAATTCTTCTGACATTGCTTGCACTGTACGAAGTACTTTTACATCTTCACCTTCAGCAAAAACAACTCGTCTGTTGTCAGTTTTAGCAGCTTCAAAAATTGGCCGCATTGTCACTGCGGATCTATAAACTTGTGTCTGTAATTTTGCATGATATGCATCTAGGTCTAATCTATTTTTAGCTACGCCACTATCAATAGCTGCTTTTGCTACGGCATAAGCAATTGTAGGCAATAATCGAGGATCAAAAGGTTTTGGTATTAAGTAATCTGGTCCAAAAGCTAACCTCTCACCCTGATAAGCAGCACCTAATTCAGCACTTGCAGTTTCACGTGCAAGACCTGCGATAGCTTCAACACAGGCTGCTTTCATTTCATCATTTATTGTGGTTGCACCCACATCTAGAGCTCCACGAAAGATAAATGGAAAACATAATACATTGTTAACTTGATTTGGATAATCTGATCTTCCAGTTGCAATCAAAGCATCAGCCGATGCTTCTCTGGCTTCCTCTGGCATTATTTCAGGGGTTGGGTTTGCTAATGCAAATATAATTGGGTGAGATGCCATTTTCTTAACCATTTCTTGCGTTAAGAGCCCAGGGCCCGAAACACCTAAAAACAGATCAGCACCTTCCATTGCTTCCATAGTAGTACGTTTGGTCGTATTGCGGGCAAATTCTGATTTTTCAGCAGTTAAGTCATTTCTTTGAGTATGAACGACCCCCTTACTATCTATCATTGTTATGTTTTCTTTTTTAGCGCCCATAACCATCATCATTTTCAAACAGGCAATACCTGCTGCACCTGCACCTAAGGCGACAATTTTAATATCTGAAAAAGATTTTTTTGCTACTATTAATGCATTCGATGCCGCCGCTGCTGCAACTATTGCTGTACCATGTTGATCATCATGAAAAACAGGAATACCCATTTTTTCACGGCAAATTTTCTCCACAATAAAACAATCAGGAGCTTTTATATCTTCAAGATTAACAGCACCAAATGTTGGCTCTAAACTACAAACAATTTCTGCTAATTTTTTAGGATCTGGCTCATTTACTTCAATATCAAAACAATCAATACCTGCGAATTTCTTGAATAAAACAGCTTTACCTTCCATAACAGGTTTTGAAGCTAAAGCACCAATATCACCCAAACCTAAAACAGCTGTTCCATTTGATATAACAGCAACCAAGTTACCTCGTGATGTATAACGTCTTGCATCATCTGGATTTTTTTCAATTTCTAAACAAGCCTCAGCTACACCCGGGGAATATGCACGACTTAAGTCGCGTCCATTCGCCATAGGTTTTGTAGCTCTTATCTCTAATTTTCCTGCGCGAGGAAATTCATGATAATCCAATGCAGCTTGTTTTTCGATTGATTTCTTTGTTTCTTTAGCCACTGTTATTTCCTTTAATAGGGTGTAAATACTTTAAAATTTATTTATAGTCCTAGGTTTATTAAAATGTTTAATCTTAAAAAATAATTAGTTTTTCAGCTTATTATTTTAAAAAAATTTTTGTACCACTTTAGCTGATATTCTAGCTTATATTTAAAATTAATTATTAAAAAGGTGAAAATTTTTGCATCTTAGATTTAATTTACTGATTAATTTAAACCATCCCTATTCTAAAGACAATTTTTTCGAAAATTTTTTATAATTTTATAAATATTTAAAAAATCATTTATTGTCAGTAGCTTAATTTTTTCATAATATGAAATACTATTTCATTATTGTGGAGAGCACTATGAGATCAAAGAATATCAGAAGCCTTGGTCGACCAAGAGCATTTAATGACAAAATAGAACAGAACACTGTAAAATCTTTAGATCGTGCACTCACAGTACTTACAACTCTTTCAAAAAATCAGAATAAAACCCTAACAGATTTGTCAAAAGAGTTGAGAGAGTCACCATCAACTGTTTACAGAATACTTTCAACAATGGCTCTACATAAAATTGTAGAATGTGATGATAGACTACAAACTTGGAATATTGGACCAGGTTCTTTTCAGATTGGGTCATCATTTCTGCGAAGAACAAGCCTAGTAGAAACCAGCCGTCCGTTCTTACGAAACTTAATGGAAGAAACTGGAGAAACAGCCAACCTAGGGATAGAAAATAACGGTAATGTTTTATTTTTAAGTCAGGTCGAAACACATGCTCCTATCCGTGCTTTTTTTCCACCTGGAACACTTTCACCACTACATGCATCAGGAATAGGAAAAGTATTATTAACTCAATATACTCTTCCCAAATTAGAAAAATTTATTAAATCAGGCTTAGAATCTTTCACACAATATACCAAATCAACTTTAGAATTAATACAAGGCGATATGGCAATTACTTTAGAACGCGGCTATGCAATTGATGATCAAGAGCGCAATATTGGCATGCGTTGTATAGCTGCGCCAATAAAAAATGCATTTGGAGAAGTTATAGCAGGAATATCCGTATCAGGGCCAACCAGCCGTGTTGCCAGCGATCAGATTGCTGAATTTAGTAGATCTGTAGTAAACACTGCAAGAGAAGTTTCGAAAGCACTAGGTGCAGATGTTAATTCTAATTTTTGAAGTTTTTAAAAAATGAACCAATAATTAGGGGATAATAACTCCTGGATTCATTATTTTATTTGTTCCATTACCTTAATTTTTCAATAATTTTAAATTCATATGCCTATTAACATCTTTATACAAAAGATATTGGAATGCATCCGGGCCACCAGCATAACAAGCTTGAGGGCAAAAAGCACGTAACAGCATATAATCACCTGCTTCTACCTCTACCCAATCTTGGTTCAACCGATAAACTGCCTTGCCATTAAGAACATAAAGCCCATGTTCCATTACATGCGTCTCACAAAACGGAATTACAGCCCCAGGCTGTAATGTTACTATGGTTACATGCATATCATGGCGAATATCAGCAGGGTCTACAAAGCGTGTGGTTGTCCACTTACCATCTGTATCTGGCATAGGTGTTGGTTCAATATCACTTGCATTTGTAACTACTGGTTCTGGCTTATCTAAGCCATCAACATATTGATAGGACTTTCTTATCCAATGAAATTTAGCAGCTTTATCTGTTTCATTTCTTAATTTCCAAATTAAACCTGCTGGGAGATATGCATAACCACCTTCTGTTAAGTCATATTTTTCTCCATTAAAAGAAATAGCTATTGACCCATCAACTACAAATAAAACACCTTCCGCATCGGTGTCTGTCTCAGGTTGATTACTTCCCCCACCAGGCTGCACTTCCATTATATATTGTGAGAAAGTTTCAGAAAAGCCGCTCAGTGGGCGCGATATAACCCATAATCTAGTTTCATCCCAAAACGGTAAGAAACTAGTAACTATATCCCGCATTGAGCCCCTAGGAATAACTGCATATGCATCAGTAAAAACGGCCCGATCAGTTAACAAATTAGTTTGATCCGGGTGTCCACCCATTTCAGAAAAATATTTACTTTTAACCATTTAGTGAATCCATTTTAGTTTCAGCTAATATCAAGTATTTTATTACTTAAGCCAAGTGGTACATTGAAGAATAGAATATTAGGGAAAATTTGATAATAAATCTAAATTAAGTAATTTTTATTTATTATCAAAGATTATTTTAGGACTGTTTGTCTGGGCTAGTAGTTGTATAAGTAATTCAAATTATAATCAAACAATCACAAAATATCCAAAAGAGAATGTAAGGAAATTGAACATGAAAACTGTTTTAGAGCAACTTAGAGAGATGACTGTTGTTGTGGCAGATACTGGAGAGGCTGCTGCCGTTAAGGAATACAAACCGGTTGATTGTACAACAAATCCATCACTGGTTCTAAAGGCATTAACAGATCCAGCAACAGAAGAATTAGTTGCCGCTGAAATAGATACAGGTAAAAAAACTGGCCAGACACCTGAACAAGTAACCGAAACATTAACAGTTGCAATGGGCGCTGAATTAGCAGCACTTGTTCCAGGACGCGTATCAACAGAAGTAGATGCTTGTCTTTCTTTTGATACTGAAAAGTCTGTTGCTAGAGGTAGAGACATTATTGCAGAATATGAAAAGCGCGGCATAAAAAGAAACCAAATACTTATAAAACTTGCGTCTACTTGGGAAGGTATACGTGCTGCTGAAATTTTACAAAATGATGGTATTGATTGTAACTTAACATTATTATTTTCAATGGCTCAGGCAGTTGCATGTGCTGATGCAAAAGCATTTTTGATTTCTCCATTTGTAGGGAGAATTACTGACTGGTACAAAAAAGCAGAAGGTCGTGACTCATATTTACCACATGAAGATCCAGGCGTTAAATCAGTTCATAAAATTTATGATTACTATAAATCGAATAATATAGAAACTGTTGTAATGGGTGCATCTTTTAGAAGTAGTAATCAGATAAAAGCACTTGCAGGATGTGATAATCTTACTATTGCACCAAGTCTTTTGGACGAAATGGGAAATGATACATCGATACTAGAACGAGCTTTATCACCAAATAATACAAGTGGCATTCTTCCAATTTCAATGGATGAAGCAACCTTTAGATGGGAAATGAATGCTGATCCTATGGCAACCGAAAAGTTAGCAGAAGGAATTCGTAATTTTGACGTAGACCATAAAAAACTTATTGGATTAATTGCTGCGAGAATGAGCGCGTAAATTAGATTGTAAAATATAATCAAAATATGAAGCTATAATATCAACATAACTTTATATAAAATTATATATATGTTTAGGTAATTTTATTTTCCATTAGCAGCCATTGCAAAATGTGAGGACATTATGAAAATATTAATTATTGGTGCGGCTGGCATGATAGGCATGCGACTTGCTAGATCTATAATTAAAGACGCTTTTAATGGAGAAATTAATGATATTACCTTGTTTGATGTCATTCCACCAAAAATTGAAAATCATAAAAACTCGTATAAAATAAAAACAGGTGATATTTCTGACCCTAATATAATTGCAGAGCTCATTGATCAAAAACCTGACATTATTTACCATCTTGCAGCAATTGTATCTGGTGACGCTGAAGAAAACTTTGAAAAAGGGTGGGATATAAATGCTAAAGGTACTTGGCATTTACTTGAAGGAATTCGTAAAAAATTCCTTACATCGAATGGCTCCTACAAACCAAAATTCATTTACGCTTCATCTCTTGCTGTTTTTAGTGGGCCATACCCCAGCGCAATAAATGATGACTTCTCTCCAAACCCAGAATCATCTTATGGCGCACAAAAGTTAGTTGGTGAAATCCTTATTAACGAATACAGTCGTAAAGGATTTTTAGATGGAGTCGCACTTCGTCTGCCAACCATTGTAGTACGTCCTGGCAAGCCAAATAAAGCTGCTAGTTCTTTTTATTCTAGCATTATCCGAGAGCCTTTAAATGGAATTGAAGCTATTTTACCTGTACCCGAAAATCTTTGTCATTGGTTTGCTAGTCCACTAAGTGCAGTTAGATTTTTAAGACACGCTGCAAAATTAGACTTTAAAAAACTTGGGAACAGGCGCTCTTTAAATTTACCAGGTGTTTCATGTTCAATTTCAGAGCAGATCCTTGCCTTAGAAGAGATTGCTGGAACAAAAACTAGCAAATTAATAAAAAAAATCCCTGATAAAAAAATAGAAGAAATAGTCAATAATTGGCCACAAAATTTTATGGCAGATAGAGCAATTGAATTAGGATTTGTTGCTGACAAGGATTTCAAAGATATTATACAAATCTATATAAATGAAGAAATTAATACCTGATTTTAGTTGAAACAGAATAGTTTTTTTACAGTAGAGATGCCACAATTAACCTCAATGAAATCAAAGTTAAAAATCCATACATAATTGGATAAAATATTTCTGTATTCATTTTTTTCACTATTAATGCACCCAATAAAGTTGCACATATCGCTATAGGTATCATTGTAAGCGCAGACCATGTTATACTAAGATTAAGTCGGCCTAATGCTACATAAGGGCCAATTTTAACGAAGTTAAGAACTGAAAATATTAATACACTAGAACTGGTAAATACTTTAGGATCTAGACGTAGAGGCATTGCATATATTTGAAAAGGTGGGCCTCCAGCATGTGCTATAAAACTAGTAAAACCTGCAATTAAACCCCAAAAATGACCTGACCAACTCTTTACTACAACTGAAGTTTTAAAACTTTTATCCTGCTTTAGGACTACACGCTGGAATACAAATAAAAGTGCTATAGAGCCAACTAAGAAACTAACGATCTTATCAGATACTATAGATGCAGTAATCCAACCCACACAGATTCCCAAGATAGCCATTGGTAATATATTCCAAACCAACCCCTTGTGCCACTGCCCACGCCAAGTCCACAAACTAATAATATCCATAACCAAATAAATAGGTAACAAAAACGCTACCGCTTCAAGTGGAGGCATAATCAATGTTAAAATTGGCACACCCAAAATACCAAAAACTCCACCAAAACCACCTTTAGATAAACCCACAAGAAACACTGCGCTTACAATAATAGCTGTACTCGTTAAGTCTGCAAAAATAGGAGTATTCATTTAATTTCCTATTCAATTAGGAATTAGTGCAAAAATTAAAAGTTAATATTAAAAATATTGATTAATTATTAACTAAATTAAGATTACCTATACTTTGTTTAAAAATAAACAGCGTTGACTAAAACTAATAAAAAAACTTAGGATTATTCATAAAGCTAAATATTGCAAACAACATAAATAATATAAGTTTCATTCTTTTTGGGAAAAATCTAATGGCTGATGAACACGATCGTTCAATGATGGAAAACCTATATTGGTGGGGAATTCCAACAATGTTTAGGTGCAAAAATGAAGTATTAAACAATCAAGACATAGCCTTAGTAGGGGTCCCTCATTCAACAGGAAATGGCACCACTGAAAGAGATCAACATCTTGGTCCTCGCGCCCTTCGCAATGTATCCGCAGTACATAGAAGAGCACATGCAGACTTTAAAATAGATCCATGGACACTCGCCAAAATAACAGACCTTGGGGATGTCCCCTTTCCCCGTGCCAATGACAATGAAGACTGCATAGAGAGAATTACTGATTTTTTTACTGAAATAGATGAAGCAGGGGTTAGGCCGGTTTCAATTGGTGGCGACCATTCTATTACAGGTGGAATTATTCAAGCTTTAGGGTGCGGGCAACTCTCAAACGGTCAACCAATAAGCTTTCTTCACCTTGACGCGCATACAGATGTTTTTACAAAAGTTGATCATTTCCTTGGGGCAAAAAAATCAGCTGCTCATTGGGGTGCATACCTTGCAGATCAAGGAAAAATTGATCCATCTCGCTCAATGCAAATTGGATTACGTGGTCACCCAAGAACATTAGATTGGCTACAGCCAGCTTATGATTATGGGTATAACATTGTTACTATGAAAGACTTTAGACGGCGTGGGCTAACTGATGTAATTTCTCAAATAATAAAAGTATTAGGAGACCGGCCCGTTTATATTACTTTTGATCTCGACTGTCTTGATCCAACTATTGCACCTGGCGTATCTAATATTGAGCCCGGAGAGAAAGGTTTTGATATCGATGAAGCGATAGCTTTATTACGTGCTGCCCGTGGCTTGAATATTGTTGGAGGTGACGTGGTCTGTATGATGCCAACCAAAGATAGTCCAAATAATATTACAGCTTTAACCGCAGCCTCTATTATGTTTGAAATGATTTCAATGATTGCAGAAAATAGCTTCAAGCCTTAAGCCAAACTTTTATTAAACGAAAACATTCACGAAAATGTATTTCCCGTGAATTTTGGTCAATTATTGAATGTCCTCTCGTAAACCTATCAGAGAGTATTTTCCCTTTTTCAAGATCTTTTGTTAAATGAATTAAAGCAGCATTCACTTCAGGAGTATTCACCTCTCGTTTACGGCTATTATCAACTGCCCACTGTAAGGACGCCAGCGACTCCAAAATTTCATATTCTGTGATTAATTCTTCTGACCAATTACCGCCAAATGCAACATTTGATATTTTCTTTTTAAATTCCATGATAGAACATATAGTGAACATTTAGATAGATTCGCAATATAAAATGCACCCATTTCGTACAATTTACATAGATATGAACAGCTTTTTTGCTAGCGTTGAGCAACACGAAGAGCCGTATTTACGCGGAAAACCGGTAGGTATTACCGCGATGGAAGGTGATGTAGGCTGCCTCGTTGCAGCAAGCTACGAAGCAAAATATTTTGGTGTGAAAACCACAATGAGTATTAAAGAAGCAAAAATCTTATGTCCAAAAATTATCTTACGGCCCTCAAGGCATCGCTTATATGTTCATTACAATCAACGCATTGCTAGAATTTTTGATCAATACGCTGAATTAGAGTACGTACGCAGTGTAGATGAATTTCAAATTGCACTTGGTGGTACAACATCGAATTTAAACGTTGCATCTAAGTTAGTAAAAACCATGAAAGATGCATTAAAATATGAAATAGGAGAAAATTTGAAATTTTCTGCTGGAATAGGCTCTAACCATCTTTTAGCAAAAATAGCAGGTAAACTAGAAAAACCAGATGGAATGCAATGGCTATCTCCAGATAATATGCCTCAAAGATTATCAAATATCCCACTTGGCGACTTACCAGGAATTGGAAGAGGCGTATTATTTAAACTAAATTCTGCAGGTATTCATAATTGTGAGCAAATGTATAATCTAGATCCTAGACATGCACGTAAAATTTGGGGCTCTATAATAGGTGAGCGCTTTATACGCTTACTTCAAGGAGAAGATATTCCATTAGAAAAAACAAAGCGTGGTGGTTATGGTAATAGTAAAATGTTAGCTCCCGAAAATAGAACATTAAAAAATGCTTATCTTGTTTCTAGATGGTTAATTGAAAAATCAGTAGCAAGATTAAGACGAGATAACTATACGGCATCTCAGTTTTCCCTATTCCTAAGAATTCAAAACCCAAAAACTCGCTGGGGTCATAGTGTAAAAACACACTATAGCCAGGATACTGCACATTTTTTAGAAATAAATCGCAGGCTTTGGCGCATGATGTATTCCCAAAAACATCCCTACCTTGTTTCATCGATTTCAGTACACCTTGGGAATATATTACCTCTGAATAAACGCTCAGGTGAAATGCTTTTACCAATGGAGATGGCAAAAAAAAATGAACGCGAGCGTCTATCAAGAACACTAGATACTATTAACAAAAGGTTCGGAGCGAGCACTATAACTTACGGCATTAACAAGGCTCATAATGGGTTTTTTGAGCGCGGCTAGCTCCTTAGAATATTTAGGTATAGATTCATTCTTGTCTATTTAGGTCGGTTTTAAGATAGAAAATAAAAGCTATTAGATTTACGAATGTGTATGAATAATAATTTTCCCGTTAATGACCGTGGTGCAGCAATTTCAATGATTGGTGCAATGCTCGTGCTTGGCTTCACAGATAACTTTATAGTTTTTATTGCCGAAGTGGTAAGTCTTTGGCAGTTTCAAATTATTCGAGCAATAATTGCACTACCCTTAATAGCTTGTATTGCTTATTTTTGGAAAATTACAATATGGCCAAAAAGAAATTGGGCCGTAGCATTTCGAAGTTTGCTACTAACAATAGCTATGATTTTTTATTTTTGGTCGTTAGCATTTATTCCAATGGCTCAGGCTTTGGCTGGCTTGTTTACTTCACCTATTTTTATTTTATTAATTTCAGGTTTAATTCTCCGCCAATCAATAAGTATCATTCAAATAATTGCAGTTTTAATTGGCTTTATAGGAATTATATTAGTTGTTGATACTCAAATAAGTGATCTAACATTTTTAAGTTTTTTGCCAGTTTTAGGAGGCCTATTTTATGCAATGGCCGCAGTAGCAACCAGACAACTATGTGAAGGGGAAACAACTTTATCTTTGTTAGCCAGCATAATGATAATGCAAAGCTTTGTTGGATTATGTGCACTATTCGTTATTACATGGGTTAATCCTGATGTTGCGAATGGACCCGCAGGATTTATTATACGCGGGTGGGTATGGAATATTGGAACCATAATGCCATGGATTATATTGCAAGCTATTGGAGCTATTTTAGGAATTGGACTAATTTTTCGAGCTTATCAAATTGGACAAGCTTCTCAGGTAGCTGTTTTTGAATATTCAGCCCTAATATTTGGTCCATTTTTTGCTTGGGTTTTAATAGGACAACAAGTAAACTTAACCCAGATTTTAGGTATCGTATTTATTACAATAGCAGGAAGTTTAATTGCATTGCGATCGTTAAAAAAGGATATTGAAAAATGAAAACTATGACATGCAAACAGCTTGGTGGTGCGTGCGATAAAACTTTTAGCGCTGACACATTTGATGAAATTGTCACAATGAGCAAACGACATGGAATGGAAATGTTCGAAAAAAATGACAAAAGTCACTTAGACGCAATGGAAGAAATTAGCGTGCTAATGCAAGATCAATCTAAAATGCATGAATGGTTTAACCAAAAAAAAGAAGAGTTTAATGCATTGTAAAATAACGCATTAAACTACATCATATTAATTCTTATATTATAGCTGAAAGCGTTCGAGATTTACCATCACGGGCTGCTTCATCCGCAGCATCTGCCAATAATTGTGCCCTAAGGCCATCTTCACCGTCAGGTTTCATAATGCCACCAGAATTCACTACATCTACAAAATGTATCATTTCAGCACGATAAGCTTCAGCATATCGCTCTAGAAAAAATGGTTGTGTTGGCGCAGATTGAAAACCTGAAGCGTTTGATAATTCAACGGTGTTTTCGAGTATGTTATCAGCGCGTAGCATTCCCAAAGAACCATGAACTTCAATTCTTTGATCGTACCCATAAGTAGCCCGGCGAGAGTTACTAATTTGACATAACTTTCCAGTCGCTGTTTTTAAAGTCACAACTGCAGTATCAAAATCACCAGCTTTACCAATTTCAGGATCTACAAGGCACGATGCAGCAGATGAGAGCTCAATAGGTTCTTCTCCAAGTAAAAATCTTGCCATATCTAAGTCATGAATCATCATATCTCTAAAAATACCACCCGATGTTTTAATATAGCCAATAGGTGGTGGAGATGGGTCACGTGAAAGGATTGTAACAATTTCAACATCACCAATGACTTGATCTAATATCTTCCTTTGTAACTTTGCAAAACTTGGATCAAATCGGCGATTAAAGGCGGTCATAAATGGAACCCCAGCCCTTTCGACAGCAACCATGCATTCTCTGATGCGCTCAACAGATAAATCTACTGGCTTTTCACAGAAAATTGCTTTCCCATTTGCAGCAGCTTCGTGAATCAAATCATAATGTGTAGTAGTTGGTGTACCAATAATTACCGCATCAATGCTTGAATCGCATATAATTTCGTCACTAGTCATAACTTTTGCATTTAAATCATTAGCTAATGCATTTGCCGCCTCAGGTAAGAAATCAGAAACTGCTACAGCTCGCGCTGTATCCATTCCTTTAAGAGTTTTACCATGCACTTGGCCAATACGCCCACAACCAAGAATCCCAATATTAAGCATTTTCAACCTTTCAAATTAGATAGAACGCGTCGCACAACAGCAACCATCGGATCGTGTGTTTCTTTTAAAATTGATACACGATCAAATCTTTTAACATCTTTGTTAACTGCATTCCGCATCGCTTTACCAAATGCCATTCTCAACTCTGTTCCAATATTAAACTTACAGATATTTGTTTCACGTGCGAGGCGTTTTCTTTGTTCAGTGGGAACACCAGATCCACCATGGATAACTAAAGGAACAGAAGTAAGCATCTGGATTTTAGATATTCTATCTTCATCTAATCCACCTTCTTTATTTTCCTGCAAATGAACATTACCTACTGAAATAGCCATTGCATCAACGCCAGTTTCATTTGCAAAAATTTCTGCTTCTCCTGGATCTGTACCCGCTGAATTTTCCCCATTTGAATAACCAACAAAGCCAATTTCACCTTCACATGAAATATTAGACTCATGTGCAATTTTTACTATTCGTTTTGTCTCTTCAATATTTTCCTTCAAAGACTTTCGTGAGCCATCGTACATTAATGAAGTAAAGCCACTATCTAATGCAAGTGCACATTCATCGTATGTATATCCATGGTCAAGATGCGCAACTACTGGCACAGATGCATTATCTGCTAAATAGCGAAACATTTTACCAAGTACTGGCAATGGTGTATGCTCTCTACATCCTGGCCCTGCTTGTAATATAACAGAGCAATTTTCAGCCTCAGCAGCAGCAACAAATGCGCGCATATCTTCCCAGCCCAGCGTAACTAAACCACCTACTGCATATGAACCTTTTAAAGCAGGTTGAAGAACTTCTGATAATGTGGCTATAGGCATTATTTAAACTTAGCTATCATATCTTTTATGCCTGGAATAGTTTCCAATTGGTCTGCATGACTTGGCTGAAAATACTGAACAAGAGATCGTTGAGACAATCCACCTAATATAGTAAAATAATACATCTGATAACCTGGCAAAACTGCACAAGGATGATACCCAGAGTCTAAACAAATTGTTGAACCATCAACTAAATGATAAGCATCACCTGATTTTCCATCCTCACGTTGCAGCATTTGCACACCTGATCCATGACTTGGTTTAAAACGGAAGTTATATGTTTCATCATGACGTGTCTCAAGTGGTAAGCGATCTGTATCATGTTTGTGGCTTGGAAAACCTGACCAACCACCTTCGCCGACAGTAAAAAGTTCTGAAACTAATAATCTGCCAACTTTATCATGATACTTTGTACCTAATATGTGTTTAATTTTTCGATGCGTTTTGGTTTCATCAGATCCATATTGCACTTTATCCAACTCGTTTGTTCGAACAGCAAATGCATCTAATATTTCATCATACCTTGCACCAGCTATAAAGATTTCAGCTTCAGCACTTGTACAAACCATTGTAGCTTTCGCTGCAGTTGGAACATAAACACCTTCAGGTTCTCCATCCCAAACATCTTCTGTTCGCTGGCCCAAACCATCACATTTAAAACCCTCAACATCAACATCAACAGTGCCCGTTGCGGGAACTATACAAGTTTCAAAACCAGGGACTGCGTATTCGAATGCTTGACCTTTAGTTAATTTTACTATGTTAAAATAATTTAAAGGCACTGTTGGATCGTCTATATCAACTATAGGCTTATTCTTGTTATCAAATGGCGCAATATGCATTTTTTTTCCTTACTTATTTGTTGGCCCAGGATGATCAGCCATGAATTCTTTTAACGTTTTAATATCCGCCATTGCAGGAGCACAACCGGGGCGAGACACTGTAATTGATGCAGATGCAGATCCTCTAAGAATTGAGTCTCTTAAATTATATCCATCCGCAATAGACGTTACAAAGCCTGACATGAAGCTATCTCCTGCTCCTGTAGGCTTCATGGCTTCAACAGGGTATATACCGGTATGAATTTCTTGCCCATCAAAAAATGTAATAGCACCTTCTGAGCCCATCTTATAAATTACCATAGCAGCAGATGACTTGGACAATTCGCGTGCTTTGTCTAATCCTTTTTCAATTCCACCAGCCATAAAACCAAATTCTTCATCATTTCCAACTATCATATCACTTTGTTCAGCTGCAGCAGTCAAAACTTCAGATGCGACCTCTGGCGATGTCCATGAATATGGTCGATAATCAACATCAAAAATAATAGGCAATCCAGCTTCCCTAGCGTATGCAAAAGCTTGCATGCTAGCACTCCTTGATGGCTCAGCTGCAAATACAGTACCTGCAGTAATTAATGCTCCATATTTATGATAATTTATAGCCTTGATATCATCGATATCCATCTGAAAATCAGCAGCGCCATTACGATAAATAACTGATTGATGGTTTTCCACTCGGCTCTCATAAACAGCTAGTGAATTACGATACTCTCCACCAATAGGCTTCACGTGAGTTACATCAACACCGTAATGTTTCAATTGGTTCACACAATAACGCCCTATACTATCATCAGAAACTCGTGTCACTAATGCAGACTTACCACCAAGCTTACAAATCCCTGCAGCAATATTTGCTGATGATCCTCCGAGGCCAACACTCATATTCATAGCTTCTTCAGTTGTAGAGCCAGGCGGATCAGGATATAGATCCATTCCAGCTCGCCCAATGACAAGAAAATTATTTTTCTTTATTCCATCAAAAAGAGATGACATTCATATTCCTTTTCTTTGGCGAACACGTGAAGATTCCCATTCTTTATGAGCTTTGGTAATTTTATCATTATCAGATATATGAGGAGTTCCAACTTCCCACCAAGTGTGGCCTTCAGTTGTCCAACCATCATAAGGATCAACCTTCATAACAATAACGTATGTCTCATTTGCAGATTTTGCCCTTAAAAATGCATCTGCTAAACCTGATGGACTTTCTACAGTTTCAGATAATGCTCCCAAAGACTTTGCATGAGCCTCAAAATCAACACGAACTTGATTCACAGCTGTGGGCGTATCAGAAATTAAGTTATTAAAACTCTCATTTCCTGTATTATTTTGTAATTTATTAATAACTGCAAAACCGCCATTATCTAAAACCAGTATAATCATCTTTTTTTGTGTCAGAACAGATGAATAAATATCAGAATTCATTAACAAATATGAACCATCACCCGTAAATACAATTGTATCATTTTCAGATTCTTTTTCAGATTGAGCAATTCGAGCACCCCAGCCACCAGCAATTTCATACCCCATACAGGAAAATCCAAATTCAACATCAACTGTGCTGATTCCTAAAGTACGCCAGTTAGCTGTAACCTCTGCAGGCAAACCACCAGCTGCTGCAACGATACGATCACGTGGATCACAATTTGCATTAATAACTCCAATAGCCTGTGCATATGATGATGGGCCATTTTTTAAATTTGTATTTTTCTCAACATAATCATTCCATACAACACGTTCTTTACGCGCATTTTCAGTCCATTCAGAAGGAGTTTTGTAACCATCTAACTCATAGCTGAGTAAATTCAGTCCAAGCTTTGCATCGCCAACAATAGGTAATGATAAATGTTTTGCTGCATCATGACGAGCCACGTTTAAACAAATAATTTTAGCATCTTTTGAAAATGCTGTCCAAGAACCAGTTGTAAAATCCTGCAAACGCGTACCAATGGCCAAAATAACATCTGCCTCTTCAGCGATATTATTTGCACTGTTTGAGCCGGTTACTCCGAGCGGACCAATATTTAAATCATGCGTATCCAATAAATTTGCTCGCCCAGCAATAGTTTCAACCACAGGGAATTGAAATTTATTTGCAAAGTCAGTTAATTCTGAAACAGCCCCAGAATATTGAATGCCACCTCCAGCAATAATCATTGGACGTTTTGCACCCTTTAGCAACTCAACTGCATCATTTATTTCTTCAATATCTGGAGATTGTCGCCGAATACGGTGTATTTTTTCATCAAAGAATGAAACTGGATATTCATATGTCCAACCTTGGACATCTTGAGGCAAGCCAATAAATGCAGGTCCACAATCCGCAGGGTCTAGCATAGTAGCTAATGCTGCAGGTAAAGATTGAATAATTTGAGCTGGGTGAGTTATTCGATCCCAATAACGACTAACTGCCTTAAAGGCGTCATTAACACCAAGTGTCGGATCTCCAAAATGTTCTAATTGTTGCAAGACTGGATCTGGCAATCGTGTAATAAAAGTATCGCCACATAACATAAGCATAGGAAGCCTATTTGCGTGAGCCAGTGCAGCACTTGTAAGTAAATTAGCAGTTCCTGGACCAGCTGAAGCAGTACAAAACATAAAGCGGCGGCGCAAATGTGCTTTTGCATATGCTGCAGCAGCAAACCCCATTCCTTGTTCATTTTGCCCACGGTATAATGGTAGCTTTTCTTTATATTCGAATAAAGCTTCACCTAAACATGTGACATTACCATGGCCAAAGATACCAAATCCTCCACCACATAAACGAATTTTTTCATCATTTAGTTCAATATATTGAGATGAAAGGTACTTAATAATAGCCTGAGCTACAGTTAAAGTTACTGTTTCTTTTTGTTGTATCAAGGTATTCTCCGCAAGCAGTCAAATAATAAGTGAGCTCAGTTGGGTATTGACCCATATGCATAAACAAGGTTACATAATTTGCAACCGGTTGCAATCAAATTTTACAGGAGAATTAAGATGTCTAAGCTTGGCATTGGTATCATTGGAGGTGGCTATATGGGTAAAGCTCATGCTGCTGCATATGGGTCTGTTGGTACACTCTTCGAAACAGCTCTTAGACCAGAATTAGAAATGGTTTGCGCTACAACTAATTTAAGCGCTGAGAAATACCAAAAAAATTATGGCTTTAAATCTTCAACCATAAATTGGAAGGATGTTGTTAATAATCCTGAAGTAGGTGCAGTAGTAATTGCTTCACCTCAATCTACCCATTGTGAAATTGCACTAGCAGCCTTTAAAAATGGAAAACACGTTTTTTGTGAAAAACCATTGGGAGCATCAGTTGAAGAAAGCCGAACCATGCTGACTGCAGCAGATGCTTCTGGTCTAATTCATATGACCGGATTTAATTACATAAGAACCCCCGCTTCACAATATGCTCGTCAATTAATATCAGAAGGTCGAATAGGCGAAATAACTTGGTTCCGGGGCGAACATACGGAAGATTTTCTAGCAGATCCATTAATCCCAACCAACTGGCGCACCGAAGGTGTGTCAAATGGGACAATGGGAGATCTAGCTCCCCATATGATAAATGCTGCCAGAGCACTTGTTGGACCAATCTCAACATTATCTGCAAGCATAGAAACTGTTCATAAAAATAGGCCTGGTGGAACAGTAACTAATGACGATCAAGCTCAAATGATGTGTAAATTTGAGAATGGAGCCCAAGGTCATTTGTTCTTTAGTCGCGTCGCAACAGGCCGAAAAATGGGATATGCTTACGAAATACATGGTACTAAAGGATCGATAAGGTTTGACCAAGAAGATCAAAATGCGTTGCATCTATATACTATGGATGGCCCAGAGGAAGAAAAAGGGTTCAAAAAAATATTAACAGGCCCTGCTCATCCGGATTATAAAGCATTTTGCCAAGGCCCAGGTCACGGAACCGGATACCAAGATCAAATTATTATTGAAGCAAATGATTTTTTAAGAGCAATTTATGAAGAGCGAAATATTTGGCCAACCTTTTCCGAAGGCATGGAAGTTAATAGAGTGGTTAGTGCAGCATTGGATTCAAGTGAGAAAAATATCTGGGTAAAAATTTCAGATTATTAAGAAAAAGGTTATAATTATGATAAAAATAGGTAATGCTCCATGTTCATGGGGTGTGGAATTTGCAGATGATCCCCGCAATCCTGATTGGCGTAAAGTTTTGCAGGAAAATGCCAGTGCTGGGTATACAGGCATTGAGCTTGGGCCAGTTGGTTTTATGCCTGAAGATCCAAAAATATTAGCCGAGGCACTTGATGAGTTTAACCAAGAGTTAGTAGGTGGGGTAGTTTTTCGTGCATTTCATGATCCAGATAAATGGGATGATGTATTGGATGGGGCTCAGCGAACTTGCAAGGCTTTAAAGGCACATGGAGCACAACATTTAGTTTTAATAGATAGTATATCTGAGCGTCGAGCTCCTACAGCAGGTAGAGCAGGTGAAGCTGAGCAAATGGATAAGTCAGAATGGTCAGCGTATCGCGATAGAATCGCCACAGTTGCCCGTATTGGAGCTGAAGATTACGGCCTTACAGTTGGAATACACGCCCATGCAGCTGGCTTTATGGATTTTGAGCCAGAGCTAAACAGATTATTAGACGAGGTTGATGAAAGTATATTGAAAATTTGCTTTGATACAGGGCATCATTCTTATGCTGGCTTCGACCCTGTAGAATTTATGAAACACAATATTAATAGAATTAGCTATATGCATTTTAAAGATATTAACCCAAAAGTAAAAGCGCATGTTGTTGAAAATAGAACAGACTTTTATGATGCATGTGGGCAGGGTATTTTTTGCAATTTAGGCGATGGGGACGTGGATTTCCCTGCTGTCAGGCAGTTATTGTTAGATAATGATTTCAATGGTTGGTGTACTGTTGAACAGGACTGTGACCCAGAAGGGGACACTTCGCCAATTGATGATGCCAAATTAAATCGAAATTACCTACAATCTATTGGTTTTTAGGAGAATTCATATGAAAAAGTTACAATGGGGAATGATAGGTGGAGGTGAGGGTAGTCAAATTGGCCCTGCTCATCGCTTAGGGTCAGGGCTAGATGGTCTGTTCGAATTTAGTGCTGGTGCATTAGATCATCGTCCTGAAGAAGGAATTGACTACGGTAAAAGACTTGGCTTAGGAGATCGCGCTTATGGTAGTTGGCAGGAGATGCTAGCTGCTGAAAAAAGCCGCGATGATAGAATTGACCTTGTAACTGTAGCTACGCCAAATTCTACTCATTTTGAAATTACAAAAGAATTCTTAGAGGGCGGGTTTAACGTTTTATGTGAAAAACCAATGACCATGACTGTGGAAGAAGGCGAAGAAATTGTTAAAATTTCTCAAAAATCAGGTAAAATTTGCGCAGTTAATTACGGTTATACAGGCTATAGCTTAGTGCGCCATATGAAAGCTATGATTAAAAGAGGTGACATAGGTAAAATACGGTTAGTAAATGCTGAATTTTCCCATGGGCATCATGCTGACGCAGAAGATGCAGATAACCCACGTGTTCGATGGCGATATGATCCAGCACAAGCAGGTGTTAGCGCACAATTTGCAGATTGTGGTATACATGCAATGCACATGGCTAGCTTTGTAACTGGTCAAGAAGTCACAAAGCTTTCAGCAGATACAGTATCTTGTTTAGAACAACGTGTTTTAGAAGATGATGCAATGGTAAATTTCAGAATGGATGGAGGAGCTGTTGGGCGCCTATGGACATCTTCAATTGCTATAGGGCGTCAGCATGGATTGGGCATTCAAGTTTTTGGAGAAACCGGCGGGTTAAAGTGGAGCCAAGAGCAACCAAATCAACTTTTTTATATGCCGTTGAATAAACGCCTACAGATTATTGAGCGAGGTGAAGCCAACTTATCTCCAGAAGCGGATCGTACATCGCGCGTGACAATTGGCCATGCGGAAGGAATGCCTCTTGCTTTTGCAAATATTTATACAGATTTAGCAGAAGCAATAAATGCAAAAAAAGAAGGGCGAACAATGGATCCCGCAGCCAACCTTTATCCCAAAGCAGTTGATGGCTTAAGGTCTATGGCTGCAGTTGTTGCAGTTGCAAAATCTGGAAAAAAGAACGGCGAGTGGCTAGATGCTCGGCCACCAATGTTTCAATAAAATACTATTTGAGCGGGGGACGAAGCGTCCCTCGCTCTATAACTTTGCATTCAAATAATTGCCCCTCTGGACGAATGGATGCATTTTCAACTATTGCAGATACGCGGTCGATAGATGCCGATATTATTTCTGGTAAAGGATTACTTATAGTTGTTAAATTGATATTATCCCAGCTTGCCATTTCCATATTATTTAAACCTATAATACCAACATCTTTAGGCACACCATATCCACCGCTTTGCAATGCAGACAATGCGCCAATTGAAAGTACATCATCAGCACAAAAAAATGCCTCTGCAAGCTTTCCCTTCATTAATTCAAGCATTGATGACCTACCCGCCTCAAAAGAATATTCAGTTGCAAAGCTTGTAGAACAGCTACAATTTGAATGAGCATTTATTACGCTAAGAAAACCTTTTCCACGATCTATTGTCGTTGTAGCAGTTTGCGGACCACCTAAAAAAGCAATTTTACTATAACCCCTTGCAATTAATGTTAGGGCAGCCATTCTACCAGCCATTATATTATCAATACCAAGCACATCAACTATAGGGTTTTCACTATGACTACCAAATGGGTGAACTACTGGAAAACCAGCATCTTTAAATGCTTTTGAAAATCCTGGTTTTAAAGTTGATGAGGCTACTATAACACCATCAACAGAATACTGTCGCAACATCTTTATAGATGCTTCTGGTTCAGTCTCTTCTGAAAGATTTACTAAAAGAGGGCGAAGCCCACGCTCCTGTAATCCACGTGTAAATAAATCAAATACCTCTAAAAAAAATGGATTTCTAAAATTATTTGAAACCAGCCCAATCATCTTAGTGCGGCCAGTTGTTAGCGACGATGCCAATGCATTCGGACTGTACCCAAGCTCTAAAGCTGCTTTTTTTACTTTTTCACGAGTCTTTAAAGAAACTGAGGCGCCTTCGGTATAAGTTCGTGAAACTGCTGAACGAGACACGCCGGCTAGTTCAGCGACATCCTTTAGCGTTACGATCATATATCTCTCCTAAATTAATCTTTAGGTTTTTGGGTATAATTAATTGTATAAAATTTCCATAAACATATACATGCAAGAGTTAGGAAAAGCACTGCCCAAATTATATTTGAAGTATAGAGCTCCACTAGACCCCAAAAAAATAAAATACAAACAACTATAACTCGCCTCCAAAGAGGCGCAAAAAAGGGGTTGTTTAAATCAAGTAATTTCACGCAGTACTTTCATATTCTGCACCAGTTTTGGCGCCAGTAATATATGCTACAACATCTTCGCCAGTATAGTCACCATTTTTTATATCAAGATTTGCACAAATCTGTCCACGCCTAAAGACTACAATACGATCAACTAAATCAAATACTTGTCGCATATTATGACTAACTAAAATTAATGGTTCACCTTGTTCCTTAAGTTGGCGAATAATATTCTCTACTTGTTCAGTTTCCTGAACACCAAGCGCTGCTGTAGGCTCATCCATTATTGTCAATTTAGAATGAAACGAAGCCGTACGTGCAATAGCTACACATTGCCTTTGACCGCCCGACATCTTCTCAATTGTATTATGTATATTTGGTATTTTTACACCAGTTTTTTCCAATGCATCCATCGTATCTTTACGCATTGCTTTATAATCAAGCAATCGGAATGGACCAAGCCAATCCCATTTTGTTTTCTCACGCCCTAGAAATAAATTGTCAGGTACATCCAAGTGATCTGCTAGAGCCAATGTTTGGAATACAGTTTCTATACCAGATTCCCTCGCTTCAATTGGTCCTTTAAAATCAACTTTTTGGCCATCGAAAATAACAGTGCCACGCGTACGCTGTTCAACGCCAGTAATTTGCCTTACAAATGTTGATTTTCCTGCACCATTGTCACCCATAATGGCTACATGCTCACCTTTTTTTAGTTGAAAGTTTGCACCCTCAAGTGCGCGAACACCACCATAGTGCTTAGTAAGATCTTCCGTCTTTAGAACAAACTCTTCGTTCATTTTTATACTCCTAGCTAAGCTTTTTTACGTTGGCGATATTGATCTAAAATAACCGCAGAGATAATGATCGCACCCATAGCCATAAGCTGATACGACCCATCTAATTTAATATAAGTAAAACCAGATCGAATTACCCCAAGCACCATTGCACCAAGTACTGTTCCTATAATTGAACCACGACCACCTGTCAGACTAATTCCACCAATCACTGCCATAGCAATTGCAAATAATTCATAGAACTCGCCCATGCCAGCTTGGGCTGTTGAAGCCTTTGAACTTAATACAACGCCAGCAAAAGCTGCTAACATAGCAGCAATCATATAAACCATTATTTTATGACGCTTAACATTTATTCCAGACATCCGTGCAGCTTCTTCATTTGAGCCAATAGCATATGTATGTTTTCCATAAACCGTGTACCGCATAATCAAATGAAAAATTACTGCCAAAGATAGAAACCAGACAACTGGCATCATACCATCTCCAATGGCTTTATATTGATCAGTGGGAAATGAAATTGGATTCCCAGATGACCACCACAAGGCAATACCTCGGCAAATTAAAAACATACCAAGTGTAGCTATGAATGGTGGGATTTTGAAAATAGCAATAAAAGTACCGTTTATAGCACCTATAAAAGCACCAAAAGATAAACCAACAACAATTGGTATAATAACGGGAAGGTCCATAGCCCAAGTTCCAAAAAGTGCTTTTGGGTTAGCGTATCCATTTACCAGTTCAGTTTGTCCAAAACTCATTGCAATCATTGCAGTAGCTGCAACTAAAGGGCCAGAACTTAGGTCAATACCTGCAGTTATAATAACTTGCGATACGCCAAGAGCAATAATTCCAATAATTGCAACTTGCAAAATTATTATCTTTAATCTGGCTTCATTGAATATGGAATCAAACCGATCACGGGAATCAAACAGGAAACTCTGGTCTTTCATATACGGTAAGATTTGCCCTAGAGCCTCAAAAATTACTATAATAATTATCAATGCCATCAAAACGTTTAGTTCACTTGGCCAAGATCGTTTAGTCTTATCGAAGGTTAGTCCGCCGGTTCCTTGGCTTGTATCTGACATAAATTTAGCTCCCTGTTGAGCATTTTATAAATTCAAGGCGGCACAAATAGCGCCGCCTCAATGGTTTAGCTTTATCAAAAAAGCTTAGTTCTTATCAAGGAAATCACCCATGTTGTCTGGAGTAACTAAAACAAACGGGATGTATACTTTTTTGTCAACTTTCTCACCTGCAATAATACGAAGTGCTGTATCAATTGAACCTGTACCTTGACCAACAGAATCTTGGAATACTGTTACATCATAATCGCCTGCTGCCATTGCTAATAATGCGTCTTGAGATGCATCAACACCACCAACTTGTACATCAGCCATATCCATTCCAGCAGCTTTCATTGCTTGAATAGCTCCAATTGCCATTTCATCATTATTTGCAAGAACAAAATCGAATGGTTCACCAGAAGACATCCAGTTAGTCATTAGATCTTGTGCTTCGTCACGTGACCAATTAGCTGTTTGCTCATCGATAATAGTCATGAAGTTACACATATCCATACCAATAACATCGTGCACATCTTTTGAACGCTGTACTGCAGCTTGGTTAGATAATTGACCGTTCATCAAATATCCTGTTGCGCCGCCAGCTTTACCTGCAGCTCGTAAGTTTTTACAAATTTCAAAACCAGATAATGTACCCGATTCAATTTCATTTGATGCAACGAAAGCTTGTGTGGATGGTAAAACGTCCACATTATCAGGCTCACGGTTAACATATACAAGCGGTGTATCTCCTGCAGCTGCAGAAACTGCTGCACCAGCGGATGTATCAACTATGTTAACAATTATAGCATCTACACCAGAGGCAACAAAGTTTTTAACTTGGTCAATTTGCTTTGCAAGATCATCAGTCGCATCTTCTTGTTGATATGACAAACCATCAATAGTTCCAGCATACTCAACCATGCCAGTACGCAGTACTGTTAACCAGTTATCATCAAATCGTGAAAATGTAGCTCCAATTTCTTGAGCTGCTGCTGTTGTTGCCATTAAGGCAACTAATCCACCAGCTAGTATTGTCTTTTTCATAATATTCCTCCCAAAATGTGCCCGGTGCACAGGTTATATTTCCGGGGCCCTATAAAAGGCTAGATGAATAATTAACTATGAGCATTTACATAAGATAATTATAAATTCGTTAAATCAAATTAAGATATTTTTATACAGAATATAAATATAAACATGATTCGTTGTTAATTTTAGACAAGTTTGCAGGTTTTGCAACCGGTTGCATTATTTTCTTGCAACCGGTTGCAAATTAGTAGAATAATAAATGCAAAATTTTATGAATCATCCTGGGAGATAAAAATGCAAGAATATTTATCTATAAACGATTGTAATCTAGTGGAGTTTTCAAAAACTTTAGATCGCACCCTACAACAAAGTGAAGTGCCACTTTCACATGATATCCAAAAAAATGTCCCAATTTATGATGTTTCAAAAATAGATTTTTTATCAGATACCAAATTATTACGTACAGAATGGGCAAACATATTACATAAGACTTCGGGTGTTCTTGTTTTAAAAAATGCTTACCCTGATACTTCAATTATTGATACTGCATCTGCAATTTATGAAAAAATCATAGCAGATGAAAAAGCTGCCACCGGGGATAAAGCAGATCATTTTGCCGCTTCAGGCGCAAACGACAGAATTTGGAATTCAGCGCAAAAACTCTGCCAATATGATCCACAAACTTTTTCTAAATACTTCAGCAATCTTGCAGTTGATACAGCTTGCAAAGCTTGGTTGGGGCCTAATTACCAAATGACTGCACAAATTAATCTTGTCCGCCCAAGTGGTGCTGCTCAGAGCCCCCACCGAGATTATCACCTAGGCTTTCAAACTAAAGAAATTGCCGAAAGTTACCCTGCACATGTTCACGATTTATCACCAGCTCTCACTTTGCAAGGTGCAATAGCACACGTCGATATGCCCATTGAAAGTGGTCCAACAAAACTTTTACCGTTTAGCCAAATATATAGGCATGGTTACCTAGCCTTTAGTCAGCATGATTTTCGCGAATACTTTGAAAACAATTATATTCAAATACCACTCAATAAAGGTGATGTATTATTTTTTAATCCTGCTCTTTATCATGCTGGTGGAGCAAATATTAGTAAGAATATACATAGAATGGCAAATCTTCTTCAAGTATCGTCGGCATTTGGAAGAGCTATGGAAAGTCTTAATCGATCAGAAATGACCAGAATGCTGTATCCGATTTTAGCTAAAAATAGTGATAAAATGAATGAAGCAGAATTAAACGCAGCTATTACCTCATGTTCTGAAGGGTACTCATTTCCAACAAATCTAGATACAGCTCCTCCCCTTGATGGTTTAGCACCTGAAACTCAAGCCAATCTATTTAGGCGAGCACTTAAAGAAGAAATGTCTTTTGTAGATTTTAAAAAGGAATTACTTTTGCATGATAAAAACAAAAGAGCGTAAATACTTATAGATTATAAACTTACCACAAACTTTGCGCCGCCCAATTGGGAGGTTTCTACATGTATTTTACCTCCATGAGCCTCGACTATTTCACGACACATAAATAGGCCCAGACCAGAACTATTTTTCACAACTGAATGGCCACTACGCGAAGTAAAAAATCTTTCAAATATTAATTCTTGCATATTTTCAGGAACACCCGGCCCGCTATCTTCTACAACCAAAGTCAATGGTTTTCTCCATCGCCTAACAAGTGAAATATTTATGGTACCGCTCGGATGACTAAAACTAATTGCATTTTCAATGAGATTAATCAAGATTTGCGCAATCCTATCAGGCAAACCATTAAAATTAATATTTTTTTGTACAGTCACATTAATTTCAATTTTTGAATTTCTTATTTCATCAATATAATGTTTTGCAATCTCATCTACAATATTACTTATATCAAATTTTTCTCGTTTTTTTGCTACAATCTCATGATCAACAATTGCTGCCTCAGATATGTCTGAAACAAGCTTGTTCATCCTAAGAGCTTGGTTCTTAATTTTCAGTAACGCTGAATTTTTATTGTTATTTTCAGTTTCTAAATTATTTTCAACATGTGCAATAATTGATGCTATTGGATTTTTCAATTCATGCGATACATCAGCTGCAAATTGTTCCTTATCTCTAAAAAGACGAATTATTTGTTTTGTTAATTTAGTCAAATTATTATGGAGTAGGCCGATTTCATCTTTCCTTGAAGCAAGCCTAGTTACTGACATATTAGTCATTTGATCAGCCAAATCAGACGGCGTTAACTTTCTATTTAATCTTTTAGATAGACGTCTAAGTGGAAAAGCTATTGAAAACGCTAGTGCCAGGCCAAAGACTAAAGTAATAAAACTTATACCTATTAAAAATGCAACTCTAAGAGAATTTCTACTAAAATATGCATTTTTTAAATCATAATCTTCCCAGACCTCAATAAGCGCTACAGTTTTTCGATTGACTTTAATTGGCGCCAATACACGAATATCATAAGTATTTTCTCCAGATTTAATTACATGATATTGAGGGTTAAATTTAGATCTTTTCGATACTATAGGAGCCATAACTACTCGAGCATCACTTAATTTTCTATAATATGAAAATAATGCACCCATGATATCCCAATCATACCATTTATTATTTTGACCTTGGCTTCCAATTGCCTCTAGAGGCGTCACAGCAATTGAAGACCGTTTTATTGGGTAAGTTCCATTATAATAAACAAATCCTTTTCCTATATCTGTTTCATCCTCATAACGATAAATTTTAATTTTATGTACAGGTAGCAACTGTGGATCATCAAAGAGGTCATACATTTCAAGCATTAACTGAAAATCATTTACTTTGTTATTTTCAAATGCCGGCCTCGCAATCTTGCCCATAAAGGAAGCTTTTGATTGCAAATCATTTTTTTTATTTAAAATATCATTTTCTACAAAATCATCAGTTACAAAGAACAATACCCAAAGAGCAATTAGAAACATTATTAACAAGCTAAATATTTTTGTTAAAATACTATGCACAAATTCAAGCTTTCAATTTATATCCCAGGCCATGGACTGTTAAAATAATATCACATGACTTATCAATATTTTCAAATTTTCTACGTATATTTCTTATGTGGCTATCAATTGTTCTATCACTAACATAAATATTATCCTGGTATGCAGCATCCATAAGCTGTTCACGTTTTTTAACTGCACCAGGTCTATTTGCCAAACTTATTAAAAGCATACATTCAGTTACTGTTAGATTAACAATTTGACTTTTCCAGGTCACTAAATGTCTATCTATATCAATTTCAAGATCATTTATAATTATTGGTTTATGCGCGCTAGGGATTTCAGTTGTATGGCGCTTTAAAACAGATTTAATCCTAAATAATAATAAATGCTTACTAAATGGTTTAGCAACAAAATCATCTGCTCCTAAAGTAAATCCAATTATTTGATCTTGTTCATCTGATTTTGAAGACAAAAATATTACAGGAAGATTTGGATTTTGTATCCTTGCTTGTGTAAGCAACTCATAACCATTCATTTCTGGCATTTTAATGTCAAATATCGCTATATCTATAGTATTTTTATTTAAAAATTCTAAAGCTCGCTGTGGATTCAGAAAAGGTGTGACGTGATAGCCTTCACTCAAAAGCATTTCTTTGAGTGGGTCTAATATTTCTTTTTCATCATCAACAATTAAAATATGTGGCATAGGAAATCCTCTCCTTAAGAGCCCTCACATATATTTTTTAAGGTAACAAGAGTATTTAATTATCCTGCACAAAATATTCACATACTTTCATTAAGTTTGCAAATATTCCCAATTAACACTGCATATTGATTGGGTACTTAATTTACACAGGGCAGAACACCTGAAGAGCAACTACCTCGTAGCTCCCCTAACAGTGTTACCTCCTGGCATTGTTAGGGTTTCAAAAAAGGAATGATAAATGACAAATTTTATATATATAATACCAATCGTAATATTTAGTATTGCATTTATTCTTAAGGTGATCATGTACCGATGAAATTATTCTTAAGACATTATGTTTTGTGGGCGTCGTTTAAATACCCCAAATTTTTGAAAATCAATATCGATTTTAATGATGGCGGTCATTGGCCTTGGGAGTTACATTCTTCAAAGTTTGAGTCCACCGCCACTCACTCAGAAAATAATCGTAATCTGCGTGGTATTTTAAAATGATACAGATTATTACAATTATTGCAGTTGGAACATTATGGGCCGCCTCTTTGGCCGTAGTAGTATTTGAAATCATTATACCAAGCAGAACTATTAATCCAGCATACGAATTATCTCAATTCACTCAAGACATACCCAAAAAAGATGTAAATTCATAATCTAATTTATGATGGTTAAAAATTATATAACCATCATAAATTGATCAAATATAGCTATCGAGAAATACTATTTTTAGTTGTTCTATATGCATAAACATTTGTGTTGTTTATTTTATAGAGCTCACCCTGTTGCGCATCTATAAATTTTTGGTTTTTATTTCCTACTTTGTAATTCAAAGTATTACTTTGTTTAGGAACTTGTTTGATTTTGGGGCTATTAGTTTCTTCTGGCATTACGCCAGCTAATGTTGAATTAGTCATCAAACTTAACAGACAAATTGATAAAAAATATTTCACAGTAATCTCCATTTTGGTCATTTAAAAAACTCTCTGATGACACTTGACCATGAAAAAGCCACCAGAGAAATATTATAAATCAGCCAAGTTTTTTAGCTGATTTTAAAAAGTAAATTTAATTACCTTATCTAAATTTGTATTGAATTTACTTGCAGCACTGATGATTATGATCTGAATATTTAAAGGAATAATATGCATAAATTATGATAAATCGTTGAAGGGCTTTAGTTGTAAATTAATTCATATTATGGTTTTTTAAAATCTATTGGAGAGGTGGTGATCTTAATGAAAGAAGTCAAGTTTATACAAATGAAAGACGGGGACGAAGAAGATTATCACTTTTTAACCAAACACGAAGTTGAGCACACAAAAGGTACGGCAGATAGGCTACTCAAAGCTTTAGTAGAATTAGATCAAAGTTTATCTGGATACAAAGTAACGAGACTTGGGCATTCACTACAATCTGCAACAAGGGCATTCCACGGCGGAGCAGATATTGATTGGATAGTATCAGCACTTCTTCATGATATTGGAGATATTTATGCACCGTACAATCATGATGAGTATGCCGCTAGCATTATAAGACCATTTGTTCGTGAACAATGCACTTGGGTTGTTGAAAAACATGGCATTTTCCAAATGCTTTATTACGGTGAGCATATCGGCTCCAATCCTCATAAACGCGAAAAATATAGAGAACATATATATTTTCAAGATTGTTCAGATTTTTGTGAGTTATGGGATCAAAAAAGTTTTGACCCAAATTATGACACTAAATCAGTTGATTTTTTTGCCCCAATGGTAAGTGAGGTATTTTCTCGAAAACCTTATGACCCAATATTTATTAGACAAAATGAACGAGTACCCTTACAAATATTTTAATTTTAACTCCAAGTGTGGGCATCAATTTCACCCCAAACTTAATAATATTTTAAAATAACACATCCGACTAATCGCAATGTAGTATTTGAAGCTCTTAATAAACTAATATTAATACTTTAATTGCCATGAAGGTAATGGCGGAGACGAAGTCCTTATAACTATTCCTGTAACCATCTGATTTTATATTAATAAATTAAAAAATATAAAGTAGTTACCACATTTGTTACCCCACAACGAAAATAAATGAAGCTAATCTAGGCAAATCTAAAGACACATTAATAAGTACTCTAATCTCTATCCGCCCTACTCAGCGTAGTTTATGATAACCCTATGTGGTGTCATCCCTTTTAGGAACTTTTCTAATGGTCATTGCATGCTTTTCGTTACGGGTAAAACCAAGTCGCTCATGAAACCCTACGGCACCTCCATCCTTTCTACCTATCCCTGTTAGCAGCATAATCTTGTATACTCCTGCCTCCCATGCATGCTGAATGGCGCACTCCATGACCATTTTTCCAATACCATTTCCACGTTGTTCACTATCAGTTACTACATTTTCAATAACTGCATATGGCCGTCCCATATTCGTCATATATAGGAGTAACAAAAAAAGGCTCTATCTTAGCTCGATGCCGAGTTCGTTCATGATTTTCTTGGTACAAACCACAGAAGCCCAAAAACGCAAACATAAAGGCTAGATTGTTGTGTCAGAAAACGGCTCTGCCACGACTTGCTGGTCATCTTCATAGACAATGTAGCCCACCCGTTCGGCGTGAATGATTTCGATAGGATACCCATTTTCTTGCAACAAACTCATTAGTTCATAAGAGTGTCCTATAGCCTCTGATGCATCTTCCTTAAACCAGCAAAGCCCTCGGCCGTTTTTATGCCGTGAGCCTTTTGATTTTGACCGATTAAACTTATAAGGGATGGGCAAATTCGCCCTAAACCAGTTCAGAAGGTCTTCCAACTGTTCAGAGATATAGTCTTCAAGATTGAGGATGCTTCGCAGTTCATATGCCGCACAAAAGAACCCTTCTCTTGCGCCTTGGTTCTCAATTCTGTTGGATCTTACAAACCGAAGATACTTCATTAGTTCATGCCTGCTGGGACAAAGGTTCACTTATGATATCTTAGAAATGCTGCATCATCAAGAACAGTGTGAAGTCCGCACATCGGACTAAAGGACCTGTAACAAATTTGACCTTAAAATGGCGTTGCACGTAATGCTAAACACAGTACTAGCGAGCGCGTAAAATTCATATAAAGCTTTTTTCCCAGTAGCTTCAAAGGTTATATCGCAAGGATTTTCTTACGTTGAGGGAGACGTGTTGTTGGACACAGTATCCAACTAATGTCGCAAATTGCTGAAAGGCTGGCTACCCTGAAGTTCCAAACTGTTGTGTGTGGATCATGTGCCCGACTTCGATACCATCCAGAATTACTGAGACTGAGCCGATGGACTTGAAGCCTTTCATTTGCTTTGTCAGCTTCTTGAAAAACCTGTGGTCCTGTTCGATCTGGAAAAGCCCCTTGGCTTTCAAAATCTATTTCATCCTTGTTGAATTTGTCACAGCTAAATTTTTTTCATTGTAGCACACATTTTATCAACAGCAGCCAGTCTGCCCGGATGGCCACCATTTGTGTCAACTATGCCTTTTAAGCATTCTTGGACTTAGACTGGTGCTACTATTTTTGCCCACAATTAAATTCCAGTCCAATCTTCAATAATAGTCATCTCTTCCTTTTTAACACTAGCTCCAGCTATTACTTTCGTAATACGTAAATATAGTTCCTTACGTTCCAAATAATCTTGTTCTTCAGCTGCTGTTTTTTTAAACGAATAATGACGTATCACTGTCACTATTACTGTTCCTAACAAGCCTATGACCAAATCACTCATTTTCATCCTCCACTGCAGCTTTCAATAAAATGAGAACATGTGTAACATTCTCACCAAATTCAATATGGTCATTAGTTTGCAGACAGAGGTTTTTAACCCTCTCAGATAGAGCATCTAATAATGATTTTAGCATAGCTATAACTCCATTTAATTTACTAAATTATTAGGAATATTTTGAATATAAGTCACATTACAAATTTGTAGTGAACCCGTAATATTGGTGTAATATTCTTGATTTAAATATCAATTATGAATGCCTGTAATATATCAATCAAATCCAATTAGGCATTTGACTGCTAAGTTTACGTATGAAGTCTCATTTATAGAGATGGTATTCTCAGCAATAAAAAAGGAAATTTCAATGTACCTTCCACCACATTTTGAAGAAGTAAATGAAGGTGAAATTACAAACTTAATTGAGCGATTTCCGCTAGCAACTATTGTTTGTCAAAAAGATGGTGAATTTATAGCCAATCACATCCCTTTATTACGTAATAAAACTAATTCTTACATTGGACATATTGCTAAAGCAAACTCTCTACACACGGTTTTTCCAAACGGTATGAATGCTATTGCTATTTTTACTGCTGAGAATTCTTACATCTCCCCTAATTGGTATCCAACAAAACAAAAAACACATCGTCATGTTCCGACTTGGAATTATCAAGTAGTACATTTGAAAGGAAAAATTACTTTTGACAGCTCAAAAAAAGCAAAATTATTAGCAGTTGGAAAACTAACGAAAATGTATGAAAAGATTTATTCTGGTAAAAAAGAATGGAAGATGTCTGATGCTCCTAAAGACTTTATGGAGCAAAATATACACAACATAGTTGCATTTGAATTTCACATAGAACATGTAATAGCTAAAAGTAAAGTTAGTCAGAACAAAGACAAAGAAGACTACGACTCTGTTTCTAATATGATGAAAGAACAAGGTAATAACTTCTTATCTAGTGCAATGATACGAATTAGAGAAGCTGAGTAATTTTGAAGAACCCTTGCGACAGAACCCTTTAGTAACCTTTACAAAGTTCGTTGAGTAATTGTCCAATTAAAATTGCTTACTATTAAATTATATAATGCAGAACAGGTATAAAGTGGAATTATTCATTTTCATAACACTACTTACTATTCATAAAGTCCATAAACCTAATCTAATCGTATCCGATGAGTGTTGTTTTCATGCGAAGATTGTACGTATAGGGGGCCTCTTTTGCAAATCTTTCCGTACCATCTATATGAGACGCGTTTGAGGCTTGTTTTGCGGGGCTAGGATTTACAGTTCAAAACCGTCCGTTGAGCGATCCCCTTACGGACGACCCCCATCTTCAAAATCATTACCGAACAGGAACCTTAAATCATGCCAAGACGTCCTAATATGCAGCTTCCGTCCAGTTAGGCCAAATAGCGAGGCAGAAGAGCTTATGATACGATCCCGCCCCCTACCGATAGCGTAAGCTGTCCCTTTCGTTTTTTAAATTATATGAAGGATAACCCTAATTGGCTAACAGAAGAAATTAATGCTTGTAGATTGATCTTTGATGGAAGTAGCGGAGCAGCATAGCGAACTTAGTACGATCGAACTTCGGACATGCCAGCCTTAGCTAGTATAACTGCTCCTTATACAATATATATATGAAAAATATATATTGTAAACCTTTACAACCAAGGAAATTATGGAGACGGTTAGTATTCTTCATTTAATATGAGGCTAAAATGAGTAAAAAAATTAAAATAGATGAAATTTATGACAAAAATATTAATTTCATATTTGGTTCAGGAACTTCAGCTGATTTTATTCCGACACTTAAATTAGAAATAAAAGATAAAGATAATGAAGAAGCCCTATCTATCGAAACTTTGGCAACAAAGTTTGAGGATTCTGATAAAAAAAAATTACGAACATTACTTTTTATGTACTACTACAAGAAGTGCATTAAACCAGCCATGGAGTCCACTCAAAAAAATAATGATAGTGGTGAAAATGAGGTTCTTGAAAATTATAAAAACTTCCTAAAAAACCTTCTTGAAATAATAAAAAGAAGAAGAAGTAATCTCGCTCAAAAATGTAATATTTTTACAACCAACTATGATGGCTTTTTTACGTATGCTGCGGAAGATTTATTAGAGAATAACGACTTTGTAATGAATGACGGTAGCCATGGTTTTAAAAAACGTGTGCTCAATTCAAGAAATTTTAACAAAAAAATAATACGTACAGGTGTTTTTGATAGGCATGAACAAGAACTAATGCAAATTAATTTAATACATCTGCATGGTTCAATACACTGGTATAAGGACAATAATAATAAGGACAATGATAATATTGAAATTGATTATAATATTGAACGCAATAAAAACAGGGAAATAGAAATATGCGAAGAAGACACAAAAAAATTTTCGAATATTTTGGAAAGCCCAGATAAAAATATTACTGATGCAGAAGATTTTAGTCCTGATTTTCAAGATATTAAATCGGAGGCTTTCTGGGACGGTTATAATTCTTTACCTATCGTAAACCCTACAAAAAACAAATTTCATGAAACAGTTTTTGAAGAACATTACTATCAAATGCTGCGCTACTTAAGCTATGAATTAGAAAAGCCTAACTCAATTTTAATTGTATTCGGTTTTTCATTTAAAGATGAACATATTAAAAACTTAGTAAAAAGATCATTATCTAACCCTGAACTACATGTTTATATTTGTTGCTATGATCAAAAAGAAAAAGGAGTATTTGAAGGTTTTTTTAATGAATTTGATAATGTCGAGTATATTGTAAGAGAAGATTGCAAAGATGATGAATTTCTAGATTTCTCCTATTTTAATGAAAATGTTTTCACTACAAAACCTGTGTCGGAAACCTCCCCTAAAAACCAAGAGGTTTCTGGGCAATGAGTATTGAAATTGGTGAGGTAATTGCTGTTCAAGGACTAAAAATAACTTTAAAAATCTTTGAAACATCTAGCAAAGATACTTTGTTTTATAATGGAAAACGCTTTAAAGGCGTTTCTATACATGAATATATTTCTATTCAAAGAGGTTTCAGAGACATTATTTGCACTGTAGAAGGTGAATATCTTGACGAAAGAAAGTTTGAACCTGATGGAGACAAAATTAACTACATAAGAAAAGTTGAAGCAAAGCCGATTGGTTATTTTGAAAATGGCTCTTTTTTTCCAGGAATTAAGTTCTTACCAATGATTAAAGATAAGACCTTTTTACTAGAAGAAAATAAAATCTCTGAAATATTTAGTATCGGTAATGACAATCAATTTCAGATTGGAAAAACGCTAAAAGCGGACATCCCAATTTCCTTACCTTGGGAAAAGCTATTTAATAGTCATATAGGTATTTTTGGAAATACAGGAAGTGGAAAATCTAACACATTAGCAAAAATATATACAGTTTTATTTGATAAAAAACTAGAGAATATAAGCGGTAAAAGTAAGTTCACAATTATAGACTTCAATGGTGAATATACTAAGAACCAGTTAATTAATGATGAAAATGATAAAACAGTTATAAAACTTGATACTAAATCAAATAGTAATGGCGATAAATTTCCTCTAGCCGGCAAGCAGTTTTGGGACATAGAAACATTAAGTATACTTTTTCAAGCTACAACGAATACACAAAGACCTTTCTTAAATAGAGTTATAAATGGATGGTCTAAATATGCTGAAAATCAAGACAGTTTATTAAAATACATAACGTCAACGTTTGAAAAGGTTTTTACCTCAACTGGCCAAAAAGCTGAAGCATTAGACCTATTAAAAAGGATAGCAAGTATAGTCAAGGCTGATGAATTGGTCGAGGAATTAAAAAAAATTGAATGGCATGTATCCGGACAAAAATTTTATATAAAAGAGTCTAATTTTTATTTTAATGGAAATGTGGATGAGTATAAAAATAATAATTTATCAACAGTTGTAAATGAGCTATCTGTAAATGATTTAAATAATTTCGACGAACTTATTATTAGAATTAACATACAACTGACCAGAGATCTAATTCAGGGATATGTTCAATATGATCATATTCAACCTCTATTAAAACGAGCTGAGGCTAGTATTTCAACTTTAGAAAAAGTCATAGAAATTGTAGTTAATAACCCACCTGAAAAAACTCTTACAGTTATTTCTTTGAGAAATTGTAATCAAGATATTAAAAAAGTGCTTCCTCTTCTAATTGCAAAGCAATTGTATAAAGAACACAAAAAAGATACAACACACCGACCTGATAAAACAAGGCATCTTATCATTGATGAGGCTCACAATATTTTATCTCAACAGTCTTCAAGTGAACGAGAAAGTTGGAAAGACTATCGTTTGGAATTGTTTGAGGAAATTATCAAAGAGGGTAGAAAGTTTGGTATGTTTTTAACTCTATCCAGTCAAAGACCAGCAGACATATCACCGACCATCATTTCACAAGTACATAACTTTTTTATTCACAGACTGGTCAATGAGAGAGATTTATATCTATTGGAAAATACTTTAAGTACAGTTGACTCTAAATCAAGAAGCTTAACACCAAATCTACCAAAAGGTAGTTGTATTCTTACTGGAACCGCTTTTGAGCTACCAATTCTTATACAAATCGATCAACTTCCATCTGAACAAAGACCTGATAGTGAAGATGTTGATTTAACAGATTTATGGGGAGAGCAGAATTAACTAAAGAGTACAGCTTAACGCATAATATTTATTGTGAAGTATATCAGCTAGAGTTTGCTTTTTCCAAAAACCTTAACCCCGTATTTGCATGAAACACATTGAGGTTAAACAGCTTTGCAAATTCGCGGCCAAGTTTTTCTCTTAAAATGTCTGTGCGCAGGGGTGAGGTTATTTTGTCGTTTGACAAAATAATGACAGTCTTTGGACTTTTTAAACCCACTTCAAGCCACCTGAAGAGACTAAACCCTTCAAAGCATAACAAAAAAATGATGATTAGGTAACTCTATACCCAAGCTCGGTATTGGGCTACGCCTAACGATCACACGGCTTCAGCCTGAGTGATTTGAATATAGTCCATCGGTGTCTTACCTTTTAAGGCGTGATATGGCCTAAATCTTGGCACAAAAAACAGTCTCATATCTATCTGAACTTATAAACTAATTTAACGTTGATATTTGATAAATGGTGTTAATCTGCCTACCTGGTCATATAACTGCCTTGCAGTCTGATTAAACTCTTCCGTTAACCAATATACATTAGGCGTGTTATTGGCATCAGCGGCTTTATAAACAGCCTCCATTAAACTTCGTCCAATACCTAACCCCCTAAAGTTTGGGTCTGTATATAAATCCTGCAAATAACATACATCCTCAATTCGCCAATTATGTGGATGATAAATAAAATGGACAATTCCAACAGGTTTATTATCTTTAATTGCAATTAATCCATTTTGTTTTGGAAGGTTTGTATCTAGTAATCGAGCAAAAGTTTGGTGAAATACCTCATTAGATAAACTAGTTTTATAATATTCTAGGTATGAGCGCCACAATTTTACCCATTCTGGCTTATCATCTAATTTTAAGTTACGAATAATTAAACTCAATTTACTTCTATAGTCTTGGCCATTTCAAACTACCCTTTCGCATATTTACTTTGGATCATGAACTTTAATGGCTCTTTTGCAAAAACCTTAACCCCATATTCGCATGAAACACGTTGAGGTTAAACAGCTTTGCAAATTCACGACTAAGTTTATCTCTTAAGATATATGTGCGCAGCGGTGACTTTACACCCCAACGTACAGGGTCCTTAAAGACGAAGTATCACGAAACAGGCTATCATCTTAGTTACGTTTACACCCCAACGTACAGGGTCCTTAAAGGGACTTGGCTCAATGATATTGATTAGTTTTAGTTACGTTTACACCCCAACGTACAGGGTCCTTAAAGTGATGGGAGCATAGCTTATTGTATTCATTAGATAAAGATGCTTTTTGAATTGGAGAATATAGCATCATATCTGTCATTCTATGACCTCAGATGTCTCTTTTTTCAAACTTTCTAAATATGTCTGCCCCATCTTCTGTAAGTTATTTGCGGCATTCTCATCTCTATCATGTACAACTCCACATGCAGGACATGACCATTGTTTTTCAGATCTAAGGTCTTTGTTTAAATTGCCACATTCTGAACATGTTTTAGATGTATAGGCAGGGTTTACGTTTATAATACCTATCCCATCTCGTTGTGCAGCATTTTTTATAGCATCACGAAACTCCGATAAAGAAGCCATAAATCTTTGCGCTCTAGCTTTCTTGCTTAGCTTAGTATTCTTCTCTTTGGTTTCTGCAAAGTCAGTGAGGTTTATTTCTTCGAGGACTATCAGTTTATTAAGGGCAACTATTTTGGCGGCTTCTTCTCTATAGAAATGCTTACGATGGGTTAACTGGTTTCTTCTTCTATTATGAAGCTCTCTATATTTACGACTATAACTACGCCACCAAGTGTGTACTTTTTTTGTTATCTCTTCAGGAAATGTATCAGGTTCATGCTTAAGCCAAATAGAAAGTTTATATGCTTGTTCAAAAGATAGTGTTACATGAGCTGGCCTAAGTGCTAATGATCTCCACATCTTATATTTACTGTGGTCTTCATCTAATGGGTGGGCTTTCAGCAAAGGCGTAATAATCCTACCCAGATCTGTGGCAGCATCATCAAGCTCACTCTGTAGGTCTATAATATGCTCAAAGGCTTCAACTATTTTTGGTGGCACTTTGATTTCATACGCTTTTTCAGTCAAATCACTAGACATTACAGTCCCAATTAGTAATGTATTTACTGACCGTCTAAAGCCAATATCTATCCCTATAGTACCCTTCAAATTATTATAGCTTATAGGTTCTTTATCTGGGATCTTTAATGTTAAGACTAAGTCGTACTTAAACTTATCTCCAACTCTTGTTCTAAGTATTTTTCCATTTTGTATCTGAGCATCTATTGGCAATGGTCTATGATAAATTAAATCAAACTCTTGATGAATCTTAGATGCTTTTGATTGCCCGCCCACTAGAACTGCATTGATGCGGATGCGAGGTTTCTTCTTGCTATTGTCGATGCTTTGTACTGCACAACGAGGATTAGCAATAAAGTTTCGAGACATAAAATCATCAACGCTTATCCCATCAACCTTAGCTCCCTTTCTCCTACATCTAAAATGATAATATCCAGTGTAATCAAACTTATGAAATTTTAATGTAGCATTTTCTTTAAATGACCTGTCTCTAGCAGTCTTAAAATTATCTAAAACCTGACCAGCAGTTGCATTGTATATACCAGAGTTACGAACAGAAACTGCTTCATTTACTTTTCTTCTATAGGAATCATTAAGTTGTTTCTTATCAATTTCTTTATCTGCTTCTTTCCTCAAGGGCTTTAATTCTTTGTATATTTCTGCTCTGACAGCATCTAGCCTATCAATAGATGCTCTCTCAGATTTAAGCCTTTTATTATTAGTCTCATCCCTTGTGCCTTCATCCATCCGAGCTTGATTAAATGCTTTCCATACTGCATCCAAGTCCTCTTTGTTTTTCTCAAGTTCATCAATTTTATCAGAGTAGAGAATAGAAGCGGCTCTTCGAGCATCGTCCCAATCTTCCCTGTTTTTTTTGTGCAAGGCTACTAGGTTATTCCATAATACGTTTGCTCTAAATAGCTCTTGAATGGTTTCCTTTGGAGGATAACCGATAGGAATTAAGCCATATTTATATACTCTAGTAGCCATATTTATTTCACACCACACAGATATTATCTCAAGATGAGATTACAATGCTATAATATAAAAGCAATATAGCAATTAAATAAAGATAGCTGTTAAACCAGAGCCTTATAGATTGCACCTCTTGAACAGTTTAACTCTTTAGCTATTGCTGTAGCACCCATGCCGCTAGCTCTCATGCTTCTAATTTGATCGTGGTCTAATGAGCTAGGCCTTCCTTTGTAGACACCTTTAGATTTAGCCTTTTCTATCCCTGCTCGTTGTCTTTCTTTAATGAACCCTAGTTCCATCTCAGAGACCATTCCAAGTACAGTCAGAACCATAGTTCCCATAGCACCACTAGTATCAATAGCAGGTTCTAGTACCTTTAATGAGCAACCCTTCTCAGTAAGAGTATGAACAAGATTTAATACATCTCTAGTGTTACGACCTAATCTATCAAGCTTGTGTACCGTGAGGCTGTCACCTTCAGCCATAAACTCTAGTATCGTTGCTAACTCTTTACCATTAAACGTATTATTACACACAAAGCCACGTATTATTACACACAAAGCCACGTACTTTTACACACACAGGCACGTACTTTTAACAAGGAGGCTTAATTACACAATAAAAAAAGAACGACGAACTGCAGGCCAATGGTTCACCTCAAAGGCCTTGCGTTTTTCATCAAACTTTACTAGGAGCTGCGAAAAACTTTGCGGTTAGTTTCCAAAACTATGAGGTAAACTGATGCGATCAACCATCAAAAGAGAACTTGAACACTCAAGAGCAGCATATCTTTTCTCAA
>Ga0209193_1000187_pt1 | contig 45411 bp, 52 predicted proteins | sample COGITO_mtgs_1003_FD_185515 | JGI IMG/M metagenome (GOLD analysis project Ga0209193, IMG submission 185515) | Pelagic marine microbial communities from North Sea - COGITO_mtgs_100330 (SPAdes) (version 2) | ecosystem: Environmental > Aquatic > Marine > Epipelagic ...
AAAATGTTGGGTTGTGTGAAGTTAATGGCTTTAATCGCATTGAAATAACTGGATCAGATAGACATAATTTTTTAGATAGAATTTTTTGCGGTAATATTAAAAAACAAACTGGTAAAGTTGGCTTAGGGTACTTTCTTAATCATCATGGCATGTTAAAAGGTGAAGCGACTATTGCCAATCTTCCAGAAAGTGACCGGGGCCCTGCAAGAGTTTGGTATGGCTCAGCCGCTGCAAGTGAATATCATGATATGGATTGGCTAAGGCAGCATTTAAATCCAGTTGAAGATGTCCAATTAAAAAGTCTAACTAATGATCTAACGATACTTGTTTTAGCTGGACCAAATGCACGCAAAGTACTTTCAGCTTGTTCCCGTGGAGATTGGTCTAAAGATGCTTTTCCTTGGCTTAGCCTTCGAGAATGTTTTATTGGCATAGCCCCTGCTACAGTAATGGGTGTGAGTTTCTCTGGTGAACTAGCTTATGAAATTCATATACCTAATGCATCTCTTTATGCCGCATACTTAGCTATACAAAAAGCTGGCATTGAATTTGATATAAAATTATTTGGTGCAAGGGCAGTCGATACAATGAGATTAGAAAAAGGATTTCTTCATTGGAAAGCAGATATACTAACTGAATTCGATCCATTTGAAACAGGTTTAAACAAGTTCGTTAATATGAATAAAAATGAATTTATTGGAAAAGAAGCTTTAAAATTCAGACAATCAGAAAAATGTTTAAATAAATTGGTTTCTTTAGAAATCGACACAAAAGATGCGCCAGCTCACGGTGGGGCAACGGTGTTGATTGATAATAAAGTCGTTGGGACCATCACATCTGGCGATTGGGGTCATAGAATAAATAAAAATATTGCATATGCGTTTATTAAATCAGAATGTTCCTCGATTGGTACTGAAATATTTGTAGACATACTTGGCGAGAAAATTAGTGCAGAAATAATAGAATCCTGCCCGTATGATCCAAATTTTGATATTATTAAAAGTTAAGCTAAAATAAAAATCAGAGATTATTTAATTTGGTATGCCATATCTTTATGTAAAATACCCGCATCTAAATACTCATCACCAAATTCAATAAAACCAAGCCCTTTGTAAAATTCTAGTGCATGGGTTTGTGAGCCTAATCGAACCGACTGACGAATATCATTCTCCTTAACATAGTTAATTATAAAATTTATGATATTAGAGCCAATACCCTGTCCTCTATAATCTTCAAGTACACAAACTCTTTGAACTTTTATAAAATTATCATAATATTTTAGTCTCGCTGCACCTACTGGAGTTTCATCAATAGTTATTAGGACATGTTCACAATTGGGATCATCTCCATCAACCTCTTCAAATTCAGGAACATTTTGTTCTTCAATAAAAACTGTTCTCCTAAGTTGCAAACAAGATAATAAATCGTTTTTATCTTGTGTAATTCTTATGTCTGTTACCATGACAATCCTAAAATTTAATAATTGATAGTATTTTTTTATAATATAAATTTAGAATTATAAAACAGTTAATATTCACTTTTAGGATCATCAAACAATGGTAGACGCATCATCAAAATTTCAAGATAGTTTGCCAATCTCATCCGATGAACTTCTAAAAACGCTAGATCAATGGAATATCAAATATAATTTATTTGTGCATGTCCCACTGAGAACTGTTGAAGACTCAAAAAAAGTACAAGGAATTTTTATATCTTCTGAAAATGGTGGAGGGCACGTTAAAAATTTATATTTAAGGGATAAGAAAAAAAAGAATATCTTATTGGTTGCCCAGCAAGATCAAACTGTAGATTTAAAAAAACTAAGTAAAAACTTAGGCTTCAGTAATTTATCTTTTGGGTCTCCTGAAAGATTAATGCAGCATTTAGGCGTACGACCAGGCTCTGTTACACCACTTTCAATGATCACTGGTGTAAAAAATGACGTTTCACTATTTCTAGATAAAAACCTAAAGAGTAAGTCTGTTATTTATATTCACCCTCTGGTTAATGACCGAACAATAGAAATGACAATAGAAAATCTAGAAAAATTCTTTTCAAAGATTGGAATTAGCTACATATGGACCGACTTATGAGATTACATAGTTCCATAATTACTATTACATTTTCAATGTTTTTCACATTAATCACCAACTCGGTGATGGCTGACGAAACCATCAGAAATTCATCAAAAAAGCAATATTCAAAAATCAGTATTTTATCTGGATTAATTACCCATGTGCGTGATGGTGATACAATTATTGTAGGCTCAATACCCATTAGATTAGCCGCTCTAGATTGTCCTGAAAAAAATACAACCAAAGGTATGATTGCAACAAAAATTGCTTTGAAATTTATTGGCCAGTCTGCTGATTGCAAATTGACGGGTGCTAAAACTTATAACCGATTTGTTGCTTATTGTTCGATGAATGGAAAAGATTTTGGTCAATATATGATCCAAAACTCTTCGTGCAAACCATGGAAGAAATTCGATATCTGGAATAAATATTAATCTAATTTATTCAATTTTTCTAAATGAGAGAGAGGTAAAGAATATTCATTTTTGATTTGCTTCAATGAAATTTTTGTAGACATTGCAGTAAAATCAATTTCACCAATAAGTTGTTGTTGCAGAATATCATAAGCTTCCATTGACGGGCATATTATCTTTAATTGATAATCTGCACCTTCACCAGTAAGTCTATGAGCTTCAATAATTTCAGGAAATTTAGAAATAACTTCTGAGAATTCATCTACCCAATCGATTGTATGTCGCCCAACACTTATTGAAAGAAAAACAACTATTGGCAAACCAATAGAATATCGATCAAAAAGGATTTTTTTTCCTAATATCACATTTTGTTCTTCCATTTTTTGCAAACGGTTCCAGCACGCAGTCTTAGATATTCCTACTCTACGTGAAAGCTCAAGAAGTGACAAATCTGCATTCTCTTGCATTTGAGTTATTAACTTTATATTGACATCATCCATTCTAAAAAATCCTTCAAAAGTGAATTTTGTTCCAAAATATAGTAATAATTAAAAATAAAAAGAACAAAGTTCATAAAATTATACTTTATTTATTACTATTGGTCATTTTTTAAGTATGGAAACATTAATCTAAAAAAGGATATTGAAAATGGCTCTAGAAACACTCAATTTGGAAACCTTAATGCTTCATGCAGGAAACCACAGACGTGATTTATCTACAAATTCAGTAGCTGTACCCATATATCAAACAACGAGTTATGAATTTGATAGTACAGAACATGCAGGGAAATTATTTGCACTTCAAGAATTAGGAAATATCTATACAAGAATTACAAATCCAACCACGCAGGTGCTTGAAGAAAGAGTTACAGCATTAGAAGGTGGCGCCACTGCTGTTGCAGTATCATCAGGTTCGTCCGCGGTAAGTTTAGCAATTCAAAATGTTGCTTCATCAGGCGATAATATTGTTGCATCTCCTCATTTATATGGGGGTACATACAATCTTTTTACAAATACTCTTCCCAAAATGGGGATTGAAGTACGCTTCGCCGATCCGTCTAATCCTGATAGTTTTGCCGAATTAAGTGATGATCACACTAGGGCATACTTTGGTGAAACATTACCAAACCCTAAGCTTGTGCCATTTCCGATTGCCGAGGTATCTGACATTGGACGAAAAAAAGGTATTCCACTTATTGTTGACAATACTGCAGCTCCCATAACTTGCAGACCTTTTGATCATGGTGCAGCAGTTATTGTTCATTCACTAACAAAATTTATTGGGGGTCATGGTACCTCTATTGGTGGCATAATTATCGATGGAGGAAATTTTGATTGGCTGGAAAATCCAGATCAACAACCAAATTTTAATACACCAGACGGTAGCTATCATGGTGCAATATGGGGGTCATTAGTTCCCGAAGCATTAGGTGCACCAATCGCTTTTGCTATAAGAGCACGAGTTGTATTATTACGTGATCTTGGACAGGCACTATCTCCGTTTAATGCTTTCCAACTTATACAAGGATTGGAAACACTTCCACTTCGTTTCAACAAACATCAAGAAAATGCAGAAAAACTTACAAGCTATTTAACTAGTCACAAAGATATAATATCAGTTACCTATCCAAGTCTTTTTAAAGGGCCAGATAAAACATTAGCTGATAAATATCTTTCATCAGGAAATGGCGCTCTTATAGGAATTGAGCTCAAAGGTGGCGCAGATGCTGGTAGAAGCTTTATTGATAATCTTAAATTAATATATCACGTGGCTAATATTGGTGATGCGCGTACACTTGCTATCCACCCCGCTTCAACAACTCACTCACAATTATCAGCTGATGACCAACTTAAAGCAGGTGTCACTCCTGGCTATGTAAGATTATCTGTGGGTATTGAACATATAGATGATATTATTGCTGATATTGATCAGGCTCTAAGAGCTTAAAATAAATTCTAACGAGGAGACTAGGGCAAAATCTAGTCTCCCCATAATAATCATTTCTTATTTGTATTCAATTAAATCACCAGTAAGAGGTATTGTATGCCTATCAACTTCGTTAAATTCTTCTAAAAGATGTCGTTGAGTATCTAGCCAATCAACACCACCACTCATACTCTCCTGCAAAATATCAGAATCTCTTATTACGACTGCAATTACTTCATCTCCAGATTTCATTAAAAAATGAGTTGGCGGAAACGCAGTCCCACGATCTTTTGAAAACTCTAAAGAAGCCTCTATAAATTCATCCATGCATCCATTTTTTGGTTTAAATCTGATAATCGACATTTTTTTCATTATTTTTCTCCTTTAATTTATTTTATATTACAAAAATATTGGCAAAAATTACGTAAAGTAAAGAATTCGTTTTAAATAAAAAACTTGCACGCCAAAAAAACTTATTCAAATGTATGAACATCAGTTCAAGTAATAAGATTTTTAACACTTTAAGTTAGGGAATAATGGAATGGAATGTTGTGGCCCAGGGTATTCTAGCCCTTTAGAAGCTATTAAGGCACCTCGTGAAAAACTATTATATACGATATCAATCTATACTGGTACCGGCATTCAAAAGCCTGATTATTTGGCAACTATTGATGTCGACCCTAAAAGTGAAACATTCAGCCAAGTAATACATAGATTAGAAATGCCTGGTATTGGGGATGAACTGCACCATATGGGTTGGAATGCTTGTTCATCATGTTTTGATGACGGGTCAATGTCGCGAAAGTATTTATTACTTCCAGGTGTACGCTCTAATAATATTCACATCGTAGATACAGCAACTGACCCACGCGCTCCCTCTTTGTACAAAGTAATTGATGGGGCAGATATAAAATCAAAAACAAATTTATCAGGCCCACATACTGTGCATTGTTTAGGTTCAGAAATTATTATTTCTATGCTTGGTGATGCCAAAGGCGAAGCGCCTGGAGGATATTTGCACTTGAACAAAGATTTTGAAATTCAAGGTCGTTGGGAAAATTCTATGGGCAACATAAAATTTGGTTATGATTTTTGGTACCAGCCTCGCCATAATATAATGGTCAGTTCAGAATGGGCAGCACCTAATACTTTCATGCCTGGCTTTGACTTGGAAGAAGTGGGCCATTTGAAATATGGGAGAGAAATTCACTTCTGGGATTTCGAAAAACGAGAGCCTATAGAAACCATGTATCTTGGTGAAGATGGATTGCTGCCACTTGAGGTTAAATTTCATCATAACCCAGATAGTTCTCATGGTTTTTGCGGGGCTGCGCTCAGTTCTAATGTTATTCACTGGTGGAAAGATAAAAATGAAAAATGGCAATGGGAAAAAATAATTGATGTAGAGAATGAACCACACCCAGAATGGCCACTTCCTGTTCCAGGCGTAATGTCAGCAATTCTACTATCAATGGATGATAAGTACCTTTATCTGAACAATTGGCTTCATGGCGATATGCGCCAATATGACATTTCAGATCCACATAATCCAAAACTTACTGGCCAAGTTTGGATGGGTGGACTGCTTGGTAAAGCGCCGATTGTGAATGGAGTGAAAATGGCTGGTGGCCCACAAATGTTCCAACTTTCCCTAGATGGAAAAAGACTATATGTGACAACATCTTTATTTTCCACCTGGGACAATCAGTTTTACCCTGAAATACGTGAACGTGGTGGCGTAATGGTTATGATTGATTGTGATCCAATACACGGTGGAATGTCATTAAATAAAGATTTTATTGTTGATTTTGGAAAAGAGCCAAATGGTCCAAGTCGATGTCATGAAGCTCGTTATCCAGGTGGTGATTGTACAAGTGATATTTGGCTATGACAGCAATAACTTTAGCAAACCGAGATAGAAAAACTTTTGAAGTAAATCCTAAACGTCCGATTTTAGAAAGTTTACGTGACCAAGGTGTGGATCTACCCTTTGGCTGTAAATACGGAGGATGTATTACTTGTGCAGCAAAATTAATTTCAGGAGAAGTTGATCAAAATAGGCAGGTGGCATTAAACAACCGGCAAATTAATAATGGCTATATTATATTATGCGTTGCAAGACCATTAACTGATATTACTATTGAAATCGGCGTAGAAAGTCATAATCAGTTATATCGAAATCCATTTTTAGACCCATTAAAACCACATGAACTTAAAGCAGATATAGCTACTTTAGAGGAAGAATAAGAATGCCTGATGCTGACGTTAATCATATTTATGAATATGACCCAAAATACCTTGCTGATATATTAAGTTCTGTAAAAACTATCGCACTTGTTGGTGCAAGTGCTGATAAAACTAAGTTCAGTTATGGCGTATTGCGTGTTCTTCACGAAACTGGGTACACAATTTTTCCTGTTAATCCAAATCCAAAACTAAAGGAAATACGTGGATTAAAAGTGTATCACTCACTTGAAGAAATCGAACATAAAATTGATATGGTGGAAGTATTTCGCCCAAAAGAAGAATTTTATGGATTTGCTAAACAAGCAATATCTATTGGAGCCAAAGTACTCTGGGGTCAAATAGACGTTTATGATGACAGAGCAGCAGAATTAGCTGAAGGTGCCGGTCTGAAGGTTGTAATGAATCGCTGTCCCAAAATTGAGCTATTTAGACCTTTTTGGAAGCCTAGATTGGATTTAGAAATTTAATATAAATTCATACATTTGTAAAAATTATAATTGATACTATTAATTTAATGCAATTACTGTAAATTTAAGAATTTATTAAGTAGATTCAAGAATCATACTTCTCTTAACTGAAAAATTAGTTATTAAAATTAATACCAATATTTGGCAAAACATAAATGATGGCAAAAAAATACATAATTAGTAGATTTATAACTATATTAGTTTGTTTCATTTTTGTCAGCGGACCAATTTATGCTGAAATAAACTTTTCACGTCTTTTTTTCGCAAGTAAAAAAGCAACAAACCTCAAGGATTATGCTTTGTTAGCACAGTATGAGTCTGATGAAGGATCACTATTTTTATCAGTAAATATACAAGACGATACTTATAAGCTATTTGAAATTGGAAAAACTGAAAGTGTCAATGGATTAAAGCTTACAGCCATTCAATTTGATGGCGAACGATTAATATTAAAGAGTTCAGAAAATTCGAAATATTCTATCAAATTTAATCAAGAACCCAACATTGAAAAATCAGATAAGCCAAGGATTTATATGAATGATATTTCAACACCGAATTTAATAGATGATGAAAAAGCTTTGAAGGTTTTTAAAGAAATCGCAAAATTCATAGGAATACCAAATTTTATTTCTTCTCAATTTACAGAACTCCCAAAACAAGTGAGAACTAATGGAGGTCGTGAAGGTTGGCTTTTAAATGAAAAAATTCCAAATATTTTACTACTCACTTCACCATTCGAATCAAATGATATTATAGTAACAATAGATGGAGTATCTGCTAACAATATAAATAAATTGAAACAACACTTATCAAATAAGAATAATACAGACTTTTTTGATGTAGAGATTCAAAGATCTGGTAATTTGAAAATGATTAGGATTAGATTATGAAAATATTAAGATGGGCTTTTATTTTTATTAATGTTCTATCACTACCTGTTTTTGCAGATAAGATTAAACTGGTAAATGCCCCAATCGATGCTGTTACTGCATATTTCTCACAACTTACAGGAAATACATATATACTTGATTTTACCTCAAACCAAAAAATATCCATTTCAAAAGATGTAGCAGGAACAAAAAATATTCATCTTTTCTTTGTTGAGTTAATTGAAGGCATAGGCGGTGAAGTTCAAAAAATATCGAATAGTTCATACAAGGTAATAGAGCCCCTCAAAGAAGAAGAAATAGTGGTAGTCCCTGTAGAAAAAATTGTAATTCCAGAAACTTCTCTTGTAAGAATTTCCCTTGAGCGTAAAATTTCAAAAGATGGTATAAAGGAATTAATAAGGACTGTTCCCGTTCTCAAAAATTTAACAGTTATATCAGACAATAATATAAATGATTCCATCCTAGTCACAGGTCAGTCCGACTCTATTGAAGTACTCGAAAATTTGATTAATAAATTAGAATCTATTGTTGAAAATAAAAACCTAGAATTAATAAAAAAACCTACAGCTCAAATTGATACAAAAAAGCCATCAAAACAAATTTCAATAATTGAAGTAGTTGATTTAAACTTTGCTGATGCTGAAGAATTAGTAATTTCATTGAGTTCATTGCTGTCTTCTGATGTAAACACTTCAACTGTAAGCATTTCAGCTCATCAAAGTGCAAATCAGGTTGTACTTTCAGGCACCCCAAGTTCAGTTAGCCAGGCATTATCTGTTGTTGCATTAATGGATAGAGCGCCGCGTCAAGTGTATGTTGATGCAATTATAGCCGAAATATCTGAAGATTCCGCCCAAAAGTTAGGCCTCCAATTTTCTGCTAATTCTGGGGATATAGGAGCTAGTTCAGCCACTGGATTAACAGGTGATAATATTGGCACTCTAGCGAATAGTAGCTTTTTATCAGGTGCAGCTGGCGGATTGATTACATTTGGTGCTGGTGCAAGTAAAATACCAGATATTGGCGTCATGTTAAATGCATTAAAAGGTGACACCGATAATAGAATCCTATCAACACCAAGCTTGATGACAACTGAAAATAAAGAAAGTACAATATTAATTGGGCAAAATGTTCCTTTTATTACAGGCAGTTACACCAATCAACAAGGTGATGGCACTGCACCCTTTCAAACAATCAAGCGTGAAGACCTTGGCACAAAATTAAAACTAAAACCAAAAATTGGTGAAAATGGTGATATTATTATGGAAATCTGGCAAGAGGTTTCTAGAATAGATCAGTCAGCAGTTGGTTTAAGCGATGTCGTAACTGTAAAGAGACAAATTTCAACAGTTGTAAGTGCGAAAGAAGGCGAAACAATTGCTATTGGTGGACTTCGTGTTGAGCAAGAGGAAATTGGAGTGTCAAAGATTCCAATCTTAGGTGATATTCCTGTTCTTGGGCTTTTATTTAGGCAAGAAAGCTCAAAAACTGTAAGTAGAAACCTTGCTATATTTTTACGGCCGACTTTAGTTTCGTCTAAGGTTCAGAGAACAAAGATTTTAGACGCCTGGAAAGAAGATCTAGGGGATAACTTATACGAGTATGATAAAAAAGAGATGATATCTCGAACTCCAGCTCCAGTTGGTAAGAGAATGCAAACGCCACTTTTAAGACCTTCAAAGAAATCTTTGGACAAAAAATGATGCCATTCAATTCTAAAAAATTTGAAAAATTAGGTATTAGAATAGATGAAAATCAAAAACCTCCAGATGCATATATTCCAAATGATCTTTCTAATTGTACAAAACACGATCTATGGTTAGCATTTAGTGGGGATATAAATTTTAAAATTGATGATAATCAATCAAAAAAAAATATAACGCCAAATAGTCAACGTAACAGTGAGATATTCTCTGAGGTTGATGAATATATTTCGGAAATTGATTTCATTAAATCTGCTGAAATTGCTTTATCAGCAAATGATGAAAATGATGCCCCAATAGTTCGCTTATTTAATACATTACTCTCGGCAGCTATTTCCAGAGATGCTTCAGATCTTCATATAGACCCAAGCGATAAGAATTTATTGGTTAGAATGCGCATTGATGGCGTTATGACGGATTTTACAGAATTAGATCAACGTGTTGCACAAATGATAATATCCCGAATAAAATTAGTTTGTAATTTAGATATTACTGAAAAACGTCTACCACAAGATGGTCGCATGAATGTTGTCTTTAAAGGCAATTCTATTGATATACGTGTAGCAACTTTGCCAACCAAAAATGGTGAGCGTGTTGTATTAAGGTTTTTCACAAGTAAATTAACACATGCAACAATTGAAGAAACTTCTCTAAAAATTACTCATGTTGATTCCCTGCTTAATGTAATTTCAAAGCAATCTGGGTTAATATTAGTTTGCGGTCCAACTGGTTCAGGCAAAACTACAACAATTTATTCACTTTTAAATACATTACTTGGTCGTGGATTAAACATAATGACGATAGAAGACCCAGTTGAAGTTGAGTTGCCCAAAATCATCCAAACACAAGTTAATGAAAACGTGGGTTTAACATTTGCAAAAGGATTGAGATCCTTACTAAGAAATGACCCCGATGTAATTCTAGTTGGTGAAATTAGAGATTCTGAAACTGCTGAAATTGCTGTTCGCGCGGCTATGACAGGGCACTTAGTAATATCAACGGTTCACGCAAATTCACCAGTAGGTGCTATCAAACGGCTTACTAACCTAAATGTGGACCCATCATTACTATCAGATTGTTTATTAGGAGTGTATTCGCAACGCCTTGTACGGGTATATTGCCAAGACTGTCGTGATCAATCGATCATTTCAAAATCGCATTCAAGCACTCTTCCAGTTATTTTTAAGGGCTGTAAATCATGTTATAATTCTGGTTTTAAAGGTAGATCACCTATTATGTCACATGTTGAAATAGATAATAAAATTGCTGCTATGATAGAAACCAATCCAGCTGAAATTACCATCTCTGACACGATGCATACTGAAGCTCTTGAATTATATAAAAGCGGTTTAACACCTCAATTTGAGATTGTGAAATTAAAGAAAAATTCATAATGGCAAAATATTATTATATCGGGCAATCAACTGAAGGGAGTATCTCTGGTTTTATTGAAGCAAATTCAAAAAGTGCAGCAAATAAGAAATTAATAGCAAAAGGGTATTTAATAGATCAATTAAAATATTCAAAAAAATTTAATAAAAAAATATTCTGGAATTTTATTGAGTCCTTAAACGCGCTAATCAATGAAAACACCTCACTTGCAGAAGCAATTTTTCTCTTAGAAGCTCAAGAAAACCGTACTATGAGTAAAATTGCAAAACAAATTAATTCTGGCATCTTAGAAGGTGATGATTTTATGAAGACTTTAGAGGATGTATTTCATGGAATTGACAAATCTATTATTTCATTATTACGGATTGGGTATGAGAATGCAGGTCTAAACATCGCACTTTCTTTAATAGTGTCAGCCAAATCACAAAAAGATGAAATATTACGTGAAACACAAAAAGCGATAGCTTACCCTGCATTTGTATTATTAATTTCCATTTTTGTTTTAATTATTATTTTTGATAGTGTTTTGCCAGAATTTAATGCCATTATATCTGCAGACTCTCAAAGCAAATTAACACAATATATTCTCTCATTTGCAGGACGTGGTTATGAATCACTGATACATGCATTCTGGTCTATTTTGGGATTAATATCATTTTATGCTGTTGTTTCTATATCTAAAACTGGAAAATTTATAATTGACAAAATATTAAATTTTACACCATTCATAGGGAAAATATTACGAATAAGAACTAAATTAATTTTTTTAGAAAATATATCCTTAGCACTTAGTTTGAAAAGTGACTTAAAGCAGGCATTAAAATTTTCGATACAATCTATAAACAACCAATATCATAAAATTTTATTAACAAACCTTGAACCTGAAATTTTAGAAGGTACTTCATTTGAGAAATCTTTAAAAGCCACTGGAATATTCAACCCAATGGAACTATTGCGAATAGGCTTAGCTGAAAAATCTGCTAAACTTCCTAATACATTTAAATCCCTTTTTAATGATAATACTAAAAACTATCAAAAATGGATAAATCTATTGATCCAATTATTAGGACCTATTGCTATTATTATTTTAGGATTAATAATTTTTTTCGTAGCATTTGCAGTTGTAACTCCTATGATGTCACTACAGCAGTCAGTAGGATAGGAAATGCGAAAACTAGCTAATAGACGCAAAAATGCGTTTACCTTAATAGAAATTTTAGTTGCTTTAACAATTATTGGTGTTTTGCTGACGTTTGTTGCACCAATGGTGATGAACCGTCCTGATCAGGCTCGCAATCTAAAACTTCAAAACGATTTCTCTTCAATTGAAACAGCTCTAAATTTATACAAATTAGATAAAGGCACTTTTCCCACGAAAAATGATGGGCTTAGAATACTTATCAATACTGAAAATAGTTCATTAGGCTATCTAGCTGAACTCCCTCAAGATCCATGGGGTAATAAATATGAAATGGTCTTTAAAGCAAATGGTGGCATACAGATAAGATCTTCTGGCCTAGATGGTGTATTTGAAACTATGGATAAGGGTGATGACCATTTTAGTAAAGTGTTTAAGTAAGAACCAAAGAGTATATGCCTTTAGCCTACTCGAAATTCTAATCGTTCTAGTTATTATAGGCATTATTTTAACAATACCCCGATGGCCATTAATCAGCTCCAATTTGCTCAATAGAGTAAATAATAAGATGCAAATATCACAATCAAAAGTAGATAATGCAATTTTTTTTCAATCAGGCATGAGTGCTAAAAGGATAATGATTGTTAATCTTGAACCCCTATGCCCATCAAAATCTATTAATATATTCTTAGGAGGTTGGTTAAAACCATCAACCTTAGAATGTGATGGAAAAAAGATAAGTATAGGAGCATTAGGAGCGTTAAGGATCGAGCCTAAATGAAGAGAAATGATGCCTTTGTACTTCTTGAATTATTGCTTGCTCTTACTATTTCAGCAGTTGCACTAACTTTATTCTGGAAAGCAACTAGCAATCGCTTGCAGATGTTAACTAAAATTGAAGAAAACTATTCTTATGCAAGATTAATGTCTGATTACGAAATATTACAAGAAGCAAACCAGAAAATAGATTTTGATCCCTCTCATTATAAACCTCTGAAGGTTATAGTAACAAAAAATAAGATTCAAATACTGTCTCAAAATACTTTAATTAATGAGATATCAAAATGATAAATTCACGCAAATTAACTGCATTTACTCTTATTGAAGTATTAATCTCAATCGCGCTGACAGGATTACTAATCGTTTTATTAAATAATCAAATAACAGGCTCTCTTAAAACAGATCAAAAAATAAAAGATAAAATGGAATATAAAATTGAGATAGAAACTATTTTAGCTCATTTGGAAGCAGATATTCAAACTGCATCAAACTTACCAAGTGGGTATAAATCAGTTGTAAATTTTTATTTAAAAGATCAACTTCACATTTCTATTAAAAAATTTGGAATTTCTGCGATAGATCAAGATCTTTTAGGAGCAGAGATTACATGGAAGTTTGGGAATTTAGGAATATCACGAAATATAAAATCAAAGGATGGAAAATTTGAAAGATATTTATCAAAGAAAGAGCTTCAAGCGAATGTAATTCCAATTGGTATAAATATTTTCAAACTCATTATAAAATGTGATGGATTTACAAAATCAAAGTTGTTCAAATTATGAATGCGCCACAAAGAAAAGAAGGTTTTTTATTACCATTAGCAATTTTATGTATTTTAGTTGTATCAATGGTTGCCATAAATGGCTTTGGATTTATTCAACAAAACATTAATCAGCTTTCATACAAAAAAGATGCTCTAAATATCCAAGAACAAAAAAAACAATTTTCAGAGTTAGCATTTGAAAATGATATTGTTGAAAAATCTTCATATTCTTTTCAGCATTTAAATTTATCAGGAATTTATAATTTAGCTTTTATAACTCGAACGGATTTTGATAATGAAGTTCACATAGTTCCTGAGCAGTTAGAGATATTGAAACGCTTAACAGAAAGCTGTGCAGGACAATCAGATTTAGCAATTCAAATTTCTGATTATCTTATTCAATATCAAGAAATCAAGAGAGGCTTTGGATTAATCGACTTATTAAACCAACTCTCAGTTCCATTAAATATTAGCATTAAATTACTACCTTGTATTAGAATTTTACCAAAATCTTATAAGCTAAATTTGAATTTAGCATCCGAGAAAACGTTAATGGCTTATTTTAATATTAATAACTCCAACGCAAAAAAACTTTCACAGTACATATCTGACGGAACAACTCCAAATCATGATTCAATAAATTTATTCATCACAAAAATAAATTCTGAAAAAACCGTTATACCAAAATTACGAAATACTGTTATATCTTCACAACTTGACCATAAGGCTACAGTGCTTGAATATAAAGGAGAGACATTCGCATATCTTGATACTACCCTGGATAAAGAAGGATCTTGGGTTGAAAATAGAAACTTTTTCTTATGGGTACCAGTAGATTAAATATGAAAAAACTATACAGATTAGTATCATCAGATGATCTTGAAATTTATAATTTAAAAGAAAGTGGCGAACTTCTCTTTTGCAAGAGTGTAAATCCTACAAAATTTAATTTAAAAAAAATTCGTCATTTAATCATATCTGCCCATTTCACAAATTGGGATACGAAACGCATTGAAAATATTGCGTATAAGCCAAACTCAACTGTAAATATGTTTGCATCTCAATCAATTTATGAAAAAGATAAAGTTTTCATTACACTTCCTTATAAATCTGGCAATACTGATTATTGGACACAGGCATGGGCGCCAAAGAATAGATTAAGCCCTTTCTTAAAAACCATTTCTAAAAAAATTAAAATTTATCCTGAAGCACTCACAATTAATGGATCTAAAAAAAATACTTACTGGAAATCTGGACCATTGATTTTAAATTCCGACAACCACTCAGATTTTATCAACATAAACTTTCAAGAAGAATTTAATCATAGTATTTCGAAAAACTTAAACGGATTTATTTTTGAACCAAGTATTGAATTTATAATATTCAAAAAGAAAAAACCAATTGGCTTAATATTCTCAATATTCATACTTCTTATGAGTATAATATTTATTTGGTTCCACTCATTAAATGAAATAATTTTAGAGAAAAATAATCCACCTACTTTGTATGAAAATAATATATCAGGAATGAAATTGTTAGAAATAATCCAAAGTTCAATACCAGACGGTGTCATTCAGAATATAAAATTCGATCAAAGAACTGATAGTACAACTTATACCTTTCTTTCAAATACAAATGCTTTGGAATTTTTTATACTGGCTTCAGAATTTTCAGACACACTAAGTGAGTGGGAAATATCCAACGAGGCAAATGTAGTCACTTTCAAAAAAAAGCGAGATAATTAATGCGTTGGATTGGTGCTTTTATAATTACTTTGATTTCTGCAGTCATAGTTTTTACAAGTTTTGAATTAAAATCTTGGACAATTAATCTCAGATCAGAAGATGTTCAGGGTTTTATGAGGACTAGTGATACGCAATTAAATTTAAATTCATGGGAAGCATATTTCGATAAGGAAATTGAGTTAATTCCAATATCTGAAAAAATTGTAAAAATTAATATCTCGAATATTGAACCTAAAGATCTACCAGAAAGTATAAAAAAATTCGAACAGATTAAATATGCCAGTCTTTATAATTTAAAAATAATATTAAACGATCAAATCAAATCATTTAATATATCAACTACAATTACCTTACCCTAGAATTATGAATGTTTGGAAAATTAAAAAAAATATCCCATCAATAATTTTTTTAGGTGCACCTTTCTTATTATTAGCTTACTTGAGGATCCAAGGTAATACCCTACTTGATATATTTGTGATACTACTCGCAATGTGTTGGATTTACCTTTCAATCGAGGATATCTTAAAGCTCTCAGTTCCGTCAATTCCACTTAACTTAATTAGCCTTTTAACATTACTTCTGGCAGTGCTTCAAAGGCAAGAAATCACTTCATACCTTATTACCTCAGCACTCATTGTATTTATTTTTTCATTGATATGGGCTGCTAATATTTTAACAAAAAAAAGTTTAATGGGATTAGCAGATTTCATAGCAATCTCAAGTTTAGCGTTTACTTTAAGGCCAGATTTAATTGGCCCTTGGTTACTTCTCGCCTCATTAATTCCATTAATTGCATTATTTATATCTAAAGATAAAAAAAATGAAAAATTACCATTCATTCCGTATCTAACAGTCAGTTGGATGTTAATTTTTACTTTGAATTAACGTCTAAAATTTTATCAATAAATGGCTGATACAAATTTATATATGCAATATCAATTAGTGGTTCTTTATTTATTTGTTTCCACATTACTGCACTTGAAATATTTGGGGTTAGTTGGCACCCATAAATAGTTTCATTTTCAGCACTACTAATTTCAAATAAATAAGACAAACCTTGTTCTTTGCAGTTCATTGAAACAAACGATTTAAAATCAAAGTCATCCGCCATTCTTATTTGAATTTCGTTTATTTTATTAATTTTATTACTCTCAATATTGTTAAATACACTTTTCGTACTTCTATGATCAAATAAATTCAACACATTAAGTTTTGGTTTTTCACAACTCCATTCGTTAATCTTAATATCATAGAAATAATTTAATTCGCTATCAGAAAAAATAAATGCCCCATCCAATGTGATTTTTGAATTATCAGGATCAAATAATTTTGGAGGCTCACAAGTTTCATTTTTATTAATTAATATCTCTTTTGGTTTAAAAGAACATGCTGATATTATTATCAATAATAATAATGGAAATATTTTTTGGTACATGGAAAAGTTATATAAGAAAAAAAATGAAATTATAAGTACATTTAAATAAACTATTTATGATCATTTAAACAACAACAAATGGCCTGAAAGTTTTTCAGGCCATTTTAATCTTCAATCATATTATCTATTAACAGCCTGAAACGTCACCATCAGTTACAGTACATTTTAGCGTAGTTGGCTGATCATCCCATGTTAATGTAGATAGTGATACCAAACTTGCACTTGGTAATTCATCCAATGTCCAGCCAAAATCTGCGGTAGTTAAAGCATCAAATTTCAAATCTCCACATTTTGATGAATTCGTTAATGCATCAGAGGATGAGTCAGTCATAAATGATGAACCAATTCCTAGAGGTTTCAAAACATAGGTTGTGTCAACACCACCAACTGTTTCAATCACTTCCGTTCCAGCTTTTGGATTTATCAGCCTCATCCAAAAACTATTTTTGTCATCTGAAGCTGATCTACCTTCCATATCTGGCAAACCCTCCAACCAATTACCATTATACCGTAAGTTGTATGTTTTCGTTCCAAAATCAGTTGGCGCTACTTCGCATGCATATTTATTATCTGAGTCATTAGCACATAGTGATTTCACTGGGTTATGACCTGTAGTGTTTGCAAAATAATTAATTGTTTGCCCTTCATTCATATCTTTAGAAGCAGCATGCACATATTTAAGTATTTTTGGTTTCTCGATTGTATGAATAGTATTGTCTGATTTGTATGCAATAACTGAATTATCCCAACCAAATGCACCAAAACGCCATCTATACTTCTTGCTTGTGTCTGATTTTAACTTTAAATTAATTTCTTTGTATGGCCATGCACCACCATCTCTATTTCCAAGATCAGCCGCAGACTCAGCCCCAAATGGTACGTACTTAATTTTCCAATCACCACCACTATTTTGGTATTCATATGCACTGAAATCAAACATTACAGCTTTATCATCAGTTGCACTGGCTACAGGTCCATCTCCAGTAGGGTCTGTATACAATGTCCGCGCAAGAAATCCTGTAGGCGGTGTTGCAGATGTGAAATAATAGTTATCATTTTCACTATCACTTTTTTCTGTATATGACCAAGGGTTGCCTGATGCAGCTTTAAATAATGCACCATTTACTGGTAAGTTTGAACCAGCAGAATTATCATAAACTGCTTGAAATGCCGTCCATCCATTAGAAGCAGTTAATAAATCTGTATTTGATGAAACATCTTCATCTGAATAAAATTTTATACTAGTACCACCGTCCCAGTATATCATTGTTCGCTTTTCTTCAGAGTAATGCCAACCCATCCAACCATGTGATGAAATATCAGTTGACGTAATGACTTTATCATCACTAATACCGTAATATGGATCTTCAATTTGAGTGCCATCATCTTTATAGTACTTTGCTTCATATGCACTTGTACCACTATTATATGTAATTTTTGCTGTAGCATTATAACCATCTGCAAAGTCTACGTGCTTTTTAAATACACCATATGTTGATCCGTCAACTGGCGATCCAGATGTAAATACTTCTGTTACTATATTTCTTTTCTCTAATTTTCCAGGTGCCCAACTTAAAGTGAATGCAGTGCCATCTTTTGCAGAAGTAACTGACTTTGTCGTACTTGAAGATGAAAAAGCAGTTGTACGATTTTGAAAATCTGCACCCCAATTACCAATATGTCCACGGTATGTTACGCTATCTTCTACGTAATTAAATCCAAATCCACCTGACACACTTAATTTAGCACCTGTTTCTTTATCATAAACTCCATATTCATGCCCTGTTTTCCAAACTGAATTTCTTTTCACACATACACCAGTGGGAGTACTGCTAGCACCTGATGGAAATGTAGCTCGATACATATGAGTTGCGTTTGTTTTTGCAGCCATAATTATATCCATTGCATCACCATTATCATCTGTTCCAACATCGCGCCCCAGAATTAAACTTGATGCAAAACTTGAATCTAAGTACTGAATTTTTGATGCAGATGTATTATCCTCATTACCACCCATAGAAGTAGCATCAAACCTATCCCAAGATTGAATAACAACGTTACCATTGTCCAGCCCACTAATTTTCACATAACCCTTTGAAGGTGAATTTGCCTGAGTATAAGTATCAGATGTATCCGGAATCATATCATTCATGTAATAAGTCATTTGCCACTCACCATAAGGCGGTAAATCAGTTGGAGATTTTTTAATTGTCATATCACCAATGAATTTTGAATTTCCCTCTGCATTAAACCAAAAACTTCCTTCTTGTGGACTAGTATTAGAGGCTCTGGATGTTTTCAATATTGCTGAAGATAGTGTATCACGATTACTTACACCTGAATCATTGGTTTCTTCATCTGCAAGGCCACATCCAACTTCGCTAATGAGTGACTCATATGAATTGTTAAAGAGGACATCTGGTCTGGATTTTGCAATAATGCATGCGAATGAGCTCGCCATGTCTACATAATCGTTTGTTCTATCTTCACTCCATTTTTCTGTTGTTGCTTTAGAGTAATCAGTGCCAACATCATCATAATCAGCCAAAATTGGCGATGCTGATATAGCAAATACAGAAAGGCCTAATTTAATTGTTTTATTAATCTTCATATTTTTTCCCCTAATTTGATGCCACAGCAGAAACTTTACTTGATACACTTAAACCCGAAGATGCTGCACTTGCTGCACTTGAGGTGGTTTCCTTACATGCGGTCAAAGCAAGAATGCTTAAAAGTAAAAGTATATATTTCATAGCAAATCCATTCTATTTGTATTTATCAATATTTAAAAAGAGTATATCAAAAAAAAATTAAGATACAATTAATATCAAAAGGTACTTATGTATAAACATTTGTATTCATGTACGTTATATTAATTTCTTAAAAACATTTAAGCACATTCTTAATCTCAATATTAAATTTATTTTTGAAATATGAATTTTTCAAATAACTCTATCCACTAACATGAAAAACTATTACTAAAAAAAGCAGATGCGTAATTTTATATATAAAAACAGCCAGTGGCTTTCTGCAGGGATATTATTGACGTTTTTGTCAAGTTTTGGACAAACATATTTTATTTCAATATTTTCAGGCGAGATCCGAAATACTTTTAATTTATCCCATGGTGATTGGGGTTTAATATATGGATTTGGGACTTTTGCATCTGCCATTGTTATGATTTGGGCCGGCGGTCTCACAGATATTATGCGTGTTAGAAAGCTTGGGCCAATGGTTTTATGTGCACTTTCTACTTCATGTCTCTTTATGGCATTCAATCCAGTAGTTGCTTTGCTTCCAGTGGTAATATTTTTCCTGAGATTAACTGGACAGGGCATGTCTACTCACATAGCTACAGTTGCAATGTCACGTTGGTTTGTCAACAACCGTGGAAAAGCTCTATCAATTTCAAATCTTGGATTTTCATTTGGTGAAGCTCTTATTCCTTTATTTCTTGTATCTGCTTTAATATATTTTTCTTGGCAGAAAATTTGGATAATTGCTGCTCTAGTTACTCTTTTCTCAATTCCAATTTTAATATGGCTATTACGTCAAGAACGTAGCCCACAATCTATTGATGCCGAAGACCAATCATGGGGTATGAATAAACTTCATTGGACACGAAAAAAAACTATATCGCACCCTTTGTTCTGGTTTATGATGCCTGCTGTAATTGGCCAATCTGCATTTAACACAGCATTCTTTTTTCAACAGGTGCACTTCTCGGAAATTAAGGGGTGGGAACATTTAAGTTTAGTTTCAATGTTTCCAATTTATACTGGGGTTGCAATTTGCATGATGATTTTATCTGGTATTTTATTAGATAAGTTTGGAACTGCAAAGTTAATTCCATATTTTCAATTGCCAATGATTATTGCATTTATATTATTTGCCTTTGGTGAGACATTGTATTCTGCATTATTAGGCTTCATATTTTTAGGAATAACATCTGGAGCTAATACTACCTTGCCAAACGCATTTTGGGCTGAGTTTTTTGGCACTAAACACCTTGGATCAATTAAAGCAGCAGCAGCAGCAGCAATGGTGCTTGGCTCTGCTATTGGTCCTGCACTTACAGGTATATTACTTGATTTTGATATTTCATTAAATCTTCAATACGTTGGTATATCAACATTTTTTATTATATCATCATTATTAATGTTGGTGGGGATCTCACGAGTGAAGAAGGATCTTTATAACTAATTTGTAATAAAGATATTTGACTGATACTGAGGGAGAAAAATTAAAGATCGCAGTATCAGTCAATAATATTTCAATACATTCATAATGATGAATAATTGAATAACTAGCAAGACAAAAATTAAAGTTCCGCCATAATTAAGAATTGGTTTCGTCTCAACAATAGCCAAAATTACTATATATGCCTTGACTCTAAATCTAAACACATCACCATGTACATAAACTGTATGGAGACATTTCATGAATAATTCTATGACCATGTTAAAAATTGGATTAGTATTTTGTACCTTTGCCACCCCTGCCTTAACACAAGACAATTTCCAATCTATAAACCTAGCTGGAACAGTCATCGCCGAAAATGAATCAGGTTTATCATACGAAGCACAAGGCTGTATTACTGAAGTATCTCAAGACGCTGTAAATTCTGGTTTGGCAAAAAAAGATCAGGTTTTAGTAAAATTAGATGACAGAACAAGTCAGCTTGCACTTAAGTCTGCACAAGCACGTGCAGGAGATTTAAAAGCTGCCGTTGAAGAAAGTGAATTTTCAATCACAGTTGCAAAAGCAGACTTATCACGTTCAAAAGAAGAATTTGATTTTGTTCTACGTGAATTCGATCGTACAAATGTTTTATTTAAACGTGGCTTGGTTAATGAAACAATGCTTGAAACTGCTGAACGCAAAAAGCTAGATGCTACATTTTCTGTTGATCGTGCTGAGGAAGCGTTAATACGTGCAAATTCAAAAAAATCACGTGCTAAAATTGCTTATGAAATCGGACAGCTTGAAGTTCAATCAAGAGAGCTTGATCTTGATGATTTAACCATGCGAGCACCCTTTGATGGAGTACTACTTAATTTTGAACCAAATCTTGGCGATTGTGTATCTCGAGGAACTTTAGCTGCACAAATCTATGCACCTGAAGCAAAAATTGTAGAAACTTTTGTTTTTGTAGATCAGCTTGTAATAGCAGATTCTGTTGGTGTTGTTGTTAATAATCCTGTCAATGTGATCAGAGTAAATGGACAAATATGCCCAGGCGTTTTCTTAGGTGTAGAAACAGAGGCAAATCTTGAGAACCAAAATGTAAAAACAACAATTGCGTTAAATGAAAATTGTGCTCGATCTATGTTTTTAAACGAAGCCGTTGAGATCGAAACTTTACCAAAAGTAAAATAAATTTTAATTTTTCATTTGATACTTTTTGGGGGGTTGAGGATTATTTTCTGGATTTGAATCAATTAAATTTATTTCTAATAGCTCATCATCATCTAATTTATGTAAGTGATTTTTAATAGAAACTGCAAGATCATTGCTATAAATTTGATCTTCACCCAAATAAAACGCAAACGATCTTAAATGTTTTAATTTCTTTAAAGGGTCATCTATTGTAGCTTTGGTCCAGTGATACAATCCATATCCATCGATACCATTTTGTTCTGCTTCATCACAATAAGCTTTAAATGCATCATAAGTACAAACAATGGTCATTTGATGTAGGTCTGCTATTTTTTTTATACTGATTGAAAGATTTTGCTTCTGCATTCCTCTAAGATCATCAGAAATACTTTCAGATACTTTTATCCGTATTTGATACAACCATTCTGACATTGATCTTACTCCATAATTCAAACATATTAGTTTATATAGCTCCGCATATACTCAAAGCAAAGCAACGAAAATTAATTTCATCCGAACTAGCCGGACATTTAAATAGGATATTATAATATGTTTGAATCCTTTTTTCCAAAACCAAAACTTTTTTTTGGCTCATTAATAATATGGATAATATTTTTGATAACTGTTTGGTACAGTATTGGAGAGTCGATTGGTAAAACTTTAGGTTTTGCATTAAATACTGAAGAACCAGTTATTGGTTTGGGCCATTTTATAACTTCAGAGTTCTTATGGTTTGATTTGTTTTATCTTTTTGGCACATTCGTTTTTTACTATGCATGGCGTAAATATGATCCTCATTTTTGGCAAAATTGGTCAATTTTAGGATCAGCTTTGTTAATTTATTTATCTTATGCCTCAGTTCAGGTTTCTGTTATTATCAATGCTTGGTACGGTCCATTTTATAATGATATTCAAACGGCACTTGGAGGTAATGGTGAGGTAACTGTTACTCAACTTTATAGTCATTTTATAATTTTTTGTACTATAGCTTTTCCATACATTGCATTTATTATAGCAAACAGATTTTTTACATCCCATTTTATATTTCGTTGGCGTTCAGCAATGAACGATTTTTACGTTTCACGATGGAAGCAAGTTCGACACATTGAAGGTGCGTCACAAAGAATACAAGAAGATACCATGCGATTTGCTGCAATTATGGAAGGGCTAGGAGTAGCCTTTGTAGATTCAATTATGACATTAATTGCATTTCTTCCTGTTCTTGCAGCATTATCAGTTCATGTTGAAACATTACCAATACTTGGGGCAATACCATATCCATTGGTTACACTCTCAATTGTATGGTCAATTTTTGGTACATTAATATTACTATTTGCTGGAATAAAGTTACCTGGGCTAGAGTTTAGAAATCAACGTGTTGAAGCTGCATTTCGTAAAGAATTAGTTTTAGGAGAGGATAATGAAGCGAATGCCCAACCAATAGCTTTACGCGATTTATTTTCTAATGTGAGAAAAAACTATTTTAGGATATATTTACATTACACATATTTTAATTTGTTTAGGTACATGTATATACAGGCAGATAATGTAATCGCTTATGTATTTTTAATTCCAACAATTGTTTCAGGTCGAATTACACTTGGAATTATGAACCAAATATTAAGAGCTTTTGGCCAAGTAGCATCTTCATTTCAATTCTTAGTTTCTTCATGGACTACTATCATAGAGCTAATTTCAATTTACAAACGACTTAAAGCTTTTGAAGCAGCTATTAATGATCAGCCATTACCAAAAATTGATCGTGATTTTGTCGAAGAGGGTTCCAAAGAAGTCTAATGCATATAAGTTTGAGAACAAGAAACTCAGCTTTAATCTTCTGTACAAAGCATAAAATCCATTACGGATGGATGATGGTTGCTTTGGCATTTTTCTCTGCTCTATTTGCTACAGCATCAGTTGGAGTTCCTAGTGTTTTAATCGTTCCAATGTCAAAGGATCTTGGCTGGTCAATTGGAGAAATAGCAGCCCCTACAGGTTTAAGATTAGCACTCTTTGGTCTCTCAGCACCATTTGCAGGAGGCTTGATGCTAAAATATGGCCCACGTCGTATGGTTGGGTTGTCAGGCTTTGTATTAATTATTGGCTTAATTATCTCAATTCTCACAACTGAAAAATGGCATCTTTGGTTAGGTATGGGTATTTTACTCGGTATAGGTCCAGGTTTGACTGCTATGCAATTATCTTCTGTAATTGCTTCAAGATGGTTCTCAGATAGGCAAGGTCTTGTTATTGGTTTGATGACAGGCGCGACAGCCACTGGAACGTTAATTTTCATGCCCCTTGCAGCTACAATAAGTGATTTATATGGCTGGAGAGCAGCTATGGCTATTCCAACGATTGGTTCAGTTATTAGTATAATATTATTTTATTTTTTTGCTTGGGATAGGCCTGAACATATTAACATTCCCCGTCTTGGTGAGACAGAAGTAGGCTTAGCACCTGAGCCCTATAATGAAAATTTCATTGTCTTATCTTTTAATGCACTTTTTATTGGCATGAGAACAAAATTGTTTTGGATTTTAGCTCTCACATTTATGATATGTGGCATATCAAGTTTTGGCCTAACACAAGCACATATAGTTCCATTCTGTGGAGACTTAGGTGTACCATTTGCAGCTGCAGCTTGGCTACTCGCAGTAATAGGGGTAGCTGACCTTATTGGAACGACAGGATCTGGATGGCTATCAGACCGTTATGATAATCGGTGGTTACTCACAATTTATTATGGTTTCAGAGGCGTAAGTTTGGTTTGGCTTGTTAGTTCAAATCCATCTTATGCTGCTCTAACAATTTTTGCAGTAATATATGGATTAGATTTTATTGCTACTGTTCCACCTACTGTCAAACTAACCATAGGCAAATTTGGGAGAGAAATAGGACCTGCAATTTTTGGTTGGATATTTGCTTCACACCATGTTGCTGCAGGACTTATGACAGTGGCCGCAGGCGTCAGCCGAGATTTTATTGGCAGTTATGTGCCATCATTCCTATTTGCTGGAATAACTTGTTTCTTAGCTGCAGCTAGTTTCTATTTTGTAAAAAGTCGTGACTTAAAACCAAATATATGATGCTTTTGTAAATATTAAATAATTATAAAATAACTAAGTTACATTTAATCTACCAACACCTGCGCTTCTTGACATTACTCTAACAATTACACTGATTGTGATAATAATTAGCACAAGGGCTAATGTTACAGCACTTGAGTGTTGCGCCATGTCTTGTTCTTGGTAACTAAATATTAAACCTGTTAGCACCATATTGCCTGGTGAAATTAATAAAATTATCAGAGACAGCTCTCGCATGGCTGTAATAAAAGTCAATAACATACCGGCTACAAGTCCACTCATCGAGAGTGGAATAATTATTCGAAGCATTCTCCTGAACCAGCCGATTCCTTGAACGCGCGCAGCCTCTTCTAGTGATTGGTGAATTTGCAAAATTGCTGCAATTCCTGTTCTCGATGTAAATGGTAAATTCTTAATAACTGTTATTAAAATCAAAATTGTAAAGGTTCCATATAAAGCAGGTATTGGCCCGATACTTGTTGAGAACATACCAATATAGATCGCACCAAGCGCTATAGATGGAAATATATACGGAGCAAAAGCAATCGATTCTAACCATTTTGATAATCTATCGCCGCGACCCCGTACAACTGCGTAACCAACTAAAAGTCCAAGAATTCCATTAAATATAGCCGCAGCAAATCCTAGTTTAATTGAATTGAGCAAAGCACCAAGTATGCCCTTATTGTGAATTATTCCTGGCTCACCATACGCAAGACTTACGTCACCCTGACCTTTCCAGAAATAAGTTGTAAGATTTGATAAGCTATAATCTCCTGGGATAAGCGTTAAAGACTCCCAGAGTAGTAAAATCAAAGGCATAGCGACTGTTATACAAAGGAACAAAATAAGTAACACTGTAACTGGCCAACGCATCTTTCCAAGGTCACTTTCACTCTTTCTAAACCCTTTTCCAGTCATTGTTACGTAGCTCTTTCGCACACCAATAATACGACTGTTAATCCAAATAAATGATATAGCCAAAACTATCAAAACTAATGCTAACACAAATGCATCGCCTTGGTTTCTAGCATTTATTGAAGCATATATCTGTGTCGAAAATGTGAAAAAACGAACAGGTAATCCAAGTAATGCAGGAGTGCCAAATGTGCCAAGAATTCTAATAAATGTTAAAACAATTGCAGACCCAATTGCTGGCATTAGCAACGGCATAGTGATTACACGGATCCGCTTCCATTTACCCATACCACTAGTGGCACCAGCTTCTTCAAGTTCACTGTCTACAGTAGCTAGGGCCCCAGAAATCAATAAATAAGCATATGCATAGTAATGTAATGCCAAAGTTATCACTATTGGAAAGAACCCATATGCCACCCAGTCCGGAGCTTGGACACCAGTTAAATATGTAAGCAATCCTTCTGAGCCACCTATACGATCATTTTTGAATAAGCTGAGCCAAGCAATTGCCATAACCCAAGACGGCATCATATAAGGTATTACAAGCATTCCACCAAAAATACCCTTAAAATACACATTTGTTCTTACCATAAGCCAAGCCAAACAAAACCCAACCGATAATGCGATTACCGTTACAGCAAAACCCATTTTTAAACTGTTTAAAAGTGGCTTGTAAAAGAGCGCAGCAGAAATAGGCTGATTAAATACTCGATCTAAATGGAATAGAGTAAATTCACCAACCACACCATCTGGCTCATAAGCAAGATCGTAACTTTGAAATGTTAAGGCATCTTTAATAATTTGCAACAACGGCACTAACACTACAAAACTCAAAAAACAAAGAGCTACCAATCCAATGATCAGTTCAGGCCTATTTTTTAGTCTATACGATTGATAGAAAATATTACGAATAGACCAAAATTTAGGTTTGTTGTTGCCTGCAGAAATAGCCATAAATTTAACCCACATTATTACGCAGATTTTCCTGCGTTTCAGGATCAAAGCAACTAAATGTATCATGCTCAAAATTAATCCAAAGTTTTGAATTTTCAGGTAGAGTTATAAAACCATTTTGAAGCAACGTAATGGGGGTTTCTCCAGCTTTTACTTCTATTATTGTATTAGCCCCTGTGGGTTGAATTATTCCTGTTACGACTTCTTGCCATCCATTTTTTTTAGTTTTGGATACCTCAATTTTTTCTGGCCTTACGCCTACAATTAAACGCCCCTTATTTTTTGGAAAATTTTCAGGTAACGGAATTTCAATATCGCTGCACTTAATCTTCCCATTATCAATTTTGCCTTCAAATAAATTTATGCCTGGATCACCAATAAACTCAGCCACAAAAATATTAGCTGGATGATGATATATATCATATGGTGAACCTTCTTGCATGATCCGCCCTTCATTCATAATAATTACTCGATCAGACAAAGTTAGGGCTTCTATTTGGTCGTGGGTTACATAAACTGTTGTTGCGGTAAGATCACGATGTAAACGTTTCAAGCTTGCACGCATTTCAGTTCGTAATTTAGCATCCAAATTAGAAAGAGGCTCATCCATTAGTAGAATTTTTGGTCTTAATGCAATCAATCTTGCAACGGCAACTCTTTGTTGTTGACCACCAGAAAGTTCTGAAGGGTAGCGTTCAGCATATCCTGTAAGCTGAACCATTTCTAAAGCATTCTTTAATCTATCTGAAATTTCACTTTTTGATATCTTTTGCTCTTTCAAAGCTAAAGTAATATTTTTTGCAACTGTCATGTGCGGCCACAAAGCATAGCTCTGAAATATCAGTCCAAGATGACGTGCCTCTGGTGGAACAACTACACCATCATTTCGTGAAAAAACTACCTTATCATCTAACTTTATCATCCCTTGATCTGGTTCTTCTAAACCAGCCACCATTCTAAGTGTAGTAGTTTTACCACAACCTGATGGCCCAAGAATTGTTAAAAATTCTCCAGTTTCAACTTTGAGGTCGAGGTTTTTAACCACGACCTCTTTTCCATAGGACTTTACGATCCCATTGAGAAGTATTTGTCCCATTTAAGCGCCCTTTATTGGCTTGAGTAAATCATCCAAAAATCACGCAATTTAGGTCCTTGTTCCCACATAAATTTAGCAGATACATTCCAGCCCTTCATTTCATCCCAAATTTCACCACCTTGAGGTAATGGAACGTCACTACGTGGACTTACTGATCCTGCATCATGATACGGAGCTAAACCTTGAAGCAAGTCAAAACTTGCGCCTTCGATGTATGGCTTATCAAGTTTTGTATCAAGATTTATGTCAGTACTTCCTAGCAAATAAGCAATCAATACTTTAGCCGCATTAGGGTTTGGAGCATGAGCACCAATTGACATAAAGTTAGGGTATACAAGCCTAGCAACTGGATCCAAATCTGATACGATTGCATTTACATTTCCCTTAGAATCATTGCGTGAAATATAGGTCATATTTCCCATGGCAATTAATGCATCATCTTGCCCAGCTTTACCCGCAGCATCAGCTAATTTAGATCCCGATTTATATATTACTATATCGTTTTCTAACATTCTTTTTACAAATTCGTACCCAGCATCTGGGACTCCATCACTTAGCACAATATCTTCACCAGTTAATCGCTTATAAGCAGCAGCCATTTCTTCTGGCTCTTGAACTAATGTTGCAAGACCCATTAATGAAGATCCTGAAGACATTGGATTTTTAATTCCCACACGCCCACGATATTTTTCTTGTGTTAATTCCCAAACATTGCTTATTGGCGCACCATCTGGATGGACTTCCGTATTATAGAAAAAAACCATAGCTTCATTTACTCTAATAAGTAATGGATCACGGTTTTCCGAAGGAATTCGGTCTACATAATGCGAAGGCACATAATTAAAAATACGATTTTTTCCTAAAAGTTCATACATCACCTGACCTGAATTGCCTGTTGTAACAACATCAGCTGTAAAAATACCTGCGTCTTGTTCACGAACCGTTTTTTCAATCGTTTTGACTGAGCCAAGATCATAAACTGTTAGCTTTATTCCAGGGTAAAGAGCTTCAAAATGGTCAACTAATTTTGCAATTCTTCCAGAAGCTGTGTAAACAGATACCTCACCTTCTTCTTTAGCTGCAGCAACAATTTCATCCCAATTTTCTTGGCCAGTTGCGTGAGATCCAAGTGAATTCTCCATCAACCATGCATCAAGCTTTGCTGATATTCCATCAGCTACAGAAAATGTTGCCGTTGTCGAAAACAACACAATTGCAGCAGCTTTTGAAAGTGTTTTTAAAAGATATCGTTTTGTAAACTTCATAATTTAACTCTCCCTAAATTTAATAAATTTCAAGTATCGTTATGGAACACTAATAAATATCAAACATCAATAACGAATGTTCGTTTTCTTTCTATATTGCTAGAAAATTAATCTGATGTTATTAAATGGCTAGGATGTTCGTCTAAATAAATTGGCATTCTAAAAATAAATACGTTTGCATTCTTTAACTCCAAAAAATATTTAAATGACAAAAACAATAAACAGTATATCCGAAATTGTTCATGAATATGATGCTATTGTATTCGATCAATGGGGTGTGCTTCATGATGGTAAAGTTTCTTTTGAAGGAGCTATTGAATGCTTAAACGGCTTAAAGAAAAGTAATGTAAAATTAGCAGTATTATCAAACTCTGGTAAACGATCACACTCAAACGCAGAACGAATTTCTATGATGGGTTTCTCAAGCAAACTCTTTGAAACCATCATGACAAGCGGTGAAGCACTATGGACTGATATATCATCAAATATAATCAATGAAAAAAAGTTCTTTCCAATAGAACGTGATAAAGGTGATGCCAAGCTATGGGCAGGAAGTCTGGATATTTCATTTGAAGACTCAGTCCATTCTGCCCAAGCAATTCTACTAATGGGTTTGCCTGATGGTAACGATCTCATTAACTGGACAGATATTTTAGAAATAGCACTTGATTTAAACCTTCCACTATATTGTTCAAATCCTGACCTCTTGAGTCCTCGCCCTGGCGGTAAACTAATTACAGCTGCTGGAGTATTAGCCCATCATTATCGCGAATGTGGTGGTAGGGTAGTTTTTTACGGAAAACCTCATGAAGAAATTTTCAAAAAACTACAAAATATTCTAAATTCAAAACGTATTTTAATGGTAGGAGATAGTTTAGATCATGATATTCTTGGGGGGTTTAGCGCAGGGTGGGATACATTACTTGTAAAATGTGGTATTCACGCTCCTGAATTTGTAAGAAATAATGATACCATCACACTAAAAAAAATTATAAATCTAAAAAAATGCAAACCACCTACATATCTAATAGAGAGTGTAAAATGAAAATAAGGTTCTAACATTGAATAAATCAATTATATTTGTTACCGGATTATCAGGTGCAGGAAGATCTGAAGTCATGAAAGCTTTAGAAGATCTTGATTTCTTTTGTGTCGATAATTTACCTTTGGCTTTATTATCTGATCTATCTAAACTTTCAAATTCCCCAAAAGAACCAGAGCAGCGTTTAGCTGTATCTTTAGACGTTAGGGGAAATGATTTTTTTACTGGTTTCTTATCAACCATTGATAATTTGGAAAACTCAGCAGCATCAAACACCATTCTTTTCTTAGACTGCGCTGATGAAGTTTTGGTTCGTCGATATTCTGAAACGCGCCGCAGGCATCCAATACATGAAAGTGAGAGCCTACTTGAATGCATTACGAAAGAGCGTGCATTACTTTCAGAGATTAGAGCTCGCGCTAATTATGTACTTGATACATCATCAATGAAAACTAATGAACTACGTAATCGAATAGGAAAATTAATTTTAAACCGTGATGTTAGTTCAGACATAATTATAAATGTAATGAGTTTTGGATATAAAAATGGCGTGCCATTAGATGCAGACTTTATGTTTGATGTGCGCTTTCTTGATAATCCATATTATAAAACTGAATTACGATCAAAAAATGGACTTGATGATGATGTTGCTGATTATGTATTCTCTCAGGCTGAAGCTGAAGATGTTATTAACAACATCTCAAATTCAATGGAACAATGGATACCATTACATTCAACAGCGGGAAAGACATCTTTAACTATCGCAATTGGTTGCACAGGAGGACAACATAGATCGGTTGCAATTACAGAAGAACTGTCTAAAATTTTATCCAATAAATTCAGTTCTGTTACAGCTATTCACCGAGATATAAAATAGACTCATATCCATAAGTTATTTGATTTCCGTTGCGCCAGTTTCCATTCTCCACATCAATCCATCTTTCTTTAATACCGTAATTATGAGAGCTTCTTTATCCCCACTTACAAATTCGTTAAACTGATGGATCACCAATATTTTGTCATTTTCATATATGCATCGTCTATTTTTAATTGTTTCTTTACTCATAACACCAGCAACCATATCAACCGACATATCTACTCTTTTCAAAATTCTTCCATTTGAATGAAAATGGAATTCAAACTCAGCATGATGCATGTCTAAAAATGCCCTGGCATCCTTATTATCCCAAACTTGTTCCCATTTATTAAAAAGTTGCATTATATATCCTCAATTATTTTTTGAATTATAAAATTTACTTTAATGCACGTGTTAGAAATGCTTTTGTTGCAGCTTTTTTAGGGCGATTAAAAATTTCCGTAGCTGAACCTTCTTCTACAATCTTTCCATCTTTGAGAAAGCATATCTTATCTGCAGCTTGTCGAGCAAACTGCATCTCATGCGTTGCAAGAACCATAGTCATTCCTTGGTTTTTAAGCTGTAATAAAACATCCAAAACTTCACCAACAAGCTGTGGGTCGAGCGCAGAAGTAATCTCATCAAACAACATAACTTCAGGTTTCATTGCAAGAGCTCGAACAATGGCGACCCTTTGCTGTTGCCCACCTGACAATTGGTCAGGATAATTATGCATTCTTTCGGCTAAATCAAAACGCTCAAAGAGCATTTCAATCTCAAAATTAAGTTGAGATTTTGATATCCCACTTGTTCGCTTGGGCGCTAATATTGCATTTTCAAATGCAGTCATATGTGGAAATAAATTAAAACTTTGAAATACCATTCCAATTTTTGATCGCACACTTTGTGGATTCAGACCTGGTAAAGAAATATCTTTTCCATCTAAAAATATCTCACCATCTTCAATAGGTTCAAGTAAATTTATACATCTTAGCAATGTTGATTTTCCGGCACCAGATGCTCCAATCAAACAAACCATTTGTCCTTGCTCAACGTTAAGATTAATTCCGTTGCAAACTGTATTATTACCAAATCGTTTTATAACATTATGTAATTCTAATTTTTGCATTATCGTCTTTCACGCATTTGTCGTGCCATCAAATAATCTGCATATCGGGTAGCAGGTATAGTTACTATTAAGAAAATTATTGCAGCCCCCACATAAGGAGTGAAATTAGCAAATAAAGATTTATAAACTCCCGCTTGGCGAAAAATTTCTACTGGACCAATGAAACTTAATAGTGAGACATCTTTTTGAAGAGCAATTAACATATTCATCTGAGATGGAACAACATTACGAACCGCTTGCGGTAAAATAACATCCCTCATAACTTGTCTTTCAGAAAGCCCAAGCGACAGTGCAGCAGATCTTTGGCTTGGATGCACACTGTCTATGCCAGCACGAAAAATTTCTGCAACATAAGCTGAATATGTTAAAATTAATGCAAGAGATCCCCATATAAACGGTGAATTCCATGGTCGTGGAAGACCCAAGCCCGGTATTCCAAAACCAATCAAGTAAACTGTCAAAATCACAGGGACGCCACGAAAAATATCTGTAAATGCAGCACCAAAAATGCGCAATGGGAATAAAGCAGGGGCTTTTGCATCTCTGGCTAGTGCAATCATCAACCCTAGAACTGCTATCGCAGGTGCAGACCACGCAAAGATCATTATATTCACTTTAAAAGCATCTAATAATTTTGGAAAAGTTTTAGCCAACACTGTTGCGTTAAAAAAACTTTTTTGAACTTTTTCCCAACCTGGCGTCATTGGGACGAATATAATTATAGCAGCAACAACAAATATTGTACTTATTGCAGCTATAATTAACGACTTACGTCGTTGTTGTTGTTCATAGTGTTCGCGGCGGGTCATTCCCGCCGCTTTATAGTTTTTCATATTACTTTATTAATGGAACACCGGTAGTGTCCTGTAACCATTGCGCCTCAATAGATGCTAATATCCCATTTCCAGTGATGGTGTTTAATGCTTCGTCAACGCACGACTTGAGAGGGTTTCCTTCTTCCATGAGCATACCAAATTGATCAGCATTATCACTTTCTGAAGATGGAAACTGGCCTATTACTTTTGATCCTTCAATCATCACAGCACTCAAGAATAGAGCTGTTGGAAGATCAAACATCGCAGCATCAATTTGATTTGCAGTTATAGCAGCATTTACATCTGCGTTATCAGCGTACAGTAAAGGCGCATTGTCTGGCTGAACACTTGAACCTATTTTCTGGACCGCAGTAGTTGACCCAACAGCTCCCCATTTCAGACCCTTTAAAGCTTTAATTGTTGCTGAAGTATCTGTTGCACCAGCACCAACTAAAACAGCCATAGGAGCGGTGTAATATGGTACTGAAAAATCGACAACCTGATCTCGCTCAGATGTTATGGAATATTGCTGCATGTTTACGTCAAAATTTTTGACACCTGGCTGAATAGCTTCATCAAATGAAGACCTTACCCATATTACGTCTTGTTTAGAGAAACCCATCTCTTCAGCTACTGCATATGCTACAGCAGCTTCAAAACCTTGGCCACTTTCAGGCGCATCATCTAACACCCATGGAAAATAAGCTGGGTTCCCTGTAGCTATGGTGAATTTACCTTTTTCAAGTGTTTTACCAGATGCACAGTGCCCATCTGCAAATGCATTGGTGGCTAAAAGCGCCATTGCGATCGCAGAAACTATCATTTTTTTTGACATTCTTAAAACCTTTTTTGTTGTTGAATTTATTTACAATAACACTTCAAAAAAAGGTGTCTAGTAGGAGAATATATTCTATATATTTTCTCAAAATATGAAACGCATTAGTCAATATGGAAAAATAGAATGGGCATTAAAAAAAATACCCATTCTAAATATAACTTAGCTAATCAAACTTTAACTTAAATCTACCATTATAGTTCCAGCAGTTGTGCTAATCACTTTACCTGGCATTTTTTCTAAAGCTGTTGCTCTCATTCTTTCAATAGCTGCTTGTGCAGTCTCAGCATCTGACCACGTTAGCATTGTTCGTACTGTATTTTCTCCTGTTTGAGTTGCTTTGAAACTAGTAGCACCAGCTGCTTGCATCATAGGCCACATGCCTCGAGCAGTATCTGGAGCACCATCCATATTTTCAAATTCCCAATCAGTAAATGTTGCAAACATTTTTTTCCTCCTCATTAATAATAAATTTGGTTATTCGCCCCAAGCACCATGAAATTCATAGGCAACAGCTTGTGTATCTCCTTCGATCCAAGCATCATGCCCCGGATCTATAGCGTAAGCATCACCAGCTGAATAAGTGACTTGAGTTCCATCATCATGTCGACAGGTTATTGATCCTTCAACTATTACACCCAAATGCTTAGCTTTACAGCTATCAGTTCCAACTAATGGTTTGATATCATCAGACCATTTCCAACCCGGCTGGATAGTTAGCTTCATTACCCTTTGCCCACTAATATTTACAGTTTCTACGCGTGCATTGTTTGGCGTACTTACTTCATCTGCATCTTTTTCAAAATTCTTTACTTCGATTGTAGCCATCCTTATGTTCTCCTAATTTAATAATGTTGCTCCAGTTTCCATTCGAATTATTTGGCCATCTTTTAGTGTTGAAACACCCATAACTGCTTCTCTGGTTCCATCAGGGTATGACATGAAATTATGTGTCACTAAAATGTCGTCATTTTCATAAACACATCTTGATGACTCTTGAATGAACTTATCATTAGCCATCATTCCAGTAACCATTTCGGCCCATTCTGATTTTGAAAATTCATTACCAGATTTGTGAAAAACAAACACACAATCTTCGTGGAGTAAATCCAAATAAGCTTTGGTGTCACGGTCAGCCATTGTAGCATTTAATTGATCATATATTCCCATTTTAGGTACCTCAATAAAAAGATTCATCACTCATTGGAGTGATAACTGTAGTTTCTAATAATGCACCCGCAGCTGCTCTTTTCGCTTTAAGTTCTTCATCTCCTCCAAAAGCTTGTAACGCTTCTTTTGAATCAAACTCCATAATAACCATCATTTTATTGTCATCATTGGCCTCAGAACCAGCAAAAATCAATTTACCACCAATTGCTTCAAGTCTAGCTATATTTTCAAAATACATTTCTTTCCATGGCACAAAACCACGCGAAAGATCTTGAGTTAATTTAAGTATCATAATGAGTCTCCTTACTCTAAAGTTATTTCTAAATTATCAAAATATAAAAAATAGTATTGCTAAAAAATTTTGAAAGTATACTTTCATATTAATACCAGTTTTATTTATGAAGAGGTTTTATATGTTTGATTTCAACGATAACCAGGCATGCCCGATTGGACTTGCTGCAGAATTAATCGGTGATAAATGGTCGATTATTATACTACGTGATATTGCTGTACTTAATCGCCAGACATACAGTAGGTTGTATAATAAAAGTTTAGAGGGTATCTCTTCAGCCACTTTAGCTAAACGTCTCAAACGACTTCTAGATATTGGAATGCTAACAGTCAGCAATGACAAATTGCATTCTCAAAAAAAAATCTACTCACTTACAGAAGCCGCTATTGAATTTGTCCCTATTATATTTGATCTGGCTCACTGGAGTAATACTTATCACAAACCAAGCCCTGAATATGTAAAGCCCATAAAAGACTATATGGGTGGAAATAAAAAATTAATTAAAGAATTCCAGAATGGATTACGTAAAATTCATTTACGCAAAATTCCAATAGATAAAGTTGATCTAATTTTTCAAAGTCTTGCCAAGATATAATTATTATAATGAATAATTCGACCCTTTTTTTTCAGACAAACAGTGCTTGGATTACATTAGGCGTCATTGCTCTTATGTTCATCATGTTTTTGAAAGAGATATATTCAACTGAAATAGTAGCGTTAATTGGTGTATCAGCTCTCTTGATTTTAGGTATTTTGCCTTATGAGTCTGCCGTTATGGTTTTCTCAAACCCAGCACCTTGGACAATTGCTGCAATGTTTATCATCGTGGGAGCACTTGTCCGAACTGGTGCTTTGAATTCATTTACACAATTAGTTGAGAGACAAGCATTACAAAATCCAACTCGTGCCATTTTTGGGGCTCTAATATTTGTTGCTTTTGCGAGTTCAATAATGAATAATACTCCTCTTGTAGTTGTTATGATACCTGTGTTTATTCAATTATCCCGCACCTTAGGCACATCAGCATCTAAACTCCTTATACCCCTCAGCTATGCAGCAATTGTTGGTGGAACACTGACACTTTTAGGTACATCAACCAATCTACTGGTTGATGGGGTGGCTCGCGCATCAGGATTAGAGCCGTTTGGTATTTTTGAAATATTTCCAATTGGAATTGTTGTGGTGTCTTGGACATTTTTATACCTATATTTTGCCGGCCCAAAACTTCTACCTGATCGCTTAAGCATGGCAACTTTACTAACTGACAAGTCAAAAATGCGATTTTTTGCTGAGGTTACAATCCCCACAGGAAGTAGCTTAATAGGCTCAAAGGTTACAGAAATACCATTATTCAAACGAGATGGTGTGAGATTAATTGATGTAATTCGAAAAAATATGTCTCTGCGAGATAGTATAGATACTTTAACGTTGAGAAAAGGTGACCATATAGTCCTGCGCACAGCTATAGCTGAACTTTTATCGCTCCAAGCTACCTCAGATTTACGTGATGTTGATCAAATATCATCTACAGAAACCATAACAGTTGAAGTTCTAATTACTCCAAATTGTAAAATGGTTGGGCACACTTTTAAATCACTGCATTTGAGACGCAATTATGCAGTTTATACGCTTGCTGTGCATAGGCGCGATACTAATATTGAACAACAAATCGACACACTCAGAGTTAAAGTTGGCGATACTTTACTTTTAGAGGGTGCTTCTGAAGACATTTCACGACTAGCCGAAGAAATGAACCTTGGAGATGTTTCAAAACCATCAGAACGAGCATTTAGACGTAATCATGCATGGATAGCTATCACCACATTATTTGCTGTTGTGATTTTAGCAGCTTTAAATATTGCGCCAATTTTATTTTTAGCAATTATTGGAATGACAGTTGTTCTAATGACAAAATGTATTGATGCTGATGAAGCATTCTCTTTTATAGATGGTAGATTACTTTCATTGATTTTTGCTATGCTTTGTGTTGGTGCAGCCTTACAATCATCTGGTGCAGTTAATCTTATTGCTAATGCAATATCACCAATTATAAACTCTTTACCCCCATTTTTTATCGTACTTACAATATATCTCATCTCCTCAGTCTTAACGGAGTTAGTAAGTAATAATGCTGTAGCAGTATTAATGACACCAATTGCCATAGGATTAGCCACATCATTAGGATTAGACCCTAGGCCTCTTGTTGTTGCCATAATGATTGCTGCAAGCGCAAGTTTTTCAACCCCCATAGGTTATCAAACAAATACATTGATATATGGACCAGGTGGTTATAAATTTGTTGATTTTTTAAGATTTGGAATTCCTCTTAATCTTTCTTTAGCGCCCATTGTAAGTTTTTTTATTCCACTAATTTGGCCACTTTGAATTTTATAGATACCTCAAACAAAGAACCAATTATTGTATGACTGGCGCTATTACAAAATCATTTTTGCTTGTTTGTTTTGATTATTGCAAATTATGCATAGCGGAATTGCAAATGTGTTTGTTGTGCTATTTGAGCATTCATTTTATTTAGAAAAAAAAGGATGGATAACATGACAACAGCAATTATGAATTTTACTTTTGCACCCCTAACAGGCGTATTTAGTGGTTTTCACTCATTTTTCTACTCATTGAGTAAAGCACGTGCAGCTTCAGAACTACATAGAATGGGTTATATTGAGGAAGCAAAGAAATTAATGCTCAAATAGCATCTTAAAAAAATAATGAAAATATGTTCCAATTAATCAAAATTGGAACATAAAAATTTCAAAAATATCTCTTTATGACAAATAAAGAATATCCTGCATTCTATATAATAAGAAACAATATCCAGCACCAAAAACCAACGGTGCCACTATTGGCTCTGCTGTATAAATAACGCCCTCATCGGCTGCAACTTTTGCTGAAACAGTTCTCCAGCTTAGAAACGATGCTATAGCCGCTTGGACAATAAAGTATGCAAATAAATACCAAGCACCTTCCAAGCCATTAAATAGTAAAATTAAGTGCATTATTACTGCTGCAGCGGCGAAAGAACCTACAAAGCCACCAATAATAGTTGCTGTTCTACTTATATTGAATTTTCCATAAAAAGCATCAATTCCTAAAGACATTTGGAATGCATACATTGCCCACCCTAAAGTGAGCGCTATGAAAACAACAAAATTTAAAATTCCACCAAAACTCTCTATCATTTTTTTCTCCGTTTAGTTGCTAATAAAATTATCCTTCAATTTGGAATTGGAGTTGATCCTGTTTCAACACTTACAATCAATCCATCCCTCTTGATTCCAACCCAGATCACTGCCTCACAGGACCCGTTAGGAAATGTTATAAAAGAATGAGTAACAAGTAGATCTTCATTCTCATAGAGACATCTAACTTTTTTACGCTTTAATTTATCCATCATTGGGGCAAACCTAAGAAGCCACTCTTGTTTGTTCATTGAGGTTCCATTTGAATGCATTGTCATCTGCATATCTTCATGAAAACATTCAGCAGCGCCAACAATGTCGCCTTTATCAAATGCTTCATTAAACTTATTAAATAACATCGTCATATTCTCTTTTAGGACTTAATACCTTGTAAGGATACTACATGCATTTTAATTTATGTGAAGTACTTTAAAAATTACCAAATAGATTTAAGCTAGTTATCAAATATTAACGTTTAAATAAATTGCTTAAAGTAGCTAAAGGGACAGTGATTAATCCAACTCCAAATAATATTATGGCACCACCTAAAAGCATCAATAATGTTGGTTCCTCTCCAAGAAATACGGCACCTCCAAATAGCGAAAATATTGGAAGTAATAATAAATATGGAGCAACTTTTCCTACATTGTGATTGCGAATTAAATTATTCCAAAGCAGATATCCAAGTGCAGTCATTACTAAACCCAAGTAAATGACCGCCCACCAGACTATTGAAGAAGCATTTTTAATTGCTTCTATTTGTCCAGTTTCAAATATTGCAGACATAAAAAATAGTTGTGGAACAGCAAATACAGCAACCCATGCAGTTATTTGCATAACCCTAATATCAATTAATTTCCTTATGAGAACTTGACCAATTGCCCATGCTAAACCTCCAAGAATAACAAGAAATACAGAACCTATATTTATTCTTATATCGTTTTGTAGTGTCATTATCGCGACGCCTGCAAATGCTAGCGCAATACCAATGAATGTTTTCTTTTCAGCTTTTTCTTTCAAAAATATAATGCCTAATATTACAAGAAATGGCACTTCAAGTTGAACAACGAGAGCTGTTATTCCAGCATCTAATCCCTTTAATCCGGTAAAAGTTAAACTATACTGAATAGCAGCCGCAATAATTGCAATTCCAAATAAACTTATTAGATGTTTTTTTGGAATTGGGACAAACCAAACTAATACAGATGCAGTCAACGTAAATCGCAATGCCATTAATAATATGGGAGGAAAATGATCAATCGCACCTTTAGCAAAAACCAACCCCATTCCCCAAACTAGGGGAACTGTTAAGGCCATTAGCACCTCAATTGGCTTTAAATTTTTCAATTATGAAGTACCTCATAGCCCCAAGGAAAATGCATCTGTTCGCTTACTAAAATGCGTTTATCTCAGCTCTACTTTTAATTCTTCTACAAATTCGCCATCAACTATCCTAGTGGCGACAAACTGTTACCATAAATAAAGCTTGTATTATGAGCAAAAACTACAAAAGCTAGATATTAAATAAATACTCAAATAAACTAATTTACTTAAAGGCGAAATACATGTCTCAATCTACAAAAAAAGCACTAATTATTTTAACCTCTCATACCGAACTTGGCTCAACAGGCCGAAAGACTGGGTTTTACTATGATGAGATGGCAACACCATATTGGAGATTAATTGATGCTGGATTTGATGTAGATATAGCATCAGTTAAAGGCGGAATTGCACCACCTGATCCCAAAACTTTAGTTGAGCCAAATGATCGCCCTCCAATGGTTGCACGTTTCATGAGTAATGATAAAGCAATGGCAAAACTCAATAATTCATATGTCTTAAAAGAATTAAATGGTGAGACATATGAGTGCGTATTTTTACCAGGTGGCCACGGCACTATGTGGGATTTTGATACAAAAGATATTGGTAAAATCATTAGTGATGCATGGGCATCAGATGCAGTTGTTGGTGCGGTTTGCCATGGCCCATCTGGATTATTACAAGCCAAGCGGACTGATGGTGAGCCTCTTGTTAAAGGCCTAAAAGTAAACAGCTTTACAGATGCAGAAACCGACCAAATAGGACTTACAGGAATAGAGCCTTTTTTACTTGAAAGTAGATTACGTGAATTGGGTGCTAAGTTTGAATGTAGTAAAAATTTCACAAGCCATGCTGTTCGTGATGGGCGTTTAGTCACCGGACAAAATCCACAATCAACAGAAGCTGTATCAAAATTATTGATCGAAGCTGTTAATGATGCCCTCTAAGATAAGTAATTTTTTAAATGTAATCTCCTAGCAAAGATTCTAAATACTTGCACAATTATTAATCTGATGAGAGTATTAAACTTAAACCTAGACTGTTTAGGGAGAGCATGCAGATGGATAAAGATGGTTTAAAAGGATGGAACCATGTTCCAAATTTACCATTAGAAGTTTCGCCATTTTTTAGATGGCCATTACGCCCATTAGATATGGTCGCATGGATTTGGAACTCGTGGTTTCTAATTACTGAAAAGCTCATTATTGTTTGTATTGCAATCATATCCTTTTATTGGTTTCAGCCCCCACTTAGCGAAATAAAAACACTGGCTTTTGGTTGGATTTTTGAGATGTATGTCCGAAATATAATATTAATGACCACCGTTGCAGGTGGCCTCCATCTATATTTTTATACCTTCACCAAACAAGGTAAAAAATTACGATTTGATCCAAGACCTTTAATGAAAAACGGTCGTCAATTTACCCTCGGAGGACAAATAAAAGACAACATGTTTTGGACGCTAGCAAGTGGAGTAACGATATGGACGATCTATGAAGTCCTAATGTTTTGGGCTCTAGCAAATGGATATGCTCCATTACTTACTTGGGCAGCCCATCCAGTTTGCTTTATTATGATGTTTTTATTAATCCCAATCTGGGAGAGTTTCTATTTTTATTGGATACATCGATTTTTACATATTCCATTTTTATACAAACACGTACATGCTTTACACCATCGTAATATAAATGTTGGCCCATGGTCCGGATTATCAATGCATCCAGTAGAGCATGTGATTTTTTTAGGTTCTGTTATGATTCATTGGATTATTGCAGCTCACCCTGTGCACATTCTTTTTCATTTACAGTATTATGCATTAACTGCTGCAACAACACATACTGGCTTTGAGGGTGTATCCATAAAAGATGAAAATAGATTAGTCTTAGGCAGATTTCATCACCAAATGCACCATCGCTATTTTGAATGTAATTACGGGTCTCTTGAAATCCCATGGGATAAGTTCTTTGGATCCTTCCATGATGGGACAAATGAAGCAGATAAAAGGATGAAAGAGCGCCGCAAGCGTATGATGGGAGCTTAAAGTCAAAAGGATTAATTATGAAAATTCGTAACTTCAAAAAATCTGATTTCACCTCCGTTAAATCAATCTACCAACAAGGAATTGATACTGGAAACGCTACATTTCAAAAGAAAGCCAAAGGATGGAATGAATGGAATTCATCTTTTTTAATTACCTGTAGGATTGTTGCGGAATTAAATAATGAAGTTGTCGGATGGGCTGCTTTATCTGCTGCATCAAACCGTACTGTTTATAATGGTGTCGCAGAAGTAAGTATCTACATTGCAAAAAATTATGCGAATTATGGCATAGGTAATTCATTACTTTCTGGACTCATTTCTACATCTGAAAATGAAGGCATCTGGACACTTCAAGCAGGCATTTTTCCTGAGAATGAATCAAGCATAGCCATACATTCAAAAAATGGATTTAAAACAATAGGTGTTCGAGAAAAATTAGGTAAAATGAATGGAGCGTGGAGGGATATTTTATTTATGGAACGCAGAAGTAAGGTCGTTGGAATTTAGTTAAACAAACAAGAAGAAAACTAATGAATTATAAATTACATTATGCACCTGATAATGCGTCATTAATAATACGTATATTTTTAGAAGAAATAGAAGCTAAATATACATGTAACCTTATTGACCGGAGGCAAAATAGTCAGAAAGATCCTAAATATCTTGCATTAAATCCCAATGGATTAATACCTGTACTCGAAACCAATGATGGGCCCATATTTGAAACAGCAGCAATACTTTTATGGTTGGCTGATCAACATAAATGTAATTTTCCTGAAATTGAAAATAATAAAAGAGCGTATGGTTTAAAGTGGCTTTTTTTTCTATCCAATACTGTTCACTCATCGCTGCGAATATTATTCTATTCAGAAAAATATATTGGCACCAATAGCAACAAAGACTTCCTCAAAAATATTAATAGCCAAATGAAAAATCATCTGACTTTATTGAACTTAGAAGTAGGGGATAAAATATACTTTCTTTGCAATACCCCAAGTATTTTAGATATCTATTTATGTGTCATGCTTAGATGGATGAAGCTTTATCCCATTAACAATACAGATTGGTTCTTACTTGAACGCTACGAAAATTTAAAACGTATTTGTCAGAATTTAGAAATACGGCCATCCGTTGGTATAGCTGCCAAAGCAGAAGGATTAGGTCAAACCATTTTCAGCAATCCATCTTATGCGAAGCCGCCCATTGGAAGTGCTACGTAAACTTGTAAAATATATTTGATTGGCTTGAGATATAACTATTGTTTATAAAAACAATTACTGCATTATAAAAATGTTAAATCAAGATTGGGGAGACATTATAGATAGTGCCTCAATTATAATTTTAAAAATGGATACACTATGTCTGGAAATCTAAGTTTTGATGACCTTAAATCTCATGTAAAAAATGGAACGATTGATACTGTTCTGGCTTGTATAGTAGATATGCAAGGTCGACTGATGGGAAAACGTTTGGTCGCGCAATTTTTTATTGAAAGTGGTTGGAAGGAAACACATTGCTGTAATTATTTACTAGCGACTGATTTGGAAATGGCCACACCAGGTGGCTACGCTTCAACATCATGGGAAAGTGGTTACGGGGATTATGTTATGAAACCCGACTTAGCAACAATCAGACTTGCTCCTTGGCAAGAAGGTTGCGCTCTAGTTTTATGCGACGTGTTAGATCATCATACTCATAAAGAAGTGCCCTTTTCTCCACGTTCGATGTTAAAGGCACAAATTGCCAAGCTGGAAGAAAAAGGGTTTTCACCAGTCACTGCTACTGAGTTAGAATTTTTCTTATTTCAAGGCACACATGATGAAATACACAAAAACAGTTTTCGCGACTTAGAGCCAATATCAAATTATAATGAAGATTATCACATCTTCCAAACATCCAAAGAAGAATATGTAATGCGACCAGTGCGTAATACGCTTCTCAAGATGGGAATACCTGTGGAAGGGTCAAAAGGTGAAGCAGAAGCTGGCCAAGAAGAAGTAAACATAAAATATGCTAATGCAATGTTGACAGCAGATCATCATACTCTTGCCAAACATGCTATAAAAGAAGTTGCACATCAAAACGGCGTCGCAGCTACTTTTTTACCAAAATGGCATAAAGATCGAGTTGGTAGCGCGTCACACATTCACCAGTCATTGTGGAAAAATGGAGCCAATGCTTTTTTTGATGCAGATCGTGACATTGGAAAATCTAAATTAATGGATCACTATGTAGCAGGTTTGATGAAATACGCAGCTGATTATACCTATTTCCTTGCACCTTATGTGAATAGCTACAAACGTTTTGCCAAGGGTACATTTGCGCCCACACAAATAGTCTGGTCTGTTGATAATCGTACCGCAGCTTACCGATTGTGTGGAGCAAATAGTAACGCAATTAGGATCGAAGTGCGCACTCCAGGTGCAGACATGAATCCTTACCTGGCTCAGGCTGCAATTATCGCAGCAGGATTAAAGGGTATAGAAGAAAAACTTGAGTTGGCAGCACCCTTCAAAGGCGATGCCTATTCAAATGATGAAGAAAATCACATCCCTCGAACCTTGCTTGACGCACGAAATGCAATGATTAAATCAGATATGCTTCGAGATGCTTTTGGTGATGAAGTTATGTCCCATTACGCACGTGCCGCAGAAGTGGAAATTGAAGAGTTTAACCAAGTTGTGACAGACTGGGAAATCGCACGCGGATTTGAAAGAGCTTAAAACATGACTATTAAATGTATATCCCCTATAGATGGATCTGTTTATGCAGAGCGTCAAACATTGTCACGACGTGATGCTGATGCTGCTGTGACACGTGCAAATATTGCACAAAAGGAATGGAATATGCGCCCAATCGAAGAGCGCATTGAATTGGTAAAGTTAGGCGTAGCGGCAATTGGAGCAATGAACAAGGAAATTGTTCCAGAAATAGCATGGCAAATGGGGAGACCCGTTCGCTATGGCGGCGAGTTTGGTGGGTTTAACGAACGTGCTAGTTATATGGCTGACATAGCAATAGATGCTTTGGCTCCTATTGA
>Ga0209193_1000190_pt1 | contig 45248 bp, 44 predicted proteins | sample COGITO_mtgs_1003_FD_185515 | JGI IMG/M metagenome (GOLD analysis project Ga0209193, IMG submission 185515) | Pelagic marine microbial communities from North Sea - COGITO_mtgs_100330 (SPAdes) (version 2) | ecosystem: Environmental > Aquatic > Marine > Epipelagic ...
TTAATGCCTTCAGATGAGTATCAAATTACAACTATGGTTGATTTTGGAACAAAAATTCTTGGTACTCAAAACGCCACATTAGACAATATTCTTGATTTTAAAAATGAGATTGCAGATGCAAGAACTTTTAGTTTTCTTCATGAAATTGAAATGTTGTTAGAAAATGATTTAATTAAAGGAGGTGACTTAAATAATGCTATAGTTTATGTAGATAAAGAATTATCTGAACCTACTATGAATAAATTAAAAAAAGCATTCAAAAAAGATAATATAAAAGTCAAATCTAACGGAATTCTTGATAATTTAAATTTACATTGGGCTAACGAAGCTGCAAGACATAAACTTCTAGATGTAATTGGAGATTTAGCATTAACGGGTACTCGAATTCGAGGAAAAGTTATTGCAAATAAACCAGGTCACCAAGTAAATACTCAATTTGCTAAAAAACTAGCTAAAATTATAAAGCAAGAAAAAAGAAATAACATTCCCAAAATAGATTTAAATCAAACTCCATTGATGGATATTCATCAGATCATGGAAATTTTACCTCATAGACCTCCATTTTTATTAGTAGATAGAATTTTAGAATTATCTGATAAACACGTGGTAGGAATGAAAAATATAACCATGAACGAAGATTTTTTTGTTGGTCATTTTCCTGGATCACCAGTTATGCCTGGAGTTTTACAAGTTGAGGCTATGGCACAATGTGGTGGTATTTTAGTATTAAGCACAGTGCCTGATCCTGAAAATTACTTAACTTATTTCATGAAAATGGATAAAGTTAAATTCAAACAGAAAGTTTTACCAGGAGATACATTGATTTTTAAAAACGAATTAATAACCCCCATAAGAAGAGGTATTTGCCATATGCAAGCCTATGCTTATGCTAATGGAAAATTAGTAGCTGAAGCAGAGTTAATGGCACAAATTTCAAAGATTAAATAATTATGAATCAACCGCTAGCATATGTTCATCCTCAGGCTAAAGTTGCAAGAAATGTCGTGATAGAACCCTTTACAACAATTCATGCAAATGTAATAATAGGTTCAGGTACTTGGATTGGTTCTAACGTAACTATAATGGAAGGTGCAAGAATCGGTAAAAACTGTAGAATATTTCCAGGATCTGTTATCTCAGCGATTCCTCAAGATTTAAAATATGATGATGAAGAAACAACGGTATTAATAGGCGATAATGTAACTATTAGAGAGTGCGTTACCATTAATAGAGGAACTGCAGACAGAATGAAAACAGTCATTGGAAATAATTGTTTAATTATGGCTTATTGTCATATAGCGCATGATTGTTTTGTTGGTGATGGTTGTATATTTTCTAATAACTCAACATTAGCTGGTCACGTAACTATCGGGCACAATGTAGTATTGGCGGGAATGGTTGCTGTTCATCAGTTTGCATCTGTAGGAAATCACGCTTTTGTAACTGGTGGATCACTTGTTAGAAAAGATGTACCACCTTATGTTAAATCTGCAAGAGAACCTCTATCGTATGTAGGAATTAACTCAATAGGATTAAGAAGAAGAGGTTTTTCATCAGAAAAAATTAGAGAAATTCAAGACATATACAGAATATTATTTCAAAAAAATTATAATAACTCTCAAGCTATTCAAATTATTGAAGCAGAGATGGAGGCTACTCCAGAACGAGATGAAATAATTCAATTTATAAAAGACTCTCACAGAGGAATTATGAAAGGTTATTATAAAGCAAACTAATAAATATAAAAATTAATTAATGGCTACTACATCAGATATTAGAAACGGATTGTGTATTAAGTATAATAATGACATCTATAAAATTATAGAATTTTTACATGTAAAACCAGGAAAAGGGCCTGCTTTTGTTAGAACAAAACTTAAAAGTGTAACCAATGGAAAGGTGGTTGACAATACTTTTCCCGCAGGAAGAAAAATTGAAGATGTTCGTGTAGAGACACATAAGTTTCAATACTTATATAATGAGGGTGATACCTATCATTTTATGAATAATGATGACTACAGTCAGATTGAATTACAAAAAAACACATTAGATTCACCAGATTTAATGAAAGAAGGCGAAATTGTAACAATTATCATTAATTCAGAAGATGATATGCCGTTATCTGTTGATATGCCTGCAAGTGTTATCTTAGAAGTGACACATACAGAACCAGGAGTTAAGGGGAATACAGCTACAAATGCCACCAAGCCTGCAAAAGTAGAATCTGGGGCTACCGTTAATGTTCCTCTTTTTATTAATGAAGGAGATAAAATTAAAGTTGAAACTACTAAAGGAACTTATCAAGAAAGAATTAAAGTCTAAAGATTTTGAATGAAATTTAAAACTGTACAAACTTTACAAAAAATAGCTACTCTAATTGATGCAAAATTTGTTGGTGAACAAGATTTCATAATTTCAGGGATTAATGAAATACATGTTGTAGAATCTGGAGATATTGTTTTTGTTGATCATCCAAAGTATTACCAAAAAGCATTAGAATCTGCTGCCACAACTATTTTAATTAACAAAGAGGTTGATTGCCCAGAAGGAAAGTCATTGTTGATTTCAGATGACCCATTTCGTGATTTTAACAAAATTACAAATCATTTTAACCCTTTTATAAATTCTAAAGAAAGTATAGCTACCTCTGCTAGTATAGGAAAGGGAACGATTGTTCAGCCAAATGTTTTTATTGGAAACAATGTGAGCATTGGAAAAGCTTGCTTGATTCATCCAAATGTTACGATTTATGACAATACCGTTATTGGTGATAATGTAGTGATTCATGCAAATACTGTTTTAGGTGCTGATGCATTTTACTATAAGAATAGACCAGAGGGCTTCGATCAGTTAATCTCAGGAGGTAGAGTAATTTTAAAAGACAACGTTCACATTGGAGCTTCTTGTACTATAGATAAAGGAGTTACAGGAGATACAACGATTGGGAATGGAACAAAAATAGATAATCAGGTTCATGTTGGTCATGACACTAAGATTGGAAAAAAATGTCTAATAGCCTCACAAACCGGTATTGCTGGTTGTGTAACCATTGAAGACGAAGTAACCCTCTGGGGACAAGTAGGAACCAACAGTGGAATTACCATTGGAAAAGGTGCTGTTATTTTAGGCCAGACAGGAGTAACAAAATCAATTCCAGGAGGTAAGACTTATTTTGGAACACCTATATCAGAATCACGAGAAAAGTTAAAAGAGTTAGCGTATTTAAAGAGATTAATGAGAGAAGAAAAGAAAAGATAATTTTCTTTTTTTGCTTCAAACAATAAAGTATTTTTGCACAAATTATCAGATAAATTTATAACATGAGTGTTTTAGTAAATAAAGATTCAAAAATTATTGTTCAAGGTTTTACAGGTGGTGAAGGAACATTTCACGCAGGTCAAATGATTGATTACGGAACAAATGTAGTAGGAGGAGTTACTCCAGGAAAAGGAGGTCAAGAACATCTTGGAAAGCCGGTATTTAACACGGTTAAAGAATCAGTAGAGAAAGTTGGAGCAGATACTTCCATAATTTTTGTACCACCTGCTTTTGCTGCAGATGCAATTATGGAATCTGCGGATGCTGGAATCAAAGTAATCATTTGTATTACAGAAGGGATTCCTACAGCTGATATGGTAAAAGTGAAAGCATACATCGATGGTAAAGATTGCACATTGGTTGGTCCAAACTGCCCAGGTGTAATTACTCCTGATGAGGCAAAAGTTGGTATTATGCCAGGATTTATCTTCAAAAAAGGTAAAGTTGGAATCGTTTCTAAATCAGGAACATTAACCTATGAAGCTGCCGATCAAGTTGTAAAACAAGGATACGGAATTACGACAGCAATTGGTATTGGAGGAGATCCAATTATTGGTACGACAACAAAAGAAGCTGTTGAATTATTAATGAATGATGACAAAACCGAAGCAATTGTAATGATTGGTGAAATCGGAGGTCAATTAGAGGCAGAAGCTGCAAAATGGATCAAAGCTGATGGGAATAGAAAGCCAGTTGTAGGTTTTATTGCAGGTCAGACTGCACCAGCAGGAAGAACTATGGGGCATGCAGGAGCTATTGTTGGAGGAGAAGATGATACCGCACAAGCAAAAATGAAAATTTTAGCAGAAAATGGAATTCATGTAGTTGATTCTCCTGCTAAGATTGGAGAAATGATTGCAAGTGTATTAAAATAACGACTAGAATTAAAGCTATTCTAATAAAAATTCTCGTATTTGATACGAGGATTTTTTGTTAAAAAAAGAATTATATTTGAAAATAAACTATTATTAATTTATGAAATTATTAGAAAATAAAACTGCAATCATTACTGGAGCGACTCGTGGTATTGGACGTGGAATTGCAGTTGAATTCGCAAAACAAGGAGCAAATGTAGCTTTTACCTATAGTTCTTCTGTTGATGCAGCAAATGCTTTAGAAACTGAATTAAACGCTTTAGGAATCAAAGCTAAAGGATATCAGTCAAATGCAGCTGAATTTGATACTGCTCAAGAATTAGCAAAAGAAATACTGAAAGAATTTGGCAGTATTGATGTATTGGTTAACAATGCAGGAATTACTAAAGACAATTTGTTAATGAGAATTTCTGAAGATGATTTCGATAAAGTTATTCAAGTAAACCTTAAATCGGTATTTAACATGACAAAAGCTGTGATTAGACCGATGATGAAGCAACGTGCAGGATCAATTATTAACATGAGTTCTGTAGTTGGGTTAAAAGGAAATGCTGGACAATCGAATTATGCAGCATCTAAAGCAGGAATCTTAGGTTTTTCTAAATCTGTCGCTTTAGAATTAGGATCAAGAAATATTAGAAGCAATGTGATTGCTCCTGGATTTATTGAAACTGAAATGACAGGAAAATTAGATGAAGCTACCGTACAAAGTTGGAGAGATGCAATTCCTTTAAAAAGAGGAGGAAGTCCAGAAGACATCGCTAATGCATGTGTTTTTTTAGCTTCTGACATGAGTAGTTATATCACAGGTCAAACCTTATCTGTTGACGGAGGAATGTTAACGTAACCAATAATATATATTTATTAAAATAACCTAGATACATTTGCTGTCTAGGTTTTTTTATATCTTTCACACAAATATAATTTTTTGGGAAAGTATTTAATCATATGGATTCTTCTAGGTTTACTTTTAAGTAGTTTTTTTGGTTATTATTTGTATTACTATAAGGTTAAACAGCCTACTAAAATAAACTTACTTTTAGCAATAGTTCGTTCTCTTGCTTTATTTTTAATTATATTATTATTAATAAATCCGACGATACCTGAGAAGGAATTAATTTCCCATAAGCCAAAGCTCTCTGTACTTGTGGATAATTCTTCATCGATTAAGTATTTTAAAAAAGACAGTCTAGTAAGTCATATATTAGAAGGTTTAAAAAATGACCAAAAACTAAATAAAAAATTTAATATTGATTACTATTCTTTTGGAAATAAATTCCAATTGAATGATACTTTTAGTTTTGATGAGAATCAAACAGATATCGCTATTCCATTGAAAAGAATTTCTAAGATTCAAAAAAATACAACCAATCCAATACTCTTAATTTCTGATGGTAATCAAACCCTAGGAAATGATTATCAATATGTCAAAATTAAAGAACCTGTATTCCCTATAGTTGTTGGAGATACTAGTACATATAAAGATGTCAAAATTTCACAAATAAATGTAAATAGATATAGTTTTATTAATAATAAATTTCCAGTTGAAACAATTTTACAATATGATGGGGTTCAACCTGTAAGTCTTCGTTACACCATAGAAAAATATGGAAGAGTTGTTTTTAACAAACGAATTAACTTCACTAAAACTAATAATTCTAGAATACTTAAAACCTTCATCAAAGCAACTAAAGAAGGACCAAATTTATTTAAATCAAAAATACAATATTTAGAAAATGAAAAAAATACAACTAATAATTCTAAGAACTTTTCAGTTGAAGTTATTAATAAGCAATCTGAAATTGCAGTTGTAAGTTCTTTTTACCATCCAGATTTAGGTACTTTAAAAAAAGCTATAGAGAGTGATAAACAACGAAAGGTGAAAATAAAAATCATTGATAATGAAAAATTAAACATTACTAATTATCAAGCAGTTATATTGTATCAACCAAATGAAAGGTTTAATAAATTATTAAATGAATTAAATAGTAAAAAAATTTCCTTTGTATTGATTACAGGTTCCAAAACAGATTGGTCCTTCATTAATAGTAAATCTTTAGGAATTAATAAAAAGAATATCAATCAATTGGAGAATTATTCAGCAACATTTAACAATAGGTTTTTAACTTTTTCTCAAAAAAATATTGGTTTTGAAAATTTCCCACCCTTATTAGACTATTATGGAGAATTAATAATATCGATACCGCATCAAACATTATTATTTCAAAATATTAAAGGATTTTCTTCTCAAAATCCATTATTAATTACTGCAAAGGAGCGTAATCATAAAAAAATATTTTTATTTGGTGAAGGTCTCTGGAAATGGAGATCGAGTAGTTTTCAAAAAGATAATTCTTTCCAAAATTTTGACAAATTCATAGGGAGTATTATTCAATATGCCTCAAACAAGACGTTCAAAGATCGATTATCTATAGACATTAATCCTTCTTATCCTATAAATTCAAAAATTCTAATTAGTGCTTTTTATGTAGATGAAAATTATCAATTTGATACTAGATCTTCACTATTATTTACCATCATTAATAAAAATACAAATGAAAAAAGTATACTCCCTTTTTCGTTATCTGATTCTTCATATCAATTATATTTAAATTCACTTGATTCAGGAGAATATGAATATACACTTAATGTAGAGGGACAAAATATTCAAAAAAAAGGTAGTTTTATAGTAAATGATTTTTTTATAGAAGAACAATTTACAGGGGCTGATAATCATAAATTAAGACTTTTGGCAAAAAACACAAAAGGGGAGGTGTATTTTGAAGATAATTATAATTTACTTTTTGATAAATTAGTAAGTGATAAAAGGTTTACTATTGAAAAAATATCTAAAAAAATCTCAACAAGTCTTATAAATAAGATATGGATGATGTTGTTCGTTATCTTTTTACTATCATTAGAATGGTTTATTAGAAAATACTTTGGTAAAGTATAAATTCCAATTGTTTTTATTAGATAATTTTAGATAACAGCTTAGAAAGAGAACTTTAAGTTGTAAATTAGCATAAATAATTAAAAATAAAAAAAATGGCAAATAATCAAATTGAATTTAAATTTCCAAAAGGAGCTTTGTTCACCATAGGAATAATTTTAACAACAATTGTAGTGATTTCTAAATCTGCTGTAACTATTGGTTCAGGAGAACGAGGGGTTTTATACAAATGGATAGGTGGTGTGGTTACAGATACTCCGCCTTTGGATGAAGGGTTTAATCTTGTAATGCCCTGGAATAAGGTGTTTAAATACAATGTTAGACAACAAGAGTTGTTTGAGGAAAAGATGTCTGTATTATCATCGAATGGACTAGAAATTAAGTTAGATGCTTCGGTTTTGTACCAAGCTACCACAGCAACAGTTGCTCTACTTCACCAAACAAGAGGTGAAGCTTACGAAGACGATGTAATTATACCCGCTATTAGATCAGCAACTAGGAGTGTTGTTGGACGTTATACACCAGAACAATTGTATTCTACAAAAAGAGATGCAATACAAACAGAAATTTATGAAGAGACAAAAAAAATATTAAGTCCTCAATACATTCAATTAAATTCAGTTTTAGTAAGAGATGTTACGCTTCCACCCACAATTAAGACAGCTATTGAACGTAAATTAAAGCAAGAGCAAGAGTCTTTAGAATATGAGTTTAGATTAGTTACAGCTAAAAAAGAGGCAGAAAAGCAGATTATTGAGGCTCAAGGTAAAGCTGACGCCAATAAGATTTTAAGCGCTTCATTAAATGACAGGATTTTACAAGACAAAGGAATTGAGGCAACTATTAAATTGTCTCAATCTTCTAATAGTAAAGTGGTCATCATTGGTTCTGGAAAAAGTGGAATGCCTATAATATTAGGTAACCAATAAGACAAAGTCACTTCCACAAAAAAAAACCAGCAAAAGCTGGTTTTTTTTTGTTACGGTGTTAAGGTATGAAAATTAATAAATAGTTAATTTTTTTTATTTGTAGGTAGTCTGCTTCGTTCTATTTTACCATTTTTAAGTGCCTTATACACTTCATAACAATCAAGAACGGCTTCAATCATTTGTAAATCACTAGCATTTTTGACAAAATATTCTGAGTAGTTACAATCTGAAATTAACTTCATAAGGTCATTTCTGTCCATTTCAAGATATTCCATCATTACTTCACGGTCAAATTTACCAGCCATAATTTTACGAAGATTATCTTCTTTTTTAATTTTTTGAAGTTTTTTAAGTTGTTTAGGTTTTTTTCCAAAGAGTTTGTATAAGAAATCAACAGGTTGAAATAAGGCTGCAATCGGTGAGGAAAAATCTCCTGCTCTAGGTCTAGCAATTTCGTAGGTTTGCCTAATACCATTAATTTTAATTCTTGTAAATCTATCTTTGGGTACTTGCTTAACATCTACCTCTAGCACACCTATTAATTTACTGGACCTTATAATAATTTCTTTGATTTCCTCAGACTTCTCATATAAAGCAATTAATAATTCATTTCCTTTTAATAAATCATTTGTTACTTTTATCTTAATAGAAGAATGTCCTAAATAAGACACCATTACCGTATCATTTGTTTTGGCTGTTATTTCAAAAAATCCTTTGTCATCAGTAATAGTTCCTGTCACTGAATTAAGATTTAATATATGGGAAGCACTTAATGATTTTTTTGTTTCAGAATCTATTACTTGTCCTTTTAGAATTTTAACAACTAAACTATCGGTTTGTGAATAAACCTGTAGGGAAAGGAAAAAAAAGAATAGTATAATGAGTTTTCTACTGCGCATGCAACAAAAGTAATGATTAAAAGGTAAAAAGGAGGGTTAATGTTTTGTGAAAAAACTACATTAAAAGTGCGCACGAGAAGATTCGAACTTCCACATCCTAAACGGATACCAGCCCCTCAAGCTGGCGCGTCTACCAATTCCGCCACGTGCGCTTTTAAAGTATAAACTATTTCTTTAGTGACCGGGCTGGGGCTCGAACCCAGGACCCTCTCCTTAAAAGGGAGATGCTCTACCAACTGAGCTACCAGGTCTACTTTTTAGTAAAAGAATGCAAATATAAACGCATTCAAACAGAAAAGCACTTTTTTTACTTTATTTTTTATCGATATTTGTAAGTAAATTAGGTTTGTATGAAAATTATTCTTTTGGGATATATGGGTAGTGGAAAAACTACAATTGGTACTCAATTAGCAAAAAAGCTTTATCAAAATTTTACTGATTTAGATGAGTATATTGAAAAAGAAGAAAATAAAACCATTACAGAAATTTTTAAAGAAAAAGGGGAAATATATTTCAGAAAAATAGAACATAACTATTTAAAGAAATTTATTAAAGAAAATGATTCATATGTTTTATCCCTAGGCGGTGGAACTCCATGTTATGCCAATAACATTGATATTATTACTAAAGAAAATGATCTTCATTCAATATACCTTAAGGCATCTGTTACAACTTTATATGAAAGGTTAATAAATAACAGTTCCAAAAGACCCTTACTAGCTTCACACACAAAAGAAAGCTTAATTGAATACATAGCTAAACACCTTTTTGAACGAAGCTTATATTACGAAAAAGCAAAATATTGTATTTCAATTAATTCAAAAGATATAGACGCTATAGTTGCTGAAATAAGAATCTTACTACACTAAAAAAGCTTTTGAATTTTTTTTATCAAAAACAACTTCTACATGTTCATTAATAGACGTAGATAAAGAAATTCCTTTAAAATCTGCTTTTACAGGGTATTTTTTATGATTTCTATTAACTAATACAGCAGTCTTGAAACGCTTCAAAGGAACATCAAGAAAATGCTTTATACCATACATTAATGTAGTTCCTGAGTTTAAAACATCATCTACCAAAACAATAGGTTTATTTTCATATTCAATAGTTTTAATACTTGTAGTTATTTTATTTAAAGGGTTTTTTTTATCAATATATACCTCGCAAAGTATAATTTTTAAAGAGGAAATCTTATCTAAGGTTTTGGCTAGTAGTTTTGAAAAATAAAAACCATTTCCTTGAATACCAGCAATTATAACTTCTTTTTCAGAGCTATTTGCTTCATAAATTTGATAAGCAATTCTCTTAATTTTTTGATTTATTTGAATGTGATTTAAAATAATAGTTGTTTTTTCCATTTTATTTATTGTTCTGGAGATTCATAATAATCATCAATATCTCTTCTGTCTTTTTTTGTAGGTCTTCCTGTTCCTCTTTTTCTATAATAATCCTTGGAGTATTGTAGTAAATCTAATTTTTCAAACTCTTCTTTTGGAGTAATATCTTTGCAAAATTGTTGAACTAATTTGGCGCCAATTCTACTTTCAGGGACAGCAAGTATTTCAATTTTATAATTTATTTGATTCTTACGAACTGAAATAATTTCTCCACCATAAACTACTTTTGAGGGTTTACAATTAATACCATCAATTTTAACTTGACCCTTTTTGCAAGAGTCAGTTGCAATATTTCTTGTTTTAAAAATACGAACACACCAAAGATATTTATCTATTCTCATAAAAAAGTTAAAAAAAGCTAATTCACTTTCTACAAAGGTATAAAAATGGTAAATTGCAGCACTAAATTAATTTAAATGTTTAATAGAAAGCTATTATTTTTATGTTTATCAATATTGTTTATAGGTTATGCCTGTGATGATGACACTTTTGGAGTACCAGTAGATGATTTTGATTACGAAGGACAAGCATTGATTGATAATGATTCTATTCTTGTTTTTTTAGAAAATCATTATTATAACGATGCAATAGATTCAGTTCAACCTCTTGTTACAGGTGCTACAGCACTTATTAATGATTCTAGGTTATTAACTCAGGACGTAACTGATTTTGATGTTGACTACAAACTATATGTTTTTGTAAAAAATGAAGGAAGCCCAATGCCAGAAAAAGACTATCCAACTGAAGTAGATTCAGTTTTAGTAAAATATAAAGGTCAATATTTTAATTCTACAGTAGAATTAATTGATTTTGATGAGCGTACAGTGAATCCTTTATGGCTTACCTTAAATTCTGTAATAAGAGGCTGGTCTCACGGTTTCACTAATTTTAAAGGTGGTGAAAATATTACCAATAATGGACCAATCACCTATGTAAATGGTGGTAAAGGTGTATTATTTATTCCTTCTGGATTAGCTTATGGTAAATTTGGAACTGCTGGAATTCCTCCAAGTTCGAGTTTAATGTTTTATATAGAATTGTATGATGTAGTAGAAAATACAGACCACGATTTAGATTCTGTTCCGTCAATATTAGAAGATCCTGATGGAGATGGAGATCCTAGAAATGACGATACTGATGGCGATGGTTTTCCCAATTTCTTAGACCCAGATGATGATAATGATGGGGTTGCAACAAAAGATGAAGGTGGTGCTGATGGTGATCCAACTAATGACTTTAATGATCCAAATAATCCAACATTACCTGATTATTTAAATCCAGATATTAATTAAAATTTATATTAAAAAAAAGCTCTTGATAATTCAAGAGCTTTTTTTTTTAATCTTTTTTGACTTTACTTAGTTTGTAAGAAATTCCAAAAATAATTTGACTCACTCTTTTATCAAAATTAAAATTACTATCAAAAATAGTATTGTCAACAAAAACAGTTTCAGTTTTAGACAAACCTCTTTCCCATCTTAAATCTATACCTAAACGCCCTAATTCTATTCCGGCACCTAGTTGAATACCTAATGAAAAACTTTCAGTAGAAACCTCTCTTAAATCATTTAACTCAAAATCTGAGGATAAGATATATTGAAAGGATGGGCCTGCAAAAACATTACCAATACCTAAGAACTTCTTTCCTATTAATACAGGGACATCTATTTTTCTAAATTTAAAGTCAGTAGTTTTTGGAGCTGAAAATGGACTTTCATAGTTTACACTATTATTTAATTCAGTGTATACAATTTCTGGCCTTATATAAAAACCTATCACAGGTAACTTCGCTCTGAGCCATAATCCTGTATGAATTCCAGTCTTGGTTTTTGCACCATTCAATACATCATTTGAAACACTTTCAAAAGAGTCTGAATTATAATTAACCCCACCTTTTAATCCAAATTGTAGTTGAGCTTGCGAATTTTTAGTTACAAGAGTTAATAAAAAACAAGCAAATATTATTTTTTTCATAATTTATTTTAAATTAAAATATTAAATGAATTATTTTCTTTTTAAGACTTTTTTTACTGCCTTAACAACAGCTTCGTCATTTATATTATATTTCTCCATCAATTGAGCTGGTGTAGCAGATTCACCAAAAGTATCATTAACAGCAACAAACTCTTGTGGAGTAGGTAAGTTCTCTGCTAAACATCTCGCAACACTTTCCCCTAAACCTCCGAACTTATTATGTTCTTCAGCAGTAACTATACATCCTGTTTTAGCTATAGACTTTAAAATTGCTTCTTCATCTAAAGGTTTAATTGTATGAATATTGATAACCTCAGCACTAATCCCTTCAGCTTCTAACTTTTCAGCAGCTTGTAAAGATTCCCAAACCAAATGACCAGTAGCCACTATAGTTACATCTGTACCTTCAGTTAATGTGACTGCTTTACCAATTTTAAAAGGCTGATCTGTAGGCATAAATACTGGTACTTTTGGGCGACCAAAACGTAAATAGACAGGACCATGATGTTCAGCAATGGCAATAGTTGCTGCTTTTGTTTGGTTGTAGTCACAGGTATTAATAACTGTCATTCCTGGCAACATCTTCATTAAACCAATATCTTCTAAAATTTGATGAGTAGCACCATCTTCCCCCAATGTTAATCCAGCATGAGAAGCGCAAATTTTTACATTTTTATCTGAATAGGCTATGGATTGGCGTATTTGATCATATACACGACCAGTAGAAAAATTAGCAAACGTACCCGTAAATGGTATTTTACCCCCTATGGTTAAACCTGCAGCTATACCCATCATATTAGCTTCTGCTATTCCTACTTGAAAGAAACGTTCTGGATGATTGTCTTTAAAATCATTCATTTTCAATGACCCTATTAAATCTGCACATAGTGCAACTACATTAGGATTTATTTTTCCTAACTCTGTTAAACCATCACCAAAACCAGAGCGAGTGTCTTTCATTTCTGTGTATGTATATCTCTTCATTATTTGTATTGTTATTTATAAGTAAAAATAAGCTATTAATTAAACCTTATTGAGCAATTTTTAGCAATTCTTTATATAATTTATGAACAGGTAAACCCATAACATTAAAATAGCTTCCTGTAATTTTTTTTACACCTATTAAACCTATCCAATCTTGAATTCCATAACTTCCAGCTTTATCAAATGGTGTAAATTTTTCTAAATAATAATTAATTTCTTCGTTTGTAAACTCTTCAAATTCTACACTAGTTTTATCATTAAATATACTTTGAAAGGATTTCCCTTTTATACTTACTGATGTGAAAACTTCATGTTCTTTACCTGACATTTTTTTTAACATGTCAAATGCATCTTTTTTATTTATTGGTTTCCCAATTGCTTTTTCTTCGAACCAAACGATAGTGTCTGATGTTATTAATAAATCATTAGCTTGTAAATTACTAAAACATTTAGATTTTAAATCTGCTAAATAGTCTGTTATTTGTGCTCCCTTTAAATGATCTGGGTATATTTCATCTACTTTTTTAATGTCTATAGTAAAAGGAACATCTAATTCTTTGAAAAAATGCTGTCTTCGAGGTGAACCTGAAGCTAAAATGAGATTATAATTAGAGAGTTTTTCTCGTAACATTATGATGGATTATATGATATGAATAATTAACAAACTAAATATTTATAATATATAAATCAGGTATTAAATGTTTTTTTTATTCTTGCCAAATCACGTTTACTATCACGATTTTTTATGGTTTCTCTTTTATCATGGACTTTCTTTCCTTTAGCCAAAGCTACTTCAAGTTTTGCCCAACCATTTTCATTTAAAAAAAGTCGTAAAGGGACTATCGTATTACCTTTAGCTTCAACGTCCTTTTTTAAACTGCGTAGTTCTTTTTTATTGAGTAATAATCTACGCTCACTGGTAGTTTTGTGATTAAAATGATGTCCATATAAATACTCTTCTATATACATATTAACAATAAAAAGCTCACCTTTATCATTAAATTCACAAAAACTCTCTGTAATCCTAGCTTTACTCTCTCGAATCGATTTAATTTCAGTTCCAGTTAATTGAATACCAGCAGTATATTTATCCAATATCTCATACTCAAAACGAGCCTTTTTATTCTGTATGTTTATTTTTTTTTGAATTGCCATTGAAAAATACTTTCAAAAAATTGAAAATTTTATATATATCTTCACAAAGATACATTTTTAGTACGCTTTAATAGCTGTAATTTTGATGTATATATTTAAAACTGTGTTCATTTAATACTAGTATATGAGATCATTATTTATTTTATGTTGTATATCAATTTTCATGTTTACCTGTAAACCATCTGAAAAGAAACTTTCAGCACAGGATATTATAGATACTTGTATTGATGTTTCTGGTGCAAGTAAAATATCAAACGCTAGATTGACATTTAATTTTAGAGATAAATTTTATTCGGCAAAAAGAAAAAATGGTGAGTACAATTTAACTAGAGTTTTCACCATAGGTAATGATACCATTAAAGATATTTTATCTAATTCTGGCTTTGAAAGAATTAAGAATTCGAAACGAATTGAGGTACAGGACTCTATGGCAGTTAAGTATAGTGAATCTGTCAATTCGGTTCATTATTTTTCTGTTTTACCTTATGGTCTAAATGATAGAGCCGTAAAAAAAACTTTATTAGGTGAAGTTGAAATTAAAGGCAAAGAATTTTATAAGATTAAAATTACCTTTTCAAAAGAAAATGGTGGAGTTGATTATAATGATATTTTTATTTATTGGATTAAAAAAGATAATTTTAAATTAGGTTATTTAGCATATAAGTACACTACCAATGGGGGAGGTATGCGTTTTAGAAAGGTTCGTAAAGAATTTTTTACAAATGGAATCTTTTTTGCAGATTATGATAATTATAAACCAAAAAATCCAAATGTTAGGCTAAATCAACTAGACAAGATTTTTGAAAATAAAGGCTTGAAAAAAATTTCTGAAATTAAATTAGAAGATATTAAAATTATATTTAATTAATTTTCAATAAAATAGAGGAACTTTTTTCATCAGAAATAGTTACGATATAAAGATTTGAATTGTTATTGTCATTAATTTCTTTATACTTTTCAATGCCTAAAACTTTATTTGCAAATACATTAGTTGTATTGCTATGTCCAACAACTAGTACAGTTTTCCCCTTTGTATTATTTTGAAATGCCTCGGAATACATGTTGTTTGGATTGTAAAGTAAAATAGGTAAGTTTTTACTAGTAGCCGTTGGTTTTGCTGTTAGTTTGGTTCTATTGTAATCTGTAGAATATATAGCATCAAAGGCAACATTGGAAAATATCTCTTTCCAGGCTTCAGCTCTCTTATATCCATTGTAATTTAAATTCGGGTTTTTATCTGTTTTGTCAATTCGTAACTTCTCGGCATGACGAATGAAATAATATGTAGTGACCTCTTGGGCATTGGAAATAATGGTAAGGGTAAAAAAGATAAGAGTTAGAAATAGTTTTTTCATTAGTTGTGTTTTAGATAAACCAATATAATCATAATAGAATGAAGCATAAATATTTTAGACAATTTTTATTGCAAAAAATGTTCTTTTTTTCGTGTATTTATACTACTCTGATTACTATTTTTTAATATTTAGATTGTATTTTTGTGAAACAAATATTTCAATGGGGTTATTTAATAGAATTTTGGGAAATAAGTTGAAAGTAGAAGAAGAATCTTTTGTTAATTGGATACCACTAAATTCTTTAGATCAAATTAAAACGATTAAAGCGTTATCTAAATCTGAAACTATCCTTATTTTCAAACATTCAACACGGTGCGGTATTAGCAGTATGGTAATAAAACGTTTTGAAAACTTATTTGAAATTTCAATGAAAAATGTCAAAGTATTTTACTTAGACTTGCTAAGTTTTAGATCCATTTCAGACGAAGTAGGGGATAGCTTTAACGTACAGCATCAATCCCCTCAATTATTAATTATTAGAAATGAAGTAGCAGTTAAAGATGCATCACATCATGATATCACCTCAGTAAACATCAAAGAATTTCTTTAATGAATTTTACAATAAAATTATTTAAATTTTGTCCAAAATAAATACAGTTAAAAATACCTCTGGAAAAGAACTTTACAACTATCAAAAAATCGCCATAGAAGAAATTTTTCAGCGATTTGATACTGCTGCTGAAGATTACCACCTATTATATCAATTACCCACTGGAGGAGGTAAGACCGTTATTTTTTCTGAAATAGTAAGACGTTACATTTCCAAGTTCAATAAAAAAGTACTGGTATTAACTCACAGGATTGAGCTTAGTAAACAAACCTCTAACATGCTTGGTGAATTTGGAGTACCTAATAAAATTATAAACAGTACAGCGAATTTAGATGATCAAGATAATTACCATTGTTTTGTAGCAATGGTAGAAACCTTAAAAAATAGATTAACAGATGATAAGTTAGATATTTCTGACATAGGCCTTGTTATTGTTGATGAGGCTCACTACAATTCATTTACTAAAATTTTTAAATTTTTTGATGAATCTTTTATACTAGGTGTTACAGCCACTCCATTAAGTTCCAATATAAAACTCCCAATGTATGAAAACTATAAAGAGTTATACGTTGGAGAAACTATTGAGCATTTAATAGAAAATCATTATTTAGCGAGTGCAAACATGTATTCTTATAATGTTGGTTTAACCTCTCTTGAAGTTGGGGCCAATGGAGACTATACTGTTAAGTCTTCAGAGGATTTATATACTAATGTTGATATGCTATCAAAACTTGTAAGTGCTTATGAGGAGACATCAAAAGGAAAAAAGACACTAATTTTTAATAATGGTATCCACACCTCCATACAGGTGTTTCATGCCTTTAAAAGAGCTGGATATCCAATTGCACATCTAGATAATACCAATACAAAAAAAGAACGTGATTTTATCTTAAGATGGTTTAAAAAAACACCAAATGCGATTATAACCTCTGTAAGTATCTTAACTACTGGTTTTGATGAACCTACAATAGAGTCCATTATTTTAAATAGAGCAACAAAATCGTTAACTTTATATTATCAAATGATAGGACGTGGTTCAAGAATTTTAGATAATAAAACAACCTTTAATGTTGTTGATTTAGGAAATAACTTCCATAGGTTTGGTCCTTGGGGTGCAGATTTAGATTGGCAAAGAATGTTTAGAGCCCCAGATTATTATTTAGATGCAATTTTATCTGACGAAGAGATTGAAGGTACATTTAGATTTGAACTTCCTAGTGAGATTAAAAAAGAATTTTCAAAGTCTACTGAACTTTATTTTGACATAAAAAAAGAGTATTTAAGTACTATTAGAGCAGGTGAATCCTCAAAAAAAGTACTTGAAAGGTCTATTGTACATCACGCTAAAATTTGTATTGAGAATAGCGAAGATGTTTATGATTCTTTAGCATTAGTAAAAATGTTAGGTGAAGAAATAGATGATCGTATCAATAGATACTCTAAATGTATATCAAAAAGTACGCACAACTTCATTACGTGGTTAAAAGAGGATTATCGGAAAAAACTAAAAGCATATTTAAGAGCAAATTTTGATGATGATTATGAAAAAATTCACGGATATCCTCCAATTGAGGAGTAATAAATAAACATAAAAAAAAGCTCTCTGTACTTCAGAAAGCTTTTTATTTTTTGAGTTTATAAGGAGTTATTTTGCAGGTATAATTTGCCCTATACATTCACCAAAACCAATTCTAACACTTTCGTTTTTACAATGAGCTCTCATTATAACGGTATCAAAATCATTAATAAACTTTCGCTCTGATCCATCATTTAATTTAATTGGATGTTGACCTTTCCACGTAAGTTCTAACATTGACCCATAACTATCTTTAGTAGGACCTGATATTGTTCCACTTCCCATCATGTCTCCAGCATTCACTGGGCATCCATTGACTGTGTGATGAGCCAATTGTTGAGCCATAGTCCAATACATATACTTAAAGTTTGAATTAGCAATAATGGTTTCTTTTTCACCATCAGGTTGAATTCCTACTTGAAGATTAATATCAAAACTTCCCTTTTGTTTATTTTTAAGATATGGAAGTGGTTCAAAATCTTGTTTTGGATTTTCTACTCTAAAAGGCTCTAAGGCATCTAAAGTTACTATCCAAGGTGAAATTGTTGATGCAAAACTCTTTCCTAAGAAAGGTCCCAATGGAACATATTCCCAAGCTTGAATGTCTCTTGCAGACCAATCATTAAACTGAACTAATCCAAAGATATATTCTTCAGCTTCTTCAATAGGAATTCTCTCACCTAGATTATTTGAGGCAGTTGTAATAAAAGCCATCTCCAATTCAAAATCCAATAATTTAGAAGGTCCAAACCCTGGTGTATTTGACCCCTCTGGTGGTCTAGTTTGTCCGAAGGGTCTTCTTATTTTAGTTCCAGAGGGTATTATAGAAGAACTTCTTCCATGATATCCTATTGGAATATGAAGCCAATTTGGTAATAGGGCATTTTCAGGGTCTCTAAATAAACTTCCAACATTTGTAGCGTGCTCTTTACTCGCATAGAAGTCTGTATAATCACCTATACTTACTGGCAATAACATTTCTACTTCATCCATCCTAAAAATAATTTTATCTTTATGCGTAGGGTTATCCCTTAAAGCACCATTAGTAACATCGAATATATCAGCAATTCTATTTCTTACTAATCGCCAAGTTTTTCTACCATCTGCAATAAAATCATTTAAATTATCTTGTAAAAAAATATCATCTGTAAGTGGAATGCCATCAAAATATCCTAGCTGGTGTACTGCTCCTAAGTCAATAGCAAAATCACCAATTCTACTTCCAATTGTAATAATATCATCCTTTGTGATAAATACTCCAAAAGGAATGTTTTGTATTGGAAAATCAGAGTTATCATAAACTTGTAACCAAGATTTTCTTTTTGGGTTGTTGGCTGTTATTTTCATTAAAAATTGTTAATAAAGTTTGTATCAAATATAATGGAAAGTTATCATCTTAAAAACGTTTTTTGAGTACATTTGAATTTCTTAATTAAATTTTAACAATGCAACGAGATACACAGATTTTTGAATTAATAAAAGCTGAAAAAAATAGACAACTTAATGGCTTAGAATTAATTGCTTCAGAGAATTTTGTTAGTGACCAAGTAATGGAAGCAGCAGGCTCTGTTTTAACAAATAAATATGCAGAAGGATATCCTCAAAAAAGATATTACGGCGGATGTGAAATTGTAGATATTGTAGAGCAATTAGCTATAGATAGAGCAAAGGAATTGTATGGTGCTGAATATGCAAATGTTCAACCTCATTCTGGTTCGCAAGCCAATACAGCTGTTTTTCATGCCTGCCTAAAACCTGGAGATGCTATTTTAGGATTTGATTTGTCGCATGGAGGTCATTTAACTCATGGCTCTCCCGTAAATTTTTCTGGTAAACTTTATACTCCTCATTTTTATGGAGTTGAAAAAGAAACAGGGGTTTTAAATTATGATACCATTCAAGAAATTGCATTTAAAGTTAAGCCAAAATTAATTATTGCTGGAGCTTCAGCTTATTCAAGAGATATAGATTTTAAACGTTTCAGGGAAATTGCAGATAGTGTAAATGCTTTATTGTTAGCTGACATTTCTCATCCATCGGGGATGATCGCTAAAGGAATTTTAAACGACCCACTACCTCATTGTCACGTAGTAACTACAACTACACATAAAACACTGAGAGGACCCAGAGGTGGTTTAATTTTAATGGGTAAAGATTTTGACAATCCTTTTGGTTTAAAATTAAAAAATGGAAAATTAAAAAAAATGTCTGCTCTTCTTAATGGTGGTGTATTTCCAGGAAATCAAGGTGGACCATTAGAACATATCATAGCTGCCAAAGCAATTGCTTTTTCTGAGGCGCTAACAGATGAATTTTTACATTATCAAATTCAAGTAAAGAAAAATGCAGCTGCAATGGCTCAAGCTTTTGTTGATAAAGATTATCATTTAATTTCTGGTGGTACAGACAATCATGTGATGTTAATTGATCTTAGGAATAAAAACATTACCGGTAAAGAAGCTGAGGCAGCTCTTGGAAAGGCAGAAATCACAGTTAATAAAAACATGGTACCTTTTGATGATAAGTCTCCTTTTGTTACTTCAGGGATAAGAATTGGAACTCCTGCTGTGACAACAAGAGGTTTAAAAGAAGACGATATGATTGTGATCGTTGATTTAATTGACGAAGTCATTAATAATTCTGGAAATGAGGATATTTTAAATTCAGTAAAAGAAAAAGTACACAATTTGATGAGTCACAGGCCTTTATTCAAAGAATAATAGTATTAACTTAGTGTAATGAATAAAATATTTTTTTTAGTTTTTCTTTTCTTTTTTTCTACAGTAAACGCCCAGATATCTTTTGAAGATGTTGCTAATGAAATTGGGACAGCTTATAGTTATGGAACATCTACATGGGGTGGTGGAGTTTCTTTCGCAGATTTTGACAATGACGGCTGGGATGATTTAACCTTTGCATCTGAGGAGGGCACTGAAATTTATTTTTTAAAAAACAATGACGGAATCTTTAATTCCATCTCTCTTAATGGTATTTCAAATACTTTCAAGACAAAACAAGTGATTTGGGTTGATTATGATAATGATGGAGATCAAGATTTTTTTGTCACTGGATTTGAAGGAGTAAATAAATTTTACAAGAATGATGGTGATATGAATTTTACAGATATTTCCTCAACCATTGGATTCTTTCAAACCGATTTATTTACCTATGGTGTCTCTTTTGCAGACATGGATAATGATGGAGATTTAGATGCATTTATTTCAAATAGAGATGGAGTAGCTGACGATCAACGAAATTATTTATATAGAAATGATGAGGGTACTTATATAGATATAACAGCATCAGCTGGTTTATCAATGAGCAGTCATCTTTCATTTTGCAGTATCATTTTCGACTATAATAATGATGGTTTTCAAGATATTTATATTTCAAACGATAAACCCGATAATTTAAATATTTTATACAAAAATAATGGGGATGGAACTTTTGATGATGTTTCTGAATATAGTGGAGCAGGTATAGGAATTAACGCCATGACTACTACAATTGGAGATTATAATAATGACGGATGGTTTGATATTTACATTACAAATACACCAGAGGGAAATGAATTATTAAGAAATAATGGGGATGGAACCTTTACCAACGTAGCAGAAGCTACAGCAACAACATTTAACAGTGTTGGTTGGGGGGCAGTTTTTTTAGATGCAGATAGTGACGGGCTTTTAGATTTGTATGTTAGCAGTGATTTTGATGGTAGTGTAGGTTCATTTTTATCAGCTGCTTTTTACCACCAACAAAATAATGAAACTTTTATTATTCCTGAAAATATAGGCTTTCAAGATGATACGAGAAAAAGTTATACAAATGCGATAGGTGATATTGATAATGACGGAAAACCAGATATTGTAGTAGGAAATGACATTGAACCAAATTTTTTATGGGCTAATACAACAGTAAATGAAAATAATTGGTTAAAAGTGAAGTTGGAGGGAGTTATTTCCAACAGAGATGGTATAGGAAATACCATAGAAATAAATATTGATGGTCAATCACAATATAGATACACATTAGCAGGTGAGGGATATTTATCTCAAAATTCTTTTTATGAGTTTTTTGGAATGGGTAACGCTACTGAGGTTGATTATGTAAAAGTTACCTGGACTGCAACTGGTGAAATTGAAATTATTAATAATATAGCAGCGAATCAAGCAATTACGATACAAGAAGGTAATGGAGTGCTCAGTGTTGATAATAATGAAGTTATTGATTTTAAAGTGTATCCAAATCCAAGTATAACTGGAATTTTCAAATTAAACATATCTTCCAAAATGAATATTAGTATATATAATACTTTAGGAATGCATATATTAGATAAGCTAATTCTTACTAATGATGTGCTTGATTTGTCAAAATTTCCGAAAGGAATTTACATTATAAAAGTTAAAAATGAAGCTGAAATTTTTTCACAAAAACTTATAAGAAATTAATAATAATGCGTAATTTATTTTTCTTTTTCATATTATTTTATACAAATATCACTTATTCTCAACTACAATTTAGTAATGTAGCTAATACTGCTGGCACGGATTTTAACTATGGTACAAGTACTTTTGGTGGCGGTATCTCATTTGTAGATTTTAATGGCGATGGTTTAGATGATTTAACTTTAAGTTCGGATGAAACTCAATTAATTAAGTTTTTGCAAAATAACGGTACAGGTTTCTCAAGTATAACTCTTTCAGGTATAGTTAGTCGTAGTAGAGCAAAACAAGTTATTTGGGTAGATTACGATAATGATGGAGATAAAGATTTTTTTGTTACCAATGTTACCGGAAAAAATAGTTTATATCAAAATGATGGAGCTATGGTTTTCACAGACGTTACAATTACAAGTGGATTGTTTACAGATGATATGAATAGTTATGGAGCAACATTTGGAGATATTGATAATGATGGGGATTTAGATTTATTTATTTGCAATAGAGAAGGTACTGGAAATAGAAATTATTTATATAGAAATGATAATGGATTTTTTGTTGATGTTACAGTAGCCAATGGAATAAGCGTTGATGTTGATCTTACTTTCACAGCCTCATTTTTTGATTATGATAATGATGGTGACCAAGATTTATATATAATAAATGATAAAACTGATTCTAATATTTTATATCAAAATGATGGTTCTGGAGAATTTATAGATGCTTCTTTAATTACAGAGGCTGGAATTATAATCGATGCAATGTCATGTACTATTGGTGATTATAATGCAGATGGATGGCCAGATATTTATATATCCAATACTATGGACGGAAATTATCTATTAGAAAATAATACAGGGTTTACATTTACCAATAAAGCCTCTGAGGCAGGTGTTGAGTTTAATAGTTTTTCTTGGGGAGCAACTTTTTTAGATGCTGATAATGATTCCAATTTAGATTTATATGTTAGTAGTTCTTTTGATGGTTCTGTAGCTAACTTTTTATCTTCTGCATTTTATCATAACAATGGAGATGATACATTTTCAATCCCTAATAATATTGGTTTCTCTGATGATGAAAGAGAAAGCTATTCAAATGCTATTGGAGATTATAATAATGATGGTAAACCAGACATTGTTGTAATGAATGATAATGAAGACTATTTTTTATGGGAGAATCAGACAACTACATCTAATAATTGGATTAAAGTAAAGTTAGAAGGTGTTAGTAGTAATAAAGATGGTATTGGAAATAGAATAGAAGTTTTTGCAAATGGGAAATCTCAATATAAATTTACGGTATGCGGAGAAGGATATTTAGCTCAGAATTCACAATATGAATTTGTTGGTTTAGGTAATGCTACTAACATAGATTATATAAAAGTTACTTGGAGTAAAACAGGTATTGTAGAAACCGTTAATAATGTTCAACCAAATCAAGCTATCACAATTCAAGAAGGAAACGGAGTTTTGAGTACTTTAAATGAAGAACTAAATACATTTACGGTATATCCAAACCCAAGTATAAGTGGTATTTTCAATTTCTTATCTTCTAATAATGATACTTACTATGTTGAAATTTTTGATGTAACAGGAAGAACAATAGTATCTAAAATTCAACTAGAGAATAAAATTGATTTATCTAAGTTTTCAAAGGGTATTTACATTGCTAAAATAAATAGTAAAGGCAAGTCTAAAACAGTTAAATTAATTAAGGATTAATCTTCCAAAGCTCTATCAACAAGGTTTTTGTTCATTATTTTACTTGTCTTTGCACCTAACTCTCTAATTTTTTCTACTTTTTTAACAAGGTTTCCTTTTCCAGTAAGTTTTTTCATAGAGGTATCATAACTACCTTGCACGGTCTTAAGTTGAGTACCTACTTTAATTAAATCATCTGTTAGATTTACAAACTGATCATATAATCTTCCTGCTTGATTAGCTATTTCTAGAACGTTTTTCTTTTGATTTTCTTGTCTCCACATTGATGAAACTGTACTTAGAGTTGCAAGAAGAGTAGAAGTAGACACCATCACAACGTTTTTATCTAAGGCTTCTAAATACAATGAATTATTATTATTTAAAGCTAACAAATAAGCAGGTTCTATGGGAACAAACATCAAAACATAGTCCGGAGCATTTATTTCATATAAAGACTCGTATTTTTTTTCACTCAACTCCTTAATATGCTTACGAATACTTTCAATATGCTTTTTAAGGTGAAATTTCTTTTGTTCTTCGTTATCAGCATTAAAATAGGCTTCATAATTAGTCAAAGAAACTTTAGAGTCTACAATTAGATGACGTTTATCTGGCAAATTAATAATAAAATCAGGCTTTTTTAATCTTCCATCTTCGTCTCTATACCCACCTTGAGTAGTAAAATGAATATCTTTTGCAAGATTTGCTTTTTCTAAAAGAATTTCTAGTTGAGTTTCTCCCCAATCACCTTGGGCCTTACTGTCTCCTTTTAGGGCTTTCGTTAAATTAATTGCCTCTTTACTCATTTGCAAATTTAAATCCTTAAGACTGTTTAGCTGTTCTTTTAATGCAGAGTGCATTCCAACACTTTCTTTTTGAGATTCTGAAACCTTTTTCTCAAAACCTTCTATTTTTTCTTTTAAAGGATTTAATATTGAAGTTATGTTTAATTTATTTTGTTCAGTAAACTTTGTTGACTTTTCCTCTAAAATTTTATTGGCTAAGTTTTCAAATTCTTTGGTGAATTTTTCCTGAATTGTATTTAATTCTTCTTTATTTTCTGCTATTTTTTCATCAGAATTCTTTAATTCTGTGGCTAATCGTGTTTTTGAAGCGATCAAGGCTTCTTTTTCAAGTTGAGTGTTTTTTAATTCATCATTAGCATCGTTTAAGCTTTGATCTAAAAGATGATTTCTTTCTTTCAGGGCGGCATATTCCCGTCCTAACTTTAATTTGGCTAAATTTTTTCCTAAAAATAAACCAATAAAAATACTAACTAATGTTATTATCAAGTAAATAAATAAATCCATCATCATTTAAAAATAAGTCCTTAAATTTATGACTTTTAAATTTGAAGATGCAAAGATTATCGAAATTTATATTCACAAGAATTTTAGGATGGAAATTAATAGGAGACTTTCCTAAGCATTTGAAAAAATATGTAGTTATAGCTGCACCACATACTAGCTGGAAAGATTTCCCAATAGCTATTTTAGCTAGAAACTCTTCTGGGGAAAAAGTCAATTTTATTGGTAAAAACTCTTTATTTGATGGACCTTTTGGCTTTATATTTAGAGCTTTAGGAGGTACACCTGTAGATAGAAGTCAAAGTAGTAATATGGTTGATGCCATTGTTCAAATTTTTAAGAAAAAAAAAGAGTTTCGTCTAGGAATTTCTCCAGAAGGAACACGAAAAAAAGTAACGAATTGGAAAACAGGTTTTTATTATATTGCAAAAGGAGCAAATGTACCTATAGTTATGGCTACTTTGGATTTTGAACACAAACAAATAAAATTTTCAGATCCCTATAAAACCACTAGTAATAAAGATAAAGATTTTGAATATTTTCACGCATTTTTCAAAGGGGTGAAAGGTAGGCATTCAGAACTGTCTTAATTTTTAAACTTTAGAGCTACTTTTTCTGAAATCCCAATAATTACCTCAGTTGCTTTCATCATAGATTCAACAGGAACATACTCATATCTTCCATGAAAGTTATGTCCTCCAGCAAATATATTAGGACACGGAAGCCCCATAAAAGATAGCTGAGAACCATCTGTACCCCCTCTAATCGGTTTAATAAGTGGAATAATGTTTAAATCTTTCATTACTTCTTCAGCGATATCTACAATATGCATCACTGGAACTACTTTTTCTTTCATATTATAATATTGATTAGAAATTTCAATTTCAATAATATCACTTCCTAATTCTTTATTTAAATTAGAAACAACAGACTTTATAAAATCTTTTCTGTTTTCAAATAATTCCTTGTCGTGATCTCTAATAATATAGTGTAAAATGGTTTGTTCTACTTTTCCGTCAATTTTATATAAATGAAAGAAGCCTTCATAACCTTCCGTAGATTCTGGAACTTCGTTCTTAGGCAACCTACTGATAAAATCACTTGCAATGGTCATAGAATTAATCATTTTCCCTTTAGCATATCCAGGATGAACAATTTTTCCATTAATTATAATTTTTGCTCCAGCTGCGTTAAAGTTTTCATATTCTAATTCTCCAATCTGACTTCCATCCATTGTGTAAGCCCATTCTGCTCCAAATTTTTCAACATCAAATTTATGAGCACCCTTACCAACTTCTTCATCGGGAGTAAAGCAGATTCTTATTTTACCATGTTTTATTTCAGGATGTTTAATTAGATACTCCATTGCTGAAACAATTTCAGTAATTCCAGCCTTATCGTCTGCACCCAAGAGAGTAGAACCATCAGTGGTAATAATAGTTTGCCCTTTATATTGAAGTAGATCTTCAAAGTAAGATGGGCTCAATACAATATTTTCTTTTTCATTAAGAATGATATCCTTTCCATCATAGTTATGATGAATTTGAGGTTTTACATTAGCTCCTGTATAATCTGGGGTAGTGTCTATATGAGAAACAAATCCAATTGTTGGAACCTCATAGTCTAAATTACTGGGTAAAGTAGCCATCACATAACAATTTTCATCTAATGTTATATCGTTCAATCCAATATCTGATAATTCTTTAACTAAAAACTTAGCTAAGTCCCATTGTTTTTCTGTACTTGGAAATGCAGGATTATTAGGATCAGATTCTGTATCTATGGTTACATAACTTAAAAATCTTTTAGTAATATGCTCTTTATTTATCATCTTAAAATATAGTTTTTTCTAATAAATTGATTCCTTTACAAATTCTTTCCTCTTTCAAGGCATCTCCATAAATCTCAATTTTAGAGTGAATATAATTATTTTCATCTAACTTTATAAATAGATTAAATACGTAATAATTAAAATTATTATTCACCCCTCTGGCTTCGGAATAAAAAGAAGGTTTTTCTTTAAAAATTATTTTGCTTGCACTTATTTCTGTAAGATATTGTTCAGATAAATTTGATTTAAATTTTTTTAAAAAAATAGAATCGAAAACAATTTTATTAGAAATATGTGTTATGTCAAGCAATGTGGTTTCTTTTAATTGTTTCGTTGTGTCTGCAGTGAAAATTGAAGATTGATTAGTGTCATAATAGAAATTAGTTTTCCAATGGTCTGGATAATAAACAGAAAATAAATTTTTTACATCTTCAATTCTTTCTAGGTTCGAAAAGGTTTCTACTTCGCAATTAAATACACTTATAAATTCAGTTTTTTTTGAACATGAATTGAATACTATTACCAATAATAAAAGAATTTTAAATTTCATTTATGGGAGAATTAACTTTCCTATTTTAGTATTACCTGTTAACCAAGCAGTATTTTTATCTACAAACTGTATCGAATAATAAGAACCATTATTTACTTCATTCCAATTTAATCCTCCATTATTTGAGTAAGATATTCCTGTTTTTCCTACTGCAAAAATCTCTTTCCCTTCAGTATTTGGCACATATTGAACACAACTTTTATAGTTTGGATTTTCACCATTTGCTACTAGAGTCCATGTTTCTCCACCATCAGATGTAATGGCTTTATTCTTAAAATTTTCCTCAGGATTTGAGTAATCTCCACCGAAAACAATTCCATTTTTTTTATCAAAAAAATCTATAGAATAAATTCCTTGCGAACTAGAACCCTGTATTATAGGAGTTTCATAAACATTCCAAGTTATCCCTAAATCAATAGATTTAAAAACTCTAGATTTTATACCACCAGTAACAATCCAAACCGTATTACCTAAAACTTTTATATTTGTATTGCTAGCAGCAAAAGCAGCTTCACCGTCTTCTACTTTAGGAAGTTGTTTACAAGGAATTTTATTCCATGTATTACCACCGTCATTTGTAAGAATAATAGATAAACAATTTCCATTCGTTGGGTCTCCCATAGCAATTCCATTTTTTTCATCAAAAAACTTCATTGAATCATAAAACACTTTTGGATGTTTTTCTTGATAAACAATAAGGATATCTGAAAAATCATATTGATAAAGTAATGCAGGGTTTCCTATAGATAGTGAATAAACTAAGTTTGTATTTGCATTATATGCCATACTTCTAAAATTAGGAAAGATTGAGTCTTGATATCTAAATTGTTCTGTATGCCAAGTCTCACCTCCGTCATTTGTAAAACCAACATATCCTTTAGACCCGGCATAATACATAGTCAAAGAATCAATAGCTACTAGAGAACGAATGCTAGTGCTATCAATGCTAAATTCTTTAATATATACATTATCTAATTTTCTAGGTTTATAATTTTTAGTGCACGACGTAAAAAAAACAATTAAAAAAACTCCTGCAAATAATGATTTCATTTTGGTATTTTTATACAAAACGAAAATACATAAATCATTTGTTGAATAATGAAGAAAGCGTTAGTAATTTCTGGTGGAGGAAGTAAGGGGGCATTTGCAGGTGGTGTTGCTGAATATTTATTAAAGGAAAAGAAAAATACCTATGATATTTTCTTGGGGACATCTACTGGAAGTTTGATGGTTTCACATTTAGCATTAGGTGAAGTAGATGCTCTTAAAACCATATATACTGGAGTCAATCAACGTAGTATTTTTAATATTAATCCATTCAGAATTATTAATAAAAATGGGGTTACTATTGTAAATATTCGGCATTCTGCTACACTATTAAGTTTTCTTAAAGGAAGTAAAACCTTTGGGGAAAGTAAAAACTTGAGAAAGTTAATTGTAAAAAAAATTACTAGAGATATTTATGATGCTATCCTTAAAGAAAAAAAAGAGGTTGTCGTAACTATCTCCAACTTTACAGCTAATCGAATAGAATATAAGTCAATGCAAGAGCATAGCTATGAAGATTTTTGTGATTGGATTTGGGGTTCCTGTAATTATATTCCTTTTATGAGTTTATTAGAAAAAAATGGGTATCAATATGGTGATGGTGGTTTTGGTTGTTTAATTCCTATTAGAGAAGCTATTGAAAGGGGAGCAAAAGTAATTGATGCTATTATTTTAGAAACTGAGATTACTCAAATTAATAGAATGCCTGCTAAAAATCCATTTTCTTTGTTATTCACCATCCAAGAGTTTATGATGGAGCATGTTGAAAAGCACAATATTACTATTGGTAAATTATCAGCAAAACAAAATAATGTAGAATTAAATTTATATTACACCCCTTCAGTTTTGACAACTAATTCATTAGTTTTTGAAGCAAAAAAGATGTCTAAATGGTGGGATTCTGGTTACGAATATGCCAAGAAAAGAGATAAACTTAACAGTAGTGAGTTTAGAGCAGACATAATTGACATCTAAAAAGATATTTTTTATTATTTCTTCAACTCTATAAACATATTGTTTTGCATGGGATTAATAGCCTTAGAGTCACTGATCTCCTCTAAGTTAAAGATTGAGTTTGTTTTATGAATCCCTGATCTTCCACCTGTTGTAATTAAAAGAATAGTTCTGTCTAAAAGTGGGTCGCTGCGTTCACCTAACACCCCTAGATTGTTAAAATCTTCTGGAAATACTACAGTTGGCTCAATTCCATTAGGTTCGTTAGAGTTATCTTTATTTTTAATTTCTAATACTAGTGGCTGAAGCGCCCATGTGTGGTTTGATGCTAAATTTTCTCCAGTTCTTGTATAATTATCTGAATCATATAATGTTACTGAGCCCTGAACTTTACCAATTGTTTTTTTACCTACAGAACTAACATTTATGTAGGAAGATAAACTATTCATAACTAATTCAGAGGCTGAAGCAGTACTGCCTGAGGTAATAAAGTAAACACGATTTAAATTAAGCGAATTAATAGGTTCTTGTAAAATTATATTTTGATTTTGATCTCTATTAACAATCTGGTTAGTAAAATTATTTTCAAAAGTACTGGCATCTAGGGCATTCATTACTTTAGTGTTCCATTGTTCTTTAGAATATAACTGACCATTAAATTGACCGGTAACCATAGCGCCTAAATATGTAGCAGAAGTTACACTTCCTCCACCATTATAACGAAGGTCTATAATTAGGTCTGTTATATTTTCTGATTGAAACGTGGCAAATGCAGCATTTAATTCACCGTCAAAACTGCCAGAAAATTGATTGTATAGCAAATATCCTATTTTATTAGATCCTTCGTCAATTGATTTAACAATTGCAACAGGATTTTCTTGTAGTTGTGTTTTTGATAAATTTATAAATGTTGAATTTGTAACTGGATTACCATCATTAAAATCTGCCAAACTTATGGTATAGTTCGTATTATCATCAAAAAGGAGGTCCCTGTAATTAGATTCTGTTAACTGAACCCCATCTACTTCTGTAAATAACATTCCTCTTTCTATATTTTGAGTTGCAGCATCTGATTGTGGAATAACATAACGAACATATCCAAATACTTTTGTTGCATCACTGGCATATCTAACTAAACCAAATTCCATACCATTGCTTAAATTAATTCCTTGAAAAGAATTTTCTAAAGCAACATAATCATCAACAATCCATGAAAAACGATCTACAACTCCTGGTTGGTATCTTAAACTTTCAAATAAATCCCTTGGAGATGAAAAATTAGAATATTCAGCATACAATTGTCCAATGTTAGTAAACCTTGTGTCTGACAAGTCTGGAACATTTGGTTGCCATAAATAATAATTATTCATAGCTCTCCAGATGAACAAATGAATATCATCATTTTCACTAGCCATATAATTATCGCTTTTTTCACAAGAAGTAAAAAATGTGAGTGTCACTAATAAAAGTACTATAGATGTATATTTACTATTTTTCATTATCGTCCTAAATTTGGTAAATCTTGTTTTATAAAAGTTCCCCGATCAAAAATTCTCTGTGAATTTATTGAATTATAAAGCATTTCAAGTTCAAATGGGTTACATATAAGGTTTAATCCTGAATCTCCAGTGGTTATATATTGAAGTACTTCATCGAGTAGGGGGTCTGATGCCTCACCTAATTCTCCTAAGTTTAGCGGATCTTCCATAGTACATAAGGAAACAGTTGGTGCAATCCCAGAACTATAAGTTTGATCTTCTTTATTATGCAATGTTAATACTACAGGTCTTAGAGAATAGGTGTGATTTTCATTGACATTGAAAGCATCATAATCAGGGGAATCATATAAATTTATGGCTCCTAAATTATCACCGCGTGTCTTATTTCCAAGTACATGAACATTAATGTAAGGGTTTAAACTATTAATTAGTAATTCTGTTGCCGATGATCCAGAATAACCATCACCATTTAAAATGATATAAACGTCTGTGAGATTTAAACTACTAATGATTGTGTTATTTTTAAGTCTTGTTGGAAATTTTGTAATCACTGAATCTGGTTGATTGAGTTCAAACCAAGTTTGAGATTTAGTATTCCAAGTTTCTTTGATAAATATTTCATCTGTAAATTGACCTGTAATCATCGAAGCTATTTCCGATATAGTTCTTGCATCAGAATAACTTCCTACAGCATATCTCAAATCAATAATTAATTCGTTTACAGATTGATTTTTAAACTCTAATATTGTGGCATTAATATCCGCTATGTAATTGTCTGAAAAATCATTATTGTACAATAGATAGCCTACATCTTTTGCTCCAAGATTAAATACCTTCTTTAATAAAATTGGAGAATATTGATAATTTTTTTTGACCAAATCTACTCTAATATCGTTTTTCGCTAATGAGTCTCCATCATAATATGCCATGAGTAATTTAAGGGTATCTTGAGGATAATCTAATAACAAATCATTATAATTGTCTTCTCTTAAAATAATAGTGTCGGTTTGATCATTTATAATTCCATAAAAAAAATCACCTCTTGACAGGTTGGTAGTTGATGCTTGTGAATTTGGAAGAATATGAGAAACAACCCCTATAATAGTATCCAATATATTTGAATCTTTAAAAAGTCCAAATTCCATCCCTGTAGTAAATGAAGTCCTTAAAGGCGTCGGTAAATCATTGATTTCGTAATTTTCAACTAATTCCGACCTTGAATCTGTACTCTTTTTTAATGAATTAAAAATCGCTCCTGGAGTGTCAAAACCACCTAAATAAGCCTCTAATTGTTGATTAGAACTAAAGCGTCTATCTGATAAATCATCTATATCCTCTTGATATAAATAATAAGCATTTAAACCTTTCCAAACAAAATCTTGTACTTCAACAGATGGGTTTAATTCATTATCAGATTTATCACAACCTTGAAGCCAAATATTTACAAATAAAATTAAAATAAGAGGTTTCAGTATTATTTCTTTCATAACTTGTTTTACAATAACAATAATAACGCAATTTAAGTATAAATAGTATTTTTTTATCTATTGGTGTAACAAATTATAGTGCACATCGTCGAAGAGATGAAGTTTTCTTATAATTTAAGCATAGAAACTATAAAAATGAATGAATCTGACTTTTTGAAAGTAGTTTTACCCTTTAAAGATAAAGTCTTCAGATTGGCTAAAAGATTATTAGTTTCTAAAGATGAAGCTGAAGACGCGACTCAAGAGTTATTATTTAAGTTATGGAAAAATAAAGACAAGCTATCTGGCTACAGAAATACAGAAGCTTTTGCGATGACAATGACTAAAAATTACTGTTATGATCGGCTAAAATCCAAACAAGCTAGTAATTTAAAATTAATTCATAGTAACTATAGGGAAAAAGAGACCAGTTTAGATAAAAAATTGGAATACATAGATAGTGTAGATAGAGTTCATTTACTTATTAATAACCTTCCAGATCAACAAAAATTGATAATTCAATTAAGAGATATTGAACAATATGATTTTAAAGAAATTTGTGAAATGGTAAATATGAAACCAACAGCCGTTAGAGTTTCATTGTCTAGAGCTAGAAAAACAATTAGAGAACAACTTACTAAACAGCATAGTTATGGAATTAACCAACATTGAAAAATTACTAGTAAAATATGAAAATGCTGAGACAACATTAGAAGAGGAAAATAGTCTAAGAACTTACTTCTCTTCAAATAAAGTTGCTCCACATTTGAAGGAATATCAACTAATTTTCAATTACTTTAAAAGTAATACTGATGAAACGTATACCAAAAAAATTATTTTAAATACTAAAACTAAAAACAACAATTGGCGAATGGTAGCAGCTTCGGTAATCCTATTATTTTGTGCCTATTCAGGTTTACATAAAATTAATCAGTACAATGAAAAAAAACAAGCAGCTGAAAATCTAGCACAAATTACCAACGTATTAAAAATAGTTTCAACACATCTAAAAAAGGGAAATCAAGCATTAAAAAAACTTCATGTTTATGAAGATTCAGTAAATAAAATATTTAAAAATAATAAGTAATATCATCAATTAAATTTAACAATAATGAAAAAAATAATTCTTTTAATTGCTTTAGCAATTACAACAACAATTAGTTATGGACAATCTACTTTTGATAAATTAGAGGATATGGACGGAGTTATGTCTGTAGTCATAAGTAAAGATGCCTTCAAAATCTTATCAAAATTTAATTTTGAAAGTGAAAATGAGGGTAATGAAATGACAGAAGTATTTAAAATGACAGAAAATTTAAATGAATTCAAAACCTTTTCTACAAAAATACCAGAAATAGCCACACAAATGGAGAGTATGGTGAAAAATGCTGTAAAAGTTCAAAAACTAACTGAATTAATGAGACTCAAAGAAGGTAATTCTAAAGTTTGGATTTACGTAAAAAAAACCAACTATAAAGATCTTGTTAGTGAAGTTCTCATGCTAATAAAAGGAATTGATAAACGAACCAATGGAATGTCTGAAGCGTTGATAGTTTCATTAAGAGGGAGTATTGATATTAATAAGATGTCAGCTTTAGCAGACACCTTTACAAAAAACAACTAAATATGAAAAAAGCAGTCATCATTTTATCCGTATTAGCCATTTTTGTTTCTTGTAACCAACAAAAAACTATACAAACATATATTGTTGAAAACCAAGACAAACCTGGGTTTATGTCAGTAGATCTTCCCATGAGCTTAATCCAATTAAACACAGACAAGGCTCCTATAGATGTAAAAAAAACCTATGAAAGTATTAAAAAAGTTAACGTATTAGGACTTCCATATCTAAACAATGATAAAGTGTATGAAATTGAAAAAAAAACAATTTCAACAATCCTGAATGATTCACCTTTATATAAAAAGTTAATGAAAATGGATATGAATGGAATGAGAGTAGCTATCTATTACAACGGAGTAGCTACCAATATTAATGAAGTTATTGTATTTGGTTATTCTAAAAAAACAGGAGTAGGCTTGGCAAGAGTTATAGGAGAAAATATGAATCCTTCTAAAATTATAAAAATGACAGAATATCTTAAGATTGATCCAAGTAAGTTGGGTCTTCAGCAATTTAAGCAAGTTCTTGATACAATAGAATAACACTAAAAAGTGATTTTCTAAACTACTGAATTATAACGCTTTTTTCTTTTAACTAGGGATTAACAACTACATTTTTGATAATTTACTACTTTTGAATTCAATATAAATTATACATGAAGTTTAAAAATTTATTATTTGTTGCCGTTTTATTCTTAGTATTTTCTTCTCTTTTTTCTCAAAATCAAGATCCTTCCTCAATCTACAGAAAAGAGAGAGATAAAGTTAATAACCTTGTTCATACAAAACTTAAGGTTAGTTTTAATTTTGAGCGAAAAGAATTAAATGGGGAAGAATGGCTTACCCTTAAACCTCATTTTTACCCAACAAATAAAGTTGTTTTAGATGCTAAGGCAATGCTCATTCATATTGTAAGTTTAGATGGTAAAAATTTAGACTTCACTTATGATGGTAGACAATTAATAATTGATCTTCAAAATGAATATACAAAAGAAGAAAGTTATACTTTGTATATAAAATACACAGCTAGGCCTGAAAAAGTTAAGGAGAAAGGAAGTACTGCTATCACATCAGCTAAGGGTTTGTATTTTATAAACTCAACCGGATCAGACGTAAATAAACCCACTCAAATCTGGACCCAAGGTGAAACAGAAGCTAGTAGCTGCTGGTTCCCAACCATAGATTCACCCAATCAAAAAACAAGTCAAGAAATTTACATAACAGTTCCCAATAGATTTAAAACACTGTCAAACGGATTACTAATTAGTAAAGAAATAAAAGGAGCTAATAGAACAGATTATTGGAAATTTAATCAAAAACATGCGCCCTACTTATTTTTTATGGGAATAGGTGAATATGAGGTAATTGAAGATGTTTACAAAAACATTCCAGTAAATTACTATGTTGAAAAAAAATATGCATCCTTAGCTAAAGAAATTTTTGGACTCACACCAGAAATGATTGGTTTTTTTGAAAATAAACTTGGTGTTAAATATCCTTGGAGTAAGTACAGTCAAATCGTTGCAAGAGACTATGTCAGCGGAGCAATGGAAAATACCACAGCCGTTATTCATGGAGAATCTGCATATCAAATGAAAGGACAATTAATTGATGAAAATAGACAAGAGAATACAATTGCTCACGAAATTTTTCATCATTGGTTTGGAAATTTAGTAACCACAGAGAGTTGGAGTAATTTAGCACTTAATGAATCATTTGCAAATTACAGTCAATACTTATGGAGAGAATATAAGTATGGTAAAACTGACGCAGATGCTCACCTTTTTGAAAATAGCAAACCCTATCTAAGTGATATCAGTAATCATGAAAAAAAACTTGTTCGATATTATTATAATGATAAAGAAGATATGTTCGACCTGGTTAGTTATAATAAAGGTGGGGCAATCCTTCACATGCTACGAAAGTATCTTGGTGATAAAGCCTTTTTTTCAGGATTAAAAAAATATCTTAACACATATCAATACAAATCAGCAGAAGTTTCTCAGTTACGTTTAGCGTTGGAAGAAATTAGCGGAAAGGATTTACAATGGTTTTTCAATCAATGGTTTTTTGGATCAGGACATCCAAATATTCAAGTTTCTTACGATTATAATTCTCTTGAAAAAACAGTAACCGTTAATTTTGTTCAAACACAAAATAATGCATTTAAATTTCCTATGGCTATTGATATATTTGAAAACGGAACAAAAACCAGACATCATGTTTTCGTAGACGGTAGAGACAGCTCTTTTAAGTTTATTTTTGAAAGCAAAAGCCCCGATTTAATACAAGTTAATGCAGACGGCGTATTATTGGCAGAGTTTTCCGAAAATAAGGTGTTGAGTGATTATATATTTCAACTTAAAAATGCTGATAATTATCTGCACAAAAGAGAAGCTTTATTAAAAGTTGCAGAAAAACAAGATCAAAAACAAGCCTTCAATGCCATTAACGAAGCTTTAAATGATAATTTTTATAAAATAAGAATATTAGCCCTAGAACAAATAAATCTAATTAATAAATGGTCAAAAAAATCTGCTATAAACACCATAAAACAATTAGCTACAAATGATCCTAAAACACTTGTTCAAGCCTCAGCTATAGAAACTCTAGGTAAATTAACAGACCCTGAATTAAGACCTGTTTTTTTAAAAGCTCTAAATAGTAAGTCTTTTAGTGTTGTAGGAAAGGCATTGGTTGCAATGTATTATGTAGATAAGGAATATGCTGTAAAAAAATCTAAACAATTACCTATAGAGGTTAAAAATATTATAGCTACGCCATTAACTCGCATTTATATTGAAGAAAAAGATGATAGTGAAATGGCATTTATTGCTAATAATGTTTTAGCCGGGATGTACTTAAATAACAATCCTAAGATTCAAGAAATCTATAAAAAGGCCTACGAACAAATAGCAACAAGTAATAATAGTGAAGCTATTAAAAATTTAGTTAATGATGTTGTTATTAAAGGGAATCAATACAAACAATATAATTTTGACCAAGTAGGTATAAGTCTTTTAAGACAAATGGTTCAAAAGCAAAAAAAGGTAAACCTTTCCAATAAATTCAAAAATATAGAAATTATAAGAACTGGTATTGCTAAATTAATTAAATAGTTACCCTTTCTTGTATTCATCAAAAGTACCATCAGTATAGAAAACAACAATTTTTTTCATTCTCTTGGGTGGAGTGGTAGGTGTTTTCTCGGAAACTAAAGAACTATTTAGTGTTGAACTTGATGTAAGATTATCTACTTCGGTTGGATACTGTCCTTTACCATTTAATAACCAATAGATATCTACGTCACTAAATGCTTTAGTAACTTTAAGAACAAAGTCTAGACTAGGTTTATTTCTTCCAGACAAAATATGAGAGATACTTGATCGTTGTACACCAATTTTATCTGCAAATAAGGATGCAGTTAATTGATGATTTTCAAGTATTATTTTTAATCTATTTGTAAAATCTGTCTTGTTTACCATTGTAAACTTCTGTATAAGTTACAAATGTATACTTCATAAGATTAGTTTGCAAATTTTAGCAAAATAAAAATTATAAAAGATTAATTTTAATTAAAGTGTAACTTTAATTAAAATACTTAAATATTTGATTTACAAACTATTATGTTATTTTTATTTAAATTTAATAAAACTTCATATTTACACAGTATTACAATTGTAATTTTATAAAAATATGGTTACAATTACACTTAAAGACGGTAACAATTGTAATTTATCACCGATTTAAAATTATAATTATTTATAGATGATACTAAAATGAATCTCGTATTTTTGTTTGAGAATATGGACAACATCGATACATCAATAACTATTGAATTGGCAACTAAAATTGCTAAAGAATATAAAGATACTTCTGTTAAAGGAAGATATATAACTATTGAAGATCTTGAAAAGTTTCTTATAAAACTTAATAATTCTTCTAAAGTCTCTTTCAAAATAATTGGTAAATCAGAAGAAAACAGAAATATTTATCAAATAAAAATTGGTAAGGGTTCAAAAAAGATTCTAATCTGGACACAAATGCATGGTAATGAATGTACTGGAACAAAATCTGCTATAGATTTAATTAATTTCATAAATACTTCTAATAATGAAATTATTGACCAGATTCTTACGAGTTGCACCATAAAAATTATTCCTATACTAAATCCAGACGGAGCAAAATATTTTACAAGGTTTAATGCCAATAAAATCGACCTAAATAGGGATGCTGTTGAGAGAAAAGCTAAGGAGAGTATTTTGTTGAGAGATATACTTGATGATTTTAATCCAGAATTTTGTTTTAATCTTCACGATCAACGTACTATTTTTGGTGTAGAGGGTACCAATAACCCTGCAACTATTTCTTTTTTAGCACCTTCAGAAGAAGAAACAAGAAAAGTAACCAAAACTAGAAAGAAAACCATGAATATTATTATTGCGATGAATGCCTTATTGCAACAAATCATTCCTAAACATGTTGGAAGATATACAGACACATTCTACCCAACTGCAACAGGTGATAATTTTCAAAAACTTGGATATTCAACAGTTCTTATTGAATCAGGTCATTATAAGGATGATTATCAACGAGAAAAAGTAAGAGAGTTTACCTTTATTTCCATTCTTCAAGGATTGTACCATATAAGTTTAACCAATAGTTTCAGTGTATTTAACTCATATTTTAAAATACCTGAAAACAATGAATCCTTTAGAGACGTATTATATAGGTATCAAAATAAACCAGATGAAGCATTTCAATTTGAAGAAATCTTACAAAATTCTGAAGTTAAATTTATTCCTAAGAAAGTAAATATCGATATTTCTAAGCATTTTTTTCATAAAGAAATCGATTTCGTTCGTTAAAATTTTGAATTTTTCTCACAAAAAGAGGTTAAGTGTTCAATTAAATTCATACTTTTGAAGTATTATTTGAATAATTAATACATTATGAAAAAATTTATCCTTGACGAAATAGACCATCAAATACTAGATATCTTAATCGAGAACGCGAGAACACCTTTTACGGATATTGCTAAGAAACTATTAGTTTCTGCTGGAACTATTCATGTTCGTGTTAAGAAAATGGAAGATGAAGGAATCATTCAAGGTTCTACATTAACTCTTAACTACGAAAAAATGGGCTATTCATTTATTGCTCATGTTGGGGTTTTTTTAGAAAAAACATCTATGACTCAAAACGTAATTTCAAATTTAAACTCTATTCCTAATGTAACTGTAGCTTACGTTACCGCCGGAAAATATAATATTTTTTGTAAAGTCAGAGCAAAAGGAACCAATGATGCTAAAGATATTATCTATAAAATTGATGAAATACCTGGTGTGAGTAGAACTGAAACAATGATTGCTCTCGAAGAAAGTATAAATGACAAAAAAAGAATGATGCACGCAATTTTCAAGGAACTTTAAAATACATAGCATCATATTTTTTAAAATAAAAACCTTATCTAATTGATAAGGTTTTTTTTGATATAACTCCTATTAAAAACATAAAAACCCTTTTTTTGCATTGATAAGATTTTAAATAAATTATAATCATATTTGAATTTGAAAATAGTATTTTCGTTAAACTAAAACGATAGAATTAAAATTATTCATGAGTAATATTTTAAAATATAATTTAAACGGTGTAGAAGAAAAAACACTTGTAAATTTATATCTTCAAATGTTAAAACCTCGTTTAATCGAAGAGAAAATGCTTGTTTTGCTTCGGCAAGGAAAAATCTCTAAATGGTTTTCAGGAATTGGTCAAGAAGCCATTTCAGTAGGAGTAACAGCAGCTTTAAATAAAAACGAATACATTCTCCCTATGCATAGAAACCTTGGGGTTTTTACAACAAGAGAGATTCCATTATATCGATTATTTTCTCAATGGCAAGGCAAAATGAATGGATTTACCAAAGGAAGAGATCGTAGTTTTCATTTTGGCACTCAAGAATTTAATATTGTGGGAATGATTTCTCATCTAGGTCCTCAATTGGGAGTAGCAGATGGCATAGCTTTAGCTAATAAATTAAAAAACAACAATCATGTTTGTGCAGTTTTTACAGGAGAAGGAGGAACAAGTGAAGGTGATTTTCACGAAGCCCTAAATGTGGCTTCCGTTTGGGATTTACCTGTATTATTTTGTGTAGAGAATAATGGTTATGGATTATCTACTCCAACTTTTGAGCAATATAAATGTAAACATATTGCCGATAAAGGTTTGGGTTATGGTATGGAGAGCCATATTATTGATGGAAATAATATTTTAGAAGTATACACAAAGGTTTCTAACCTGGCTGAAGATATCAGAAAAAATCCTCGCCCTATTTTGCTGGAATTTAAAACCTTCAGAATGCGAGGTCATGAAGAGGCGAGTGGCACTAAATATGTTCCTCAAGAGTTAATGGAAACCTGGTCAAATAGAGATCCTTTAAAAAACTTTGAAACTTTTTTATGTTCAAAAAATATATTAACAAAACAACAAATTACTGATGCCTCAGAAGAATTCAAAGAAGAAATTAATGAACATTTACAAATAGCTTTCGATGAAGAAACCATAAAAGTAGATTTAACTTCAGAACTCAAAGACGTTTATAAAGAATATCAACAAGAAATCATAGTACCCTCAAATCAAAAATCAAATATTAGGCTAATAGATGCCATATCCAAAGGGTTACGTGAATCTATGGAAAGATATGATAATCTGATAATTATGGGGCAAGATGTAGCAGAATATGGAGGTGTTTTTAAAATTACCGAAGGGTTTACCAATCAATTTGGAAGGGACCGTGTAAGAAATACTCCTATTTGCGAATCAGCCATAGTTTCAGCTGCATATGGTGCTTCTTTAAATGGAATGAAAGCAGTTATGGAGATGCAGTTTGCAGATTTTGTAAGTTCTGGATTTAATCCTATTGTAAATTTATTAGCAAAATCTAACTACAGATGGAATCAAAATGCTGATGTAGTGATAAGGATGCCCTGTGGAGCAGGAGTAGGGGCTGGTCCTTTCCACAGTCAAACAAATGAAGCATGGTTTACCAAAACACCCGGATTAAAAGTTATATACCCCGCTTTTCCAGAAGATGCTAAAGGCCTTTTATGTGCAGCTATAAATGATCCAAATCCAGTGCTATTTTTTGAACACAAAGCGCTATATCGTTCTATTTATCAAGATGTTTCTAATGACTATTTTACTGTAGAAATAGGGAAAGCCTCTGTCTTAAAAGAAGGAAGTGATATTACTATTATAGCTTATGGAGCTAGCGTGCACTGGGCATTAGACACGCTTAAACAAAATCCAGAAATAAGCGCAGACCTTATAGATTTAAGAACATTGCAACCTTTAGATGTAGAAACGATTTACGTATCAGTTCGTAAAACAGGTAAAGTAATTATCTTGCAAGAAGATTCTCTTTTTGGTAGTATTGCAAGTGATGTTTCTGCATTAATAACTGAAAACTGTTTCGAATCTCTAGACGCTCCAGTAAAGAGAGTGGCTAGCATAGAAACACCAATTCCATTTCAGGGTGAATTAGAAAAACAATATTTGCCAAAACATCGATTTATCGATGAATTAAAAAACGTATTAAATTATTAAACCCTAACATTAAAAAATATGATGAACAAACAAATTATCTTAAAAGAAAGACCCATTGGTTTTCCTAACGATGCTACTTGGAACCTAGAATCTAATGCAATTCCAACGCTTAAAGAAGGGGAGGTACTAATTCAGCATCACTATATTTCGTTGGATCCAGCGATGAGAGGATGGATGAATGACAGTAAATCATACATTGCACCTGTGGGTATTAACGAGGTAATGCGTTCTGGATCTATTGGTAAAGTAATAGAAGTTAACAATCATCCAAATTTTAAAGTTGGAGATTGTGTTACAGGTTGGGGAGGCGTTCAACAATATGTTGTTACTGATGGAGTAGGTTGGTTTAAAGTAGACGATACTTTAGCTCCTATGCCATTGTATATAGGAACATTAGGAATGCCTGGTATGACAGCTTATTTTGGAATTCATGAAGTTGGAAAGATTAAAGAGGGAGATATTGTCTTAGTTTCAGGAGCAGCTGGAGCTGTTGGAAGTATTGTTGGACAGATTTCAAAAATTAAAGGGTGTACAGTAATTGGTATTGCTGGTGGAAAAGACAAATGTGACTACCTTCTCAATGAATTAGGTTTTGATGCTGCTATAGATTATAAATCTGAAAATATCTACGAAGCCTTAAAAGAAAAATGCCCTAAAGGTATTGACGTGTATTTTGATAATGTTGGTGGTGAAATCTTAAACGCTGCATTAACAAAACTAAGAATGCACGCTAGAATAGTTATTTGTGGAGCCATTTCTCAATACAATAATAAAGTAATGGTAAAAGGCCCTAGCAACTACCTAAGCCTTCTTGTTAATAGAGCTTCGATGCAAGGAATGGTAGTTATGGACTATGCAAAAGATTATAAAAAAGCAGCTCAAGAAATGGGGATGTGGATAGCAGAAGGAAAAATGAAATCTAAAGAAGATATCTATGAGGGTATAGAGAACTTTCAAGAAACTTATGCGCGTTTATTTAACGGAGATAAAAAAGGAAAATTAGTTCTAAAAGTTATAGAAGATTAAATTTTGGAACATTTTTTTCAATGCCCTTATTGCTGGGAGGAAATATCAATGTTACTAGATACTAGTATAAGTAAGCAAACTTATATAGAAGATTGTGAGGTTTGTTGTAATCCAATTGAAGTAACACCAGTATTTAATTCATTTGAACTTATTGCTTTTGAAAGTCAGTCTTTAGAGCAATAAGTTTTTATTTGAGTGGATTATTCCAAGAAAATTCTTGAAACAAATCTATCCAATCTTTTGAAAAAGAAGACTTTAATGTAAGCTTTTGATTCGTAAACGGGTGAATGAATTCTAATATACCTGCATGTAAAAAAAGATTTTTCCAACCAAATTGCTTTGCATACATGAGGTCATGATTTTTATCGCCATATTTTGCATCATTTATTAATGGGGTAGATACTTTATTCATATGAATGCGTAATTGATGCATTCTTCCAGTAATGGGTTTTAATTCAACTAAACTGTACCGTGATGAATTATAGGGTTTTACAGGGATGTCTAGTATAATTTTATCTATAAGTTTAACATGAGTTTCTGCTTCTTTATACACATCTGCATCTCTTCCTTTTACTGGAGAATCTATAATATTAAATTCTTGAGAAAAACCTCGAACAACACCGTAATATGTTTTCTGAATCTGGTTATCGGTAAATAAGGACTGAAAAGAAGCGACATACTCTCTTTTAGAGGCTAATAAAATAATACCAGATGTTTTTCTATCTAATCTATGAATAGGGTAGTACCTAGAACCCAATTGATGCTCAATTAATTGCAGTAATGATTCTTCATCTATTTTATTTCTAGAATGATGTGCGTGATGAACCAATACATTGTTTGGTTTGGTAACCAACAAACAATAGCTGTCTTGATAGATAATTTCTAAAGGCATTAAGCAGATTTTTTAACAAATAATAACAGAAGTAAAGAACCAAAACCACAGGCTGCAAAACCAATAAATAATGGCAGGGCAGTGGTCTCTACAAAACCACCAATAAAAGTAGCAATAGGCACCGCCATAATGGTAGAAACAAAACCGTTAATAGCCGCTCCAATTCCTGCAATATGTCCTAAAGGCTGCATTGCTAATGATCTTACGTTTCCAAAGAGAAAACCAACAGAAAAAAACTGTAGCGCTAGAAAAAGTATTAATACACCAATACTTGGGTTGGTTTCACCATAAAAAATACTAATGTACAGTAGAGAAGTCAGAGAAAATACTATTGAAAAAATAGTTACTAATTTTTTCATTCCAAATCTAACAACCAGCGTGCCATTTGTAAAAGTAGCCACACCAACGGAAAAAGCCAAGGCACCAAATATATACGGGAATTCATCTACTAAACCATACTGAACTTCAAAAATATGCTGAGAAGTGCTAAGAAAAACCATAAAAGATCCGGTAGCTAATCCAGAAATTAAGGTAAAAATAATGGCTGATCTATATTTTATAAATTCTTTAGAACCACTGACAAAAATAGCCATTGAAAACTTTTTCTTATACGCTGGTGGCAGTGTTTCTGGTTGTCTTTTCCAAAACCAACACAGCACAACAATACCAAATAATAACTGACTGTAAAAAATAGATTCCCAACCATAATTGTCTAATAAGAATTTACCTAAGGTAGGAGCAATAATTGGTACCAGAATAAAAATAGTAACCACAAAAGACATTATTTTAGCCATGTAATCGCCTTCAAAACGATCTCTAATCATAGCGATACTTATAGATCTGGAAGCAGAAAGACCCATTCCTTGAAGAATTCTACCTACAACCATAACTTCTATATTAGAAGCAGTTATACAGAGAAAACTTGCTAGCATAAATACAAGAAAACCAATGTAAACCACAGGTTTTCTTCCAAAACTATCTGATATAGGTCCAAAAATTAATTGTCCGAAACCAAGACCTAGAAAGATCATGGTAATTAATAGTTGATTTTCCCCTGCATTTGTAGTACCAACAGAAAGGCCTATTGGTTTTAAAGCTGGGAGAATTGTATCTATAGATAAGGCTACAATAGACATTAAACAAGCCATTAACAGTATAAATTCTATCTGAGAAGTACCCGTTTTTTTTGTATCTATTGAAGGTTTTTTTGAAATCATTTCGCAAAAGTAGCCTATTTTACAATTAGACTAGAATTGTTTTTCTTCTTTTTATTCTTGTGCTATAGGAGTAAGCTAATTTAACAACACAAAAAGTCTACTTAACATAATATAAATTATA
>Ga0209193_1000192_pt1 | contig 44942 bp, 43 predicted proteins | sample COGITO_mtgs_1003_FD_185515 | JGI IMG/M metagenome (GOLD analysis project Ga0209193, IMG submission 185515) | Pelagic marine microbial communities from North Sea - COGITO_mtgs_100330 (SPAdes) (version 2) | ecosystem: Environmental > Aquatic > Marine > Epipelagic ...
TGTGAACGAATTCCCACTAGTAGGCGCGTAGCTTTCCTGCGCATTTTGATAGAAGCCGAGAACATTTGTTTCCCCTCGAGCCATTTGTGCTTTACCACCATCACAGCCAGTGAATACGAGTACCGCGGCGGCAAGAGCAAGGAGAGTAAGGATTTTACAACGCATGTTTATTTTGGGGTTCATTGTTTAAGAAATTGAATTTGCAAAGCCCTGATGGACTTGGCAAGAGGATTTTTACGAAGGCGCTAAGGATTGTTAATCCTCGTCATCGAGCACTCCATCGGCGAGATCGAGATTCGAATGGACGGCTTTAACATCCTCTAGAGCATCCAAAATCTCAATCAAATGCAGCACTTTGCGTGCTGTCTCTTTGTCACTGATCGGCACCATAATATTGGGCAAATAAACCAGATCCGACTGTTCTGATTCGATCCCTTTGGTACTCAAGGCCTGTGAAACTGCGTCATACGCAGACATTGGGCAAATCACCTCGAAGTGATCGCCTTCGTTCTTAATATCCTCTGCGCCCGCTTCGAGCGCTACATCCATCAGTGTTTCTTCATCGGTCTGCTTCGCATCGATAATGAACTGCCCGACGTGATCAAACTGAAACGATACCGCGCCGACGCCGGCGAGATTCCCGCCGTTCTTGCTCATCGTGCTACGCACTTCAGAGGCAGATCGATTCTTATTATCAGTGGTAATCTCGACAATCAGTCCGACACCACTCGGCGCATAGCCCTCGTAAACGATCTCTTCGTAGACGACGCCCGGCAATTCGCCGGTACCTTTTTTGATCGCACGCTCGACATTATCATTAGGCATATTCGCCTCCTTCGCCTTCGCCACTACGGTGCGCAAGCGCGGATTCATCGAAGGATCACCGCCACCAGCGCGAGCAGCGAGCGTGATATCTTTACTAATCACGCTGAAAATCTTACCGCGCTTAGCGTCTGTAGCACCCTTTGCGCGTTTGATGGTAGCCCATTTGCTGTGTCCTGACATATCTAAAAAAGCTGAATGATGAAACGCTGAAATACTTAAATACTGAAAATCGCGCAGCGCGCATCACGAAATTCAAAGGGTTGGGGTTATTTATTTTTCTTGCGTGGCTTCGTACTTGGCGAACCACCTTTGCCTGTTGATGTCGCAGCTTTGGCAGCGACGACGGGCTTCAGTTCTTCATCCGGACTATTATTAATGATCTTCTGTTGAAGAATGGTCAAAAGATTTTGTACGGTCCAGTAAAGGACTAGGCCAGATGAGAAATTGTAAAGGAAGACCAGGAAGATAAAAGGCAAGAACTTGAATATTTTTTGCTGCGCGGGGTCCGCAGTCGGCGATACCGGCATCATGCGCATTTGAAAGAACATTGTGAGGCCCATGATCAATGGAAGAATGTTTACCGGAAAGCCGGCAATATACGTCAAGGTATCCGGCATCGACAGGTCACTCACCCACAGGAACGACTCGTGGCGCAGTTCTGAGGCAGAACGGAGCATATAGAATAGTCCGAGGAAGATCGGCATCTGGACAAGCATTGGTAAGCAACCCGCGACCGGATTAACCTGATGCTCTTTAAAGACCTTGAGAGTCTCCTGCTGAAGTTTCTGAGGGTTATCCTTATATTTCTCTTTAAGCTCAGCCATTGGCCCTTGGATCTTTGCCATGCGCTTCTGCGAGCGGCTCGCTTTAGCTGAAAGGGGCCAGAACAGTGTCTTAATGCAAATCGTCATAATCACGATCGACCAGCCCCAACTAGGCACAACCGCATGAATCGCATACATAAAGGAAAGCAGTAACTTACTGATAAAGCTGAGAAAGCCGAACTGCATGACTTCGTCCTGCTGATTACCCAGCGCTTGAAGGCGCTTAAATTCTTTTGGGCCGACGTAGAAATCAAAATCTAAAGTTTTGGCGCTGCCTGCAGGGACGGTGCCAACTTCATAACCAACACTGCCGGAAATACCCGGGCGACCACGTGTGCCATCCTCAGCCTCAGGCGACTCGACTGGATAAATAAACAAATCGCGACCCATCGTTTCCGAACTCAGTACTGCAGCGAAAAACTGATTCTTGACCGACGCCCACTCAAAGCGAACAGATTGCTCTAGCTGTTCGACCGGAGCACTGGCACCTATACCTAAAAATCCTTTGCCGCCGGTGAGTTTGTTAATCGCGATAAACTCAGCATCTTCGCCGTCAAAATAACCAACATTCAGGAACGAAGGCAGTTGCTTCTCAGTAATGGGTCGAGAGGTCCCTAAATTCAAATAAATCGTCGACAGAGCCTGAGGTATGGCGGCTTGATTATTAAAAGTCGTGCTGTGACGTATAATGTAAGGGTCTTGCTCAGAACGATCTTGCGCGAGCGAATAGGTGCGGCGCAGCGCCAGCCCATCTCCAGAGTTAAAGACGAACGTGATCGAATCGGCGGACTGTTGCTCGATCGTGTAGGGCTTGTCGAATTCCTGCATACCCCCATCACGGTCAGCTAGGCTAAGGCTCAGGGCAGGCAGACGACCGTCTATATTGAAGATATAATCGTCGCGTTGACCTGTCTTCGTTTGTAAAAACTCGACTGTGCGAATCGCACCGCCAAGGGTTGTAAAGTCTACCTCAATAAAGTCATTTGAGAGCGTAACGACTTGCTCGGCAGCGGCCCTCGTGGGCTGCGCAACGACCACTGCAGCGACCTCTTGGGGTTGAGTCAGCAGATCCAAGATATCGTCACCCGCCGCGGCTCCAGCGTTCGTGGCGCTCGAATCGACCACAGGGGCTTCGACTCTCGCTCGCTCAAGCGCCGCAGCCTCTTGCTGCTGTTGCTGAAGCTGCTGGTTCTTTAAATCGTTCGTCTGCTTATACATGAAGCCGATACCGGCTGCGATGCAGATAATTCCTAGAATTGTATTTTTCTTATCCATCTAAAAGTGAGTTGTGGTGTGCTGACATGCCTTCTTTCTGCTGTTTGTTCAAGCTCGGAAGCGGGTCATATCCGCCGGGGTGCCAAGGGTGGCAACGTAAAATACGTCTAAATGCATACCACCACCCGCGCCAAAACCCATATTGCAAGAACGCGGAACGCGCGTAGCAAGAGCAGGTCGGCTGGAAGCGGCAACTACAGTTGGAGCCGAAGAAGATCTGCTTCATCGGCGAGAGTGTTAATTGATAGATGCGCACAAGCAAAGCTGCCAACTGCGCAAGTAGCGATGGCTTGCGCCCCGTCCGATGTGGTGCCGATTGGGCCTGTTTCAGTTCGTCGTTCATCCTATTGTTCAGCTGCTTGATCGACCGCTGCCTCCGTTAAGATTGTCGCGCAGGCGCGTAAGTAGCGAGACTCTAAGTCACTGAAGCTGTGCCGATCAAAGCTGGCCCGCAGTACGATCACGATATCGCTACCAAGCGGCAACGCCGATTCATGCTGGCGAAAAAGCTCACGAAACGTACGCTTGCCGAGGTTGCGCTTCACCGCATTCCCGACGCGTCGAGATGCAATCACACCGAAGCGGCGTGCAGCGCACTCATCGGTAACGATCCGACGGCATTGAAAAATAAAAGGTCCGCACAGGATACGTTTACCCTGACTGCGGACCTCTTGAAATTCGCGCGGTTTGCGCAGACGCTTAGAAGTCGGGATGCCCATGGCTCCAAGACCTCATTACGCTCCGTCTTAAACGGAAGCAGAGAGGCTATGACGGCCCTTCGCTCGGCGTGCAGCGAGAATCTTGCGGCCACCGCGGGTTGCATTACGTGCACGAAACCCGAATTTACGAGCGCGGCGGAGTTTTGAAGGTCTATATGTTGGTCCCATAATATTGTGCTGTGGAAATTGGAGAAAAGCGGAGGAGAAAAACCTCAGATCTCGTCGCTGTCAAGGCATGATCTAGTAGATTTCTGCACTAAAATTTGCCCGACTACTGAGGCAGATACCCGAGAAACCGTCAAAAATATCAAAAAAAGACACATTCGCACTTCGAATACTTGCAAGTTAGATCAAGACCTAGAATGATCAGATAACTAAATATCCGAGACATAAATACTATGGCTACATTAACTCCCGCATCACTCAACGCTTCAAAGAAAAAGAAACTCAGTTTCGCCGAGGGGCAAAGACTCGCCAAACGAAAGTCCTACGAGAAGCAAGCCCCGCGCAAGAAAATCAAACTGCAGGAGCTTACCGTCTTCACCCAGCAACTAGCTGCCATGCTCGAAGCCGGCCTGCCCTTGGTTACCTCACTCGAAGCGCTCGAGGATCAGACTGAAAACCCGGTCTTCCAAGTCATCATCCGTAATGTTCGCACCGACGTGTCAGCGGGTAAATCTTTCTCCGAATCTTGCGCCATCTATCCGCGCGCCTTTCCAAATCTCTTCATCTCTATGGTCGAAGCCGGTGAAGCCAGTGGCGGCCTTGCCGAAATTCTAGATAAAACTTCGATCTACTTTGAAGAGACCGTCAAGTTGATCAAACAGATCAAAGGCGCCATGACTTACCCGATCGCAGTCATCGGCCTCTCGGTCGGCCTCGTCAATATTCTGCTTATCTTCGTCATTCCTGTATTTGCCGAGATGTTTGCAGACTTCGGCTCAGAGTTGCCGAAACCAACGCAAATACTAATCGACCTCAGCGAATTCCTAAAGTCTTACATCGTCTTCATAATCATCGGCTTTGCCGGCTTCGTTTGGGCCTTCAAGCGCGTCGTATCGACGCCGAAAGGACGCAGGATCAAAGACCAGACCATGCTCAAGCTACCAGTCATTGGCGAACTCACACGTAAAGTCTGCTTATCACGCTTTTGCCGGACCTACGCGATCTTAATGCGAGCCGGAGTACCCATCCTGCGCACTCTCGAAATCGTCCGCAAGGCATCCGACAACACCTATATTGAATCCGCCTGCAAAGAGGTTTCCAAGCACATCAGTCAGGGCGGACAGGTATCTGAAGTACTCGCAGTCGACCCGTACTTTCCGCCCATGGTCAAACACATGACCCGCGCTGGGGAACAAACTGGTAACGTCGATGGTATGATGGTCAAAGTAGCCGACTTTTACGACAACGAAGTCGACACCCTCGTCGCCGCACTGACCTCGCTAATGGAACCACTTTTGATATGCTTTCTCGGTATTGTCGTCGGCGGCATTGTCATGGCTATGTTCCTACCGATCTTCCAACTTTCCAGCGTCGTCGGGTAATCGACATAATCGCAGTTCAGACTTAGCCACGACTGTCGAGCATTGGCATTTGCATGCACATTTCTATCCGCCGCTGCCACGCTCGATTACAGTTTAAAAAATTATGGTCGGCCTAAGTAAGACTCGCCAACGCACAACGCGATTTGACCGCAGAACAAGCAGCGCCAAGGTTGACTGCACTCTCAGAAATTCATTATACCAGAAAAGAGAATACCGCATATGAAAGTATTTGTAACAGGAGGTGCCGGTTATATCGGCAGTGTCGCAGTCGAACAACTCGTCCACGCAGGTCACGACGTGATGGTCTTTGATAACCTATCACTCGGGCACAGCTTAGCGGTGCATCCCAGTGCAGAGCTGGTCGTTGGCGATCTAGCCAACATCGAGGCGATTCGCGAGGCGATGGGTCGATTTAAGCCCGAAGCGATCATGCATTTTGCCGCCAAGTCACTGGTCGGCGAATCGATGGAAGATCCATTCATTTACCTTGGCGATAATGTGTCCAATGCGCTCAACCTATTGAAGTGTGTGGTCGAATTTGAAGTGCCTCGCTTCATCCTGTCTTCCACTGCCAACTTGTTTGACGATCCAGAGCGTATGCCCATCGCCGAAGATGAGCGCATCATCCCGGGTAGCCCTTACGGCGAATCGAAATATATCATCGAGCGCTACCTACACTGGATGTCTCGTATATATCCGTTTTTTAACTACGCAGCACTGCGCTACTTTAATGCCGCTGGCGCAAGTGTCGAGCGCGGCGAAGATCACACTCCCGAGCTACACCTTATCCCACTCGTGCTACAAGTAGCACTCGGTCGACGCGAGCAGATATATATGTTCGGCGACGACTACGACACACCAGACGGCACTTGCGTGCGCGACTACATTCACGTGATTGATTTGGCACAGGCACACATCCTCGCGCTCGAAGCGATCGAGAACGAAGATAAGATTTACAACCTCGGCAACGGCCAAGGTTACTCAGTCAAGCAAGTCATCGAGACTGCACGCGAAGTGACAGGCCACGCGATCCCTGCCGATGTGAAACCACGTCGTGCCGGCGATCCCGCGACATTGATTGCTGCCAGTGCCAAGATCACCAGTGAACTCAAATGGGATCCAAAGTTCCCTGATTTGAAATCAATCATCACCAGTGCATGGGCATGGCATCAAGCCAATCCGAACGGCTACGAAAACTAATCACTACAGCATTCCAATAGGTATCACATGGAACAAGACGTTCATAACATACTCTCCGCAACTGCAGACAAATACGGTCTCGACATTGAAGGCGGACAAGTGCGCCGCAGTTCATCTCGCTTCTGTTTCGGCGTCGAACATGGTGATTACAACGGCATGGAGCTTTTCGGTGTCGGAACTGATCGCTTTATCTGGTTGGCGTTTAAACCTAATTCTTTAGGCCGTGTGCGTATTTTCAGCGAAAACTTCCCCGAAGACGGCATTGTCGACTTCGCACTAGGCGAAGCCGTAGAGCCAGCGGAATTGAGGGATAGCTGGGCACGTTTTCCTCATGGAGTGGAATTAATTCTGCGCCGTGAAGGCTACGAGTTGGGCACAGGGTTCGATGCAGTGCTCTATGCCAACATTCCCGGTGGCGGCATGTCGCGCTCAGCGTCGCTAGCGCTGAACCTGATCCTGACGTTCTTCGAAGTAAACGGAACAGTGGTCGAGGACGGCATGCGTATCGTTGATCTCGCTCAAATGGTCGAGACTGATTACATCGGTTCGCCTTGCGGCAAGTTAGATCAGATCATGATTTATTTTGCAAAAGCAGGCATGGGCACATATTACAATCCCAACAAAGGAACGATCGACCATATCCCATTTGGTGGCGATCCTGATGATTTTCGTATCGTAAGTTTGGATACAGGAACGAAGCGACCAGGACTCGAAAAATCGACTTATAAGATTCGTCGCGATGAATGCGATCATATGAAGGCATTACTAAATGAAAAATTTGGTTATGCGTCTCTCGCAGAGGTCTCGACACCTGAAAAATTTACTACAGCTACGGCCCATATTCAGGCAGTCGCGCCCGCGAGCGTGGGACGTCTAAAATACCTATACGAAGCGCAGGCCCGCTTTGCCGATACGCTAGAGGCGTGGCGTAGTGGTGACATCGAGAAGGTGGGCCAGAATTTTCGCGCAGATGGCATTGGACTACGGGATGATTATGTGATCAGCGGCCCTGAGCTGGAGACGATGTGCGAAATCGCACGCAGTGTACCAGGCGTGTTGGGTGAGCGCATGCTCGGCGGCGGCGACAAGGGCGCTAGCGGTGCCTTAATTTGGGCAGGTGCCTTCGACGATTTAAAATCGACCGTGGAATCGACCTATCCGCTGTGCCATCCAGCTTTTTCGAATGAGTTCGCGATTCATTCTTGCCGTACAGTGGATGGTATTACATCGGCTCCATTGTTGGCTCACCCTGGTAAACAATAAGCTAAATCCATCAGAACCAGACACCTAAGTACGAAAAAGCCGAAAGGCTTTAAACGAGCTGCTTACGGCCTAAAAAGGGTACTGGAGCATCGGAGACCCTGAATTCCTGGTAACTTGCGTGCCATGCAAGCGAGGCACCTTCAACTACGCGGCTTGCACCGAGTCTTGCCGAACTGATGCGCCTAGCACCAAGAGAAAGCAGTACTTAATTCATAATTATCTAATAACCAATGATTTACATTCTATTTTAAGGTTAAATATAAATCTATTTACATTCTAAAATAACATTATACTAGATAAATTATTACCGCTGTTTTTTAAAAAATATTCTAGCTAATTTTATACTTCCCATACGTCAATTTATTGTTACGTTGTTCTTTCCAATGACGTGTATCTTACATGTGAATTGGATATCGGCTAGGCAGTGTTGTCTCAGCTCAGTGAGTCTTCCCCTCTTTTGGCGTATTGATGCGCCGCTTTGCTTTTCTAGTAGTGCTAATGGTTCATGTGAATCATCGCTAATGACTACTGGTTCACCCCAACAAAGGAGATAAATGGAAAAAGTAACCTCACAGCTAACTAGTATAATCAAAAGTATATCCGAACTCGGAATAGGGCTGATTGCTCTCGGTATTATTGCTGAGATCGTCTTCGGCCAGGGCGCCATTTTTGGTGCCAGCGTGGTCGGAAACCTATCTGGAATTGTTACCGCTATTGGCGGAGAAAACGGTTTCGTTGGCTTAGTTGCCATCATTCTAATCTTCGGACTGCTGCGCAATCGCGCATAGCAGAACCCTAAACAAACAAAAAACCCAAATAAAAAGTACTATGGAAAATACAATTAATCAAATCAAGTCAGCTATCGGAGGAATCTCTGGTGTGCTCGTTGCAGCTATCGGCCTTCTCATCGTTGCTTCTGTTGTTTTCGGCCAAGGCGCAAGTATGAATGTGATCGGTAATATTAAAGATCTTGTTGATACTTTCATTGGCAGTGGTGCAAGCCTCTCGAGCATTGTAACACTCATTATTGTTTTGAGTGTACTCAATAAGTAGCATCTGCTTCTAAATTAATCCAAGGGGCCTCATAACGGAGGCCCCTTTTTTATGCTCAGAGCTGTAGAATTAATTATCTACTTTTCTGAAGATGAAATATCATTTCCACCACACAGCTCATATGAATAATATAAGCTGCACATTCATTGCATTTTACTGGCTCACGCAGCTGGTCGAGTTACCCAAACTGAGCCAGAGCATGTGTTAGTCTGGACGGGTTAATTAGTTGTTCGAGATTGTAGAGTAAGTCAATGCTGGGACGCAGGGAGGCCGCAGGCCGACCGGAGTCCCAGCATTGAGTGGAGGTTGTTTCTTCTATTTCCTCCTGAGCAAACTCAAGAGGTGTGATGTAGCCCAAGGATCTGTGAGGGCGTATGTTGTTATACTTCCAACGCCAGTCTTCGATGACGACTCGGGCCTCAGTGAGTGTCCACAGCTGTTCTCGGTTTAGGCATTCTTCGCGTAAACGTGCGTTGAAGCTTTCGATGAAGCCGTTTTGCCATGGGCTCCCCGGAGCGATATAGAGTGTTTTGATCTGATTCTCAGCCAACCACTCGCGTAAGTTGCGCTCAATGAACTCTGAGCCATTGTCGCTACGAATATGTTCTGGGGCTCCGTGAACATCAATTAGCCCTGAGAGAATCTGCTGCACCTTGTGGGCATTGATACGACGATCCACATGGATGCACAGACATTCGCGGGTATGCTCGTCGATCACGTTGAGCATACGTAGTTTCCCTCCACGCATTGTCGTGTCGTGAACGAAGTCCCATGTCCAGACGTGGCCACGGTGGGTAGCCTTCGTCGGTTGCCCCGTTGAGGCACCCTTACGGCGCTTCTTTGGTTTCTTCGCTGGCACGGCCAATCCAAGCTCACGACGGAGCCTTTGAACGATACGTGAGCCAACCTGCCAGCCTTCCTTCTTCAGTAAGCGAGTGATCTTAGGATAACCCAGCTCTGGATGCTGGTTCGACATACGACGCAATGCACACTTCAGTTTCGCCAACCAGGCATCGGGTTCTTTCGCCTTATATCCAAAGGTGCTGCGGTGCAGTCCGAAGTGCCGACAAGCAGCGCGCGCCGTGCAACGCTCCCCGGAAACAAACTCTTCAGCGATCTGACGTTTGTGACCGGGGCTCATAACTTTTTTTCAAGGGCTTCCTTTAGCAGTTCTTTGCCGAGCATCTCGTCAGCCAGCATGCGCTTGAGCCGAGCGTTCTCCTTTTGCAGTTCTTTCAACTGCTTGGCTTGGTCGACTTCCATCATACCAAACTCTCGCTTCCAGCGATGGAAGGTTTGTTCACTGATCTGACGCTCGCGACAGACATCTTGGATGGTTTTATCACTGCTCTCTGCTTCACGCAGAATGCGGATCTTCGTTTCGGTGCTGTATCTTTTGCCCTTCATGTTCTGGTCCTTTCTAGGGATCCAGACTAACTTTTCAAGTGGACCATTTCAGGTAACCTCGACCACCCCCATGGGGGCGCTGGGGATCACTAAAACAACAACAGCAATAACCAACTAAGATCTAACTGCCACTGGTCCCAGCAATGGGGTCCACTTCAAAGAACTGGAAGCCCGATATCGCCAGCTTTGCATAAAGGTCGTAACAAGCTGGACATAGAAGTCGTCACCAACTCGATTACAAACTAGACAAGTCAAGCGACAAGGCGGAGGTCGTTCGCCGGACGCTTACATCGCAAATCATAAGACTTGAGGAGCACTTCTCTGTGACCTACCCCCTACCCAATTCGATCTTTATTCTCTAGGGGAATGAATCATTTTACTTCTAAAAAGCGTTCCCATTTTGCCAGAGGCTCAACGGTACTTTGATAAACTTATTGTCTTTTCTATCCTTTCAAAATAGTGATAGGTGGGGTCTGATTTAGAAAAATCTGTCCTGAAGACACCGTAAAATTTATATACTGTCTGTCCAAAAATATTCTTTTGATGAGCAAAAACAATTCTACTGCCCTCATCTTTAGATGGTAATGAATGCGGCTTCAGATCTTTTCTATATTGGCATATGTAACCTGATTCTTCATCAAAACTATTCACCCAATAAGAATTAGAGTAAAGTTTCGGGAACCAAACCATTTCATGAGATTTATCAATCCTCCATACCGCCCTCTGATGATGTCCTTTAGAATAACCAAATAACCGCAAAACATCTCTGTGGTTTAATAGAGCTACATTCTCATTCACATGTATAGTTTGCTTCTTTATATACGTAGCCGGCAAGAATTTCTCTTCGTACTTCCACGAAATTTTATTCCCCAAGGAAATTAAATTTTCTTTTCTATTTCTTATAAATTGAACGAAGGCATCAATTTCACGGTTTAAGTCAGCAAGCTTTTTATCACTCTTGGAGCCGCTCTGATTTACAAAGACCGCAATTCTCTTACACTCCCAGTCGGTTGCTTCTAGGATTTCTGCATCTCTTTTAATATCTGAGAATTGATGTTTTTGACTCCCGTGCTGCCCCTCATCAATTTCAAGATAAAGTTTTAAAGAAGGAAAAGCTAAGTCAGCAAGATAGTAACCTTTGTTTTGTGGCGGGTTAATATATTGCTGGCAGACATATTCTACATCTGGATCATCCAATAAGTGAATAACTCTAGTTATCACATATAATTCCCATCTCTTCTTCGAAATTTTTTGGAAATTTCTTGTGACATATGTTTCCTTTGAAATCATTTTAAAAAGATAGCCTATTCATATCGAATGCCTTTTTGTTTTATCATTTCAACGAAGCAAGTAATTTGGCGCAAGTTCCATTGATTGGTTATACAAATTTCCTCGTCTTTCAATTTCAGAACAAGCTCTTTTCCTGATAAAACATCTTTTGTATCGGTAATGAAGTGTCTCTTATGTTTACTGCCTTTTGATACGAATAGTTCTATCGCTTCGTCATAAGTCTTCCAGATACCTTCTTTTTTCTCTGCTAGTTCAGATGGAACTCTATTAATGACTTTTTCAAACTCATTAAGGGTCATGCCCGGATTTTCATTAATGAAATTACTAATAACATTCCAAACGTATCGGTTTTTAGCTAACTTTTTTCCATCAAATGAATATTTAGTATAGTCTCTTTCTTTTTTTCCTGAATTTGCAATGGCTTGGTTAGTCTCTTTAGATATTTTCTCAGAAACATCTTTATCTGAAATACCTAAATCTTTTCTACAGACACCCGCAAAACTTGAGAGCATCTGAAAAATTTCATTTCTATCATTTTCAGAGATATTGATCGAATCCCCATCAGTCTCCGCATATACAGCATTTAGTTTTGCAAATACCTTTTGAAAAGCTGCGATTGTTTCATCTGCACCTAACATTTGAAGACGAATAACCGGAAAAGGAAGCCTGTTGATCTCTTCTTCAGATAGATTGCCGTCAATTAGTATATCTCGTGCAATGTCCAATATTTGTTGGTAAAGCCGAACCTTTTCATCAAACACTCTTTCACTTTTTTTTGTTTCTTGTTCAATTTCTGTTTGTTTGTTCAAGAGATACATAGTGAGGATGATTACAAAAATTGCCCCAAAAGATGAACCAATCACCGCTCCCGCGACACCCCCTCCTACTAAGCTAAATAATGGCGCAAAACCAATGTATACTGTGATTGCGATTACTGACAATGCTAGTAGTGTTAACCATCCTTGGCGTCTTGTTTCTTTCAATGTTTTTTTCATAATTTGAAGAACTCCTTGGGCTTAAAACAACACGATGTATGCTGTTTTTTCGCTAGTATTTTTTCTACCGAATAACAAAATTTAATTCTGGTCGCTGTGACAAGATTTTAATTTGACATTCACCTGCATGATTACATAAGAAATACAACTATGTCATTAGAGTATAAGAATGAGAAGCTTTACGAACGATACAAGAGTCACCCGCTGGCTAATATATCGCGGGATCTATTGCGTGAGGGCAGAGGCTCAACTGTTATTTGTAATATCAAGAATGACCTGGTAAGAGACAAGAGGGGTAGTACAGTAATCTGTAACGTGAAGAATGGAGATGTTAGGGATAAGAGAGGTTCAACGCGGAAAGCTAAGATTCGTGATATTCGCAAAGAGATAAAAAATTCAGAAAGCCTTGCAGACTCTTTTGTTGCAGCAGTTTGGCATTACTTCCTTCGTTAATTTATGGGCTTCCTGAAAAACGCTGTTCTTGGTGGATTAGGTATCAAAACTTACCAGAATGTATTCAATAAGCCTGTCGTAACGGCCCCAGACGGTTATGTCGTGAGAGGAATGAAACAAAAAGGACTGGGTAGCACTTGGGTCATCAAGTATTCTAAGCGCGAGCAAATGAACGTAACGCAACAATTTACAGTTCGCGGTTCAAAAACTCGGATGGTCACTCTCGGTGCTGATCGCTTTACAATTGACTGGCCGTAGGGCACCTTGTTTGGCAGCGTAGCAGGTAATAATGTGTCAGGATTTTCAAGACGATACCTCCAGCTTCCATTAACTTCTCCACGTGTCCTATTCACCCGAAGATCCGCCCACCGGCTCCGAATTTATTGAGCAGACACTCTCCGCGCCTGAGAATGACTGAAACTGATAGGAATTTGCTTTTTGGCGGCGCTAGCTGCCAGGGGGAGATAAATGGGGTCATGTCGTTATCTTTGCAATTACCAGTATTTAGTCAGTGATTGATCTATCAAAATAGCTCCCCTCGAAGGCCCTAAGGACAGCAGCGCGATTTCGCGGGAAACTTCTTAGGGTAAATTTTTTCTATTTTAGGGCTAAGTGGTTCTTGGCAGGGCTGCCCTAATTCAGGACAGCCTTTTTCATGGCTTTTTAAGACCTTTTACAGATAGCCAATCGACCGCTAGGTCACATGAAATAGGCTTTTGCAGCTTTTGAAGGTTTTACAGTAAGTGCTTAGGAGCAAATTGATTTAGATTCTTCTCTGTTACTCTTCTCTGAAATCTTAATGACTTAAAAGCTGGCTATGTAAGCCATATGTAACAAAGGCATTCAGAGTTAACCTAAAACTTTACATTTAGATTCGTAAGTTTTTGCTAAAAAGAGCCTTATAGATAGTGGTGGAGCATAGGAGAGTCGAACTCCTGACCTCTTGCATGCCATGCAAGCGCTCTACCAACTGAGCTAATGCCCCCAAGGGAAAGTTGGGAAAATGGATATACCTTGGTGTCCGTCAATAGAAAATAGTCATTCGGCAAAAAACACCGTGCGGCTCGAATTCATCTTGATGTATCGCTTCAAGGTTTGCGCTGTGGATGGCCTCGCGCTCATGATCGGAGCATGTTACGCATTCGACTCTGGCAATGGCCGAACCTCTTCGCACTGGATGCGGCGCTGATTGCACTGGTCTGGCAGGCGACCTTCGCCGGAGTACTGGGGTTACAGATCAGTGCGGTGACTCAAATTGTGCTTTGCCTGTCTGTCTGGTTAACTTATATCGCGGATCGCTTGTTTGATGTCGCAAAACGCCCACTCCAAAAACTGCATTCGGCTCGACACCGCTTTGCGAAGCAATACTTCACCACACTCTGGCGCTGCTGGTGGTGCGTTTTATTAAGCAATATCGGAATCGCGTTCACAGGGCTGACAACTTCTCAACTGAAGAACGGCGCAGCACTGCTAACGCTCTGCTTACTATACACTGCCTTAAACCAAAGACTCTCTCGACGCTTCTTCCCCAAAGAACTCTGCGTCGCAATCATCTATACCGGCGGCGTGATCGTCTTCCTGCTACCCAATGCAACCCTCTGGCCACCGGCGTGTGCACTGGCGCTACTGTGTCTGACTAATTGCTTAATGATTGGTGCGAAAGAGAAGTGCATCGACACCGCCCTGCAAGTGCGCTCACTCTCTCGGCTCCCTACGCTATTTATCATTACTCTGAAGATTATCTGCGCCCTCTCACTGTGTTTTTTAAATCAAGCGTGGGCCCTGCCAATAGGCATATCGCTAGGTGCGCTCTGGATCATCGACGCCTACCAAGAGCAACTCTCTGTAGAGACATTTCGAGTTCTCACAGACAGCGCCTTACTCATCGGTCCAAGCGTTGCATTCTGCCTGCAGCTCTAACTAGACGACAAACCTAGACGGTCGCGATCCACATAATTAATCCGGATTTAGCACTGCCCCAGCGAAGGTCGCGCGAATGGCCCAAAGTCACGGCACTAGAAAGCGGGTGCCAACGCCACTCGAAATCCGATCGCATTACTCTTTGTATCACCGCGAATCTCATCGCGAGCGGCACAACGCACGCGAACTGCAAAATCCTCCCAGCTGCCTCCACGGACGACTACACGGAGCCCTTCGTCTCTCGGACGTGGATCCACTAGCGAACCACCATAAAGACGACCATTATATCGGTCCAAAGTCCATTCGGCGAGATTACCGTGCGTATCGTGTAGCCCGAAATCATTTGGTGGATACGAACCCACAGGCAAGGTGCCATAATGATCTAGGTTACTTACCTGAGACTCGGCATCGAATGGATAGACTCCACTGAAATTACCATTAGAAACATCAGCTTGATCACCAAAGGTAAACGGCGCGACTGAGCCCGAACGAGCGGCATATTCCCACTCTGCTTCTGTCGGCAATCGATATACATAGCCCTCCGGTAAGCGTCCGGCTCCTCTTTCAATATTTGTCAAGACTTGGCAATATAGCCTTACGTCTTCCCATGAAACATTGTCTACTGGAAAGCTCTCACTAGTCACTGACGAAGGATTTTGACCCATCACCTCGGAATACTGCGCCTGAGTCACCTCATATTTTCCAATCCAGAACCCCTGATTAAAACGAACCGCCGTCTGCGGTCCCTCATTCGGCAAGCGCCCTACTTCTTCAATCGGACTACCCATAAGGAATTTTCCCGCCTCAACCCAGCAGAGCTTCAAAGCTAAATAAGGCATCGTCCACTCGGCCCCAGGCTCAGGCCCTGGAATTTGCACAGGTTCAACCTCCCATGTAATACGTTCATCGGGCTTCAACTTAAAGTGTCTCACCATCGTAAGATAATCCTTCATTCGCAGTTCGAGCTCAACACGTTGATTGGCAGCCAAAGAAACAATACCATCTAAAACATCGACATCCACTCCTGCCACACGCACTTCAACTTCCAACTCCGTCGGTACCACCAACTCGACCTGCCCAGGTACTGGCTGCATTAAATAAGTTAGCGTTTGATCCACTCGATCCTCGACCTTCACAGTTTGTAATTCTGACACATATAGCGGATGCAGTAAGCGCACCGTATGAGTCCCCTCAAGGACTGCCTTCAATACCTCTGAATCATATGCGAGTTGCTGCCCATCTAGCTCCACTAACAGGTCATCCATCAATCCGGAGACCCCACTACTAGGGGCACCTGCAAAAGTAACCGCAAAACCAAGCTCTGCCGAGCGTAAGACCAACGCGCCAAAATCAACCACTTCATGCTCGCCAGATTCCACATTAACGCGGCGACTATCGGTGCGATAGCCTTGAGATTGCACGGCCACAATGTAGTTTCCATTGCCCTCGGATGCATCGATTGTTACGGGTGAAGGTCCCACGTAGATACTATTTACCAAGACACGGGCACCCTCGGGTTGAGTCCGCACAGTCACACTCGAAGGCAACTCCGCCAATACGACCTGCATCAGCGCGCCACTCAGATCTTCTAAAGTCGTAGGCAAGTATCCCATCTTCCGGATAATAATACGATCAAACTCGTCAAAATCCCCCCGCTTTAAATTAAATTGTCCGTCCGCATCTGTCGTACCGAGCTCTACTTCTAGATTTTCTTCATTCAGGAGGGCAATTACCGCTCCAGGTTGAGTCTGAATTCGCAAATCCTCCGACGCTGACTGCAACTCAATATTAATTCTAGGCAAGGCAACATTCCCAATAGACACCGGCAACTGCTGCTCTAAATACTGCGGAGCAGAAATTCGCACATTATAATCCCCAGGCTGCACAACCAGATCAAGCCCACCCTCTCTAGTGCTAAAGACAGCATCGATACCAACAAACCGGACCTGAGCCCCCACCGGCGTCACATTAAGTTGTAAATTCGGCGATTCACCATCGGCCGCCACTGACACCACTTGCGTATTTTCTAAGTGCTCGACAAATATTGAATGCAAGAAAGATGAGACTAAGCCCGTCAAACTCAGACCAACTAAACCAATCACCGCCAAGCGATAGATTCGAGTTGCTAGCTCGCCACGTGCCTCAATTCCCTTTGGCACTGGAATTCGATCAATCTGTCGTTGAATCAAGCCTCCACGTTCTGGCTCCAGTTCGTCCGCCGTCCCCTTCAAAGCCAGAAGCATGCTCCTGCAAGATTGATACCGATCATCTCGGCTTCGCTTAAGCGTCGTCTCAATCAGCGCATCCCAAACTTTCGGGAGATCATCCACAATGGTTGACGGAGCCTCGTACTTAGACAAGTCCGCTTTCTGCCCTGTCAAAAGCCAATACGCAATATTACCCGAAGCAAAAATATCCACTCGCGCATCTTCAACGATCCCGTGACGATACTCAGGACTCATCACATCAAACGAATTAAGTCGCTCGGATGCCACATTTGCACCCAGCGGACAGACCGATGCCGAAACGATCGACTCAAACAACTCAATGCCCAAAGTCGCCTTCACACCCAAACCGAGCACCTGTATAGAGCCATCGCTCTGTATGAAAATGAGGTCCGTATCCAGATCACGATGGTCCACACCTTGCGCATGCGCATACCCTAAAATCCCTAACAGCAAAGCCAAGATACGCCCAACGTCTTCAGCATCGACTCCCGGCTTCGCATGCTCAGCGAAATATTGACTCAAGCTTTGTCCCTTGACTGCATCCATAAAGATGCAGTGCCGTTGATTTATCAAAGCACAATCCTGAATCTGTGGAATGCCCTCATGATTAATCGCCTTCAGCGCCGTCTGTAAGCCCTCTAAACGTTTCAAACATTTCGCATCCTCAATAGTTCGCGGGTGAAACACACAGAGCGTCACATCACGCAAATCACGCACATGCTGCATATGGTAGTAATTCGCCAACAAGCTCGAACTAATACACTTAACGACACGAAAATTCCCAAAGCTTTCTCCTGACTTAAGCATACTATTGTTTAAGCGCTCTTTACTTGAATCAGATGAAGCCGATTCGGACTGCATATTCTTTTTATCCATTCCGTTTAATCAAGCGTTTGCAAAAAAATCTTGGACCGATTCTACGATCGTCTCTACGGCAGCCAGCTTGCCTTCCCCCTCATATCCACAAGCGAGCATACCACTCTGCGGTTCAATAAAATGATAGCCGCGCGAACGAAGCGTCTTAATGTTTTCTTGAGTCGCCACATGTGCCAACATCTTACCATTCATCGCAGGCGCCAACATAACTGGTGCAGGTGTTGCTAAATGAATCGACGAGAGTAAGTCTGGCGCGAGTCCCTGCGCGAATAATGCGAGGCAATGTGCGGTCGCTGGAGCTACGAGGACGAGGTCTGCCCGATCCGCCAACTCAATGTGTCCGGGTTGCCAGCCCTCCTCTTCCTTCCACAGATCCGATACGACCGGATTACGTGAAAGCACCTGCAAAGTAAGCGGTTGTATAAATCGACAAGCTTCTGCGGTCATCACCGGATACACTTGCGCGCCGGCTTCGGTCAAGCGACTAGTGATATCGGCAGCCTTGTAGGCTGCAATCGATCCCGTAATGCCCAAAATAATAGTGCGCCCTTTTAAGTCTAAATTAATCTCTGCCACAGTTATTAAATTTGAGAGGAATACAGTCCACAAACAAGACTTAAGTAATACACGCTCGACCTCGCTTGATGCAAGCACGCGCTTGACAGTCCCTAAATCGAATGAATGCTTAACCGATGCATGTATTATTCGCAAAAGCGATACGCCTAACAAGCGCACGACAACTTCTCCCCTTTGGGGACATAAAGTAATTCGTTTGCGGGCTCAATGCCCGCGCATAATAATCAAGCGAGCCAATGCTCCCACCGCGATACAGAGACGCGCCGCACCAGAACGCGCCTCGAAACCCGAAACAAACACTCCAGTAGCGAACCCATTTTCAGCATGCAAAAAGGCACCATCACTAAGTACCGGCCCTTTCAGCAAATTAATTTGCCCGACCGCACATGGCCGGACAAGACGATCACCACCGCCCCGATCTGGGCAAGTGTCGATCTTCGCGACGGCAATCAAGCCCTTGCGATCCCAATGAACGTAGACGAGAAGGTCGAGTTCTTCGAATTACTAGTCGCCACCGGATTCAAAGAAATTGAGGTCGGCTTTCCCTCCGCCAGCGATACCGAGTTCAACTTCATCCGCCGCTTAGTCAAAGAAGACCGCATCCCATCAGACGTAACTTTGCAGGTGCTGGTTCAAGCGCGAGAACATCTAATCCGCCGCACCTTCGAAAGCTTGGAGGGCGTGCCCAAAGCTATCGTACACTTATATAACTCGACCTCGCCGTTACAGCGCCGCGTCACTTTCAACATGAGCAAAGAAGAGATCAAACAGATTGCTACCGAAGGCACTCAATTGATCAAAAGTCTCGTTTCCACCCTTCCAGCCACCAAAGTTCGCCTAGAGTATTCCCCTGAGAGTTTTTCAGACACTGAAGTCGATTATGCCTTGGAAATTTGCGAAGCCGTGATTGATGTCTGGCAACCGACCACCGCGAACAAAATCATCCTGAATCTTCCCGCTACAGTTGAAATGGCAACGCCGAATGTACACGCCGACCAAATCGAATGGTTCTGCCGCAACTTGAGAGATCGCAATACAGCGATTATTTCTTTACACACGCACAATGATCGCGGCACTGGGGTCGCGGCTACCGAACTTGGCTTAATGGCTGGCGCAGATCGTGTCGAAGGCACGCTTTTTGGCAACGGCGAGCGCACCGGTAATCTCGATATCGTAACCGTTGCGTTGAATCTCTACACACAAGGCGTCGATCCCAAGCTCGACTTTAGCAATTTGAATCAAACGCGAGAGACATACGAGCGTGTTACGCGTATGCATGTGCCAGACCGCCATCCGTATGCCGGTGACTTGGTCTTCACCGCATTTTCTGGCTCGCATCAAGATGCGATCAAGAAAGGCATGGATTTGCGCCAAAAGGGAGGAGAACCAGGCGCACACTGGCAAGTCCCCTACTTGTTAATCGATCCAGCCGATCTAGGCCGCGACTACGAGGCAATCATCCGCATTAACAGCCAAAGTGGTAAAGGAGGCGTCGCATATATTTTATCTCGTGAGTTCGGACTCGATTTACCGAAGGTCATGCATCCCGAAGTCGGCCTCGTGATCAATAACGCCGCCGATCAAGACAACTGCGAATTAAAATCTACCGAAGTGCACGAAATCTTTCGACGCGAATACGTGAATTTAAGTAGTCCGCTTGAGTTGCTCTCGATTCAACGCAAAGACTTCTTCGATACTGGCGAGGTCAGCATCGACGCTCAAATCAACTTCAACGGTGAGCGGCTTACGATCTCTGGTCGCGGCAACGGCCCAATTAGCGCCTTTGCCAAGGCACTTGATAGCCAGGGTTGGAAGCACTTTACGCTCCTAGACTATCGCCAGCACTCGATCGGCAGCGGCTCGGCAACAGATGCCGCGGCCTACATTCAAATCGAGCACGAAAGCGGCTTGATTTGCTACGGTTGCGGAATCAATCCGAATATTGAACTCGCTGGCTTGCACGCCCTAGTGAGCGCGTTTAACCGCGCTCATGCAGCACATCCAGAATCACATCTCGGATAGTCGCTGCTTCTAAGTTTCCTTCGACTAGGCGCTGTATCCCTACCAGTTTACAGCGCTCCTTCGAGACTGCTTGCCCATCTGGAACGACCCCCAGCAACACTTGCGAAGACTTTGAGCCAGATACGGCAGAAATCTGTCTGGCTAATTCGAGACCAGCGACTTCTTTTCCCATCCCGATAAAAACCATATTATAACGACGGCGCTGAAAGGCATCCGCACTTAAGTCATAACTCGGAGCGTGGTGCGGCGCGTAGCCCAACTGGCGACAGGCAAGTAACAGATGCTCAACTTCACCTCGATCTCCGACCACTAAAATATCGCAAGGGTGCTTTTCGACGATACGCTCCACCACCCCAGCTAGACGATCGGACGGAGGTGATACTACAGAGACTTCCTCGATCAACTTGATCCGCACCACAAAACCAAACACAGCCCCCTCACCCTCGCGACTTTCCGTCCAAATCCGTCCTCCCATCGCATGGACTAAGCGCTTGCAGATCGCCAATCCGAGCCCAGTACCACCATACTTACGAGTTGTTGAGGCATCCACTTGGCTGAATGCCTCAAACAGTAAATGTTGCCGATCTTTCGGAATGCCAATTCCACAATCACTCACTAATACCTCAAGATAGTCATGATCGAGTTGGTCAAGATATCCGATCGGTTCCAAGGCATCAGGACGACGCTCCAAAGGTAATTCGCTTAACTTAATAGGACGCACGGCGATTCCTACTTCGCCCGCGTCTGTAAACTTGAGTGCGTTTGCCAATAAATTTTGTACGATCTGCCGCAATCGTTCCATGTCACCGAGCGCAAACTCTGTAAGTGCCGGATCTAAACTCAGCCGAAGCGAAACATTGAGCTCGGCAGCTCGAATCTTGAAGAGCTTTACACAATCCTCAAAGCACAGATGCAACGGAAATTCCTGCATCTCTAAATCCAGACGTCCAGACTCGATTTTCGAGAAATCTAAGATATCATTCACCAGAAAAAGCAGACTCTTACCGCTCGAATAGATCGTCTGCGACAGATCCAGTTGCTCCTCATCCAGCCCACTCTCGTTTAAGAAACTCGACAACCCAATAATTGCATTCAAAGGCGTGCGAATCTCATGAGAGATCGTCGCGATGAAATACCCCTTTGCCCGATTACCCGCCTCCGCACGATCCTTTGCCTGCTTCAAATCGATCTCAATGCTCTTTCGAGCAGTGATGTCCTGCATCGTCCCCATGATTCGAGTCGCACGACCAAACACATCACGATCTTGCACCACGATCCGATCTTGCACCCAGATGAATTCAGCTGCGCCCTTACAGATACGATAATCGATTTCCAGTGGCTCCGATCCATTATCAATGAACCTCACATACGCCGCCAACACTCGATCACGATCATCCGGATGAATCCGCTCCTGCCATTCCTTTTTATGATCATGCACATCTATCGAGTCTAGTTCCAGAATACGGGACCAATTCACATCACGAAAAATTTCACCACTGCCCAGGTCCTGCTCCCAGAAGCCCATCTCCACTGTATCCAGCGCCATGCGTAATCGATGCTCACTCAATCGAATCTGCTCCTCGTAGAGGCGCAATGAGGTCTCATCAACCAGCAACGATAAGGTGCCCTCTCCTTCAGACTCATTAATAAAGACTTTCAAAGTTAACAAGGTCATCGCGTTAGACCGCCCAGTATTGTCGATTAAATCAACTTGCTGATAACGGATCGTACCATCATCCGAGCTGAACAGCGCCTCTCGATCTACCTCCCACTGTTCGCCAAGATCAACTGGAGGAGCCTGTAATTCTGAATTCATAATCTCGGGTACGCTTCTCGGAGAGAAACTCGCCCAGCGCTCATTAATTAAGACAGTACGACCATTGCGCGAGCGTACCCAAATACCGATTGGCAATGCATCTAGCACCCGATGCATTAAATGCTCACGTTCGTCCGCAAGGTCTACCGTGCGTAAATGATAGCCCACAACAATCGCACAGATAAACGTAATCAAAATGAATAGAACCAACACCCCGATCGCAAACAATAGATGCTCACCGAAAGAACCCTGCGCAAATACACCGACGCCTGACAACCACGCATAAGCGACAATCAACACCAATAGAGCTGCGACCCCTAGCGCGCCTGACATTTGATAGCGCAGCCCCAAGCCAATCGCCAGCGCCATAGCAAAGGGTAAAAATAGTGGCTCCAGCACTCCACCACCACCATTCGAATGAAACGTTAAAATCAGAAATACAGCAAACACACCCAAGCTGATCGACAACTCGACATAATTCCAACAGCGAGTATTTATTTGACCCAAAGAAATCGATTCTGGCATCTTTATTCGCTTCATTACTTTTGCTGATCTTGACAAATTTATTCGAAAATAGAGCATTCAAGACAAGCAAAGATTCCGCAAGCCTTTAGCTACTCGGCTACTTCTGGTAGAATCCCATCTGCTCAGCTATTCGACTACTTGGGCCAAACCGAGCCGTCACCACTTTCGGTTAAACTGTAATGACTATGAAATTTTCTAAATACCACGCTCTCGGGAACGACTATCTTGTCCTCGACCCTAAAGACGCTAGCGAACTGCCTAACCAACTAGACACCGTGCGTATTTGCCACCGCAACTTCGGCCTCGGCTCCGATGGTATCCTCTACGGGCCACTTGCTAGCGACAAAGCCGACTTCGGTCTGCGGATCATGAATCCAGACGGTAGCGAAGCCGAAAAGAGCGGTAACGGATTGCGAATTTTCGCCCGCTACCTCTACGACATTGGCAAAGTCCGCAACGACGCTTTCACCGTTGATACACTCGGAGGTGTCGTCACCTGTATAATCAGCGACGGTGCCGCCTCGATCAAGGTTGATATGGGCAAAGTACGTTTCCCGATGGACCACATTCCCATCGACGGCCCCGAGCAAGCGGATCACGACATCGGCCAGCAACTGAGCATCAACGGCACCGACTACACCGTCTATCTAGCCGACATTGGCAATCCTCACTGCGTCGTGCCACTGGTCGAAATCTCGGAAAAACTCGCCTGCACAGACGGCGCGGCAATCGAAGTCGATCCCACCTTTCCTAACCGCACCAACGTGCAGTTCCTTAAAATTCTCGACCGCAACAACATCCAGATCGAAATATGGGAACGCGGCGCAGGCTACACCCTCGCCTCTGGCTCCAGCAGCAGTGCCTCCGCAGCGGTGGCTCACCGAATCGGCCTCTGCGATCGCGCCATCACCGTGCACATGCCTGGCGGCAAGATCGCGATAGAAATCGGCGACGACTACGCAGTTTGTATGACAGGCCCTGCCACCCGTGTGGCTGACATGGAATTCGACCTCGAAGCCCTCGATTTCAGCGACAAAGACTAATGCCTCTCAGCCCTCAGGTCTCCCCTCTCAGCCCTCAGCCCTGAAGTCTCCCCTCTCAGCTCTCAAAGCCCACCCGCGCGGTGGGTTTTCTCGGTTACTGATCAATCTCACAGGAGGGCACTTGATTTTTGCAAAAATGCTATTAGCGTCCCGCCTTTCATTTTAAACAAATCCAAGACATATTATGAGCACACACACACCTGAACGCCACGAATTCCAAGCGGAGGTCAAACAAGTCCTCGATATCGTGGTACACTCTCTCTACACGGATAAAGAGATCTTCGTCCGTGAGCTAATCTCGAATGCCTCCGATGCCACCGAGAAGCTGCGACACACGCAGCTCTCAGAGAAAGACATCTTCGATGCGGATCTGGATCTAGAGATCCAAGTCACTTCCGACGAAGAAGCCGGCACCATCACGATCCAAGATTTTGGAATCGGCATGACGCACGACGAGCTCATTGAAAACCTCGGCACCATTGCTCACTCAGGTTCCAAAGCCTTCCTCAACGCACTCAAAGCAGGTGGCGAGCGCAACGAAAACTTAATCGGCCAGTTCGGCGTAGGCTTCTACTCCGTCTTCATGGTAGCCGATTCCGTAAAGGTCTACACCCGCACATGGCAACTTGAAGGTGACTGCCTCTGCTGGTCCAGCAACGGCGATGGCGCTTACGAAATCGAGCAAGTCGAAGGTGAACGGCGCGGCACACGCATTGTCTTCACCCTTAAGGATGAGTATAAGGAGTTTGCCCAGAAGGATAAACTCGAAGGGATCATCAAACGCTACTCAAGCTTTGTGCAGTTTCCGATCAAGGTCGATGGCGACGAGTTTAAGACCGTCCAAGCGCTCTGGCTCAAAGGCAAAAGCGATATCACTGACGAGGAATACAAAGAGTTCTACAAATTCCAGGCCAACGCCTTTGATGATCCACGCTTCTGGTTGCACTTCGCCGCAGACGCACCGATTTCGATCAACACATTACTCTTCGCTCCCACTGAAAACATGGAAGGCTTCGGCTTCGGCCGAATGGAATCAGGCGTCGCGCTGTATTGCCGCAAGGTCCTAATTGACAGCGATCCCAAGGGTCTACTACCCGATTGGCTCCGCTTTCTACGTGGCGTCGTCGATAGTGCCGACTTGCCGCTCAACATCTCCCGTGAGTCGATGCAAGACAGCGCGTTGATTCAGAAGCTCAACAAAGTCATCACTAAGCGATTCCTCAAGACGCTCGAGGAAAAGGCGAAAAAAGAGCCTGAAGTGTTCAACGATTTCTGGAAATCCTTCGGCATCTTCCTTAAGGAAGGTGTGACCACCGATTTCACGCACCGCGATCAATTGCTCAAACTCCTTCGCTACGAGTCCTCTTATACCGAGGAAGGCAGCAACACCAGCCTCGCCGACTACCTCTCACGTGCGCCCGAAGGTCAGAAAGAGATCTATTACCTATCTGGAGCCAGTCGCAGCGCGATAGAGACAGGGCCTTACTTCGAAGCCTTCAAGGCGCGTAATATCGAAGTTCTGTACCTCTACGAACCAATCGACGAATTTGTCATGAACCACGCCCGCGCTTTTGAAGAGAAGAGCTTCATCTCAGCCGACGCGGACGGTATCGACCTCGAAGCCATTGCGCCAGAGACAGACACCGACAAGGAAGATGCCTTGGCAACTGACGCGGTCGAAGGGCTTTGCGCATTCATCAAAGAAAAGCTTGGCAACGACGTCAGCGAAGTCGCAGCCAGCGACCGCCTCGTGGGTAGCCCCGCGATGATCGTCAACGGCGACAAGATGATGACTGCTCAGATGCGCAAGATGATGAAGGCGATGCAGCAACAGCAAGGCGACGATGCCAGCGCGATGGGTGCAGAGCCACCCGTCAAACTACAGATTAACCCACGCCACGCATTGGTGAAAAACCTCGCCGAGCTGCGCGGCTCCAACGAAGAACTCGCGGGTTTGATCAGTGAGCAACTCCTCGACAATGCACGCGTCGCAGCGGGACTCCTCGAAGATCCGTCTGCCATGATTCAGCGCAACTATAAGATCCTCGAGCAACTTAGCTCGAAATAAAATGCTTTGATACATGTGCTTAGCAATGGAGTGAGGGCGACCCGCCCTCGTTAATGGTTACCGTGGGCAAGTCGCCCACACGCCTGTAACTATTCATGATCGCAAAGCGCGTGGCTTAAAAAATCCTAGTGTGCAGTGGCATTGAGATTTATCCCGCGATCTCTGGACTCAGCCAAGAACACTATATAAATGCTTACAACAAAACGCCGCCTTTCAGCCGAAAGGCGGCGTTTTTGTAAAGACTCAACGGACTGTGGATTAGTCGCGGTAGCCAGGGATTTCACCAGACTTGTATTGGTCCATTAACAAGCCTTCATTGTGGGCGTCATGAGACCCGGCCATGTCCGATACTGCGTTTGAGTGCTCAGAGTCTCCTCCGTCCGAGGCAGACACCGCCTCATCGGTGGAAGCACAAGCAGTCAAAAAGAAAGTGATACCAAGAAGCGCTAGAAGTTTTATAAATTTCATAATTTGGATATTAGTTATAGGTTAAGTTACTATTTTATAATTTGTTAATAAAAATGTAACCTTGTTTTGGATTAGTTTTATTTAAATTCGCTAAACGCTGAATTGAGAGAATGTGAGGCCGCTGGTGGGCTTGCCTTAAGGGCCAAAGTGACTAATTTGACTAGGAATCTTATTCACTCCAATCATGTCTGAAAAAATAAAAACAGCGCAGTTGGTATTTTCTTACTTTCACTGTGAGCTGAGTTGCTTGGCGTTTAAGCAACGCACGCTCTACCAAGAGCTCCAGCAGACCGATACCCTTATGGTTTCGGACACTCTCCTCACGACTCGCGCTGCCTGCTAATTTCAATCCACTTTGCTGTGCCCAAAAAACCAACATCTAAGCGCGCCTCGAAATCTAGCGGGCGAAAGTCACCACAACAGACACATTGGACTAAGCATTTGCTGACCCGAATCATCTTGGTGTTCATCACTGCGGCGCTGGTCAGCCACTATTGGCCACAGCTACGTAATCTCACTGACTTCAGCAAGGGCTCATCCGCACGCGCGATCAACGGTACAGCCGAACTACAGATCGCACTGGCCCGTGTAGGATTCTCCCCTGGCTCCATTGACGGTGCATCTGGTACGCAGACCCAAGCCGCCCTACTCGCCTACCAAACCAGTCACGGCTTACCACGCTCCGGCGCATTCGATGCCGACACCGCGCAGCTCCTACAAATCCAAGAGCCAGTGTTTATAACGCGCCGACTTCGAACAGATGATTTTGCCGCAATTGGCCGCAAGCCGCAGGACTGGCGCGCCCGCGGCGAGCTCGGTCGAATGCGCTACAACTCACTACTGGAAATGGTTGCCGAGCAAGCCCAATGCGACCCCGACTACATCGCCAGCCTCAACCCCGGCATCAACTGGGATCAACTCGACACTGGCAACAAGGTGCGCATCCCCCACCTGCCGGCCTTCCGCGTCCAGCAAGCGGCGGCCTATATACAAATCACACTCGCCAAGCGTACACTGCGCGTTTTCAGCGCCGACCATCGCCTGCTTTTCCATTGCCCCGTCAGCATCGCACGCCGCGTTGACAAACGTCCCAGCGGCGAACTCCGCGTCAAAGTCCGCGTCGATCAGCCCAACTATACCTTCAACCCCGCGATCCTCACCAACACCGCACAGCGCGAAGGCATTACCCAAAAATTTATTATTCAGCCTGGCCCCAACAATCCAGTCGGCACCGTCTGGATCGGTCTAAATCTGCCTAGCTATGGCATCCACGGCACCCCCGAACCCGAGAAAGTCGGCCGCACCGAATCCAGCGGCTGCTTTCGCCTCGCTAACTGGAACGCCCAAACCCTGCTCGACGCCGTGCACCTCAACATGCCAATCTACGTGGAGCCGTAGACTAATTCCAACCGCTCAAATGCTTAGCCTCTTTTAGCTTAAGCTTATTAACTTTCAGCTCAAGCGCTTCGATTTCATTCACAACCGTGCGCTTTTGGGCATTCGTCTCAGACGCATTAAATCGATATATAGCCAATCTCAAATCTTCTGCCAATTTCTTCATTTCATCACGAATACCCTCTAGGTAAAGATCTTGAACAACACTACGACTAGTTCCCCACACAGCTCCAAAACCTCTGCTGCCACGAAGATACCAATAGACCTTACACTTCGACAACAAGCTTAAGTCACCTAGCTCACAACTAAAACGCTTGCCGTCCGACTGACGCTTGAAAGTCACCTGCGACTGCCCTCGAGATAAAAGTACGACTTCCATCGAACGGCCATCCGTATGTGACAAGGTCGCGTGAACCGGCTGATTCTGGCCGTAATTTTTATAGCACCAAAAACCAGACCCCAGAATAAGAATTAAAAATAAAAAACTTTTCATAATATATTATTGTCGATCTGAAATTTTGCTCTGCAAATCTACCCTCTCCGCCTGTAGTTTTTCGACCTCACGCCGAATTGTTCGTTTCTCAGTGTTCCCATTACTACTGGCATATCCCCGCGAAAGACCCTCTACCTTTTTATCAATTTCCCGAATTCGCTTTTCCAGCTCCTGCACATACAAATCACCGAGCTTCAATGATTCTTGGTCCACATGCGCGACCGCATTTTTAATCCCATCGTTCGGATACTTACTGATCAAGGTCTGCGCAGCCAAATCTAAGGAACTAATCGGATAGACAAATTCCTCGCCGTCCTGCCGTGCGAACTGAACGTGCGTTCCACTTCTACTAAGCAGAGTCACCATCATCTCGCGACCCACGGCGTTCTTAATTTTCACAGCCGCAGGATAGCTATACAAATGGCTGCCAGACAGAGATTCGATCTGCTCATCCTGATCTTTACTGAGAAATGCCTGATCATACAGCATCGTGCCTAAATACCCGACGATTCCCAAAAATATTATGCTTATTATTAAATTTCTGATATACTCATAGCTAATTTAAGTAACGTATAATTCAAATCTAAAATTCGTTTTTTATTTAAAAACTAGTAGAAGTGACTAAATCATACAACGACTTGAGGACGAATTGCCTCTGCCCCAAGTACGCTCTCAGGCCTTGCCTGAATCGAACCATATTGCTAGCCAGTCGTACGTAGACCTGCAGCGATCGCATTGACGACTCGAAGGAGATTGTCGGTGGTCGCGGGGTCGAACTGGTCGCTGGATCGTGCCTGTTGCAACAGATCGATTTGCTTTTTATGCAAGGCGGCGAGTGGCACGTCGCGTTCAGTCAGCGTCTTGTAAAAGCGCGGGCGACGTTCCGGCAGCGATCGAGTGAACAACTTATCCAAGTGTTGCACGGTCCGCGTGCGCTCGTCGAGAATCTGGCCGAGAATGCGTTTACGCAAAGCCACGTCTGTTACCAAATCGGCATAAGTGCGCATCCATTTCTCATCGGAACTACTGATGCTACTTTCAATATTATAGAACACGTAGCGTAAAAACGGAGTGGCTTGTAGATTGTCTTGCAGCGCTTTGTAAGCTTCGGGTGCTTCAGCTTCAAGCGCATCCAAGGCACTGCCGACGCCATACCAACCGGGGACGTAGAAGCGGGATTGATTCCAGCTAAAGACCCAGGGAATCGCGCGTAGGTCTTCGATACTGGCCTTGCCAGTACGGCGCGATGGGCGCGAACCGATCCGACTTTGCTCAATGGCGTCGATCGGTGTGGCTTGTCGGTAAAAATCAATAAATCCAGGTGCTTCCAGTAACTCGCGATAGGCACTCCTTGAGCGCTTTGCCAAGGTCTCCATCGCGTCATCAATCACTTTGTTAGTGGTCTGCTTGGCAGCGAGCAATTGCGCCCCGAGGCTACCCGCGAGCAACCATTCGAGATTAGCAGTGGCAGTGGCTGGCGTGTTGTATTTCTGTGCGATTACTTCGCCTTGTTCAGTCACACGGATACCACCATCGAGAGAGCCCTCGGGCAACGCTTCAAGGAAACGGTGTGTTGGGCCAGCGCCGCGACCGACAGTGCCGCCACGACCGTGGAAAAACGCGATTTTGACACCGTGATCTTCGCCGACGTCAAACAGCTTACTTTGAGCGCTTTTTAATATCCATTGGCTAGCGAGGATGCCAGTGTCCTTATTACTATCGCTATAGCCGAGCATGATGATGAAGCGAGGCTTCGTATCCGGATCGCCAATACGTAGACTATGACGCGTGCAAGGGTGCGCAAGGAATGCATTTGAAATACCAGGTGCGCGTTCGAGGTCTTCGTACGTTTCGAAGAGTGGCACGACCGGCAGCATACAGCGGAGTTGACCATCCTCTTGGTAGGTCAGGCCGACTTCTTTTGCGAGTACGTAAACGGTCAAGAGGTCGACCAAGTTACGCGTCATACTGACGATTAGTGCACCCACTCCAGCGGGACCATGTTGACGAATGTGCTGAGCTACCACTGCGAGGGTGTCACGTGCTTCAGTCGCTTCCTTCGGTAGCGACATCGAGGCGTGCGTCAGCGGCCGTGGCGTCGAGAGCTCATGGTTGAGGAAGGCGAGCCTGTCGGCTTCCGACCATGTGCTGAAATTCTTGGCGTCTTCGACTCCGGCCGCAGCCATCATTTGGCTGAGTGCCGTCTCATAGAAATCGCTATTCTGGCGAATGTCGATACGCGCGAGGTGCAAGCCGATGCTGTCGAGTAAACGCAGTAGCGGGCGCACACAACTGTTGGCACTACGTGTCGCATTGGCTTCTTCTAACCATGCGGAGAGTTGATTGAGATGATCGCGCAGCGCTTGTTCGGTCAGCGTATCGATTTGCTCAGAGAGCCGCGCCACATAACTGAGCCACGGCTCTTGTGGGCGGGCGTCGCCGCCCCAGGCCTTGAGCTGTTTCAACAAGGGCTTTGGCACTTTGCTACGCACCTCGGAAAAAGTCAGCCTCTGCGCGAGCCCCTGCAGTCGGGTACGAATAATCTGCACTGCGGTGCTGCGCATCGTGACGAGAGTCTCGGCAGTGACTTTGGCAGTGACGAGCGGATGGCCGTCGCGATCCCCTCCGACCCATGAGCCGAATTGCAGATGTGGTAGTTCTTCAAGCTGCAGCGGCGCTTCCTTAGGCCATGTCTCGCGCCAAGCGTATTCGAGATTTTCATCAAGACGGTTGAACATCGAAGGGAATACTTCACGCAGATAGTAGAGTAGATTTTCCAGCTCATCTTTGACCTGCGGCTTGTGCATGTATATCTCACCGGTCAACCACAGGCGCTCGATAATGGCGCGCACTTCGTTGGCATTTTGCTCCGCTTCACGCGGCGTGCGTTCGCCTTCGCGATGGCGCAGTAAGCGCACGATTTCGCGGTGAATACCGAGTACCGACCAGCGCTTCGCTTCGGTCGGGTGCTTAGTAAAGACAGGCTCGACCCACAGTTTACTGATTTGTTTGCGCACCGTTGCTGGTTTGATACGCGCCTCTTTGAGACGACTCAAATAGTGCCCCCAGTGCCCCGGCTCACAGGCTACGCCGAGCGTGGCTTCACGGGTGCGGCGCATACTGTTGGCAACATGTTCTTCGGCTAGGTTAAGTAGCTGAAAATAGAAAGAAACCGCTTGAACACATGCATCGTCTAAATTCTCGGGTGAGACACGCTTAAGACGGCTTTTGATCAAACTCGCAGCCTGCGCCTGCCCCATCGACTGCAACACGTCAACGAACGCATCGACTAGAAAAGTGTGCTCCTCTTCGACCTGATTGAGGCCTTGTTCGACAAGTTTGAGAAATTTTTGATTGGTCGCTGTTTTCATTAATAAGTCTTAGTTGCTCATATTAAGCATTTTGATCGATCGTTGCCCACTGGGATAAGCCATAAGTAAGAATTGATCCAGTCCGCCACCCGTATTAATTAATGCAATAGTGTGATATTAGAATCGATCAGAATGCCCAGAACCAAATTTAATTAGGCCGCGATTGTTAGGCTGTCGTGACATCTCGTGCTAGATCCGCAGCCACTGATAATCCGTAGCGCCTAATAATGCTGACGCAGCCTAGCCTGACTTCGCGAGTTCCTTCGGTTTCTTTTTCAGCCCCTTAATCAACTTCTTCACCTTCTTGCGTTGATCCTCGCGTACAATATAACCGACGCATTGGTCGGCACCACAGTCACAGGGGTGATCCAAAAAATGCTCCATGTTATAGCCGTAATCATAGACAAGTTCTTCGCCCTGCTTGATGTCCTTACGTGCAACAATCCATATTTCTCCCTCGCAGTTCAGCGCTTCGCAATTCCCATCACAGGAGTGGTTCATATAGCGCGCGGGGTTCTCGCCCAAACGCCCATCGAGATCCCAATCATCATCAATCTCGAAGATATACACCAAGCCCTCGCCAGAGGTGCGCGCTTGCTCTTCCCACTCTAGCGCACGGCGATTAGACTCTGCTTTGGAGATCTTCTCTCCGACGTATTGGATGATATCGGCACCTGCCTCAATATCGCACGTGGCAAACAGGCCTCGTTGATGGATCGATGATTGGTCAACTTTGCACAGCGGTTGGTCTGACATTGAAATAACGAATTATTAATTAATTTGCAAGCTACTCGGCCTTGAGTCCACGGCTCATCAATGCCTGCAATGCAGACAACGGCTCTTGCCCATCATACAGAATAGCGTGGATTTGCGATAGGATTGGCGCGTCCATGTCTTTTTCGTCACAGAGTCGCTTCATACAGTCTGTGGCACGGTAACCTTCGATGACGGATTTTTGACTGCTGACGATCGACTCAGGCGCCTCCCCTTGCCCGACACGTTCGCCAAAGGTGCGGTTGCGGCTCCAACTGCCGGAGCAGGTCGCCACCAAATCGCCAAAGCCGCTCAAGCCGTAGAAGGTTTCCTTCTGACCGCCAAGCAATTGCCCGAGCTGCACTAACTCATTGAGGCTTCGAGTAAGCAGCGCTGCCTTAGCATTATCGCCCAACTGCAACCCGTCGCACATGCCCGAGGCGATGGCATAGACATTCTTCAGTGTGCCGCCCAGTTCGGTGCCGCGCACATCGTTCGACAAATACGCGCGCAGCGAGGCATTGCTAAAGTCTTGTTGATACGTATCTGCAGCCGCGAAGTCTGCGTCCACTGCCAGCGTCACAGCCGTCGGATTACCCGCAGCGACCTCACCGGCAAAAGTTGGGCCAGACAAGGAGCCGCATGCCACCTCAGGGAAGATCTCATTCACAATTTCGGACGGCGTCTTAAAGCTGTCGAGTTCGAGGCCCTTGCACATTACGAGAAACAACTTCAGCTGCCAGGCATCACCGCTGGCCGCACGCACACGCAGACACAAGTCGCGCAGCGCCTTGGAGGGACAAGCGAGGAATACCACCTCCGCCTCCATCAACACCGGTGCAAGCTCGCAGCCAATTTGAATCGAATGCGGCAGCTGAAAGCCCGGCAGGTAATCGACATTCTCGCGCGTCGAGGCGATCGCCAAGGCGTGCTCCATACGGCGAGGGACTAAGGTCACGGAATGTCCGCAACGATCTAAATGCAAGGCCATGGCAGTGCCCCAGGCACCAGCTCCGAGAATACAACAGTTCATAGGTAAGGAAGAGTTAACATTTAGGACGTAGCGCGGTGAGGGTAAATCAGAACGTTTGTGCTCCGAAAGGGTGACTGCAGCGGGTACCTGTAAGACGATAAAGAAACATAAATTAATGCCGAATCGGCAGCTTGCGGATATTTTATGAGGGGAATTTCCCGTTTTTGACGTCTTCGGCATATTCCGCGAAGGCGCCTTTCACTTGCTCGCTGAGCTGGGCATACTGCTTCACAAACGAAGGTACATAACCGGTGGTCATGCCCAGCAGGTCATTGGTCACTAAGATTTGGCCATCACAATGCGGGCCGCTACCGATACCGATCAGCGGCACGGTCAGCTCCCGCGCAATCGCGCCAGCCACGGCGCCATCGACCATCTCACAGATCACTGCGAAGCAGCCGACCTGCTCCAATGCCAAGGCATCGCCGACCAACATGACCTTCTCCGCCTCACTGCGACCGTACTTACGATAGCCGCCGAGTTGGTGAAACTGCTGCGGTAGTAAGCCAATATGCCCCAGCACTGGGATGCCCGCACGTGTCAGGCGCTCGATCGTGGGCGCCATCGCTGCGCCGCCTTCGATCTTGATCGCCTCAGCGCCGGCCTCTTGCATCAAACGGCAGCATGCGCTCAACAGCTCAGCAAAATCGCCATGCGCGACGGCAAAGGGAATGTCAGCGACCACCAATGCCTTCGGCTGGGCCCGCGCTACCGCCGCGGTGTGGTGCAGCATCATCTCGAGCGTCACTGGAATCGTGGTCTCGAAGCCCAACTGCGTAGTACCAACCGAGTCGCCGACTAGAATCAGGTCGACGCCCGCCTCGTCCGCATAGCGAGCGATGATTGCATCGTATGCGGTGACAGCGACAATCGGCCGTTCACCCTTCAGGAGGGATATAGTTTGTGTAGAAATTCTCACAATAAAGGAATTTGCATTGATTAAAAAAGTTCAGCAGCCACAAATCATGGTTAACTTCGCAGTTTAGACAATCATTTGTCGACGCAGAGTTTATCACCACAAAGTATCGCAAATACCAGCTGAATTGACCACCACCTCGCAATGATCCACCTTTATTACAAGTGGCGCTACCGCCGCTCCCAATATGTCGGGGCCTTCACGCTGCCGAAGCAGGCGGGGCGAGGACACGGATCTCGCGGTAACTTCGGCAGCTATTTAGCGCAACCATCGGTCAGAGGTCGCAACTTCTCACACTTCGACCTACCTAGACAACGCAGACGCTGGTTGCGCATCGCATTAACGCTGCTACTGGTGCTGACCCTGGGCTGGTTGATCTACGAGAGTGCCGCCGCAATGGCGATTTTTCGGTAGAGTCGAGCGTGTTGAAGCGCCAGACCTGCCTAGCGATAGAGCCGCAAGCCATGCGAGGCACACAAAAGAGGCGCAACTCAACGAGTTGCGCCCCTGGAAATAAAGTCAATCGACGATGATTACCTGAAGTGATTCTTTCGAGGCGTTCTCTTATACTCTTCAGAAATAAATTCTTCGCGCCTTGCTTCGATTGACTGGATTAGCTCCAGCTGATCCGCCGGCACTTCATAGCCTGGAAGTTGCGATGGAGTTATCCCCATGGTTTCCAACTTCCGTGGATCAATCATGTCCGCATAGGTGCTGCCATCCGGATTCAGCGTTTTAGCAGTGAGGAAAATGATCAAATTGGTCGAAGCCTCATTAGACACATCACTGCGAAATAGCTTACCTAACAAAGCCAAATCCCCCAAAAACGGAATTTTTGAGGAATCATTGTCTTCAGTCTCCGCAGTCAATCCACCCAGCGCAATCGTGTAGCCATCCTTGATCGTGACCTGAGTCTTCGCATCACGCTTTTTGAAGATCCGATCTTCCAAGATAGCTCCGCCCACATTAATAGGCACAGTGTCACCGAGCGCACTCACGACCGGGTGCACATCCAGTGTGATCATACCGGCGGCATTCACGGAAGGCGTCACATCTAATTCGATCCCAACAAACCGATATTCCAGCTTACCAGTTTCCAGTTCGCCTGTCTCATCGTTGACCGTGAACTGACGAATCGGATAATCTTCGCCAACCTGAAACACCGCTTGTTGATTATTCATCACCACCACAGTCGGATTGGAGACCAGCTTCGAACGGTTTTCCGTTTGAATCGCAGTCAAGGTCGCAGCAAACTGAGTACTGGAAAAGACCGCAACCAAGCCACCAGAAGCGCTACCCGCAGCAATATTGGCGAGACCCTTGTTTAGGATTTCCCCACCTTCTAAAAGTCCACCCGTAACAGTTACTGGTGGACCAGGATCTTCATTCAGTTCAGTCAAGGCCTGAGGTCCAGTGTTAGCAAAACCGGGGTCACCCGAACCTGCACCACTGCCACCGAGTAGATCGCCTTCATTTTCATTCAGATAAGCCCAATCGACACCAATATCCGACAAATCGCCATTCGAGACTTCGATGAATTTCGATTCAATCATCACCTGATCCGTTGCACGGTCCAAAGTATCAATCACCTCTTGGATCCGATTCATCCGCGACGGGCGCTCGGTAATCACCAGTGCATTGCTGCGTTTGTCGACCTGAATCTTACCTCCACTAGCGGTATCGATCAATGGTGAGATCGAGTCTTGAATCGCATCGGCTCCAGCGTAGTTGAGAATAAAGACACGCGTATCCATCGGCTCACTCGTCAAGTCGACTAGACTTCTAATTTGAATGATATTACGATCCTCAACATACGTGAAACCCAGTGGCTCTAAAGCGACCTCAAACACTTGGCGCCAGGTAATATTGCGAAGCTTAACAGAGGTGCGCCCTTGTAAGGTATCAGGAATTACCAGATTTAAATCAAACAAGTCGGCCACATTACGTAGAATCGTGCGGACTTCCTCGTCTGGGAAATCAACCGAAATAGTCTCTTCTTCAGCCATCGCCGCCGAACCTGGGCCCGATGTTTCCTGACCAGGCAACTCCAGCACCACTTCGGAATCGCTCGGCAGTGCGGTGGTCGCTACATCAAGGATCTCAGGTGCCTCCACATCCACCACGACACCTGCAGTCGGCTCATCTAGAATCTCAACGACTTCGCCAACGCTATCTAACCCCACTTCAAGCTCGGGTGCCGCAGTTGCCGGTTCCATCGCAGCCACTTGGACAGTTACACCATCCACTGGCGGCGTGCTTGCAGCATCGGACAACTCTTCTGTAGCTAGGACGCTTGCCGGTTCCGCGCGGGTCGATTCGACTGGCTCAGCCACATCCTCGATGATCACCACGTCGGATAAATCGATATCGCTGAGCGCCGGTTCGACCTGCACTGCTTGCGCCCACATGACGATTGGAGCAAGGAACATTAAAGAGACTAGATTGTGCTTTTTCATAAGGCAGAGGGTTGAATGAATTAGGTGGGGTAAAGGTTAATCTATAATATAAATAAAATGAAGTTGCGAATTACTGGGTGGAATCCTTGGTCACACTAGCAGAGTCGCCGGATGAATCATCGAAGGGCAGCGTCAAACTGGCATCGCCCATTTTCAAGGTGTAGCCTAGGGAATTGACATTCACCAGGATCACGGTGAATGACCGCCCCGCGACCTGCGGTATTTTTGCGGGAAAACTAGCGCCGGACTTAAGCATGCCGCCGCCTTGGAGTTGAAGATAATGTGTGGTCCCACGAGCGAGCGTGCCGCTCACTTGCTTCGCCAAGTTGAGCCCGATCACTTTAAGAATCGAAGCATCGTCATACACCACGGAAGCGTCGATAATGTCGGGCTTCTTTTCGATCACGCGAGGGACGAATTCAACCACCTCTTTAAAGGCATATGGATTATCGAGCGTTTCAATGGTGGCACCAAAGCCTTCATCCACTTGGTTTAAATGAGTCTCCGCTACAGCCAAGACATGCTCACGCATCTGATACGCTAGCACACGGTCCTTACGCCCCGAAAGCTTAATCTCTGGAGTCGCGGCAAATACATAGGCCCCGAAGAATAGCTCGGCAAACAATAACAGAAAGCATGTTTTTTTCATAACGTTTTTTATTTAATTCTTTTCAGCCAGTACAACGACATGCAACTTCGCCGACAGAGTCCCGGGCGCCGCTCCTACGGCCGTCGAAGCATATACCTCAAAATTGGCAATTCGCATAAGAGCGTCCGCCTGCTGGATTTCATACATAAATTCGAGAATTTCTTGAAAGGTTCCATCCACTCTAATCTCGTAAACAATCCCAGAATGCAGTGATAGCTCATTCGGCCCGCCTTTAATCAACGCCGGATCTTCGTCTGTCAACTGACTCACATTCGAAATGATAATATCGAGCTTATCCTCATACGAATAAAAGAAAGCGGTATTGATCGAACGCTCATTTCGATTGAATAAACGCTCATCAATTGAAGCCACATAACTAAGCAAAGACTCCGCATCTTGTTCTAGGTCTTTCGAGTCAATGACGTTGTCGTTGATCGTCCTAAGCCGAGCAATCAGCTCAGTCTCCTGCACCGACAACTCGGGAACCACATCACCACGAACAAAGACGACTGCGACACAAACGATAAACACCAACGCACCGACAACCGCGATGGGGTAGTCTCTCAATTTATCAATGATTACGTTCATTCCTCACCTCCTTTGCTTGGACTTGTACTGGCCGCTGGCGTCAATGAGATCGAAATTCGAAAAGGCGTAATCCCCGTCTTCGCGTTGCGTTGCTGCATACTTTCATCGACAAATACTTCAAACCCATCTGGTTTTAGTGATGGCGAGGCTTGCAACGCTGCTTTAAATTCAGTCAAAACCTTCAATCCGCGGGCATCGCCTGTAATGTTAATTTCATATGACATCTGCGCCTGCGCTTCCGTTTGGTCTGTTCCCTTCTGCTTAATAATCTCATCCGAGAGCATCACGCGCGAAAAGATCAAACCCGTGGGCTTGAGTTGTGTAAGCTCGGCCAGTAACTCATGCGCCGTAAAGGGTGCTCGGAAAAAATTCTGCAACTCCACCACACTCTGAGCAGACTGGCGAAAGCGCTCACTTTCCTTTAAACTTTGATCATTATTCTCTTCCGTATCTTCGATGTTTTGCTCCATGTTAGCAATTGAGCGGTGTAATGTATAAGCTCGGTACTCGCTTTGCAACAGGGTGAATATGGCGATTAACATCAGCGCGATGGCAATGGCGTTAATGGTAAAATCGGTGCGGACGATCTTAATATCAGGCAGTGTCGACTGAATTTTAAAGTCCGGGCGCCAATAGGGTTGTATATCGCGTTGTCTGCTCATTCCGCAACTTCCTCTCTTAAGTGAAATTCTCCCATAAGACTAAATACACCGAGCCACCGAGACCCCAGATTCGCCACCTCAACTTCATCTGCCAGCTTCACATTGAGACTCTCCAACCAGCCCTCAATATTTGGCTGCATAATCTCGACCCCCAAAGAGTCTGATACGGTTTTAGCGATCCAACTTAGGTTTTTCGGCAACACACTCAGGAATACACGATCAATCGTCAGTCCAGTTTGCACTTCATAAAAGCCCGAAGTCGCCTGTAGCTCCTTGATCAAGCGCCGCAACAATTTCGGCCCCATTTCTGCAAAGTCGAAGGTGTTAGAGTAAAACAGTTTTCTAGCGGATGCCTCATCCTTCAGCCCTAACTCGCGCTGGAGGAGAGGATAAATACTATCCAAGCCGAACGGAAAGGGGCGCGCCACTTCGACCTGACCACGATTTAAAATAAACACATTCGCAGTCTGTGATGTGAGCTCCACGTATAGAATTGGCGCATTGAGTTGATTAAACCGCGCATAATCGCACACGCCCCCTAGTGTGGTGGCGGTCGACAGTTCCAAGCGCTCAGGATAAACCCCATACGACAACAACTGATCCTGCACCTCTTGAAATGCCGCCGATGGGCCTCCGCAAAAAACAAGCCGCTTGGAGAGCCCGCTCGCAAAATCAAAGTCTGAGCCATTTCGGGCATCTAAGATCGAAACACTATTCACTGCCGGATCGACATTGAACTCAGACTGGAGCACCTCAGATAGAAAACTTGGATCTTTCGCCTTGGTCGACGTTTCGGCTTCAAAATAGCGAAGAAACCGACCCTTCGGGTAAACGCCACAACGCGAAACAAAATAACTCGCCCCCTTAAAGTCGACGAACTGCTCTAAAAAGGCACGTACGTCTTCAGCACTACAGTCTGCCTCAATCCGGAATTCGGCAACTTCCTCAACCACGATCGGAAGCTTATAGCTCGAAGTCCTCACCGCGAGGATGGAAAACTCGGAGACATCAATAAAGAGACCTTTAGTCTTTGGCTTAAGCATACTGAAGGTAGAAAAAAGAATCAGGGAATATCACTAAGTACAACTCAGCCACCCGTAGAGCCATCGGGCAAGTATAAAAAGCCATTTCATTACCATCAAATCGCTAATTAAAAAGATATTTACAATACGGTAAGCTATTTACTGTATGCTTAAATAACAGACTCCATGAGATCAGCACGTAAATACACGTAGCCAGTGCACGCGAAGCCACCGAGTTAAGGACTGGCATTACCTTAGAAAATGCCACAACGCTTCGATAAAAATCAAAATAGGCAGTCGCCTCAGGCACTTTTTCGTCAACCACGAACAATCACATATGTGCACGCATCGCAGGCATACCAAGAGTCGCAGGATCAGAGCTATGCCCGAAACATTAGTCAGACTGCGCGTGATTCATACACACAAAAGCGGCTCTCTGCAACAGAGAGCCGCTTTGAAAAATAATGACCGAGTGAAATACTCGAACATCGCCCAACCAATTACCAAGCCTTCTTCTTATGGCGATTGGACTTCAAACGCTTACGACGTTTGTGGTTGTTCATCTTGAGACGACGTTTCTTTTTTAGGTTACCCATGGAAATATTTGTGCTGTGTGATTTTAGAAAAGGGCTAAAAAGTCGAATAAATGCACTAGTGTAAAGCGTTTTCTGAGATTTTGAGTAACGCAGAGCTAGGCCTCAGTGGCGTCCGCTTCGGGGAGGGCCAGCTGCATGCGCTGCAGCATGACTCGGAAATGACGCGGGAGATCGGCTCGCAGTGAAACAGCAGCAGCCTCTTCGCTGAATGCCGGCAAGATAACCTCACGCAAATGCAGCGCCAATCCATCCAACACGGGGAACTTGATCCCTGAAGTGCGCTTATTCGGTAGCAACTCACTCAGTAGTGGCGCTTCTGGACCAGCGTAGAGGACATCACCCATCACAGGCAATTCCTGCACCGCCGCATGCGCGCGCACTTGATGCGGGCGTAGGAATGACGTTTTCGCCTCCCACAAGGCCCAGCCTAGGCTCGATTCGGACAATAACGTAAACTCAGTCGTCGACTTCTTCCCCTTTGCGGTGGAAGGAATCATTTTTGGCTTAGTATTATGCGGCAGCAACGGCGCATCTGCAACGACCTCCTTCGCGCCGCCCGCAGCCCTCGCCTTGGTAACAAAGAAAAAGCGATAGCGCAGTTCGGCAGAGCCCACTAGGTTTTTCAGCTCATTCAGGCTATCGCGATTTTTGGCAAACAGCGCCACCCCTGAAATCGCAGGATCGAGGTAATACGCTGAGCCAAACAGGGTCGCTCCGCGCTTCACGAGCTCTGGCTTTTCAGCTTGGAGCTGCTTATTCAGCGCCGCATCCATATCCGGCACACCCGCATCCCAAGGATGCTCACGCATGCCGACCCCAGTCGGCTTCTCGACTGCGATCCAGCCACCTGACTCACCGATGACAGGCATACGAAAGGGAGCATCCGCCAGCATACCTGGAGGAAACCCGATCGAATTCTGCTTACGTGCCTGACTCATAATACTTATTGGCCTAACTATACAAAATGCCCCCGGATCGACAAGCAATCCGAGGGCATATTAGAAAAAATAGTAAAAACTACGCAGCGATCAACGCAGCACAACGTGCTTTGTGACGCGCAATCTTGTTGTGGTGGACAAGACCAGCCTTACCAGCCTTATCAAGGGCTGAGATGTATTCCTTTGAAATCGCAACAAGAGCGTCCTTATCTTTCGCTTCAACAGCGGATTGAACCTTCTTGGCAAGTGTCTTGAGACGAGTCTTGACCTGACGGTTACGTAGAGTGCGAGTCTCCGTTTTACGGATGTATTTGAGTGCTGATTTAGTGTTAGCCATGTCTATAAAAAAGTTAAGAGGCGGGAAATTGCGTACTAGAAAAAGAACTGTCAAGTGAGAAAAGAGCAGAAAACGGCTCATGGTTTAATTATAACTGCATGGTAGGATAGAACTGGCCGTCTCGCGCCACACTGAAGTTCAATAACCTCAACTGGCACGACGCAGGGCCCACCGGAGTACCCCAGGGCATAATAACGCTGTCGCGCTACCAATAGAAAGAATTGCCACAGCCCTCCCATCGCGGGTCTCAGCCCTCAAGCCTCAGGTCTCAGGTCTCTTTCTCTCAGCTCTCTTTCAAAAAGGTGTCGACCTCGGCGTGCTGTAAGCCGGATTTTGTCCGCCTCCCGCCGAAGCGTTTGGCTGTGCGTTCATTTATCTACCCCACCGAAGTGAAGTTCCCGCCGAAGCGAGATGCGACATACCCGGAATCATAGACGGGCCGCCAGATTCCCTATTTTGCCTTGCACCGGAATGGGTTTATCTAGCCTCCATTGTTACCTTTGGAGCGGTGAGCTCTTACCTCCCCTTTTCACCCTTACCTCAGGCAAGCCCGAGGCGGTTATTTTCTGTGACACTATCCGTCACGCTCGGTTGCCCTCACGCGCCCCCGCTTTCACAGGGATTCCTGCCCTACGGTGTCCGGACTTTCCTCTCATCCCCGAAGGAACAAGCGAACGCCCACACGCCGAAGTCGACGGGGGCAACTTGCCCTGCCCATCGCGTAAGCGCAAGCGGTAAGTTGCACCCGTTTTCGAGCGAACGTAACTCTGCCATAATCCTGTCACGCTGCGGATAGATCGGTCAAAAGAAGTCCGTACGGCACAAACAATTCGAAGTCGCTGATCTTTAGCGTCATCAACTCTGCCTTAGTATTGATTGCCACAGATGCGATCAAGCAATCGGCCGTCGAACCACGTCGCCGACCAGTCGCATTGTAAAGCTCAGCAGCCATTTCAGCGTTTCGACGCTCCAATGCGATCATTCTGGATTGAATCACCCGCAAGGCGCGTGCCCGATCCTTATCGAGCAGCGGCCCTCCCACATACTCGTGCCAGACGACCGAACAAGTCGATGCCCGGGCTCCTCGTCGTAGCGACGCTTCAATTGCCTGAAACATCTCGTGATGAGGGTCACTCAGGGCAATCAGTGCATTGGTATCCAATAAGAGTTGATACATTAAGACTCATCCCTCCAAGGATCTTTACGCGCTGAATCAGCTTGCTCGATCATAGGGTGCACCGCCTCCGACGGATGTAGCGGTTCTGAGCGAACTTCGTCAAAAACAGATAAGGGCCCAAAGCTTTTACCGTCACGAGAAGCATCCGCATCCAAAGCCAAACGCAAGCCCTCAGCCACATAGTCTTTGATTTTTCGACGCCTTAAAGCCGCACGCGACTTAACCTCACGATACAAATTATCCGGTACTTCCAAAGTCGTTTTTATTATTTCAATAAAACCAGATTTCTGGGTTATGCCAATTACGGAGACTTTTCATTTCGAATTTCGTTTTTAGGATCCAGTATAACCTGGTGCGCGAGCGTTAACATCCGCCTGCAATTTTAATCCAGCTCATCGTTCGCCAATAACTTTCTGCATCAATTGATCCCCTGAGTCCGTCCCCACCTGAGCGAAATAACCTTTTTGCAACTTTACACAAAAAGCCCGGAACGCATGACACGCCCCGGGCTTAAAACAAAACGATATATATGAATCGGCTCTAGGCCGAAAAAGGACTACCAGAGGATCTGAACACGTGCGCGAACCCCGTCCACGTCAACTTCATCACCAGTGTCACTGTCTGTCTCTGCCATTTCATAGCCTACCATGAAGCTAACCGCCTTGTTGTGGTAGTAGTTCAGGCCGACGTAGAAGGAATCGATTTCATTGTCACCACCAGTAACTGTCCCTCCCTTGGGAGCACGGCGAATCAACTCGTCCGTATCAATTTCGAACGTATCTGCTTTAACATGAGAGTAACGGACAACAGGCTCGAACTTGCCCATCTTGTAAGCGGCACGCAGCGCATAGCCATCGACGTCACCCTGGTTACCTAGGTCACCAGAGAAGTACTCACCGAGGAGATCAAGGCCTTCAAACTTGTAGTTCACATAACCAGTGAATGCTGTGACATCAAATGGAGCTGTAATACCCACCACGTAGTTATTCGACTGATGCCCACCATCAACACCGATAATCAGGCCATCGTTCTTCCACTGCAGACGTCCAAAGTAAGCTAGGTCGTTACTGGCATTCGAAGCGCCCATAAGCTTCGAACCTTCGCCCTGAGCAGAATTTACCAGTGCCGCCGAGTAGCTGAGGCCACCTCCAAGATCACCCTTGGCAAATAAACCTGAGTGACGCCCGGCAAAATCGATATCATCTGCGAAGAAGCGGTTGGCCGCAGAACGTTCGATAGTCTTGATCTTAGACGACGAAGTGGTTTCCTGGAAGCCAAACGGTACCTTCTGGTAACCGAAGCTACCAGTCAATGCATCACTAAACTCATAACCCGCGACCGCCTTGTCGATAGACAGGTCGTTTTCCGCGAAATCAACTACAGTCTCAGCAAAGAGGCCATTTTCGTGCGTTGCCTTGGCACCAAGGCGAAGACGACGGAAGTAAAAATGATCTGTGGAAGCTTGATCCGCCCCATTATCATCCATATCCAAACTGTCATACTGATAATGCATCCGCCCATTAAAGCGAAGCTTCACGGTTTCCTTACCCTTGGTAGAGAAAGAAACGCCCTTGTTCTCTTCCTTAAGCTCAGCAGCAACGGAAGTTGCTTCAGTATCAGTTAAAACACCCTTCTCAACCAAGAGGTCGAGAAGTGCATCGTTAGAAACAGCGTAGCTAGTGGCTGCGCAGAATACGGCAGCAGAGGCTGCGAATTGTGTTAATTTTTGTATTTTCATTGTTTGTTTGGTTGTTTGTTTAAAATTGATTGTCGTAATCAACGGCAGTAAAATAGCCGATCAATGTTACAGGATTATCGCCTTTATGTTACAGAAAGGTGAATTGTTGCAGCGTCGCCGAAAAATATGGCTTTTCGTGGCCGAGTCAAATGGAGCAGGCGCATCAAACGCACGGACATCCGCAGCGATATTGCGAAAATGAATCTTTAGAGCTCCGCCTGTTAATCTCGCCGTTCCGACAGGCTCAACCCGCTCTAAGACACCCGCCACCTTTCATCGTCAAGGCCACTACGAAGGCTCTTTCAAGCCCTTGCTCCGACGAGTTGCGTCTATCCTCACCAGAATTCAAAAAGCGATCCATGTAGGCAGTGTAACCGACAAGCGATGTATGGCTCATGCAGCATCTGGTAACAAATTGCTTGGAC
>Ga0209193_1000195_pt1 | contig 44303 bp, 36 predicted proteins | sample COGITO_mtgs_1003_FD_185515 | JGI IMG/M metagenome (GOLD analysis project Ga0209193, IMG submission 185515) | Pelagic marine microbial communities from North Sea - COGITO_mtgs_100330 (SPAdes) (version 2) | ecosystem: Environmental > Aquatic > Marine > Epipelagic ...
TGATTATCTATTTCGTCTTGTACTTCTTCTCTTGTTGCCACCATCTTAAAACTAAGATCAGCTTGAAACCTAGCAACCTCTTCACCGTCTTTAAATATTATAATAGTTGGTACAACAGCTATTTTATGTTTTGTTTGTGCCTCTGTATCTGTGGCTATATCTGAATAGCCTATAGTTTTACAATCAGATAACTTATGAACCCAAGCAACATCATTAGCGCTATTCCAACCAGCATTAAACTGAGTTACTTGTATTTGACCAAAAGCAGTGCTGGCAAAAAACACAAACACCATTACAAGTAGATACATAACGTATTGTTGCCAAACTATTTCCTCTGTTTCCATTATCTATTGTATAATTTGTCCTCTATCTTATCTAATGTTTCTTTTATCTCGTCAACGTCTTTTTTTGTTTCCATTATAGTATTACGGATCATTTGATCTTTCATATTAAACTCCATACGAGTTACTTCATCTGGCGGTATAACTGGCAGTTCTTTTGCCTCAGCAATATCTGCTTGCAACATGAACCACATACTTATTAAAGTTGCCATAGCGAATCCTATAGCTATTAATGTTTTTACACTAAGTACAAAACCTGTGTCTTCGTTTAACTCTTTTGCCATTTAAAAAATCGTGTAGTTTAATCCTAATTTAAAATCGTACCATTCTCTGTTCCAGTACTTATTGTATTTTCCTTCTACAAAGTATCCTAAGTTTTTGTTTACTTTTATTCCGTATATCAATCCACCAGAATAATCGTACCATTGACCATCAACATAGTTGTGATAACTAAACTCACTACCATCATCATAATGATAAGGCATTAAACTTCCCCAAGCATGCATCCATGTTTTCTTAGAGTACTTATAGTAATCAAAACCAACAACAAATGAATGTTGTATAGTTTTCTTTAATTCGTTTCTTTTCTTTTCAGTGTAATTAGCTAGTACTTGAGGTACTACAACCGCCTCCCAAACCTCGGCGCTAGTAGCCACAAGTTCTCCAGAAGGAGAGTAGTATTCGTTGCTATACACATCTACCGTATAGCCTTCTTGTAAAGCTAAGTACGTATAATGTAAGTCACCATTATCTAACATCCACTCGTCTAAAGCGTTATAACCATAAGGCTCAGCAAGTCTATGTGTTAACCCAACATTCCAAGATAAGTTTTTACCCTTGCGATGTCTGTATCTTTCCGATGCTTCAAAATATCTAATATCAGCAAATCCATCTTCTAAATATTCTATCTTTAAAGCAAAAAAGTTTATACACAACTCATCTGGACAACCGTCGTCAGAACTAAATCTAACAAAGTGATGTTGATCCATGTAGTCAACGCCTTCCTGCCTTTTGTAATCAACTTCAAACAAATACTCAACTCCCTTAACTTTACCAACAGTGGCCGCATCACTGTAATTAGATTCCGTACCATCGTAAAATGTTTGAGCCTTGTTTTCATAGCCAAACCTTGCAATCTTACGTAATCCTATGGTAAAATTATAATCATAAGGAGTTGATACGGTCTGTGTAGATAATCCGTTATCTACAGAGAATATATCAACATCTGAAAGTGATGTTCCACCATTAACAGCAGTGTAAAAAGTAGAATACTTTAAAAGGCTCTTAACGTCAATGTTTCCAATTGTTTGTGCTACTGTTATATTAGATATAAACAATAGCAGTATTATTAGTTTTCTTACCATCTTTTTATTATCACTTATTTTTTGAATTGTTTAACTATCCAGCCGTTCTTAAACCTCCAAAAGCCCCTCTTTGTTTTTTCTTGGTTTTTCTCTTGCTTTTTGACTTCTTATCTTTAATACCTAGGTTCCATTTAGACCAACCTAAAAACAATGCTATTCTTTGCCAAGCTTGGTTATCATTGTTTGCAGCTTCTCTCAAGTTATTAACCTTAGTATGTAATCTAGCTAAAGGTACATTTGTAAACGCTTGCGTATAATTAAAACCTGCTTCCCACACTGGGTTGTTTAAACTATATAAAGGTGTGTTTTTTATTTTATTTTCGTTCCAGTTTAAAGTTTTACTAGCGCTCTGTATTTGTCTAGCTTTAATACCTATGGGTGGAGATAAATTTAAAAACTCCATTAAAACAGCGCCTTCATCCCTTCTGTTTCTAGGCTTGCCTTGCTGATCAACTATAGCTCTAATCATATTTTTAACCGTAGACACCACGGCGCCACCAACACCCATACCTCTAAGAATACTGTCCATACTACCATGAACAACTCTTTCTGTTTTCTTATCAATAAACTCTTCATCATCATCATCACCAAACATCATAGCAAACAAAGCTGTTTGTAAACTATAGAATATAGCGTTCTGTATAGCTCCATAGTAAATTATTCTTGATATATGTGCTTTTGCATCACCTCTACCTGCTTGTAAATCTAAAATAGCTTTTTTAATTAATCTAGTATACTGCATTGGTGTGTTTTGAAACGCTAATATAAGTCTACCTAAAACAGAAGCTTGTTGTTGAGATATTTTATCTGGCCTAGCTGACTGTTGTGTTTCTTCAGCAATTTCCTGCATATCTAAGAAAGCTTGTTCTTCAGCCTCTTTTAAAGTCATGCCTTCTTTTAATAGTCTGTTAACGTTGTTTCTATAATGAGAAGCCCCACCCATAGCTATAGCAAAACTATCCATCATTTGCGTAGGTAGAAAACCTTTTTGTAGTAGCCAATTTATAGCTGACCTAACTGGCTGTTTAGAGTTTGTTACAAAATCTGTAAGTTCACTAGCGTTAACATCTATGTTTAAACCAGCTCTTCTTTGTTTTAAGAAAGTAGAGTTAAATATCATAGAGAAATCAGCCCAGAACTGCTTTTGATTAGCAAACGCCTTTGCAGCAGCCAAAGGGTTATTTTCTTTCCAATTTATAAAGTTTACAGTAGATAAAGTTTGAAGTACCGCTGATCTAGAGTTAAAGAACATTGTTGTACCTATAGAGCCATTTATAAAGTTCATAAATCTATTTACCAACCTGTTACTACCAAAGCTTCTGTTGGTTCCATTCTCAATTCTATATAACATATCCTCCAACGCCTCTCTAAAATTAGAGCCATATATAGCCTCTATTTTATTTAGATTTTCTTTAGAAAACATTATACCTGCGTTTTCTAAAAATTGTTGAAAGAATACCTTTCTATGAACATTTTGCATAGCGTTCATTAAATCAACTCTTATATCTTCAACCTGCCAATCATCATTAGGTCTAACATAACCATCCTCTACTCTAGATATAATGCCAACTGTATCCGCAAATGCTTTTAAATCAGGATCTTCATTTATTTTTTGAACTAAAGCGTTTTGATCAGACGCTGATAGTCCAGGTATGTTGTAACCAGCCTTGTCCCAAAGATAAACCCTCATCGCATCACCAGTGGTAAACTCTGTTCCAGGTAATTTATTGTATAATGCTTTTCTGATTTCTGGAAAAGCTTTAGTAAGTTTTTTGTAATCGTTAGCTATAGATTGTCTAGCCATGTTTAATTCAATATAAGCCCTATTCAAAGGTTCTATCAAAGCTTCTTTAAAAAACTTAAAATCTGCTTCACCTTTTTTACCTTTACCTAAAAACGAATATAGCAAGCCAATAAAATCATCTGCAGATGGTGGGATAAATATTTTATACTTACCCTTGTCCTCACCTCTCATTTTTGCTTTTGCTCTTGAAAATCTTTTTTCAGATTCTACACCTGTAGTTTCTTCTAATATTTCATTAAACTGTTGATTGTACTTAATACTACGAGACGCTTTAGCTTGTTGAATCTTAGACTTAACATCAAATTGATCTAACATGTTCTGTACAGCTTGTACGTTTTGTAAAGCGTCATCTGCAAAGTAAAAGTCGTTATAACCTTCGCCAACTTTTTCAGCCATCCAAAGTGCTTTAGCTTCTGGCGTAGAGTTTGCTAGACCAGTAATATTTTTTAATGGTATATTTAAACCATTAGCTTTTAAGAACTCAAATATAGCTGGAGCAGAATCAGCGGGTCTTGCTGTTAGTACAAACATATTTTCAGGACCAAACTTACCTTGTAGTTTCATTGCCTTATTAAATAGCGATGCAACTTTACCATCCACAACTTTACTAAACTCTGAGAAATCATGTTTCCAACCTTGATCTAGTAAGTCAGCGCCTTCGGTAGCAAACTCTTCAGCTGTTAGCTTTCTAACCGTACCTTCAGGTGATGTTGATATAACTAAAGATTTACTTGTAGCTAACGTATCGTCAAAATCTAAAACAGTAATGCCTTTAGGATTATTAGTATATTTAATTGATCTAGCTGCTTTTATACCTTTGTTAATTTTTAAATCAGTCTTTATAGACTTTGCGGATTTAGGTAGTATTTTAGATTTTGTTATTCTACTATGTGCTCCACCTATAGTTTTTCCGTCACCAGACAAGCTCAATATAGCACCAACATCTGGATGTCCAAAGTTTAACTCGTTGTAAAGTCTTTGTGCCCAACCCTGTGCTTTTCCTAAAATATAACCTGGATACATGCTGCTCTTAACTCCAGAGGACGTCAAGGTTCCATCCATTTTCTTTGTTATGATATTAACCTCATAATCAACAAAAACCTCGTCCATGGCAGTGTTTTTATTTTCAGCACTTTTCTTACTCAGACCAATTTTAAGTAAATCCATTATAGTGGCTAAATGTGGTTTACCGTGTTCAAACTCAAGCTTTTTACCTATCTCACTTAATTTGCTATACACATAATCACCGCTTATACCGTTGCTTAACAAACCTTCTTGTATACCATATACATAAGCTGCTCTTCTTGAAACAGTACCCATGTTACTACCAAACGTCATCATGTGAACGGCTAGTTCGTTCTTTGGTATCATTTTGTTTTCAGCATAAAACAAAACTTGTTTCTTAGTTAACTCTCTAGCTAACATAGCTTCATTATACCTGTCGATGTAACTAAACGTGTTTTTTACCAAACTATTTATAACACTGCTAGACTTTTGTGGTGCTAAAGCTTTCACGCCATACTTATTTTTAATAGCCTTATTTTCAGCAGGTGTTAAGCCTATTTTAATACCTGTTCCCTCTAAAAATGTGTTGATAAATTTTGCAAAATCCACAGAAGAACGTTGTTTTGAACCAAACAACTGGTACCTTAAAGTACCACCTTTTTCTATTTTTTTACCTGCTAAAGGATGTTTGTCTCCTTTTTTGTTTTCTTCTGTATCTTTTGTGTAAACTTTATTTTCAGGATAATAAGCGTCTTCAGTTTCGTTTGTACCGTCTACAAACCAAACGCTACCATCACTAGCCTTAGCAGCGGTAACATGCTGCTGCATCAGCATAAAGATTTGCTCATACAATCTTTTTTTAGCAGCTTTATCTTTTTTACTATTGTTATACTCATCTAACAACACATCCGTAACAAACTGACCTACTCTCGATCTAGCGTTTTGCATTGTCTTTACCGTGTAAAGATCTGCGTTTTTCTTAACATTAATTTTTAGTTTTTCTAAAAGCCCTTCAAATAAAGCGGTCTCTTCTAATTGCTCGCTTAAGAAAACATCAAGCTTCTTTTCCATTGGACCTGCTCTATCTACTCTTTCAGCATACTTAGCAATAATACCCGCTTTACCGGTTAACTGTTTAGCAAATATCATACCGTTTTTTCTACCCATTTCTGTGTCTATAAACTCGTCTGCTATAATTTTATTTATAGCGTCCATACTAAGTTTGCCTTTAGATATATCAGCCACATCTATTTTTAAAGCTATTGAAGGTAATTTTTCTTGTATAAGGGGTTGGTACTTTAAATTGTCTATATAAAATATAGATTTACTAGATTTAGACATACCATCTTCTAAAGCAACTCTAACTTGAGCTGTTATGTCTCCATTCTCTTTTAAGTTTTCATTTATAGCTTGCAGGCTCATGTTTCTATCGACCATGGATGCTACTGCTAGCAACTTGGTTCCAGTGTTTCTATCAACCTTAAACTCATATTTACCTTTAACTTTGTATACACCAACAAACTCTAAAAAATCTTTTTCTGATAAGTTAGGTTTTTTGTATTGAGGCCAGCTATTTTTTATTCTTTTAGAACTTTTATTGTAGCCAAACTTTAGCAAACTATTAGGCATACCAGAAGACTTATGCGCCTTAGTATGGCCTTCGTTAAATATTGTGGATAATATTAGTTGTACGTTTTGAACAACAGCTCTTTGAGCTGCCCTTACTTCGTTGGTACCTCTTTTATTATCTTTTCTAAGGTTTGCTAACCATTTTGTGCTTTTAGGATTTAACTTATCTTGATCAATACCAAATAGCTTAGAGGTAAATTCATAAAGTAAGTTAGGCGCTTGCTTAACAGTTATAGTGCTTAATTCAAGATCATTAACACCTTGAGACTCTAATATGGCAATTTCCTTAGCCGTCTTTCCATCAAACTTTTCTGATATTTTTACTCTTAAGCTTTCTAGCTTTCTTACTTTTTTAAGTAGCTTGTCAACAAAAGGTTTTGTTTCTTCTTTTATACCAAATCTTTCAGCCGTGTCTACTTCTGGTCCAACGATAACCTCGTCTGGAGTTAGGTTTTCATCTATATCGCTTTCTATTTCTTTAGCGGCATCTAAGCCTACAGAACCTTCAACTGCACCAGCTTTTTCAGCGGCTAATATATCACCATACCTTAAAGGTAGTATAGTGTTTAGGTATTGACCAAATTCATTTACCGAGGCATCGTAAGTTCCAGCTAACTTGCTTAACTCCATGTAATAACCAGATATAAATTGATCAGCGTTAACCCTTTTACCAACTTCCAACCCCATTATATTTGGGTTTTGAGCGGCAAACGTACCTAATGAAACAGCTAATGCTAAGTTGTTTTCAACAAGTCTATCTTGCAAGTCTTCAGATGCGACTATTTTACCACCCTTACCTTTTATACCTTCTTCTAATATAAGTTCTCTTATCTTAGCATTTTCCTCAACGATTTTAGCTGTACTGTCTTTTAGTTTTAAATCGCTTACTAGTTTCTTTTGATCGTAAACACTAGTAGTTGTTGCTTTGGTTTTTATAGACCTTGAGGTTGATTGCGTCTTTGGCTTTTTAACTTCCGACTCCTTGTTGATAGCCTCTCCTTCTCCAGCAACAACATTTTTAATAATTTCTTCATCGGTTAAAGTGTTATCTTTTTTAAAGTTTTCTGTTTTGTATCTATTTTCAAACTTAGCTTCTCCAAGAAAATAAGATACTTCTCTGCTTCCATCGGCAAGCGTTTTCACTGTAATAGTTACGGTTTCACCATTATCATCCTTAGTGGTATAAGTTGTTTTATCAGATTTAACCTCACCTTCTCTTCCAAACATTTCAGTTACAGTTGGTAAACTACCATCTTCACGTTCAAGACCCATCTCTCTAGCAAACTTTCTATTCTTTCCAGCAAGAATCATAATTTTTTCTAATTGCTCAGCTTGCTGTATATATTCCTTACTAACATTAATCTTTAAACCGCTATCCATTATCTTCTGCATACCACGGCTAAAGTTTTTTCTACCTCTCATAACCTCGCTGTTGTAGTCTCTTATAAACTTTATCATACCATCAGGTCCTGATACCGTAAAGTTAATACCAACCTCTCTAAGAGAACGTCTTATAAAATCACTAATCTTAGATCCTATAGTAGATTCAATTCTTATATCACCTTGTACTATAGCTTCTGAAAACACGGTAAACAACTCGTCAAAAGACATTGTGTTTATACCTTCTGTGTAGCTATATTGATCAAACTTACCTAATACATAACTATATTTATCAGGATTTTTTAAAAGCTCCTGCTTCATCATATATGATAAACCCTTCACTTTACCAGGTGAATTTTGAATAGTTTGAAACAATACCGCGTGGAAAAGCTCATGTAAAGCAACGCCCTCATTGTGACTATCCTTGGCTGCTTTTTCGTTTATTACTATACGATGTTTTCCGCTTACGTGATCGTAGGATATTATACCTGGATCTTCAAAAGTTGGTATTATTAGTTTTCTTGCTTCTAATTGAGTTATTTTCTTTTTCCCTTCTGGTGTTGATCCATCAATTTGAGCTATTTCATCGTCAATCTTTTTGTTGAACTCATTTCTTACTCTAATCTCTTCCTCTACAGCTTTATCATAGTTGCTTTCGTCAAGCGAAATAAAAGGAATATCTAATCCTTTAGCCAAACGTTTAGCGTTTTTAAGCATAGCCTTCATAACGCTTTCTGAGTACTTTACAGGTGTTGCTTCTTGTATCTTGGCATCTAGTTCTGCCATTTGATTATTTATGAGCTCTAAATCACCAGCAACTAAAGCTTTATCTTTTTTATTAAGCTTACTTCTCTCGTCTATTAATTTATTTTTCTGTATTAATAAATCTATTTGTGCGTCTGTAACCTGTTTTGGCGCGGCGTTTATAGCTCTTAATCTATCTCTACCGTCAGCTATATTCTGCTGAAGAGCAGCTACGTCTTGTTCAAGAAGTTCTTTAAGCTTTGTGTCTTTAGCTGACTTACTAAGTGTAGTGATTTTACTTTCTAATGCCTTTACTTGGTTTTGAGCTTGAATTATTATATCAACACCTTGATTGTAATAAGCTCTATTAGTCATTGACCTAACAGTCTTGTGTGTTCTAGCAGCTTGCACGCTACCTAAACCACCGGCTAACAATGTTGTACCTCTTATTAGTTCTGCTTGAACACCTACTTTAAGGATGTCTGGAGAATGACCTGCTATAAACATCGTTTTAACAACGTCACCTAAACCAACATCAACCTGCTCCTCAAGTTGCTCTTTAAAAAAGTTTTTTGCAAATTGTTTTGAAGCAGTGTTCACGGCGTTTCTAGTAGCTATTTTATCTATAGCTTGTCCAGATATTAATTTTTTAACCAAAGCGTCTTTAATCTTTCTACCACCAGAAGTGTTAAACCACATGTAATCAGGCATTATTGACTGGCTAATACCAGTTGCAAAAGATAAAAAGTTACCATAAGCAAATGCTTCAAAATCCTCCATACCCCTAGCCTTACCATCAGCAACGTTATCTAGTAGTGTCATTCTTTGGTTAACCTTTACCATCTCAACTATACCGGTAAACCTTTTAGTACCAACAAAACCCTTACTCAAAGAGCTCATTAGGGTTTTACCAAATTTATTATCAATAGACTTAGTGTAACCTAAAAGTTTTCTTTGCCTACCAAAATGCTTAACATCTATATTACCTATGCCTTGTCTTAAAGCTAGAACATAAGGAAGTAACTCTCCAATTGCTTTTGTACCAGAGTATAAATTCCAATTACTACCCTCACCAAGTGTTTCGTCCCAAAATTGACCTAACCAACTTTCTGATGTTGATTTATAACCAACTTTAGTTAACTTACCACTTGCGTCACTAGAAACTGGCGTTATACCTTTGTCTGCTATACTTAGTAAGCCATTAAACATATCACTCATAAAGGGAGCACTTTCACCCTCTGACCAAGCACTAGGTTTCTTTCTGTTGTATTTTTTTCCTGTCTGAGAAATATCAGTCATATAATCTAAAGTCCCAACTACAGTTCCAGCGATTAAAGCGGGAACGTTTGCAAGGCCTCTAACTACAGTTGAAGCCGTTCGATACCTAGCATAACCATCAACAAAAGTAGATACAACATCTAAAACAGGTCCCATGTACGGGTTTGATGCGCGTAGCGCATCATTATATGTGTTTGCAAAACGAGTTTGCCTAAAAGCCGGGCCGAAGTCATCGACACCATTAAATAAGAATCGGTTAAATAAATCCTCAGTTGTATTGTTTAAATCCTTAGCGCTATCGTTATATGTTTCTTGTAAAGATAAAACCTCACCACGTTCTATAGCTAATTTTACCTTATCAGTGCTTAGTTGTTTTGCATTAGCATTTATTTCTATTAAACTAGCTTTATCTTCTTCAGACCAACTTTTACCATAGCTAATAAACCTTATATTACCCTGCTTGTCGTAGCCCCAAGTTCCATGTCTTTTATTAAGATCGTTAATAGCCTGTTGGTTTCTCTCTGCAAGGTCGGTAAAAGTGTTAAAATTGTTTTCTAAGTTTTTCTTTTTAATCTCAAAATCATCACCAAGTACTTTTAAATTGTTTGCGGCAGAAGTTTGAATTTTCATTTGATTTTGAAGCACCAATCCTTTTGCTTCTTTTATTAGCAATTCTTTTTCTTGAAGACTCATCGTCTCACCAAGGAATGGTAGCTTTTTCCAGTCAAATGAAAAATCTTTATCTGCGCCACCCTCAGCCGCAAGAGACATCATCTTGTCACCCGCTACCAAGTTGAAAACAGCTATTTTCATTTCCTCTTCAAATTTACCAAAATCTAAAGTTTCAGACTCACCTTGATAAAGAAGAGAACTTACTAAATTACCAGTCTCAGTTTTGTAGCTACTCTTAAGATATTCCCAAGCATCATTAGCTTGTTCTATAGTGCTTTTAAAATGATAATACTCTTCGTTCTTAAATTGCTCACTAGCATTGTCGTAAATAATATCACCAGCACCAAAACCCGTGGCTTTTATAAAATCTTCTTTTGTTTCTACAACCTCACCTTTATTGTTCGTAACAACACCATCATCGCTCACATCTAAAAAATCTGCATGTTTAACAGCTAAAAGCTTAAGTGTCTTCTTGTTTATATCAGAACTTACTTCTTCAAATATAGATTTGTATTCTGCGTATTTATTTCCAGGTTTATTAGCCTCGTCAATTTTTAATTGATCGTACTCGCTTAATAACTCTTCAAGCTCTTTCTTTTCCGCATCAGCGGTAAGAGGCCTTGATATAGCTCCAGTTTCACCTTCATCAACAGTTGGTCCGCTAGCACCAGTAGATACTGGAACCTCGTCGTACTGTTCTTGAGCAGTTCTATTATCAGGGTTTTGTAAATCACCACCAGTCTCTTGACCAACCTCAACATCATCGTCAAAATTAATTAAAACAGGATCACCAGTGTTATTTTCTTCTTCTTCTTCCATTAATCTCTGTTATTTATTGATTTAGTTATATTATTCAATTCTTGCTGTATACCTTTAGCTAGATTGTCGATGTCTCCAATTATACTGTTAAATATATTACTTTTACCATTAGTTTTAAATATATTTCTTTTAGAGGCATCTATGACAGCTGAGTTTTGCTCCATATCAACAACTTCTTTTATTTCGTCGTCGTCCAACTCATTATCAAAGTCTAACTCATCCTGATCTTCAACGCTTTTAAAATACTTCATCCTAGCCCTTACATAATCACTTGAAGTCTTGAAGTCTTTAAGTTTTGGTTTAACTAATTCTGGTTTTTCTTCTACAACATCTGAAGACGTTGTTACGCCTTCTGTTTCTACAGTTGTTGGGGTTGTTGGTGTTTTTACAGTTGGTACAGTTATTTTCTTTATATTACCATTAGCATCAAGAACCTCCATCTCTTCTGTTTCTACAGTCTCTATAGCACTTTCTTTCTCTTGCTCGTCAATTACAACTTGTTCTTCAGTAGAAACCGTGAGTTGGTTTTCTGGAGCTGGCCCACCAGTTGGCTCACCAGCATCCGCATCAATAGTATCCGGTATACCATCACCATCTTTATCTACCATTACCGTTTCCACCTTCTTATCTCTGCCCTTGCCCTTGGTTTTTCTTTTTTCATCTTGCTGTTGAGAGTACAGCATTTCCTCCTCCTTCTCTTTCTCAAACCTTAATCTCTCCTCTTCATCTCGCGCGGCTTTTTCTTCGTCACTAATTAATGGTTCTAATCCATACGCCTCTCTTTCCTCATTGGATAAAGCAGCTCTTTCTTCGTCTGATAAACTTTCTAAGGGTACTAATTTTTTTGGTTGGTAAACCTCTTCTTTCTTTTTCTTTTCTTTTTCCTTTTTTTTCTTAAGTTCGTCTTTACGTTTTTGTATGTGACCACCAAAATCAACCTCACCTTCGTCGCTTATAGTAGTTCCAGGCGCAATAGGTATCGGTGTTAAAATAAGGTTCCCATCCTCATCTACCTTACCTACAACTTCATCTTCTTTTTTTTCTTCAGTTTTTACAACTCTTGGACCTAAGCCTTGAAGTGAATCTCTTTTTAATTTTCGAGCTCTTGGTGATCCTACTTCCCCAATTTGCTTGTAATAATCTTCGTAAGATAAAATATTTTCATCAGCAACACCCTCGCCACTAGCTTCGTTGGCATATTTTTCGTACTCTTCTTGAAGGCCTCGATCAAATCTATCAGGCGCGTAATTTACATTGTAATCTCTAATACTAGCGTTTCCAGCTTTTTGATAAACTTTCCATTTTTTGCTTGATATCCATTTTCTACCAGGGTTTATAACCGTATCACCAAGCTTTTGAGCTGTGGTATTATTTAACGAGTCAACACTCCAATTTTTCTTAGAACCGTGTTTTTTATAAAACCTTATGGTTTCTCTTAAACCAAAAGCTGGGTCAGCGTTTATCTTACCCATATATTCACTAAACGTTCCTTCAAACCCACTGTCTAACATTAAAGCTTTAAATTTTTTTGCCCTACCCTTTAGTTTACCGTAATCTGCTATTGTTAACTGCAGTGGTCCGGTACCACCAGCGAAAGAAGAGTCTGGATCCTCCATGTAAGCAACACCCAGAGCACTTTCTGGATTTTCTTTAACTAGTTTGTTGTACGCTTTTTTTTGTTTTTCTTTATCTGTTATACCAATGCTATTGTAGTAATCGGTAATATTTCCCTGCATGCTTCTAAGGTTTTTACCTTTACTCCAAATCTGCTCGTATGTTTGAGGAATTTCTCTACCAAACTTACCACCAGCACTTTCAAGCTCTACATTACCCATGATAGCAGCAATACCCTGTTCGTTTATATCAGGATACTCGCTTTTTATAACGTCAATCATTAAGTATTTATTATCTATAACTTTTTCAGCCATAAACTATATTCCGTTTGGGTAAAGAGTATCTTCGTCTACTTTGTGCTCGATGTTATGCTCATCATTAACTGTATACATGCCGGTTTGTTCGTCGTAAGAAACAACTTGTAAAGGTCCGGTTACAGTACGCGTTTGAGGTGGACTACCTCCAATATTAGTTTCAAATGCTAAATAATTGCCTTCCTTTACCGGCTGATAACCGTGGTACTTGTTTGTTTTTCTTCGCATCTTCTTCCAATCCTCGTCTTTAGTGCTATTACTCATGCTTTTTCCTAAACTATTTTCTCTATCGCTAAAATTAGGGTTTTCTGCTAAATACTCTTTTAATCTCTGTAATTCTTGCTTTTTGTTATTACCAGTAAAATCAAACGCCGTCTCAACACCCTTAATCTCTATCATACCACCACCAACAAATGATAAATCAGCTTCTGGAAACTCCTCAAGTAGTGCTTTTCCGATACTTCCGCCAGCAGTTAGGTTTTCATTAAAATTTTCCCCACCAAGTAAACGTTCTGGAAAAGCTGAGTTAAACTTGTGATTACTAAACGCTTCCATTTTTCTAGTTTCCGTGCTATCTTTATCGTTAATAGGGTTGCCATCACCGTTATCAAAAAATCTACTTTTGTTTTCAAAATACTCTCTTTGTTTTATTAAAGCAGCGTCTCTAGTTACTTTACCCATAAAGTTAGCGTAACCATCTTTATGGAAATCAGAGTTATCATCAGGGTTATAACTACCATCTGTACGACCACCTCTAATGTGCATTTCTAATAATTTTTTTTGATCTGCTTCACGAAGTTGACCCCATTCGCTCTCTGGGTCAGTGCTGTACTGTATAGATCTATTTTGCATGCCATGAACAACACCGCCAACAGCAAAGGTTATAAACTCGCCCTTATCATTTTTATACATGTTAGGATCTTTACCCGTTTGGTTTACGAATAGATCGCCATAAGCGTTGTCTACCTCATCTTCACTAGCATCTGTAAACAAAGTGTGTTGTAAATCTAAGCCACTATACCCATCAACTTGGTTTTTCCACTGACTACCATATGTACTAGCATCAGCAATATTGTTATGATCGCTATCACCTTTCAATAAGCCAACGTTTTTATTATATATACCCAGCTCAGCAGCTGCGTTATCTTTGTTTGATTCTCTACTAGGTAGTGTTTTAGAATTATATATTTGATATTTAGCTGGGTTAGGTCTTCCATCTATCTTATCTTCAAGTGAGTTCCACTCGTTATATCCTTTCTCCGCTGTTGCATAAGCTGTTTGAGCTTTTTGGGAGGCCTGTGCGAGTTCTGACTCTTCAGCCGTTCCGCTAAACGTTTTTCCTTCTAAATCCGCTAAAGTCATTTTAGTACCATTGTACTCAAACTCAAAACCATCTAACCTAGGTTTTACTTTCATTGGTACAGCTACGTTTGGTGATGGCTTACCGTCTTTATCATAAGCTGTAAAAACTTGGTAATTTTCAGCCTTCATTTGATCTAAATAGTAACTACTTTTAGCATTATGACCAACACCGTTAACAGCATCACCATCAGCATTGGCCTTAATAGTACCTACTAAACCCTCAACCTCAACTAAATAATCATCATGGTTTGTTAAGATTTGTGATTTCTTGTGTTTACCCATTATGTCGTTGCCACTAACGCCCGCGTAGCTATTTTTCATACCAGGCACAAACTCCACTAAGTTGTCTGAAAACTGAGTTGGTAAATTAGCTGAGGTTGTTCCAAACTTGTCGTCTATATCTTTTTGAATACCTGCTTGAATACCAGCTTGAACGGCTGCTTTTTTATTTAACTCATCAACAAAGCCACTAATAGCCATACCTGTCATTAAGTTATCATCAACAAATTTACTTTGCTCAGCTCCAGCTGTTGCTTTTATTAATCCTATGTCTGCTTTTCCGAATGCTGCCATAATGTAGTTTTGTTTATCTATTTCTAAAAATTCCAGTTTTATTTGTACGCATGTCACCAACACCACCAATTATATCACTAAAACCACTCATCATCATTTGGTTTCCAGCTTGAACAGCTTGTTGAGCTCCAGTAACCGACTGAGCGTCCATACCTAACAAAGTACTTTGTTTACTTTGTTCCATCTGCATAGAGGATAATTGTCCTTTTGCTATCAATTGCTGTGTTTTATCAGCGCCCATCCTTTCAAGTTGATCTATTTTAGAGGCTTGTTGCGCTGCTAGTAATTTGTTTTTAGCCTCTTGCTTACCAATTGAAGCTGCTGTTTTTTGAGCTTGTGTCATTGCTTGATTTGACATAGCTTGAGCTAACCCAGCTATACCACTTCCACCAGCGGCGCTTCTTAAAGTGTCTAAGGTATTAGCTTGTGATTGCTGAAACATTTGCTTTTCAAATTCCGCTTGTTGAGTGTTAACTTTTAGATCTTCAAAAGCGTTTTCCATACCTTTATACTTGTTTTCTATATCTGCGTATGCGTTACTTGTATCTAAGCCTCTAAACACATCCTTTTGTTTTTCAAATTTTTTTCTAGCTGCAGCTAAGGCTTTTCTTCTTCTACCACCCCAGTCATAGCCCATAAGGCCTTTCGCTATTCCACCAGCAACCATAAGGCTTCCTATAAAAGCTTGATTTAAATTTGGATCATTTGATCCAAAAAGGAATATTTCAATTAATTCTAACATAATTTATTTTTGTATATTTATTATCACAGTTTTCACTGTTTTTTTACTTTAAGACTCGTCAGTTGCAGTTATAAACTTTTCTAAGTCAAAACCTAGTATGCCATCCCAATAAGCCGGGTTGCTACCAGCACTTATGACTCTAAAATTACCAGATATTGTTATTTTTCTAGCAGCATTGTTAAACGTTAGCGTTTCTCCTGCTTCTAAACTTTGCGCAGAGCTTAATGTTAACGTTGCTGTAGAACCAGTGTAACTAGCAATATTAGTTACTGTTGGCTCTGCTACAGAAGAATCTATATTAAAACCACTAACAGTTGTAACATCGTCCATAATACCATCTGCGTTGGCAACAGTAACAGTTGTACTGTTTATAGTTGTTGAAGAAACTAAACTTGTTGGCTTTGTTAAAGTTACAATCATGTCAGTTAATTCAATATCCCAACCTGTTAAACTTTTAATACTATCTTGGCCAAAACCAACTATTGAAATTTCATCATTTCTTAAAGAACCCGCTTGCTGCTTATTAAACACGATGTTACCAGCTTGAACGGTTGTAACCGCTTTTGTACCCGTATCTCTTGTTAATGTTGGTGCGCCTATATTTTCAACAGCTTCTTTTCTAACTTTTACAATTCTATTTTCTGCTTCATACCCAGCTAAAGATGTTACAACTTCTTCGTAAGAAGATACGGTGGATCCAGCAGTTATATTAGTACCAATCGGTATCATTCCAGCGGTAACTCCATATAAATTGTCTATAGACCACCTATAATGACCACCACTCACATCCTCTCCTTCAATTGGAGCTTCAATTCCAATAGTTCTAGTAGATTTTATAAAAACATCGTTTATAGTAGGGTTTCTATCTACTGTAAATGAATGGGTACTACCAGCCTCTACATCAAATGAAAAAGGAATTTTACCAGTGCTAGCGCCTATTTGCGCTGATATTATTTTTCTATTACTATTTGAAAAACCACTAAAGCCAGCGCCACTACTACCGTCAGCAATTGCACCAGAAAACGTTAGTCGCATGTTTAAAGTTTGGTATATAACTTTTCTAATTAGTAAAGAATCAGATCCTGTAGAAGAGTTTATATCTATGGTATTGTCTGCAAATCTAAACTCATTATAATCAGCGTGACTAGTTCCGTTTTCTGCAAATAGAAAAACATCGTATTGATCAGAGCCAGTAAAAGTTAAAACAGCATCATTTGCTATAGCAATTTCTTCTGACATAGAAAACTCTTTAGCATTGTTACCGTCTGGGTCTAAAGCAGCAACAGTTACGTTTGCAGCGTTTAAAGCAGCGTTTCCAGTGACTCTATCTCCAACCTCCATTTTTGTAGCCACGTTGTTATCCATAACCACTTTAACGCCACTATTAACAGCGCCGTTAACAACATCCGTAGTTGTTGGGGCTGATGGAAATCTTATAATACCTCTATACGTGTTTTTTATTTTTTTGTTAGCTAGTCTAGTGTTAGCTGTTTGAAATTTGTTTGTTGTAAAGTTGTAATAATTGTTACTTTCATTTTTAATCATTAAACTAAAAGTTCCATCCCCCGTTACCGTAAACTCTCTTTTCTCACCGCTAGCCTTTATATTTGTAGTGTCTAAATCAAACGTCTTTATTGTTCCGCCACTACCATAAGTTCTAGCGTGATCAATGTCAGACATTAAAGTTCCATCTGGCATATAGTGAAAACCAGGAGGCGCTACTAACCCTTGAGCATTTACTGTAGTTTGCCTAGCGCTAGAAGGCGTGCTTGATGAGCTTGATGAGCTTGATGAACCGTAGTGGTATGACATGTTTTATTTATTTATTTATTTACTACTTTCTGTTACCTCAGAACTAACTGCAAAAAGTTCAGCTTTAATCTTTGAATTATTTTCAAACTTTGCGTCGGCATAATATCCTGACAAGCCACTCATATTAATCACTTGGTTTTTTACAAAGAAAATATAGTCGTCTTCCAGTGGTAACGTACCACTACTATCTACCGTTATAGTGTTATCGTTTATAACTGTAACTTCTCCAACTATTTCTATTTGAGTAGAATTAAAGTAAATAATATCACCAGTTTGAAGAGAAACGTTTAAATCTCCATTTATAGTTATATCATTGTTATCTATACTTTGAATTGTTCCTAATCCTTGTATATCAAACGATGCAAAATCAGTAGTTTCATCAATATTAGATTCTATACCTTTAATGTAATTAAACCATTTACCTTCTTTTTCTATAAACTCAAGTAAACTACCTTTTTCCTTATTGGTTTCAATACTACTAACATGCCAACCATCCTTGTCTGTTAAGTTGTAATATTCGTTATCCTGTAGGTTTTGAACAACTCTAGATTGACTTCCTTCATACTCCAACGTGTGATATGATTTTATGCTACTTGGCGTGCCGTTTAATAAAACGTTTAAGCTAGAGTTTGTAAACGTGTCGTAAAAAGTGTTTCTATCAATATTACCTATAACTATAATATCACCAACCTCCCAATCACCTAGATTAGCATCTTGGAATGGTTCATATCTTCCATGCCCTTTTGTTACACCTCCAGAAGGCGACGCAACGCCTGAACTACCCGCTTGATCGTCAAACAGCTTTACGTTACCATTAAAAACAAGAGTATCACCGCGGTATTGTTTTATTTTCACCACTGCACCGTTAAAAAACTCACCACCTATTAACTTGTGCATTTCGTTTAACTCGTAAAAAAAGTATTTACCATCATCAGCTGAGCCAACAGTGTGCTCTATACCAGTGACTGTTACTTTAGTTAAATCACTAAGGTTTTCCATGTGGTGTTCCCACAATTTTCCATTAGCAAAAGTATAATAACCGTTAGCGCAACTAATCCCTGTTTCTTTTGCAAACGATTTAAAACTTACCCAACCCTTTACATCTTCTTTGTAAGAAACTGTTTTAGAAACGTTTTCAGTTGTTGCTTGTAAAGAAATATTGTACTCATCTTGTCTATCGTCATAACTACCAATAAGTTTGTTTGATAATTTTAAATTATCTCTAAACCAATCTTTCATTCCAGCGTTGGATATAGGTGTTAATCCATCCATAGAAAGCCTCATAACTGATCCTCTCACTCTATCAGTGAAATAAGCTCTATAAGCTTCTGAAGCAAATGACTCTGGATTAGTGGATATACCATATTCACCAGAATAAGGAATAGCTTGACCCAACACGGCATTTGTTGCAAGTAATTGAGGATTTCCATCAGCATTAAATAAAGCATCTTTATTAGCTAGTATTTTTAACACCCTGTCTTCACAAAGGGTTATTAAATCTCCACCCTGCCCCCAACCAGCTTTTAGTTTTTGAATACTACCATAGGTAGGGTTTATATTTTTTGATATTTTTTCTGCTGCAATAAATTGATTTAAATTATTCATACCAACGGCACCATTGTATATCCCAGAGTATATTAATCCGTACTTTAATTTTTCTTCATATGGATGCTCATCTAACGTTGTAGATGCTTTAACTCCATTAGCTATATACGGTAGGTTATAAGTATCTCTAATTCTATTGGATTCAACTCCATTACCAAAAGAATAGCAATTATGCCAATTTAAAGTGTATTTTGTGTCTGGACCGTGGAGCGTGTCTTCTATGAAAATCTCAGCAGCCCTATTATCGGTGTCCCCAAAATTCCATCCTTTAACCGTTACCGTTATAGAACTTCCATCTGGCTTGTTAATTAAAAGTTGATCTCCAATATTTATGTAAGCACCACCTACTAAAGGAGTTTCAGCTGTAAAACTAAACGTACCGTTCCAAATAGACCCGGATGTTACTATGGCACCTATTATAACAATAGACCAACCAGTAATATCACCAGAGTTTCCTAGTATAGGATCTGCTACTTCAGTATACCTAACAGCTGAAATAGCAGCGTCCGTACTATTACTCATCCCTAAATTTGTTAACGGATTTTGAACGTGTACTATTCCAGAGCCTATCGGTAGTACAAAGTTTACTGTTTCCTCCGTTAACTCAAGCGGATTATACCCACTAGCTTCATAGTATATATCTAAATCAGTGGTTTCTTTTGGCTCTGTCTCCCATATAGCTGGGTTATCAGGAAATTCCACATCTCCTTCTATTTCTTCTAAAAATTCTATAGTATATCCTACGGCTAGTAAAGCAGGGTTGGAGAGAGAACTACCGTCTCCATTAGCGTTCTGCACATTTATTCTATTAACAGAATACTGACTATAACCATTCATTGCTGGTTGTTGGAAAACCAACTCTTCAGCGGCTGCCGGCGTAGTATTCCACACTATATGTTGTAGTAGATCTGTGTTGTTAACTACATCATTAGCGGCTTTAAGAATTGGGCTTGAGTATCCAGTCAAGTATAAGTTGTAAAATCCAGTGCCAGAAGTTACTATATCATCAACTATAAGTGGTTCGTAAGATTTAGTGGTACTACCACTAGTACCAGCGGGACTTGTAAATGTACCGTCTAGCGTTATGCCTCCATAACTTGTTAGTATCATCCCTTTAGTTATAGAATACTTACCACCGTTAACGCTACAGGTTAGATTATGTATGTCATCAACGGTAACAACAAACCTTGGAACCGCAACTTGCTGGATAACCGATTGAATTGCATCAACAGTTGCTGTTAAATGTAAACCACCGTCTATTGCGCCTGTCGCACCACCTCCCGTTGGGTCCCAATTTATAGTCCCATCACCAGTGCTATCATTTGTAAATTTCGTGTAGTACCCTCTAGTTATGTTAGGAGATAGTTGGGGGGCTAGCGCATTACTACCAACAAAAGCAGGATGCTCACCGGAGTTAGCCCCACCAGAGCCATCACCTCCGTAGTCTATACCACCATCACTCCACCTCAATCTATTCACGTATGTTACTCCACTAGGTTTAATCGTGTATATTTCTCCCGTAGGATCTTCTCTAAATCTAAACTTTACTGAGGGTGATATTTTATTAACTAAATCTTTAAATTTTTGTCCGCCGTACCAAGTGCTACTTCCTATATTGAAAACGTCACCCAAACCCTGTTCCAGGTTATTGGCCTCCCCGGGATTGTAGATACCACCTATTGCTATTAACATGTTACCGGTGTTAATCCCCGAGCCAAATCCATTACCCTGAGAGTGCCACGGCCAGTGTAGACTAGGGCTGCTCGCGCTACGAAATCCAGCATACGGACCAGCATCGATGAACCACACGCTACCTTTTGTCTGCTCGCCATCGCTGTTAAACACGCCATACCTTGTGCTAGCGTCATCTACTTCATCATCCCACCCGGAGTGATCAGCGCCTTTAATTGGAGTAACATATGCATTACCTGGTCCAGCTTGAGTGTTGAAATAAGAACCAGCTGTACGAAAACCTAACTCACCTTTCCACTCAGCATCAGTTGTGTCGTCAAATCTATATTGACCAACATATTCATTTTGTGTGTAGCTCATGTTGTTACTTGAACTAGTGTAAACCATCAGTTCTTCTGTTGTTGGTGCGTACTTATAATTCCTGAAAAACGGAGCAAATCTACCAAAGTTGTTAAGATTAGTATAAGTATCTACGGTGTCTGCATATATACCATGTGTTTGACCAGTTAATGCTTGTTGGTGTAAAAAGGCTTGGTCACTACCCATGTAGTATAGCTTTCTAGATAGTGTTGTTCTATATTGTGTAGCTTCAGCATTTGTTGTAGCTACATTATCGATAAACACTCCGTCACTAATAACTTTAACAAAGAACCTACCATCAAATTCGCTTGAATTTTCTGGAGTATACTTATAAACCCTCACGGTAGCACCGTCAACTATTTTTGTCGCATTCAAACCATCGTTTGGATCGTCGCAAATAAAATTAATATCTTCGCCTAGGTTTTTATCTAGTTTTACACTGAAAAAAGCGGCTGTTGGACCTATAACACCAGTACCAGTGTCCTGATCTCTATCTGTAGTTAATTCCGTTACTCTATATCTTTTAGAAACAACACTACCAAACGCGAATTCTACATATAAAATCCCATCTTCTATGTTGTGTAGTTCGGAGCCGGGTCCAGAAGCAAAAGGTTGGTATCTCATTTTGAAAGTATCCCTACCCAATAACGGTGCATCTTCTATAGTGTTACTAAAAATATTTGTTGAAGCAAAAGTATGTGTTCTTTCTTCTATTAACGTCTTTTTAGTCTTTATGTAATCAGGTGCCTCTGTCTCTATCGCTAGCACTTTGTATCTAGCTGGCTCCGCAACCAAGTCGTTTGATTCAACACCTTTTTTCAAAATTAAAAAAGTATCAATATCTATTTTGTTTATGTCAGCAGAACCAAAAGATAGCCATGCTAAACCATCGTCAGCATCCCACCATCTATCCATGGTCATGTTATAGTACTCTCCAGAAGTTTCTTTTACAAAGAATTTAAAGTACTCCATATCCTCAGGGAATACTGTGTTACCAAAAGATACTTCCATTTTATTACTTTTAGCAGCCTCAATCTTTGGTACTTTATCAAGACCACTGGCATTAGATAAAACTGGTGTTTCTCTTCCGTACTTGTCAACAAAAACAACTCCTAGTTGATATTCTCTTAGTGATTTAATAGACTTCACGGTATTTAAACCTATATTATCACTTTTTATACTGAAGTTAAAGTCTGGATAGTATTCTTGTTTCGTACCTGGTTTAAGTAAATCAAATCCTTGGGTATAGTTTCCATATATAATTCTATTACCACTAATTTCTTGTGCTAATGCTTTCTTAGGAACAGCATCCCAAGGTCGTAATAGTTGATTTGATGGAAGTACTCGTTTTACAGATTCTGATTTTATAGTGTACTCGTTGTTAAGCCAAATATCGCTACTATGTTGGTTGTTCTTAATAGTATCTACCACATAGATATTCGGAGAAGCCTCGTCTTTGTAGAGTATATCAACAGCGACAACGTCATCAAAAGCAGCGCTAACAACCTCACCCAAAGCGTTAACAGCTGCATCACCAGGAACAAAACCCTTTATTAGAATTCTTTTTAAACCATTAGTCATACCTAGGTTATAACCTTTCTGTGGGTGGAAATCAAAAGATCCAGGTAAAAACGCCACCTCAGTAAAAGGTGAAAAAGCTGAATACTCCTTATCTTCGTATTGATATCTATAAGCAAACCTTGGAAATTTAAATTCAAATAAATTTTCTTCTTCATCTAGTAAGTCAACAGCATATCTTAATTCAGAGTAACCATCTGGTACCATTGCTGGAACACCGTTGATACCTATTACCTCTAACCTCACGCCTGCATCTGAAACGTCTTGTCTTTCTATAGAGATGTTTAAAATTTCAAAACTATGAGTGTTTGAACCAGATCCTGTACGAACAAAAAACTTACCAGGAATACTTGCCGCAGTTCCCGAGACACCCGTACTGGTGTTGGTGTCTAGTGTTAAATTAAACTCGTATATCCCGTCACTGTAGATGTATCCTCCGTTGGTCTGGGTATGCCAATTATAAATTGTCCCCGTACTGTTATCAGAAACCGCAACAACATATACTTTTGTATCGGTACCCGCGGTAATGCCTCCCACCTCTATCTTGACTTTGTAAGTCCCCGCTGTTTGACCTGCCGCCGCATCTCCATAAACAAAATCTAAATTTGGATCACCTACGGCAATTGCTTTCCAGTCATCCGCATTATCCACAACAATTTTAGGTGGTTGCAATATTCCAGATACTAACCCCCCAGATTCATACGTTACAGCACTATAACCCCAAGTATAGCCTAGTGGTCTACTACCATTTACGTTCGGTAGAGTAAAGTCGCCGTTAGGCGCGAGCTCAGCGGGCTCATCACTAGGTAAAACACCAAGTATCTTAGCTTTTATAGTATAATCTGTTATCGGTGTTGATGGCACGTCATTATACGTGTCTCCACTAAATTCCTTAAAAACCACTGTATCGCCAATTGCCCAATCTAAAATAAACCCACTATCACCATTTATGTCAGTTTCTATATTCGTACGGAACTGATCACCAATTGTTAGTGTAGAAAAATCATAAAAGTGATTGTATTCGTTTGTTGAGTTAAACCACAACGATGAAGCGTTTTGATTGTTAACGCCACCAACATTAAGTCCACCTGGATCAGTTGTGATTCGCATTATACCACTATAAGTAGAGTTTGGGTTTCGCTCCGAGATTAATTCTATAGTTGGAGCTGTTCTAGGAGATTTCCTAATAACTGTAATATGTTTTTCTTCTAAATCTATACCAGAGTTTATGTCAATATTTCTAGACTCGTTTATTAACTTCGTGTGTATTAAACCAGATTTATCAGTACCTTTTATACAACGAGGAATATTAATTTTCTTCGGTTCAGAATAATTATCTGTCCAAAACAACATGTCATCTATAATGTTGATACCTGTAATTAATCTACTAGGATGAAAACTCAATACCGTATTATTTGTATCAACTACAACTGGTTTGATAGTTTCTAGTCTAGTATCATATTCTACAATATAACTAACACTCTTTGTTACAGATATATTATCTATTTTTCCAGTAAAACCTACGTTAGCGTCATAAGACTGTATCCAAAACCTACTGAAATAACCAGAGTTAGTTGTGATACCACCATTTGCTTCTACTCTAAGTACGTATTCCTTGTTTTCAGGTGTAAATGAAGGTAGCACAAAACCATCGCCATTTTCACTGTAACAATTAACTGTTAATCTTCCTTGTTCATAATCACTAACTGTAAATCTAAGTTCATAAATATCACCAGGTATTATAAAACCCGTTGGTAGATTAGTTTGAGCTGCTTTTTGGTAAATACCAGCATCAACCGACACAGCTTTTCTATCGTAGTAACTCCATCCAGTACCGAAAGTCCATCCAGTAGCGTCCCCATCAAACCCACCATTTACTATAAGTTCTTCGCCGTCAACAACAAAATAATATAACTTATCATTTTTCTCATTAGCAATACTACCAACACAGTTAGCTGTTTCTGAAAAAAAACTTTGTCCGGAAATTAAAGAATTACCTAATATATTTTGAGCGGTACCAACGTCAGATCCTTCTGAAGTTGACACCTGCATATTCATCGCATCTCTATACTCCCCGTTTGGAACAAGTCTCTCGTCAAGATCCTTATTCATCTTACCACCGGTAAAATTATGCTTAATTTCTGGCATGTACTAGTGTTTTATTTGTTTCGATTTACCTCTTAAAATTTGAGTTAATTCCTCTAACTTAATATTTGATAATCTTAATTTTGCTTTTCTAGTTTCTGCAAACCTTTCTTTCTTAAATCTAGGCGCTAACTGTTGATGTATTGGCTGGGACGATGTAGATAGAATTGCGTAAGCTATGTATTTATACATTGCTTCTTCAGCAAATTTATGAACCTGCATTTCTTCGTCTGTACCAAGACTATCACTTATATAATCTAAGATCACAGTTTTTCCAGAAATATTAGAGCTAAAATGTATTCTTCCTAATCTAGGATCTATATAAAACGATCCATTTGCTTGAGCATGTTGAGGATCTAATCCATATCTATTGCCATTCATCTTCCAATAAGTATCATCTTGATAATCATCTTGATTTTCAGGTGGAGTATTAGCTTTGTAACTATTCCAAGTGGAAGAGTTTCCATCTGTATTAGCATGAGTTAAAGTAGGTGTTTGACCTGGCACTACTATAGATATAAAATCTACTGTGTTTTTTTGGTGCGTGTTATTAGCGGATGAGGTTGGTGCTATTGGTGTTGTACCACCCTCTACACCGGCTGTAAAAGCTGTTACAGCAGCGCTCGTCCAAGGTGAAAAAGACTGTATGTACACCCAAATTTCATCAACAGCACTAACGTCAATACTTTCTATTTCTTTTTGGCTAGTTGTACCATCAACCCATTCAACGTAACCTAAATCATAATTACTAACATCTTTATTTGGAGTTGGAACACTAGAACTACCAGGGGCGGTATTGGTTGCTGGTGACAGAGTACCAAGTGAATTTAACCAACCCACGTCAGGATTTGTACTTGTTACACCTACTCTTATAGTACCAAAATCACAAATTAAATTACCACCAGCATCTGTCTGTTGAGCACCAGAGCTTGCTACGGCTGAAAATTCTATATTACTAACGCCAGCAACATCAACGCGCTGCCAAGCGGCATAAGCCCTACTACCCATTTGACTAAAACCATTATGCCAAAGCTGACCAAATTCAAGCTCACCACCTACTATGCCAAAAGTATCGTTTATTGGGTTTATATAATATTTACCTGTACCAGTAACTCTAGTGCTATCCCAAGCTTTAGATTTTCCCGGATCAGAAAAACTCCAACTTCCACTTAAAGTGTTAGAAAATTCTGGGTTTAAAACTCTATTTACTTCTTCTCCAAAAAAGTAAGACCCATCATCATTTTGTTTTATTTCAAAAGGATTTGACGTAGAGTTGGTTGGGTATAAAGGATGTTTAATACCAGAAGTATCAACCCAAGATAATTTAGTATAATTTACATAATCATGAGGAAGTGGCATAACTAATGTTGGTGGTAGATCTATTTGTTGAGATTTAACACATTTAAAAGTATCAAAAGAAAACTCTTGCAACCCTCTTTGTGCGTGGAATGCAATGTCAGCTCTTTTGACTTTTTGAATAATTTTACCCTCACCAACGTAAGCTATTTGGAATTGAGTTATAATATGATCTAAAGACGTGAATTGATAGTTTCCTAAATCACTCCCGTTGTAATAACTGTTTTGTGTTCCGTCTAATAATCCCATTTATTTATTGTTTTTCTTGTTGAATTTGACCCGCTCCTAAACTAGCCGCGGTTTGTACTAGTTGTGGTTTTTCTATAGCAACACCAGCTAATGTTAATATTCTGTATACTAATTCTGTTTCTTCTGAAGCGTGTAGTTCAAAATCTACACCGTTAGTTGAATTATAAAGTGGTTTGTCGTTTATAACATTATAAGACCAATTTGGTTTTGCTGGGGTTTTAATATAACTAATAAGCACCGCTCCATCAACAATCGGATCGTAAGGGTTTGATATTTGTGGTCTTGGATATATCCTTAAAGATATACCTTTGCCTAGGTCCATTCTTTTCCAGTAAATTGGTCTTTTTTTAGTGTTCCTAGCTAAAGGACTATCTTCATATAAAAAAAACTCACTACCTACTTGCATCTCCTCTGCAACATATAGACGTTCACCCGCTTTATGACGAAGCCTAAGCGCTATTAACTTGTATATGTCTTCTTCGTGATCTTCAAGCATTACATCTCCAAAATCACCCGTTATACTAGATACGTTTTTATCATATCTTTTAAAATAACTTATTTTATTTTCAACGCTAGTTACTCTATCAGAATAAGTAATATCGTTTCCAGGTGCTCTTTGAAACTGATCTAAATCATAAAAATATTGTTCAAATATTTCCCTCTGAGCGTGGTCGGCAAATAAGTTAAACTCTTGAGGAGTTATATAACCTCTTTGTTCTTTGTTAGCTAGCGCTAAAACTTTTTGATACACTCCATCTATACTTACTGCCATAATTTCTTTTTAATTTGTAGTTTACGATCGCCCCGTAGAGCGACCGCATCTACAGTTAGATTAATTTAATCTTTTTTCAATATTGGAGTAAATCTCCATACCTTCATCAGTTTTAAACCAAGCGGCTAAAGCTGAATAAGGATGTTCATCAAATGGAACATTCATTAGTTTTCTATCATTAGATCCCCATGAAAAAGTTCTTTGATCTGAAGATAATTTAATTATTTTCATCTCCGCTGCTTTAATACCAAAGTTTCTAAGAGCTACATTATCGTCATTAACTAACTCTAAGAATAAAACTGGGTTTCTCTTAGCATACAACAGCAAATCTCTTTTAAGCTCCTTAGAACTCATTTCATTAACTCTAGAACCAACTTCAACACGCATAACAGCTTCAGCCATATCTATGTCTAAATTTTGAGCAGCATTAAGCGCTTCTATTTCTAATTCTAAAGACTCAACTTCGTCAATAGCTTCAACTTCTGGTTTCCACTCGTAAAAAAGTTTATTTCTATGAGGGTGATATAAAGATAGTAGTTTTTGTAGTATTACTTTTTCTCTAGGAACTTGTAGCATTCCAGCTCTAAAGGTTATATGTTCTAATCTTTGGTCACCTTTCATTTCGTCTACAAAACAAGTTCTTTGATTTGAACAATATTTTAATTCTCTTTCAAAACCTTTTTCTTCGTCAAACCAATATACGTTAGCTGATTTTACAGTGTACGATAGAGGTTTGTTTCCTTTTCTTAAAAAATATTGTCTATCTTTTACTTCCCATTTATCTTTGTTTGGTAATGGTTTTTCCATAACCGGTGTTTCAACTTTTGGTTGTTTTACAACCAGTGGAGTTGTTTCCACTTCTGTTTTTTTAGCTTTTTTAGCCATAATATAATATAATATAAATTAATAAAAATAAAAGGCCGAGGCCGAAGCCCCGGTCTTTAATATAAATGCTTATTTCATTAACATGAAATTGTTAGCACCTTGAGTAATCAAACATCTTTCAGTTAAGTAGTTGATTTGCATTGCATCTAAATCAGAAGTAGTAGCTCCAACTGAACCAGTAGTCCAAGTTTTCATTTTTCTACTTTCTGTTTGAGAAGCTCTGTATCTAACGTGTAAGAAAGGTCTCTTAAGATTCTTTCCTAATTGTTGGTCATATACAGTTGAAGTTCCAGCAGGGATAATAATACCTCTAAGTGGAGCAACAGCGTCTCTTGAATTAATACTACCTCTTGTAGCTTTGTCGTTTAGGTATCTAAAGTCAGACTTGTAGAAGTCATAAGAACCTCTTCTGAAACCAGAGAAACCTAAGTTTAACGCCATATCTTCAGAGTTGTCAAATACTCCGTAAGAAGTACCACCAGCTCCGTAAGAATTCATAGAAGCTAACATATCGTCAATAGCAAGAGAAGTTCCTCTATTTACAAACATCATGTTTTCTTCAATAGCACCTTGAGAGTCAAACTCAGCTAAGATAGCATCAAACTCAGCTAAATCAGTAGCAGCATTAACACCAGTAACACCAGTAGTAACATTACCTCTAGTTTCTACAGCAGCAAATAAACCTTCAGTACCAAAAGTGTTAGCAGCGCCGTTAACAGTTCCATCAGCAGTAGAAGCACCTTCAACACCTTTAACAGCTTCTAACATAGACATTTCTACGTAGTCAGAAAAACGAGCTCTAGTATCACCTTCAGCTTTTAAGTACCATAAGTAACCTGATCCCATGTCTTCACCAGTAACTTCAACCCAACCAATTTGAGAAGCATCAGATCCTGAGATCTCATAGTAATCTTTCATTATGATTGGTTTGTTAGTAAATGATGTGTGAGTTGGCTTAACAGCACCAAAACCATTGTTAACAGTAGCTGTAGTTGCACCTTGACCTTGCTTACCTTTACCAAACTCAGAACCTATAACTAATAAAGTTGCGTTTGAAGCAGATGGAGCGCCTGTGTCAGAAAATGCAGTAGCAGCGTCAACAGTAGCTACCTCGTAAGGTAAAGCTGTTATAACGGCACCAGAAACAGCTGATACTAAACATTTAATAGTACCTTCAGCAGTTGCTACAACAACCATGTCGTTAATTCTAACACCGTGAGTTGTAGTCATTGCGTTACCATCAATATCAGTAACAACAGTAAATGTAGTTTCATTCGTGTCATACTTACCAATGTAAGATAAGTGTAAACGACCTTGCTCAGACCAAATAACTTGATCAGAAGACATCGCTTCTTCAGCTCCTACTTGCGCAAGAAAACCTGAGATAGTTCTGTTACCGAACACTTCAGCTTCTTTTTCCATAAGATCTGGTACGTATTGTTGACCCCAGTCGTTTCCGTCTGCGGTAAAGTCGATGTAGTTTGAAGCTAATAGTGCTTTTTGTGAAGCAGGTACGCTATTCAAACTACCAGCGGTTCCTGAATGACCAGGACCCGGATTTGATATTGCCATAATTTTTAAATTTTAATTTGTTATTTTTTAAACTTGTTGTTTTTAATTTTAAACTTAAAATCAGAAGAGTTTTCACCTAGCACTTTTACTTTCATACCACCTGTTTCAATAGTTCCATGACTTTGTCTTGGGTTCATATCAACGTTTTTGGCTTTAGCAATACTATTTTTCATAGCATCTGCTTTTCCTTGTTCGTAAAAGTGTTTCGCAACAGCATCCGCATTCATTGCTGTATATAGAGATTTATGATAACCCTTGGCATCTGACATTTCGTTATTTTCATTCAAGAACTTCTTGACAAAATTATTAATATCACCTTGAGTATTTTTAACCTCTTCAACATTGTTTACATTAAATCTATACTTTTTATCACCGACGTTATATTCAAAACCTTTGAACTTGTCGTTAAAAACATTTTCAGTTTTACTTAAAAAAGTTGACTTTTGTTTTTCAGCTGTTTTTTGAGTTGCTTCTGACTCTTTGTTGTATCTATTAAAGAAATCAATTGCCTTTTGCTGCTCACCCGTAAGTTTGCTTCCAGCTTTGATCTCTTCATAGTATTTAGACTTTTGCCCGTCTAAGTGGCTTTTAGCGCTGGCAACTTGCTCTTTAAGCGCTAATTTCTTTCTACGTATATCTCTTTCGTCGTCCATATCCTCGTCGTAAGAGAAGTTGTCTTCCATAAGGAAGTTAATTTCTTCATTGTCTAAATGAGGTTTTGTTTGCTTGTAATACTCTCTTAACAAAGCCGTATCATCTAGTTCGTTATAGTCTTGATTAAGCTTTACATAATCATTTAGATCACCGCCAGTGTCTTCCATAAAGTCCATTAACTTTTGGATATTTTCTGGTAATGGTTTTCCAGTGGCCTCGGCGTTTGCTATAGCTTCTTCAACCTGTTCTTCCGCCTCTTCAATTTTTTCTTCAGTGACCTCTTCCAATACTAAGGTTTCTTGTGTTTCCGATTGTACTTCTGCTTGTTCGGTAACCTCTGTTACCGCCTCAACTTCTTCAGTTTTTTCCTCTGCCACAGCTTCAGTTTCTACTTTTTCTTGTGGTGGAGCACTCAAGTCTACTTTAATAATACTGTCATCACCCGCGGATTCAAACTTACTTTCGTCAACTGTTTCTACGGTTTGATCTTGTGTAGTTTCTTCAACTACTTTTTCATTTTCTTTTTCCATAATATAATATAATAATAATTAATAATAATCCTACTTAGGGTCAAACGAGTTCAAATTGAAATCTCCACTTAATATATCATTACCTGAAGACTCAAAGTTTTTAGGCGTTCCACCGCTATTTCTTTGATCTATAAGCTCACTTTGTTGGGTAGCTTGTATTTTAGTTCTTTTATCTTTTCTATCTTCCCTCCTACCCTCTCTATCAGACACGCTTTGCGATTCTGCAGTTTTTAACTGCATGTTATACTCAAACTCAATTTTCATCAATTGTTTTTTAAGCTCAACCTCTTGCTGTTGTTCTTGTAGTTTGAGTTGAGATTTTGTTTGCTCTAGTTGCATTGTAGTTTGTGCTAAAGCCTGGTTTTTTTGAATTTCAGCTTGGGCTGCCGCAGCAGAAGCCTGTTGATTGGCTTGAGACTGTTGTTCCATGTTTTGTTTTTGAGTTTCTCTATCTAACTCAAGCTTTTTCTTTCTTCTGATCTTTAATAGTTGATTTGCTAATTTTAAATTTTTAACATCTCTAATGTCTATAGCATCTTCTAAATCTATACTTTGCGTTTGAAGCGCTACCTGTATGTTATTTTCTAACATAGCTTTCTCCTCTTCATCAGGCAAGAGCTCTATAAATATACCAAAGTCATACAAGTGTAACTCTGACATCTCTTTAAGAGTTGCTACGTTAGAAGCGCCGATAGCTTGTATAAATGCGTCTTTTGTTGGAGAATACTCTATTATATCAGATATTCTTAAGGATAAACACTCAGCAACCTCGGCTGTTAGATATAGGCCAGCTTGTAATATGTGTCTTGTAGCTGTGTTTGAGTTTGCTGCAGCTATTTTTTGAACGCCAACCAAAGCGTTTTTATCTGGAGTGCTACCGTCTCTTGCCTCGTTTAACCCGGTTACATCTCTTATCATTTGCAAGTAATAATTATAGTTACCTATAAGGGCTTGCATTTTATTTCCACCAGAACCTGATGTTATCTCTTGAATAGGTACTTTGCCTGGGTTCATATCGCCCTCGCTTGTAAAACTTCTACCAATAACAGATCCTGTTTGAAAAAACATGTTTAAAGCTTCTTGCGGGTTATAGTTAGTTCCATTACCTAAATCAACCTCAGCCAAACCATCTGCATCTAAGTAAACGCCATCTGGAACCATGCGAGATAAAACTTGTTGAAGTTTTAAGTGAGTTAACTGAATCATATCGGCGAAACCTGTTATGCGTTTTACTAACGAATCAATTTTACCGTTATAAATTCTAGGAGCAACGATATTATAATTCATTTTAACTTTAGTAAAATCACTTTTAGGGCGCATCATATTTTTTGCCATTTCCCATTTAAGCAACTTATCTGTACCTAAAATCATAGCACCCTCATAAAGACACTCTATAGACCTAATCATCCTACCGTAGCCACCTTCCATATCATTTGGTGGATTGTACTGGTCATCTCTTGGTATAATTTTATCTGACCCACTAGCTGTTTCTTTAACTTTGTAGACTTCATTCATGTAGGTTTTATAATTAAAATACAAAACTTGAATAGTATTGTTATCTTCTTTATCGTAGTTATGTCTAGAGTTATAATTAGATCTATTGTAAGATTTGTTTTTCATTATATCCTCAAGATCACTTTCAGTTAAATGAGGAAATTGTTTTGCTAATTCGTTTACTGGTATAGATTTAACCTCTCCGACATAGTATATGTCCTCGAAATAAGGAGAATCTGTATAAGAGTACACTAAATTAGCCGGGTCAACGTAATCTATAATAACTCCCTCTGAGGTGTTAAAATTTGTTTTAACAGCACCAATACCTAAAACAGTAAGATCATGGTAAAATCTTTTTTTAATGAGTTCGTAATTACTACCGTTTAAAAGTGTATTTAAAGCTTGTTCTTCTGCTATCTCTATAGATTGCTTATAACTTAGTTGCATGTGAACGTTAAGTTCGTCTTTACTTTCTGGCAAATCCTTTTGCTCCATTTCGCTACTTCTAGAATCTATACCGTAAACAGCAGCTTGATTATCAAAAGCTTTACCGTCCATGTCTTTAAGTATATTTTCCATATACTCTGTTCTTTTTTCTACTCCAAATGGATCTTGTGAAAAAGCTTTTATATCATAAGTTCTCTCAGCTATACCGTTTACAACTATATCAACAAACTTAGATATAATAGGTACTGGTTTCCAGTCTAAATTTAAATAGGACAAATCACCGTTTATAGATAACTCATCCTTATATTTTTGTATAGACTGTTCGCCTCGAGCGTACAATCTTAAATTATGAAAATCATTATGATTAGTTCTATACCTAGTATTGCCCCTATCATTATTAAACCACTCTTGCTCTATTGCCTTACCTACTTTCAAACCGTAATCATAGCTTAGCTTTTCAGCATCGCTAACTGTTTGACTCGGGAAATAACTTTTAATGCCAGACTCTGCCATATTTATTATTTGATTATTTGTGAATTACTTCCAGTATTACTATACTTGGAAATGTTTATGTTTAGTGGTTGTTTTTCAACCTTAGCGTTCGGCGCGTACAAATGTCTATTGTTAGCCATAATAGCTAAACCAGAACTTATAGATGCATCATGCTTTGTTCTTTTGTTTATATCAAACTTTGCCCAATCATTTAATAACTCGTTAAAATAACAATCTCCAAGCGTTCCGTCTTGTTTGACACCCACGTGGTCTTGTATGTACATCTCAATCGCTGCAGCGTGAGCTTGTTTAATATCTTCTGAGGAATTGGGTATTCCACCAACTTCTTTTTCTGCTACAGATAATTTGTTCCAGATTTTATCAGGCCTATTCATACTAAATCCTCTATATCCTCTACGCCTCAGATAATACAAGAGACGTGGCTTATTGTTCTCTGCGAGTATAGGCATCCCGTAAAATACTAAAGCCATTAGAACGTCCTCAAAGAACATCTCAGCTGTTGGTGGTCTTGATAAGTATTCTAAAAAAAAACTGTTAGCTGGAGCGTCTTCCATGCTGAATCTAGTTAAGCCGTGTAAAGCTCCTTTCGATCCAACTCCATCTACTGTACCTGATATATCGTAACTATCACAACCAAAAGCACCCATGTGTTCGTTCCCGGGATACTTGATACCGTTTTTAAGTATTACTCTGTTTTGTATTTGTTGAGGGGGAACCCAACTCACTTTAAATCTTCCTTTTGGATCTGGGTAGAATATTACTTGAGAATCTTTGATTCCATTTACCCATTGAAAATTACCTGTTGTAACCCCTAGAGTTCTAGTCATCTCCTCGTTATAATCTATCTGCTCGTATATCTTAACTAAGTTAAATATACTTCCTTTTGTCTCATCTCTAAACGCATGCTCTGTAGTTCTTGGGAATTGACGGTAAAATTCATTTAAACCATCTTGATCGTCTTTTAAACCGTCAACTTCATTTTGCCAGTTATCTATTACACCTACATCTATTAATTCACCGTCTGGTGTAAGTCTGTCGATATCAGGGTTAGTAAAGACTGGAACTCCATACTCATCAATAAATCCTTCGTAGTTCCACTCCATTGGGATAAAAAGAGAGTATAAACCAGACTTTGTCTGACCATTTCTATTTCTTTTCGTGACATCTGAGGCATTGTATAGTTTTTTAAAATTCTCTCCACCCTTATCTAAAGCATTTGAAGTTGAGCCCATCATACATTTACCAATAATCCTAGAACCTAATCGTAAACATGTTTTTGTAACCCTCCAGTTATTTAAAATATTATCGGGTCTCTCCCACTTACCACTTTCATCATGTACTAGTAATGCTAGTTTTTCACCATCATAACTATTGTCTCCAGTGTTTTTCCAGTCAATAGTTGTATCTAACCCTTGTATGTCTTCCAGTTTTTCATTAGCCGTAATCTTTTTCCTAGTAAACTTACTAGCAGGTACGCGATAAGCAAGTTCGGACTTAGGACGATCCATACCATCTTGTACAGGTTTAAAAAAAAATGGATAATTAATTGATATAGGGACAACTTTGTCGGTAAACATTTTTTTAGCATCAGCTCCTGTTTTAGATAATATACCATATCTACTATCACTTGCAAGAGTGGCTAAATTAACTGTTTCCGCTGACGACATGAAAGAAAATCCAGAACGTCTATTTTTAAGATAACACATTCCGTAACATCTTTTGTCTGCTTTGCAAGCTTCCCAGAATATATAAAATAATCTGTTTGCTTCTCTAAAGTCTGGAGCACCCACATCTATCTTACTCCATTGCAAATACATATATTGCGTACCTGTTATCCAGGTTGGTTTACCATTATTTGTGAACCAGAATCCTTCTTCCCTTCTTTTAAATTCTTCGTCTATATAATCGTACCATTTTTCTTTACTGCTTTCCGGATAGTTTCTCCAATCGAATATATTTTTAATTCTTTCCAACTCCTTGGGGTACTCGAATTTCACCCATTTGTTCTTCGGATCTTTGTATATTTCTTTAGGAGTTTTTGGTAGCGCAATAACTAGTCCTTGTATTTCTATTATCTCACCTATTTGCCCACTGTGAGATAACACTATAATATCGTGTTCTTTATCGTAACCGTATTTCCATTTCTTACCTTTGTTAAGACGACTGATTGTCGTTTTCTTAACTGGTTCAACTGTCTTAACTAAATTTTGCTCGTACATTATTTAGATCTACTTTCTGCGAATCCCTTAAAAGTTTTTTCCTTTGCCTCTTCAGGTGTTTTACCCTCAAGCAAGTTTTCTTCTTCTTCAATTCTGTTAAGTATCTCAAATGCGTCAAATATAGCTAATTTTTTAGAAGCCGCGGCGTTCTTTAACTTATCAGCTGTCAAGTCATCTTCAGAGTCAGTGACAATAGCTTCTTCACCTACTTTAATAAGTTCTTCAACTGCCTTGTGCCCAGCTTGGATTATACGTTTCTTCGTTTCCTTGATGTTCATATTTGATTGTAATAAAATTAGATAAAACTCGAAATAGTCTCTCGCCGTCAACGATAAACTCATATTCACTACTTGGTCTATAACCAACTAGATCACCAACCTCAACTGTACCGTCAGAATACTTGACAATACCTTGTAAAGGTTTTTCAGACTTAGTGTTAAACTGGTCTGTAGCTTTTAAAGGTATTACAAAACAATATCCTTTTGGAGCTATCCACTTGTCATCTCTTTTGTATAAAAAGATTTGATCGTCGTTTATAAAGTAAGTGTCTTCATTAAAATAAGCTCTGCTATTCTTCTCAACACCCTTCACGTTATGCCATCTACGAAACACGTTATGATGCACTACGACTGTATCCCCTGGTTTTATGTCTGTATCACCAATAATAGGCGTTGATATAACCTCTGCCTCTCTATTAACATACTGATGGTTGAATATTTCTGTATTAAGGATTAACTCTCCACCATCTAGTTTTTTAGTATTGTTATATCTTTCTCCTTTTGGCTTTACAACAAAGTTGTAAACGCTTTTCATTAGTATTGTAGGTTATATTCTACAGATACAGCCATGTTCTTGTTAAAGTCTTTCCAAGGTAATACGTCTTTATTTTTTTTGATATAGACAGAGAACTTATCGTCTTCCTCTATAATATCGCAGATAGTATGACCACCATACACTTCCTGCCCCACGGCGTAGTGCATAGCGTCATTCTTGTAATCTTTACCAATACTTATTTTACGAATCAGCTTTGACATCGTCCTCGTAGTTTATTGTTCCGTCTTGTATGTTGATATCAAAAGTACCGTAGTCTTTCTCAAACTCACCTTGTAGTAAAGTTAGTTCATCTTTTAATCCAGCAATTTGATGCATCATCTCATGCTTTTTTAATTCTATTGAACCAATTTCTAATTGAGATCTATTCAAGCTATTTACTGTGTCTTGAACTTTCTTTAACTGCTCGTCAGTTATTTTCTCAGGTTTAATACCTTTAAGTTCTTTAATTTTTGCGTTTGTTCCTTTTGTTGCCATTTTATTTAATTTAAGTTAATTTAATTTGTTTACCTACATCCGTTGACAGCTGATACTACGCCCGAGCTACCAACTTCCATATTGTAATTTCTACCACCAATCACTATTTTGTAATGTCCAGCTTCTAATACACCCCTAGGGTTAGCTCTTCTAGTTGAATACACTACATCATTAGCAGCTGGTAGCGTACGACTTCCATTATGGTAAAAAGTTTCACCAAGCGATCCTCCGAACCGGCAAGCGTTACTAGCTTGCATTGGTGAGCTTGAAAAAGAGTTGTAGCCTTTAGCTATAACAACCTCTTTTCTTCTTTTTACTATAACAGATTTATTTTTACCCCTAGCTTGAGCTGATGTATTTGCGTTACCTAGCGCCATTAGTATCCAAAGTAAGCTATTATACCACCGGTAACTTGAGCGGCTTGTAAAGACACGGTTGTCCACCTACCATATATAGTCATACCAGCTGGGAATTCAATGTCGTTTTGAACAACTTCACTATTACCACCAGTGTTACCGTTTGTTATACCAAAGTAAGAGTTTTGAGATTCTGTTCCGCCGTAAACAACAGACGTAGCGGTGTCAGCCGTAAGCTTGTCGAATTTTGTAGCATCGATACAAGTTATTGCAACTATAACCATTCCATCTGGTGGTGTTAAGTCCTGAGCGGCGTCATTGTGCATGTGAGCACTACCTAGTTGTCCGAAGTTATAAGCAGTGCCTGTTGAATTTATTCCCATAATTTTATTTTTTTACTTTTTCTAGTGATCTACCGCCAAAATAAGCACCGATCACAGTTATTAATACTAATTGAAGCAAATCAACCCACGAGGATTTAACTTCGAAATTTAATGCACCTGCATCTATAAATATCAATAGCATAGTGCACACTATTAAGAATATCAATACTAATGGTCTAACATTTTTACTAAGCCACGAGTCTGATTTTAAATCCGCTTCCCAACGAGAAGTTATATTCTTTTCTATTTCTATCTCATAATCACTTATAAGTTGCTTAATTTTAAGCTCAGCAGCAAGCTTTTCCTCTTTTGATGTGTGTAAGTTGTCTATGATACCGCCTACGCCTTTTACTAGTTCAGTTGCTCCAGAAGAAAATATGTTTGATAATATACTCATGTTAAAATTCGTTTCCGTTATTTGCATCGTCCTCCCAAGGAAAACCAGTGTCTCCAGCTTCCTTCCATTCTCCATCTACTAATATAGAATCTACACCACCTATATTCTGTCTTTCAAACCTTTCACCGTTATACATAATATGATCATCGTCATAGGCTAGTTTACCAATCTTCATATCAGTAGCATGCCTCATTTCATGATTAATTGTTTGTCTGTATTGAAAGCTATTAGGGTCCAACTTATCGCTAACGTATATACTTCCATCCATATTAGCTTCACCCATAATTCCTTCATCTAACGGTACTCTAATAACAGGCGTGCCAGGTACAGAGCCCTCACCACCAGCTTGTTTACCAAAACGCATTTTTGTTTTGATCTCACCACCAACAGCATAGTTGCCTCTTTCTTTTCCTAGTTTAAATCCCATTATCTATCTTTATCTTTAATCATATCATCTATAGCTTTATTGTAAACTTTATCTGTATATGATTTATTTTTATAAAATACACTTCTCTCTGAAGTGGGTAAGTCTTCCTCACCTAATAGGATTCTATATATCCTACTTATCATTTGAGAGCATTTCCATGAAGTTTTAAATACTGAGTATTTAATTGTTGTTCTGTTCCTGTGTCTCCAAGTTTCGATCCAACCTTCTCTTTTTAATCTCTCCCATCTGTTTTTATCCCATGAGTATGTATAAACTCCGTTGATAAAATCGTTTCGTGTAAATCTTCCTTTACAATCTAAATAAATTAATAATTCTAAATCTGCATCTTTTAACCCGTAAGTTTTACAGACCCACTTTCTAGTGAGCCTGTAATACTTAAGGATATTCATTTCACGCAAATCTTGCGCGGTTAGTCTCATTTACTATGAGTCAATAGTTATCGCTACAGTCGTGCAAGTTGGCATTGTGCCAAAATGTACGTTATTAGTAAGATCTACCATAGTGTGCATAACTCCACCGTGTGGATGCGCGTTAATAGCCTCAGCGATAGCGTTAGCTATTTCTCTTGCTTTATGCCCATTAAGATCAGCTTGATCATCAGCAACTGTTGATGAATTTAAGTGAGTTAGTCTAACCTTGTCAACACCATCACCTACACCGGTTTGACCTTCAAAGTAAATATCTGTAGTTGTTACAGATACTGGATCTACTCCCAGAAATCTTGAACCTGGCCACATAGCTGCATCGCCTGTTGCATCCGCTCCGTCTGCATCTGAGAAATATAAATAATTTTCTTTCATTTTTTTTTATTTTTTTAAGTTAATGATTAAGCGATTGCACATCCAGTTACGTTTCCTTTAAATTCCTTGTGGTATACTGCTGCTTTCTTACCAAATTTAGCTGGAGAATAAGAAGTACCAGCGCCACCTGTAGCTGTTGTTAATTCTTTAGCTTCAGTAGTTTCAGCGTCAGCTACTACTATAATTCCTGCTTTTGCTTTGTTAGGATTAGGGTTCATTATAGATGCTAAAGCCGACATAACTTCTTTATGTGTGTCTGTTGCAATAGTTAAAGTTACTACTTTTACAGTGTCTGCACCTAAAGTATCCATGAAGTTTAACGTCAAAGAAGTGTCACCTGTTGGATTAGCACCTAAATAAGCACTAGCTGGTATACATATAGCCTCTGTTGTTGTTTCAACAGCTGCTTCTGCAAAATAAAGATAAGGTCCTTTTTGTAAACCTCTAATGTTTTGTACTGCCATTTTTTTTGTTTTTGTTAATTAATAATTTGTTTTATGTTTTAAGTTTTAGGTTTTAGGTTTCAGGTTTGGGTTAATCTACTAGAACTACGTCACCATCACGAATGACCCGGTAAAGTACATCTTTCCATGATATGTCGTGTCCAGCGTGTTTATCGTAATATATCGTATCATTATCTTTTAGCCCTTCAACTAAATGTCCACACGATATTATTTTTGCTTTTATATAACGGTTATCTACATCTGTATCATCCGTCATTATAAGACCAGCAACCTTTTTAGGTTCTGTCTTTATTCTGTCTACTATAATGTATCTATTGATTGCTTTCATTCATTCTCATATTTGAAATTACACAATCTGCAGATATAATTGTTGATACTACACTTACTGCATTTTTAAGTGCTGACTTGGTTACAAGTACAGGATCTATGATACCAGCTGAGATCATTGTAGCTCTTTCACCAGTCACTACATCAATACCGTAACCTTCGTGATCTTCGTATCCATCCATCATAGTTATACCAGCATTGTCAAGTACAGTATAGAAAGGAGCTTGAATAGCTTTTAGTAGGATTTTTTCACCAGGTGTTTTAGCTTTAATCTTTTGAGATGCGTTTAACAGTGCAACTCCACCACCTGGTACAATACCTTCTTTCAAAGCAGCCTTTGTAGCATAGATAGCATCTTCTATTCTATCTTTCTTTTCTTTAAGCTCTACTTTTGAATCAGCACCTACTTTTACCATACCAACACTACCTGATAGCATAGCTAACCTTTGTCTGTGTTTCTTTTGTATAAACGGGTTTTTCTCCCATTTATCTATAGTCTTATTAATACTAGCAATTCTCTCTTCCATCTCATCCTCAGGAGTATCGATAGTTAAAACTGTATTTTTATCATCAGTTATAGAAGTATAAGCCTCACCTAAACAATCTATATCTATAAGGTCTAAATCATCACCTAGTTGCTCGTTAATTACCTTAGCACCAACAAGGAATGCAAGATCCGCAACAGTATCATCTTTAGTAGGACCAAAGCCTGGTAAGTCAATTATATTAACCTTAATGTTACCTTTTACTTTATTCATAAGTAAAGCAGCTTTAACCTGTTGTTCTACTGGAGCGACAATAAGTAGTGAACGTTTAGTTTTTATAACATGTTCTAATACTGTTTGTATTTTTCTTATGTTTGGTATTTCTGAAGATACTATTAATACTAATGGGTTATCAAGCTCAGCTATCTGCTTGTCCTTATCAGTAACGAAATGTGGGGATGTGAGTCCTGAGTCGATTTGAACACCGTCAACCACCTCGACGTATGTCTCTTCAGTTGGAGACTCTTCCATTAGTACCACACCATCTTTACCTACTTTAGTATAAGCTTCCGCTATAATCTCACCTAGTTCAGCATCATTATTGCAACTTATTGAACTAACAGATTCGAGCATATCGCCTTCGATCTTGACAGAAATCTTATCTAGGTAATCATTTACCTTTTTAAGACCGGATTTTATCCCGTCTTTAATTTCTCTTGTGTTAGCTTCACTCTTGCTAACCTCTTTTAATAGTGATTCAGCAAGGACAGTAGCTGTAGTAGTACCGTCACCTGCTTCTCTCACTGTATTTCTAGCAGCTTCTTTAATAAGGGTAGCACCCATATTTTCAACCGGGTCAAATAAGACAACTGATTCTGCTACAGTTACTCCGTCTTTTGTTATTACCGGTAAACCTCTAGCATCTTCGTAAATTACGCATTTACCTGATGCTCCAAGTGTTGATTTTACTGCTTTAGCTAGCTTTTCAACACCAGCTACTATTTTATTCTTTGCGTTATCGCCAAAGTTTACATCTTTGACAATCTCGCTTGGTTGATTGTATTCCATGTATTAAATTAAATTTGATTAAATTGGTACTTCTCGTGTTTACTTGTTCTTGCTATGCTCTAGGCCCAAGCCCTGAAACTTTTCTAGGACCCTTTCCATAGTTTATGTTTATACTTTTCATACCATCTATTTCTTGATTATACTTAATCATATCTAAGGATTTTTTAAATTTATCAACGTCCGACCCGAAAATGGACTCTTTTTTCTTTTTATCATTCTTCACTGGTGATATACCGAAGTTTCTTTGCATCGGTGACCCCTTCATCTTAAATGGTCCTGCCATAATTTCTGTGTTTTTTTAATTATTCAAAGGTTTTAACCACTTTTGGTCCCTTTGTTGCCTCTAGTTTATCAGTAAAGTGCTTAACACTGCCATTTATAGCGGTTTCTGCACCTTCTATTGTTTCTCTACGTGTAACATCTTGCCATTGATCCTCTTTATCAGGGTTTAAGCACTCTGTTTGGTAAAATCCGTTAGGTAATTGGGTTATTCTCCAGTTTTTCTTCTCAGAAAGGTGTTTCCAATGTTTAATTGTTGTTTCATTCGGTTTAATTGTGCCAGTTGAACTGGTCTTATAGTATAAATAAGTCATTTTATTTTGGTTTTAGGTTATTGACTTGGTTTTAGGGTGTTTCCCTATATTTTTATTTGGTTGTGTTCAAGTAGTCTTCGGCACTTCCTCTCTCCTTTTTCTTTTTATTAGCTTTTGCTAACATTGCATCAGCAGCCTTTGTATTTCCATCTTTCCTAGCTTTTTCAGATAATGAAGTTAATTCGGCTGACGATCTTTTATCACCTTTAACTGTAACTTCTTTTTTTCCACTAGCGTATTGTTCAACTGTTTTTCTGCCTTCTTTATCTTTAACTGGTGATATCCCAAAGTTTCTTTGCATTGGGCTTCCTTTCATTTTAAATGGTCCTGACATATTATTTTTCTTTTTTAGTGCCTTTACCGTCATTACCACGGTTGGCTTTTACGGATTTAAACTTACGGTCTTTGTGATCGTAGTCCTTACCCTTAATATTTTTACCTGCTTTGATAGCAGCTCTTCTCTTTCTTTGATTCTCTGCTTTTTTCTTACGTCTACTCGCTGTCATGGCTGCTCGCTTATCACGAATAGCTTTTTGTCGCCTTGCGGTAGGTGTAAGCTTTTGTTTAGGCACCTTTACTTAGTTCTCTTTTTCATTCTTCTTTTAGCACCAACGTTTTTAATGCTACCAACTATTCCTCCTAAAAGACTTGCTTCTACTTCTTTGTTGTCTTCTTTTTCTTCTTCTTCTTCTACTAATTTATCAACATCAACCTCTTTTTCTTCTGGCCCTGCCTTCTTCATCATTGGAGTTGTTCCAGGGTACGTGTATCCTGCCATTTTAAATACTGCTTTACTTTTTCTTGCCATAGTGATATATTTTATAAATATATTATTACATAGTAAAAGAGTAATTTACAGAAAGTGTGACACTAGCCTGCTACTCTAATACTTAGCTACCTAATGTCACATAAATTGCATTGTAAATATATAGAGTTTGCATAGCCCCCTATACTCCTGACTACCAGCACGTTACTAAAACGCTTTCGTTTTGGCCCAGGGCCCCCTTCATTTTCGTTTTTCGTTCGATTTTTTTACCTTTTCGAAATAACTAATTCTTTACAATGTAAATACAACTCAATTCAGATAATATATATGAAACAAATAAATAATTATAATAAATAAATAAATAAATATAATTAAATATAATAAATAAAATAATATAAATTAAAAAAATAAATAAATTATGAAAACATTAAAATTCAAATCAAATCAAATTCTTAAATTAAATAATCAAATATATCTTCCTTATTTAATTCATAATCTTCCAAATAATTATAATAAATTTCCAATCAATTCTATAATTAAAATTAAAACTATTATATATATTAATTCAAATAATTTTACTCCAAAATATACTCAAAATTATATTAATACTTTAAATTATTCAAATATAAATTCTAATAATATTAAATAAAAATAAACAAATAAATAAATCAAAAAAATATGAATTACAAAGTAAAAATAAAATATTTCTCAGACAAAGTATATAAAAATACTGATATACAAACAATATTACATGAAATTTCAATATTCACTGAATTATCAAATATAATAAGTATAACAAAAGTTACAAATGTAAATTAAATTACAACTGTGAACACACAAGTACAGAACAATATATGTAAAGTAAAATAAACAAACAAATAAAATATATACTTTTACAAACTAAATACGAACTGTTTTGGATAATATATATGAACAAACAAACTAATAAAAATAAATAAATAACTTAATTAATAACTTAAAAAATAAAATATGTCAAAGTTAACAAAAGTTGAAGAACTTAAAACTAAAAGATTTGTAATTAGAAAGTCTCTAATTGGTAAAAATGTAGTAATAACATTTACTAACAAAAAACAAGAAAATGTTTCTTATAATCATGATGAAGTATATAATACTCATAAAGTAAAATTTGAAGAAATGAATTGTTTTCAAAAATACAAAAGTTACACTAATTCAAATTGTGTACCAAAGTTTTGTAGAGATTTACAAACAATTACTGAATAATAGTAAGTAATTTTCATGTCAAAAGTGGTAGTTGAGTTACATTTCCCACTATAAAATATGAATGACCAAGTATTTGGAGTACACTGTAGTAATGGTTTTTGTGAGTTCGATTCTCACTCTACAACTAAAATATAATAATATG
>Ga0209193_1000198_pt1 | contig 44154 bp, 57 predicted proteins | sample COGITO_mtgs_1003_FD_185515 | JGI IMG/M metagenome (GOLD analysis project Ga0209193, IMG submission 185515) | Pelagic marine microbial communities from North Sea - COGITO_mtgs_100330 (SPAdes) (version 2) | ecosystem: Environmental > Aquatic > Marine > Epipelagic ...
GTCACGGTGTTTGGCTCTCCACTCTTTAGGGATGTAAAATTCGGGTAACTCATCCACATACCTTCTACTAATCTCATTATAGCTAAACCCTACTGTATGTTTGAACCTTTGTCTAGCTACAAAGAGAGGTACTTTTTCTCGCATCGTTATCATGCAATGCGTAAAAGGTGTAAAGTGTTCATTCCTTGCAAGAAAGTTTAATAGTTTTTGATCCTTTTCATTAAGGAACACACCCATCTCTGATACACTAAAGGAGGATTCCTTGTTGAAGCTGACTCTCGCTGCATTCACCACTGTAAGGTCCGTTCCCATTGAGTCTACTAATAACGCTTCCATCTTCGTTTAACTCCACTTTATAACTAGGGTAATATTTAGAGACTGCTTTGTTCCAACCTTGATACACTGTAAGATCATAAGTAAATAAACGTAGCTTTCTAAGTGTTATTGAACCAGATCTATCACTAGATAATTCTCTAACAGCTTTCATATTTAAATAAAACATTTCCTGGGTATCTAAAACAACACACGCTAGTATTTCAAAGTCCTTATCTGTATAAGTTTTCTTTTGACGTTTTATATCCGCAGTATGATCGTAGTATTCTTTTCTTATTAAGAAAGTTCTACCTACTTCAGATACCATAGATTTAACTTGTATTCTAATTGGTCTTTCAAGAGAAGAAACACAAATTACATCAGTGTCTGCTGCGTCTACATGATATGCTGGTAAACCCATACTAGCTAAGTTTGCAAGTACTAGAAACTCTCCTTGTTTTCCTACAAGTGTTTGGACTGATTCAGGCATCTATAGTACTCCTTATTGTAGCCTCGTTGCCATTCTCTTGCTCTATCAGAAGTAGGAGGAAACGGATTGTTTTTGTTCCTCCTAAATCCATTCCTACCTTGTTCTAGAATATCCCTCATAGGGAAAGGATATCTTCTTTTATACGCCACAAACCCCTCCTGAGTTGGTAATTTCACAGATATCATGTGTCTCAACTGCTTCTTCAAACTCTGTTCCTAACTTATCTACTGCCTCACTGTAAGGTACTACAGAAAGAGGTTGACCACCACGGCAACCATCAGGGTACACTGTAAATCCACGTAATCTATGTGCATATGATGCTAACGTATTAGCAAAATCACTTACAGTATCCTCATTATTAAACTTAGAACCCCAAGCAGGTAGATTAATAGTAGAACTAATAGACATATCTACATAATCCTGTACATCTGCTTGAAACTTAATCCTTCTTTCGTAATCATCTGCTAAGTCTAGTGCAGATTCTATCTTTTCAGGATCAGCATCGTACATATCAATTAATTCTTGTGCTGCGGAATCTACAACATATTGATACTTCCACTTAGTACCACCAGTTAAGTATCTACGCTTATACGCTACAGCAAAGATAGGCTCTATTCCACTGGAGCTACCAGCGAGTATAGAAATACTACCAGTAGGAGCGATAGCGCGGTTCGCAACTGGTCTTGATATGGATAACTCGTCAGCAAATTCCTTAGAGATGTTATCACTGACACCTTTATAGATTGACAACCACTTGTGTAGTTCTGGGGTAACTTCATACTTCTCTCCTCTTTTAACTAACCATTCGTGCATACCCATAAGACCTAAACCTAGTCTTCTGTTCTTTTCTCTAACTTTATACACTTTAGCATAAGGTAGTTCTGCTCTTAGCGTACCACATATTAAGAATTTAGTAGCCAGTTCAACCACTCTAGCAAGCTCTTGAAGTGAATCAATGCGTCCAAGGTTAATGCTCCCAAGATTACAAACATCACTATCATCAGCAGAAGTAACTTCGGTACAAGCATTTCTCAGGGTATCCTTTTCATTCTCCATAAAGTTAAAGCTAAATCCTGGTTCAGCAGAAGTTAATGCCTGTTCAACATTTTTCAAAAACACTTCACCAACATCACCTGTCTTCCAGTAGTTCATAAGCCATTCAGTATCATAGTTCACACTGATGTTAGTCATATCTAATGGTGCGCGGAAGTTAAAGTCTTGTTCTTTAATATCTTTAAATGTAAAACCTGTAGTACCAACAGGCATATCATTCCAGTTTTTTGCTATTAAAAAGTAAGGTATATCATTATGCTTCCAGTTTAAGGAAGCGTACATGGCAGATCTACGAGATCCTCCCTGCATTACATTAGCACCTATAGAGTTAATCATCTGCATCTTAGGTATAGGTCCAGATGCTAGTCCACCAGATCCACCTAATGATCTTCCTGATTCACGATAGATAGAATAATCTACTCCAATACCTCCACCAGTCATCAAACATGATTCTGCTTTCCAACTTAGATTTGCCCAATCTTCTCTTGTATCTTCTTCAGCAGATAATAGGAAACAGTTATTGTAAAATCTTCTATCTCTTCCTGCATAATAAATATATCTACCACCAGGAACAAACTTGAGATCTGTTATATACTTCTGTAGTTCTTTACGTTCTTCCTTACGCATCAAAGCTTCTTCACCTGCACGTAAGTTACCACATACATCTTCTACAAGTACTCTTGATAACTGCTCCCATGTATCGCAGCCAGTGTGTGCATACTTTAAATTAAATATATCTTCAGAGAATTTGGATCTGAACATTGGATTCATGTTTGATTTAAATGTCATCGTTTACCACTACCTTTATATTATCTATGACTATACCTTCCAGAGCATCTGAAACAGCAGATGATATTAACTCTTTCATGTCTTCTTCTAATCCTGCCTTACCATCAACAGGAACCCAACAGGCATCACTATCTATCTGGGCATTTATATAAATAGATACTACCATATTATCTCACAATTGCCAATCTACTTCAGCTTCAACTTTAGCTAAAACATCTTGTTGTCTGGCAGTTTCTAATTTAGTTACAGCATCCATCGATCCTATCTCTCCTCCTAAACCTGCATAACCTGCTATATCAACCCAACTATCTTGATGAGTAGGGTTCTTAGCTAATCTTGCCATCTTAACCCATGCCATACACAGTGCTACATCTTCTCTGGTTACGTGCTTTTTTAATATGAGACTCCATCCTTGTGCTATATCATTGAAGTTAGTAAATGCATCTCCGTACTCCTTATCCCTATCTCCTGTAATAAGTTCACTTGCTTTTTTTAATATAACTTCTCTTGGAATCATCAGTGTACCTTTTTATTAAAGTTAGCATAAACAACATTACCATTTATTTTTTCTATCTTTTGTAATGGTTGTACGTTTACATCTTTTAACCTAGTCTGTGCTTCAATAACTACATTTTCAAGCATTGTTCTCATCGTAATACCTATCTCTTCCATCATACCTGAACAATTAAATGACCCATCATATATTTGAAGTTCGTTTCTTTCTGGATCGTAAGTACAGAATACACTATAGGTATTATCAGGTAGCATTACTTCATGTACTATTTCTTCTTCTTTGTCGGACATACAGTTAACTCCATAAAATCATCAGCATACATTAGTGCCAATGGACGTTTGCGATCACCTTTTAATATTGCTACAGGCTTTGTAGCTTTCATCATATTAGTCTCTGCTTGTTCCAAGGCAGCATATACAGCAAAGGATGATCTTGCTTTACATTCTACAGTCCAAGGAAATAACCTACGTGCTAAAGGACTAAGACCTATATCAGGTCCATTAACTCCACCAGGAGTTGACGTAATATCATCATCCTCAACACCTTTAAGATGTTGTTGAAGGTAATTACGTACCCACTGTTGGAGCTTGCGTCCTTTAGCTTTAGCAGACGCTACACTTATTCTACTTGAAGACCGTGTAGTGGTGGTAGGCATTTGCTGACTTTGATTTAGGGTTGCGTTCATACTTTAGATCAGGCCAACAAGTATATCGAAAGCTACAGTAGGAACAAGTCATACCTAACTTTCTATTACCTGTAGGTTTACGATAAAAGAACTCTTCCTCATCAGTAAATCCACGTACAAAGTTGTCTTCCGTAGCTTCTTTATAACGAGTTATCGTGTCTTCTATCTTATTGGTATAGCTTTCTTCATCATCAGGATCAGCTTGAACTATCTTCATGTCACCTGTTTCTTTGTTGATTGCTATCCAACCACCTGCCTTTATCTCTGGAGTCTCTTCTCGTTCAGCTTTAGTATAACCAAACAACTGTGAGCAGTAACCAAAGTCATCATTTTGTTTCAATGCCTCATAAGAAGCGAACTTCTTTTCAAAGGCAAACCTCGATGCACTTTTAATATCCCACAAAGAGAAACCGTTACCATCTCTGATAACTAAGTCTAACTCTCCATTAATGTAATCTCCATCAGGAGTCTTATATCCTACTCTTTTATTTAAGTCTACTATTTCTACTCCTGCTGCCAGTAGGATAGCAACAGCAATAACTTCAGTCATATCGCCATATAACATCTTTATACGAAATGAATTTGACTCAGGTGCTTTAGGCCAACCAAGCTTCTCAGCATGTAATTGACAGAATGGTTTACCTACCTGAGACATAGAGGGAAGTTTAGCTCCTCCCTTTCTCCTGAAGTTGAACTTACCTAGCTTACTATTAAACATCTGACTAGCTCTAAAAACTATGTCATCTGGAATTTTAGGATCACCAGCTAGGTAAGAATCAATAGTTGTTTGTAGATCCATCCTAGAATGGGATCTCATCGTCAATGGTTGCACCTACATCCAAATCAGTTTTTACCTGACTAGGAACCATATTCTCTCTCATCTTATCAGCTACTTGTTCGTTCTCCATAGTGATAAGATCAGCAAAGTCTTGTAGATATCCTCTTGTGACTTCAGTCAATGCTCTACGCTCATTAACCATAGGTGTATACTTCAACACAAAGTACTTATTAGAACCAGCTTTCTTTAGTTCATAACCTATCTTTATGTCACAATTGAAAGGCTCCATCTGATACTGCTTCTTAATCGATGGCAGTAACTTACCAATCTCAAAGAAGTTAGATGGGCCTAACTTGATCCTAAATGGAACCTCGTCAATCTCTACCTTCTCACCAGAGGCAGCAACAGGCTTATCCATACGTATCAAACCAAACAGGTTTCTACTTAACTTAGCTTTAGATGCAGTAGCATAGGCAATAGGATCGGAAGCACGTAGCTTCTCTCTTTCAGCATTACTTACCCAGCCACACTTATCTCCACCAAACCAATCTAACGCTTTATTTTTAAAGCTCATAAAGTGTTGAGATATGTTGGAGAACTTCTGAGAGTCTGGATCATATACAGAAGTCTGCATAGTCTCTGCAAAGATCCTAAAGTATGTATCTTTAGCAAAAACATCACCATAATCAGGATGATTCAATGCTATTGATGGTGCAGGAATACCTTCTACCATCTCTCCATTGTGTTCTGCTGTATTGTCTTTGTTAATCCTGGCCCTTGCTAAGTTAGGTCCACTATCCATTGGTGTAGTGTATAACATGGAAAAGTCAGTAGTATTCTCGTCAATCTTAATTAATCCATTCATGTAAAACTCCAATCATTAAATGAAAAATGCTTATAACATAAAGTGGTCTACTTGTCAAGGTTATTTTTCTCCAATTCATAATAAAAATTTGCTACCATGTACATTTCATTTATAGTTGCAGATGATTTTATAGTATTAACAAGATCTGATACAACAACTATATTATCTTTATGATAACCTTTTGAATTATTTATTCTGTCTATTGACATATTCCACTTACTCCTTTCTTTAAAAACAAAAGGTTTATGAAAAACTGGACAACATAAATCTTTTGGTATGGCTTTTAATAATTCTTGTCGAGTTAAAGTACAGTGTGTTTTAATACACAGATTTTTTGATCTGAGTCTTTTTCTTAACATTCCTAATTTATGAGATAAAAAATATTTTGTAACACTCTCATCTAACCATGAAGAATGTTTTATTAGTGCAGGATTCATTGATCTAATATTTTTAAAAAATTTTCTATTTGCTAGTCTTCTAAGTCTAATATCTTTATTAGCCATTATAGTCTCTCTGATCCATCCAATTTTTTCCATGAGACATTTCAACCTCAAGAGGTATGTAATCAGGTAGGCCGAATCTCTTCTTTGCTTCCTCTTGTGCATCTAACAAACATTGTGGTCCTATCTCCTTAACTATATCTATCTCATCTGGATGGGTATCAATCAAGACGCTATCATGTACTGTATTTATTACTACACTTTGTAATCCTTTCTCTTTCAGTTTGTTGAACAATAATATCACACCTAATGGTACAATCTCTGCTGTAGCTACAGACTGAACAGGGTAGTTTACTATCTGTGTTTTGAAGTTAGCATTGCCTGACCTATTTCTTTCACAGTCAGGGAAACTAAACTGTCTACCTGTAGCAGTGGTAACTAATTTGGTTGCTATGGCTTCGTTCTGGAGTTTGTCATGCCACTTAAAGATCCCTTGATACTTCCCAAAGAACTCTTTGAAGTAAATTTGTTGAGCAGGAGTTCCTTGAGTTCCACCGTACAATGGACGGAAGGTGGAAGCTTTTGCTGCTCCTCTGTCAGTAACTTCTCCATTGTCGGTAAGGACTTTGGCAGTGTAGGCGTGAACGTCAAAGCCAGATTCGACTTCTCGTTTAACTGTTTCATCAGTTGCGAGTATTCCTGCAATTCTAAACTCAAGTTGAGAGTAATCAATTTCGACAAGTGTACCTCCTTTAAATCTACTTACAAATGCCTTGCGTACTGGAAACAATCTACCTTTAGGCATATTCTGTAGATTGGGATTAGAACTACTTAAACGACCAGTAGAAGTAATACATTGATTAAAATTAGCATGAAGTAAGCCGTCACTTTTTATCCCTTTCTTAATCCCTTCAATGAAGGATGCACGATATGTATCTATTGCTGATAATCTAATTAGTGATTCAAGAAACTTCTTTACATCAGGGTCTGTGGTAGTTCTAAGATGTTCTGTGAGTGTTATCTTATCAGTCTTAAACCCACCAGCAGATGCTAGTTCTGATCTAGGTTTGATACCAAGGCCAGCTACTTCATCTACTTCTAAATATAGTACGCCTAGTCCTTCACAGTATTCACACTTACTAGGTTTCTTAAAGTTACTGCCATCTTTCTTTTTCTTGTAGTAAGTACCTTTACCATAACAGCTACCACACTTTATAACTCTAGTCTTGTAGGCTTTCTTAAAACATTCTTTGGCAGCAGACATGAAACCTTCTTGCGTCATGTAAGGTCTTCTCTTAGGCTTCCCCTTATCATCAACGCCTATATCCATAACCTCTTTCCAGAGCTTCTTGTCTTTGAGATTGCAAGAATATACTACACTAGATAGCTGTTCAGGAGAGGATAGATTAACATCTTTATCTCCCATAAGCTTCCTGGTTTCTGTTTGAAGATATCGAGTAAGTTCTTCCTGCTCCTTCTGATAGTCTACATCCACCTGATCAAGTACGTTCATATCAATAGCCATACCTGATCGCTCTATGTCTGTCAGTACAGAGCAGAACTCACACATAAGATCTCTTATAGGTAGCAGGGAATAGTTTTCCTTTTCTCTAAACAACCTTTCTTGCTTCTGAAAGATATCAGCAGTAGCTAATATATCATCACGTAGGTAAGAGATCTGTAGATTTTTAGGAAGATCACTATAGTTTAATCCCTTACTAAGCATATTTTTAAGTACGTCCTGCTTCCTTACAGAATCATACTTATGGGATAATGCCTCAAGACTTAGTTTATTACGAACACCTTTACTCAATACATACTCATTAATCATGGTATCAATAATCTTTACATCACAAGTGATACCAATCTCACGTAACCACGCAACATCAAACTTAGCATTATGTGCTACGACATACTTTGCATTACTCAATATTCTTTTAAAGGTATTGAACTCTGTAAAGTTATTATCCTCAATGTTTAAGATCACAACTTCATTGTCAAAGTATTTAGTTACGAGTTCACTACCAAGTAGATACCCATGTGGAGATCTTAATGTGTAGCCTAGTGCTACGAAAGTATTATCCTTGTTGTATGGTGAAGGATCTTTACGATCACCACCTAAATCTATTTCAAGATCTAATACAACTGCATAATCAGTCATCGTTTTAATCCTGCTGCTTGTTTATCCAACATACGATCCATTACTGTACGATCACGCCTTACAGCTTTTAAAATAGATTTATTTACGTTTCTTCTTTCTCCTTTTGATGTGTAATTACCTCCAGATTTTTTTCTCTTTGGCATATTATATATCCTTATATATATTATTTAAATATTATTTATATATGTATGTAATAGTTCTTTCCAGCGGATAACCAATCCTATTAGCATGGATTTTTAATCTTGTCAACACAATTAATCAACATAACGTGATATTTTTGGTTCGATGCGAACTGTAGCTCGACCATGTGAACCTCCTAACTTGTTCTTTGATACGTGTAAGTACCTCAAGAAGTTGTCATCTTGTGTCTCTGTATTCTCCTTTCCAATACCAATAATTACATCAGCTTCTGCCGCCTTACCTATCTTAGAGTTAGCCATCTGTGTAAATCGTAATGATGTCCTGCCATCAGCTTCAGCACCTGCCTGAGAGATAGCAATGACTGCTAGGTTATGTTTCTTAGCAAGTGTTCTTGCTTTGATATACACTTGGCTTAGTCTTAGATCATCTCTGGTAAACGTACCACGCACTTGCATCTTATCTAGCTGATCGATAATCACAATATCAAATGGACCGCCTTTAGTAATGATATAGTTTAGTCTCTCCATAGTCTCACACTGATCACCATTAACCATAAAGATATTATCCTTGATACCATCCCAAGATACTCTACCCTTGAGTCTGTCATTGACTACATCATCTGTCTCTAGTGCAGAGTAAGCGGAACCTGCTCTATCCATAGTTCTCTCAGCTATCTCTTCGTTGCATACCATCAATACCTTCGCACCCTGATCAGCAAAACCTCTAGGAGAGAATGCAGTGCTTACAGCAAATGCAGACTTACCTGTTTCAACCAATGCAAATACAGTTGTCAAAGTTCCTGGTCCTATACCTGGACATAACATATGCAGTTGAGATAAGTTCCAAGTCCAAGGGTAGTTCTCTTTGTTAGACTTGAACATATCATCCCATTCATTAGAGATAAATCCAAGATCATCACCAACTTCTATACCATCTTCATACTTCTCTAGTAGTTCTTGGATAGGGCTAAGATCTTTTATCTTACCTTCCATCAACTGCAAACCTAAGTTAGCTATAGTATCTCCTAACTGTTCTCTGAATGCAGCCTGTAGTATATCACTACCTACATCAACCTGTATGTCACCTTTCATACGCCTTGTAATATCAAGTATAGCTGCCCTCTGAGATCCAGTAAGCATAGGATTCTCTGCAAAGATAAGAGCTTCTACTTCAGCTACAGTAAGATCTCTTTCATATTTAGTATGAGACATATTCACAACATCAAAGATCTTTTTACTTTCTTTCTCAAAGTAATCTTCAGATATCATATGGTTATGATCACGCCAAAACTTAAAGTTAAAGAATAGTTCTAATAACATATTAGCTACGCTATCCTCTGGTTTTGGTGATTCATTGAACGGCACTATATTTGGCATCATGCGAGTACTCCTTCTGGATATTCCTTTGGATCGTATTTAAGTATTCTCATGGTTGTATCTGTAAACTGCTTCAATCGTTTAGTCAATGACAAAGCTTTCTTACTTGCATCTTTGTCTAAACAGATGACACAGTTAGAATACCCTTTAGCTATATTCATAGCTCTATCAGATAGATCAGTACCAAGTAAAGCCATAGCAGTACCATAGTGAGATATTGCACAAGCTGATGCAGCATCTTCTACAATGTATAAAGTTTCACCATACCCTGCAATGAAAGGCTCACCTGTATTCTCATACTTGTACCACTTCATACCTTTACCTAACGCTCTACCTACTGCATCAACTGCCTTACCTGCTGATGCTATTGTAAATACAGCACGATTTTGTATTACATCATGGAATAGTTCTACTCTCCCTTCTCTCCATGCCCTAGTTACATTGTTCTTATCCATATATCTGACCATCCTTTCTGGGAAGTAAGAAGAGAAGTGTGAAGGCACTACTAACGGCACTACTCTTCTCTTTGATAAGTCTTTTGGTTTAGTAATACGAGTTATCAGTGCATCTCTAGACATAGATACAGGTGTTGCACCCTTGGCATTACAAGATGCTTTATAGCAATTCCAGACCACTAATCCATCCTTAGATGTTATGGTGAACGTCTTATAACCTCCGCAACTTGGGCAGTTTATACGTTTGGTTTCACCATCCGTCAGGAACAGATCGTTTATTAAATCCTGAATCATTCTTAACCTCTTTCTTTTTATTCTTAATTATCCTGGTCTGATATTTTGACGTTCTCAGATCTCTTGCGATAGGGTTGGATTTCTTGATCAATGTCTTCTTCCCACGCATCTTTAATATCCAACCACTCTTCGATTGCACCTGATAACTTATCTCCTTTTATTAATTCATGTTCATAAAGTTTATTAATCTAATCACTCCCTCCATATTTTCCTATGAGATATAAGCAACTAAAGTATACTACTAAACATATCCACCATATCTCATTGTAACTCACCTATTATCACCACTCCCACCAATTACATTCCTAGCTTTTCTATCTTCAAGCTTCATAACATTGTACTCTTTTACTTTGTTGAAGTCTAAACCTAGATCATCAATCAACCTAGCCAACGCCCAAAGAACATCTCCTAATTCTCTTTCTAGATCAGTCTTCCTAGTTGGAGAGACAATACCTTTATCATCTCTATAGATCTTCTTGACTTGATTACATACTTCCCCAACCTCACCTGCTAACTCAAGTGATGGATAGATAATTGGGTTGTCATAAATTGCAGTTGAACGTGTCCACGTTTGGTAGCTTGTTAAATCACTCATTGTTCTCTCCTGTTACATCTAAAACTTCACACTTTCGTATATAATTACCATTGATAGCAGATGGTTGCAAACCAAACATATCTGCCAGTTCAATCATACCATCTTCTAAACGTCTTACATCAGATAACCTAACATCATGTGTTTCCCTGATGTAATTCACCATGTCATCAGATCTATTTAAAAATTTTATTATCCTCATTATCTGATCTTCTTTAATCGTCACATGAGTTCTTTTAAATTTAGTCATTTTTCATACCTTTATATCTATTAGTTTACCGATTGATTTTGAATTATCTTTAGTCGGCTGCAGGAAGTCTGCTTCTTCTACGGGAGGAACTGGTACATTTGATTGCGCTTTATGTGCATGACTAAGCTTACTCTCATGTACTCTCAGATCTCCACTTGGAGAGTATACAGGATGTTTAAGTAAAGTGCTAGTGCCTATGTGATCTATACTCATTTATTTAATCTTTCTTTTAATCGTTCAATAATTATCTCTTGCTTGTCTATGATGTTAGCAAGAACTTTCTTTTCTTGCATCAATGCTAAGATCTCTTCTTCCTGGTATGCAATCTTCTTGTCGTCACCTAGTGTCACTAAGCCTACTCTTTTGTAGATCTTCTCAAAGTGTTCTGCTGATCCCATTCTCATGCTACAAACCTTCCACCTGTTGTTCCACGTATACCTAATAACTTGTAACGATACTTGATAGTCTTCCTCAAGTACTGCTTGTATACTCTACCATTTACATCACCACCAGCAGATGCAGCTTTGTTCTCAATCTCCACTACATCTTTCTCGCCAGTGAATCTATTAGTTCTCTGTATTACTGTTGTTGTATTAGCCATTTGCTAACTCCTTTATAAAATAAATGTGATTGTCGATGTTCTCATCATTAAGTTCCCATCGAGTTTCTTCATGCCTCAATGCTTCCATATCAGCAATCAGTATCTTTACTATTTCTTTCTTATCCATTTAAACCTCTTTCTGTTTAAGTTCACTCATTATATAACATATTACGTCAACTGTCCACCCATTACCAATTCCCTTGTATCTCTGGGTGTTAGATACATGGGCCGTATAATTATCTGGTAGCGTCTGTAAACGCTCTGTCTCCAAAGGAGTTAGCTTCCGATACTTCATACCCTCTACATACACTTTTGGTTCCCTGTTACCTCCATTCATAGTATTGACGGTTGGAGCTTTCCCTGACCGATGATACACACGTTTCAATAGATCATGTCCGTTGATATCTGCATCACCGATATGACATAAACCATCATCAGAGAATACCAGTTGTCTTCTGTGTTTCTCAAAGTAACTTCGGAGGTTCCCACCTTTATAATAGGATGCATCGATACAGAAGGATTTATCTCTATCAGTAAACCCATCCTCAAGAATATCTGCCATGACGATACCTTTATCCTCTGGCAACTCAGGGATGTTAAAGTTAGTCCAATACAATCTCGCCCTGTTCTGAGCAGAGAATACATTAGAGTTGATAAGCACTGGCTCTACACCAAGTATCTCTGAAATGATATCGATGTACTCCTGCTTCATCCTAGTATTCTCAACCAAGAATTTCAGATCTGGGTTTAGAGCTAATGCTTCACGAAACACCCTGACAAATTCAAAGAACAGGTTAGATCTTTTCCCCTTGATTAAACCTTCTTGTGGGCCAGCAAATGAAACGTCCTGACAAGGTGGACCTCCAATCAATACATCAATAGGCTCTTTGACAGTAACATGACGTATGTCACCTAGCTGTATGGTATTGGGGAAGTTAGCCTGAGTAATCTGGATAGCATACTTATCCACCTCACTCGCCATGTACTTGTCTACCTTGATACCCAATCTATTCAACGCTACCTGACCACATGAGATACCATCGAAACAACTCAATACTACCTTGCCTTTAGTTGATGGGGTATACCCATAACTTCTAGCAAACTCTTCAATTAGTGTTACCATTTTTATGTCTCCTTCTTATCTTTATTGGCAGGAGACTCAACTAATAAGCCTCTCCATTTATCTACAAGACGATCAAAAGAAGGCACTACTTCCTCACCTTCAGTTGGTGGGCCATATTTGATATATCCTTCTCTTCTTTCTAACTCTACTAATTTTACCATTATAACCTCCTAGTGTTTAAAGTAACTTACGTTATCAATCTCTTTACTCCAACAATCACGGCAGTCACCGCAATATCCAAAATCATACTCTTTCTTATCCTCCTTTGTCAAGGATCTGTATACTTCCCTAGCCATGATCTTACCATCCTTACTGGTACGATAAGCTTGGCACTCTTTACCCTTCCAGTTAGCAATAGCAGATGACCTACCAATATCACTATGCACAGTGGAAGTATTGTAATCATTCGTAGACACTGGCTGTTGATCCACCATTGGAGAAGACAATCTCACACATAAATTATCTGGGATAAGACCACCAAGCCTGACATATTCATTGATGATCTTGTTTTCCCTTGTAGGAATCCAGTGCCTAATATGTGGACTCATAACTGCTATCTCACAGATCTTGGCAAAATGCTCGACACTCCTGATATCTCCTGCATCATGCCATCTGAAGTATGGTACTGCAAAACTGGTATGATGATTGAGCATGACCACGAATGCCTCTACCCATTTTGGATTGGTGATACCTGCCTCACGTTTAGCATGAGCCTTCTTCACATTCTGCATCCTATACATACCTTTGAGTGCATAGCAGTCAGCACACACTGAGCCTTCAATCTTTCTCAGCTTACTGCCAACACCACACAACTCAGCACTGATACCGATTGAAAAACCTGGCATCTTACTGGTGTTAGAGAAAGAACCGACTATCTCTTTGGCTTCATTGATGTTCATCATTACTCTCCTAGATGATGATAAGGATTGGGTTTTAATAAAATATCTTTCAATTCTCTGAGTGATTTACCCGTTGCAACTGAAAGTTCTTTCAGCGTCATATTTATATTGGTATCGAACAACTCACAAATTTCTTGATCGGTCATTTGTTCCACCTTTCCCATATCTCTAAGTCTTCACCATCAACTACATTTCTGGGATCTTCAGTAGCTCCCTTGTAGCCATACGCATTATCAATATCTGATTCACCTAAGTTTAACATTCTAAAATGTTCTTCAACTTCTTCGATATACTCTGGCTCATCATATGCAGGTTTATCATATGATGCAATCTTGTTCTTAATCACTTCGATAGGTATTGGGCCATCATACATACATTCCATACGCCATCTATCTTCTGGCTTCAACCTACGCATCAACATCATTCTATCTAAACTCATGATACAGCTACCTCCAATTCAGTTTCAATCCACACCTTTGCACCACATGACAATGGCTTGTCTGGACTGTAGACAACTGATGCTACAACCTCACCATCCTCATCCAATATGTGTATAGAGTCTCCATACAATGCTCTGGTATTGCTATCCCATTGTGCGCGGAGTACAGGAAGTTTGTTGCCTTCCTCTCTATGCTTATTACTCCTGATATTACCTTGGTTAACGTGTATCAATGTAGTCATGGTATTTTCCAATCTAAAAGATGGTTAAAAGAAAACTTAAACAAAACCAAACAATAATATATTCCATTAGTTTGATCTCCTACTCTTTACTATATTCCAATCCACACCCTTTGGTGTACGCTGGGCATGGCTTACAATCTTCATAATAGTCTGCACTGGAACTTTCAAAGTCACTGATAATACTTTTGCTTCTTCCAATCCATACTTCTTATTGTTGTGAGCAGCTTTCCATATCAACTCAGTGATACCATCAGACAACTCAGACATGATGGTAATCTCTCAGTACATCATGGGCTACCTTTGATATCCTATACCAGTAATGATCTATCAAAGATTCATGATCAATCTTCAGTACACCATTGATCTCCTTGGCTTTAACCTTACCTTCACTCACCAACAGTTTGATAGCATCCTCATTCTTGTTGACGATCTGGGATGCTTTCTTAACAGATACTAAACTCATGCTACTCTCCTATTGCTTTATGTGGAGATGAAAACCTTGCATTCCTAACGAAAGACTCAGGAAATTTATACCTCTTCCCATCTTTAGTGTTCTCCATAATCAATGGATATCTTTTAGCCTTTGAGTTATACCCAACTAATTTATAGTAAGTTGATCTCCTCCAGTTAGTATTAGCACTAAACTCACTATACTCCATATTGAGTATCTCTTCCTCATCAACCTCAAGATCTTCAGCCAGGTATTTGACATACCAACTCAAACTACTTGAGAGTTGTTTATCACGTTTATCCATTGCACCTGCAATCTTGATATCAACTTTGAATGTCACCAACTCATCATCGAAAGATCCATTCAAGAACTCTCCTTCCAACCCATACTCTTCTAGTTTAGATCGGATCGCTTCGTTCATATCAACTCTAAGTTGCTTACAAACTTCTCTATTTATTTCTGTAATCTTCATGTTCCATACTCCTCTAACCATGTGTCATCAGCTAATACTAACTTTACTAATCCATTGTCCTTTATCTCTCGACAATAGGTATCTCCATACTCATACGATCCACCATGCATCATAGGTGATGTAGCGGATACATACCATCTAGCATATCCATCATTCTTTTCAGCAGATGAATGCTTGTAGGTTTTGAGTACTCTCCATTCCCATCCTCTACCATCTGAGTAGATAGCATAAGGCTTATCATGGGATCGGGTCTTTCCAAAATTAGTTCTGGGCATTGTTTTTATCCTTTCGGTTTCCAAATATAACAAACTCAAGCGTATACATTAATATGCAAGCAAAACATATCATAATGATACAGAACTCATAGCTGAATATTACAGCAAGTAATACATCAAGTAACATCATACTTCCTTTCTATAGTTTGTGCTTAAATTAAGCGGAAATCTTATGAGGACTTCCCATAAGTTTTGTAGTACCAATCAAGAAAATCTTGTTCACGCTTTCTCTTTTGGTAATCCTCCCACGCAACATCTTTCATACCTACAACATTGTCAGGCTTGTTAGCCTCATTCATTGTCTCAGGCATTCCAGATTGAATAGTAGGGTTGGATATCTCAGGCAATCTGTAAACCTTTACAAGGTTGATATTGCTATGGGATATACGATTTTTACTATCATGTGACATATCGTTTTACTCCTCTCATCACCCATATAATATACCACATTTTGAGGGTAAATGTCAATGGTTTGCTGGGAAAGTTGGTGCTTACGATTTGCGCTTAAATTAAGCGGAAAATTAAGATGAGGCATTCCATGCCACGAATAATTCCATCCTACGAGCCATTCTATCCTGTCATGTTTTTCCTGGCAAAATGCAATTAAGAATCATTCGCAACTCCTGTCACGTTCCTGTCATGCCATTCCATCCTGTCACGGCTGCAAATGAGAGTCATTCGCATCTGGGATTGGGGAGCCAAGCTGCAATTAAGAATCATTCGCATCCAGGTTTTGGGCAAAAAAAAAGGCCGACCAATTAAGGCCGACCCAGTTTGTGCTTAATTTAAGCGGGAATTTTTAAACTGCTATTCCGCGATTTTTTAAATCAGCCTCAGCTATTTGCTCAGGCGTCTCAGACTTTACAGTGTATTTTCTGGGCTGGGATTTCTTATCCTTAGCCTTCTTAGCCTTAGCATCGGCCTCAGCCTTAACCTTGCGCTCAGTTTCGATAGCCTCAGCCTCAGCCTTAAAGATTGGTTCCGCCATTTTCTGTAATTCTGAGATGATGGTCTGTAGTTCACTAACGTCGTAATTGTCACTCAGCCCCGCAAAAATTTGCTGGGCTTTTTCAACTGCTCCCATTTTAAAGGCTTTTGTCGCTGGGCTTTCACTAGCCTTTTGTAGTTCGGTAGCATCGATCCCAGATAAAGCCTCATTCTCATTTGGGGAATTATCAGGCTGAGTATTCTCAGCTGGGGTTTCAGCTGGGGTTTCAGCTGGGGTTTCAGCTGGGGTTTCAGCTGGGGTTTCAGCCTCAACCTTCTCAGCCTCAGCCTTAGCTTGTGCCTCAGCCTCAGCCTTTTTAACCGCGCTTAGATGTACATCGTACCGATTAGCTAAGGCGTGGATATATGGAGCAATTCGCATATCAGGCTTGGAACTAAGGAATTTATGGAGACAACCTATATCTTGTGAGTTTAGTTCTAAGGCTCGCGTGTAGCCTTTTGTCTCACGATAAAGAGGATCGTCCTCACTTACAGATAAGCCTTTATCCCGCATTACTGAGTATGGAATTTTCTTGAAGCCTTTTTTCTGGAAACTCTTTTTAAGAGCCTCATAAGCTTTTGTTTCCACGTCAAAAGCTCCAGCTGGAATATCATTGTCATTAACATCCTTTTGAATAGGCCTCACATATTCCCTGAGTAATGCCACGGCATCCTTAGCGTTAGTCTTATTAAACTCTATTGCATCGGCCAAGCCAGTTTTAAGAGTATTGAAGTGAGCCTTATCAGTTCTTGATATTACGATCTTAGTCATTTTCTTTTGTTCCTTTTTTGTTCTCATTGGGGAAAAGCCCCCGCTGATAGTCTCAGTGTAAGGCATATCACGCCCTGATAGTCAAACATTTCCTGATAAATATTTGCGCTTAATTTAAGCGGGAATTTCTGGGGCTGGGGATGTATCCTGATCGATAAGAGGCGGGTGTAGTTAAAACAGTGCTGATATTCTGGGAGTTTCTGGGCTTGATCCAGTCCATACCTAGTTCGGCTGCATCCACCTAGTAAATGCGAATGATTCCTGGTTGCAATTTGTCACGGCACTATGCGCCATTTGGGGGAGGCAGTAGCCACTAGCCCCCTCTGGGGTATACGTATACGTGGTTATGAAAAATTAGCAAAAATTCAATGTAAACAGGTAGTTATCAAGAATTATCACGAAATATTACAGTCATTGTAACAATTTGTGATTTGACAAACGTATAAAAATATGGTAAGATTCGTAATCTTAGTTAGATACGGAGATCTAACGTAGTATCTTACTAGGGTTTGCAACGCAAAGCCTATATATTTTACTAAAATATCATAAATCGGCAGCAATGTAAACACGTATTAACATAATTAAATAGTTTTTTAACATTATTTAGTAGTAGATCGCCTTCGCCTTGGGGCTACGGCTCTCGTATTAACGTTTATTGCGTATTTTAAACAGTAATTCCGTAATTTTGCTTGACAATTTAACGTAAATGTGATATACTCCGTACCATAATACCTACTGCGACTATATTATCTATATTTCTGCGGAGTATAAGGTAAATAGGCTAGTGATTGCAGCGAAAAACAGATTTTTAAGGGAGTCTTCCAAAGTGTAGTAGGTAACTCCCTTATTTTTATGGAGATGTTATGGTTGAAAAGAGTGGAGAGAAGTTTTCTGGTTATAATAAACCTAAGAGAACACCAAAACATCCTAAGAAAAGTCATGCAGTGCTTGCAAAAGAAGGCGATAAGATAAGATTAATTAGATTTGGTCAGCAAGGAGTGCGTGGAGCAGGTAAGAATCCCAAAACTGCTAAAGATAAAGCCAGGAAGAAGTCGTATTACGCAAGACATAATGCACAAGGTAAGCCTAAAAGTAAACTCTCTGCTAAATACTGGAGCCATAAAGTGAAGTGGTAGATGAGTTATTACAGAAGATACTATATGCAAAGGGATTATGCAGTGAAGAAACCAGTATTTGATGCAACAGGCTCTCTAACAGATGCAGGAGAGCAATTATTACTAGATGAAGAGTGGGTAAAAGTGGATTCAGTTAAGTTATGTGGGTGTGATGGTGCAGCAGAAGACCAGATATGTGAATGTAATACTTTAACAACTAATGGAACACATTGTGATAGCTGTATTGAATGTGGGTGTGATCCCAATGTGTGCAGGTGTGACTGCCATAAACCATCTCAAGAAAAGGTGGACATAGATAAATACGTCAAGAGTAAAGAGTTCTGGCGTAATAGAGGCTAAAGGAGAAAAATATGCCCCAACATAAAAAGAAAATGAATAAAGGTGGTTCTATGAAAACTAAAATGAATAAAGGTGGATCAGCCATGATGAAAAAGAAAATGATGTATGGTGGAGCCATGAAAAAGAAAAAGAAATAGAATGAAAGGTGTAAATCATTACTTTAGAGATGGAACAATACATAAAGGCGGTACGCATAAGATGCCTGATGGTTCCTTACATAGTGGTGCTAAACATACTAAGAACAGTAAAAAACTTTTTCATATGAAAGAGTTATCTAAAACTGTACAAAGTAAGTTAAAAAAGAAAAAGAAATAATAACTTGGGATGGCGATTATTTTTTGGTGGGGGAAGTAGTATGACTTCAGGAGTCGCTTATTACTTGGAAGACGAGTATGGCTAAAACTAAATCTAAATCAACAGTCAATAAATCAGGTAATTATACTAAACCTGGTATGCGAAAGAAGATATTCAATCGTATTAAAGCAGGTAGTAAAGGTGGTGCTAGTGGTCAGTGGTCTGCTAGAAAAGCCCAGATGTTAGCAAAATCTTATAAGAAAGCTGGGGGAGGTTATAAGTCGTGACATGGATGATACTTGGTCGGTAATTGTATCTGGTTGGCCTATAGCGTTTGGTTTCGTAACTTTGGTTATAGTGTTAGCTAAGATGCACGCAGATATAGACACACTAAAACAGAAAGTAATGACCTTATTTGAATTATGGAACTCTAAAAACAAATGAAAGCTCCACAAAGAAGTTTAAAGAAATGGACTAAGCAGAAGTGGCGTACCAAGTCAGGTAAACCATCAACGCAAGGCCCAAAAGCTACTGGTGAAAGGTATCTTCCTTCAGCAGCAATTAAGTCGCTTAGTAAAGCTGAGTATGCAGCTACGACTAAGGCAAAAAGAAAAGGCAAAAAAGCAGGGAAGCAACACGTAAAACAACCCAAGCGCATTGCAAGGAAGACCCGATCATATAGGAGAACGTAATTATGGCATTAACACCCTCAGAACAAAAAGCAATAAGATTAAAAAAATTAAAAGAAGACTATAAAGAAGCTAAAGAAAAAAATGAGAAATCAGGTTTATTTGGTTCTAGAGTAAGATCATTAAAAAGTAAAATAGAAAAGCTTGGTGGTACAGTTGCTGCTCCTAAACCTTCTAAACCTAAAAAATCAGTTTCAAAAGAAGAAAAAGAAAAAAGAGCAAACAAATCTTCTTTAGCAGGATTAACAACTAAAGGTAAAACACCTAAGAAAGCTGAAGCACCTAAAAAAGCTGAAGCACCTAAAAAAGCTGAAGCACCTAAGAAAGAAAAAAAACCTAAAGTTAAAACAGTAGACACTAAGCCCAAAAAGAAAGATACTAAACCTAAAAAGAAAGAACCTAAAGGTGGTAAAGCTACTGTATCTCCAAATCAAAAATCTAGACAAACAAACTTACCTTTAGTTCAAGATATTGGTGGTGCTGATACTGGTCGTAAATTAACAGGTTTTAGAGATAAAATAATAGGCAAAAATGTTGCAATGGGCGAATCTTTAGAAAAACCTAAAGAATCTAAAGGCGGTAGATCTGGTGTATCCCCTAATCAAAAATCTAGACAGACAAGTTTACCAAAAGATAAAGACAGCTTTGGTGCAATGCTTGCTAGAGCTATGGGAGATAAACGATCTAAGGCACAGATGGTACGTGATCGTGAGATGAATGAGAAAGATGAAGAAGAAATGGGTCGCAACAAAGGTGGTGCAATTAAAAAAACCTATGGTATGAGAGCAGGTGGTTTCACCAAACGAGGTGGGATGTACAAGAAAGGTTATTAATGTGACTGAGCAACAAGAAGCTTTTCTAAATGCTTTGTTTGGGGAAGCACAAGGTAACTTCCGTAACGCTATGAACATTGCAGGTTATGCTCCAACAGAGTATCCTGCTAGACTCATTCGCCAAATGAAAAGTGAGATAATAGAGAGAGCAGAGAATATGTTAGCAGCTAATGCTCCTAAAGCTGTTCTCTCTATGTCAGGCATATTAGATGATCCTAGTGCTTTAGGTAATAGAGATCGTTTAGCTGCTGCCAAAGAAATTCTAGACCGTACTGGTATAGTTAAAACAGAGAAGATCGAACATAAGGGCGTAGCTTCTGCTGTTGTGATATTGCCTCCCCTAGAGGAAGATGATGACACTCAAAAGGATTGATCATGCAAGTCGTAGAAAAATTAAAGCAATTGGTAAAATTCCATACGGATATGATTATCAAGTTGACAAAAGGGATGTGGCATGGTATATGCCTAATGAAGCAGTCCTTAGTAAATTCGATGAAGCGGTTACTCAAATTCGTGAAGGTAATCACTCTGTACGAAAGGTGGCGGCGTGGTTAGAAAATGAAACTGGTAGAAAACTTTCTGCTACTAGGTTACACAAGTTGGCATGGACTGAAGAAGAGTTGGATGCTAGGAGAAAAACTCGCAGACGTAAATTATCTCCCAAGCAACGAAGAATCGAAGACCTTAAAAATACCGAAAAGCAAACCCGAATCAAGGCAGAACAAGCGAAGAGACGATTAAGTAAAGAGTTAGACAATGGTAAAGAGCCAGAAGAATCTATAAACTTTACCGATTCTAAAGAGAAAGAACCTGAAGTTGTTTTCAAGCCCAATCCTGGCCCTCAAACACAATTTCTTTCTGCTAATGAACGCGAAGTTTTCTATGGAGGTGCAAGAGGTGGTGGTAAAACTTACTCTCTTCTTATAGCTCCATTAAGATATGTACACAAATCTGCTCATCGTGCATTGCTTATAAGACGCTCGATGCCAGAACTAAGAGATGTTATATTCCAGACTCAGCAGATATATCGTAAGGCTGAACCAAAAGCTAAGTTTAAGAGTCAAGAGAATACGTGGTACTTTCCAAGTGGAGCTAGAATAGAATTTGGGTATTGCGAAAACTTACAAGATGTGTTAAGATATCAAGGACAGTCCTATTCATGGATTGGTATAGATGAGCTACCACAATATGCTAATTCAGATATATGGCAGTTCTTAAAGTCATCGTTACGTACTACAGATCCTGATATACCACTGCACATGAGAGCTACAGGTAATCCAGGAAACGTAGGATCAGCATGGGTTAAGAAGTTATTTATAGATCCTGCTGAACCAAACACTAGAATAACTGAGAAGATAGAATATGAGCTAGATGGTAAAACACTGTCAAGCGAAATAACAAGAAAGTTTATAGCAGCATCAGTATGGGATAATCCGTATCTCACACAAGATCAAAGTTATGTTGCTATGTTGGCATCACTACCAGAAGTTAAACGTAAACAGTTTCTGTATGGTGATTGGGATGTAGTAGATGAAGGTGCATTCCCTGAGTTTAATAAAGAGATACATACGTGTGATAGTTTTGAGATACCTAATGGATGGACTAAGATAAGAGCAGCAGACTTTGGATATGCAGCGCATTCAGCAATATTATGGGGTGCAGTAGATTACGATGGATGTTTGTGGATATATAGAGAGTTGTATGTAAATCGTTTGACAGCAGATAAGTTAGGTCAGATGATTATGGAAGTAGAAGCTGATGATGGTAGAATACAGGATGCATTACTAGATAGTTCGTGTTGGGCTAAGAGAGGTGATGTAGGTCCATCAATAGCAGAGACTATGAATAGAGAAGGATGTAGATTTAGGCCATCAGACAGATCACCAGGATCTAGGGTAGCAGGTAAGATAGAGTTACATAAAAGATTGATGATTGATGAAGATACGGATGAGCCTAAATTAAAAATATTAAAGAATTGTAAGAATTTGATCAGTCAGATAGCAGCATTACCAGTGGATGCCAGAAACCCTGAAGATGTAGATACTAAGTCTGAAGATCATTTGTATGATGCACTAAGGTATATGATAATGTCTAGACCTACGAATATAAGAGTAGCGTATGAGAATACACCTAAACACCGTTACCAAGCATCGGATTCTACGTTTGGATATTAGATGTTTTGGGCATACGCTGGTATGATACTTGGATTAGTACTTATCATCGGTGTGTTTGTTTATAGTCATTGGTATTGATATGAAAAAACCTAGAGATTACAAAAAAGAACATAAGGCAGGTGGTAAACTAGCGAAAGCTAAAAGGGCTTCTAGAAATAGAGCCAATAGAATTATGAAGAAAACAGTAGGCGTTCCTAAAGGATCAGAGGTACATCACGTAAATGGTAATCCACTGGATAACCGTAAGATGAATTTAAAAGTTGTACCAAAATCTACTAATAGACGTAATCAGCCAAAAAGGAAAAACAATGGCAGAAGAAAATGATATTCTAGTTTTAGAAGATGATACAAAAGATACTCCATATACTAATATAGTTAGCTACGTCAATGGTAGATTTGAACGTGCAAAGAATAAAAGATACTCTGATGAAGAAAGATGGATACAGGCATATAGAAATTACAGAGGTGTATATGGTCCTGAAGTACAATTTACAGAAACTGAGAAGTCAAGAGTATTTATTAAAGTAACTAAAACAAAAGTACTCGCTGCATATGGTCAGATTATAGATGTTCTATTTAGTCAGAATAGATTTCCTATTGGTGTAGAGCCAACGGCATTACCAGAAGGTGTTTTAGATACTGTACACATAGACCCTAAAGAACAAGAACAAAATAAAATGATGGAACAGTTTCAGGACGTTTATGGTTTTCCTGGTGATGGTAATGAATTAGAACCAGGTCAAACATCTAGCGTATTGAAAGATAGTTTAGGTCCACTAGAAGAAGATCTAGGAGATCTAGAAGGTCTTAAAGAAGGACCAGGACAAACACAATCTTCTGTTACATTTCACCCTGCTATGGTTGCAGCCAAAAAGATGGAGAAGAAGATACGTGATCAGTTAGAAGAATCTGCTGCCACTAAACATCTTAGATTCTCCTGCTTTGAGTGTGTGCTGTTTGGTACTGCTGTAATGAAAGGTCCATTTGCTTTAGACAAAGAGTATCCTAATTGGGATGATGAAGGTAAATATGATCCAATAGTTAAGACAGTACCTAAAGTAGAACACGTATCTGTTTGGGATTTTTATCCTGATCCAGATGCACACAATATGGAAGATGCTACCTATGTAGTAGAACGTCACAAGCTTACACGTTCACAACTTAGAGCATTAAAGAAGCGTCCATACTTTAGAAGTAAAGCGATAGAAGATGCTATTAAAGATGGTGAAGACTATTCTAGAGAGTGGTGGGAAGATAACCTAGAAGACAATGATACCTCTTCAGACTTTGGTGGTGATGGGTTTGCTGGTGAAGGTGGTGATGTAGAACGCTTTGAAGTATTAGAGTTCTGGGGTACAGTAGATAAAGAGATAATAAAAGAACAAGATCTAGAGATAGATGATCATCCAGATGATGAGATACAGATTAACTGCTGGGTGTGTAACAATAAAGTTATACGTCTAGTCATTAATCCATTTGTACCTAAACGTATTCCTTATGTTGCAAGTCCATATGAGATCAACCCATACAGCTTCTTTGGTGTAGGTCTAGCAGAGAACATGGATGATACCCAAACATTAATGAACGGCTTTATGAGATTAGCAGTTGACAATGCTATTTTATCTGGTAATCTATTGATTGAGGTAGATGAAACAAACCTAGCACCTGGTCAGGATCTTACAGTATATCCAGGTAAAATTTTTAGAAGACAAGGTGGTGCGCCAGGTCAGGCTATATTTGGTACTAAGTTTCCAAACGTGTCAAGTGAAAATATGATGTTGTTTGATAAAGCTAGAGTATTATCAGATGAGTCATCAGGATTACCATCATACTCATACGGACAAACTGGTGTGCAGGGTACAGGTAGAACTGCATCAGGTATATCTATGTTGATGGGTGCAGCCAGTAATGCTATTCGTACAGTGATTAAGAACATGGATGATTATATGTTACGTCCAATAGGTGAATCATTGTTTGCATTTAATATGCAGTTTGATTTTGATCCAGAGATACGTGGTGATCTAGAAGTAAGAGCTAGAGGCACTGAAAGCTTTATGAAGAATGAAGTTAGATCTCAACGTCTTATTAGTTTCTTACAGATTGCAAGCAGTCCTGTACTAGCACCCTTTGCTAAGTTCCCATACATCATGCGTGAGATAGCAGCAACTATGGATCTGGATGTAGATAAGGTAACAAATAATCCTGAAGAAGCATTTAGACAGGCATTGCTATTACAACAGATGCAACAGCAACAGCAAGAACAAGCCCCTGCTCAAGATCCTACAGGTGCAGGTGGTGGTAATATAGGAACTGGTCAAGCACCAGCACCAGGAGAACAAGGATTTGCTACAGGCGGTGGACCTAATGCAGGAACACAACAGCAACAACAACAGGCACAAGCACCTCAAGGTGGAGGGCAACAAATACCACCAGAACTAATGGCTATGCTACAGCAAGGAGGTGGTGGTAATGCTTGACGTTAAAACTGCTAGAGACATTTTACCGTTAGTCAATACACCAGATTTTGAAGAATTATTTAATTTGTACCTAGACTGTAAGAAGCATGATGCCTTACGTGTGCTAGAGCAGAGTGATGATGAAGTAGAACTGTACAGAGCGCAAGGTGCTATCGCTATGCTTAGAAAGCTAAGAACTATGCGTGTAGAAGTACAAACAATACTAAAAGGAACTTAATATGGCAACTCCCCCAGTACCTATGCTTAATCCAAATCGTGCAGTAGATTCTGAAATGAGATTTGAAGATCCTCAATTTCCACAACTAGCTAGTGAAGAGAGATATGATAATTTAATTAAAGAAACATTAGATACTATATCTACAAATGAAGGTACAAATAATTTAAATTTAGTTAAATCTAAAAAAGCTAAAAAGATTATAAAAAATCCATATGATATGGTTGGATACTTTGGTCGTTATTTAGTACCTGAAAAACCTCCTACTAAAATGACAATTAGAGAAGTCATAGATTTTGGTAGAAAATTAGTTAATGCCACACAAAATAAAAAAGATAGTAAGGGAAGAAAATTACAACCTACATCTGCTATGGGTAAGTATCAAATTATGTCTAATAGTTTTGGTGTTGGTGCTACCAAAGTTTTAGAAGAATTTTCTAATAAATTAAATTTAGATTTAGATACTCAACTTTTTACCCCTGAAATTCAAGATGCTATTGCAATTAGAATGATAGAAGAAAGAGTACCTTCCTTAAAAGATTTTGCAATGAGTGAAACAGATGAAAATATTAATAAAGTTATAGATGAATTAAATGGTACTTGGAGGGGAATTGCAGATTCAGAAGGAAAAACTAGTAAAGGTCAAAATGTTGGAAAGTTATCTGCTGAAGAAATAAAAAATAAATTAATTAATATTAAACAAGATCCAGGAGAATATGGTGTAGGCAGTGATGTTGATGATACAGAAAGAATGCTTGAAGAAGAAAAAGTAGAAGAACCAACAGAAGAACCTGTAATAGAAGATATGATCTTAACTACTGAAGAAATAGAAACTTCTCTTTCAGAACCCTCAACAGAAAAAGATCTACCTCCTAGAGATGTAGAAGGCTCAATAGATGTAGGAGAATTTATAGCTAATCTGTTTAACTCTAAAAGTCTTAGTGCTGATGATGATAGACCATTAGAAGAAGAAGCAGAAGAACCCGAAAAAGAAGAAGAACCAAAAGATCCTGTAGGAGAAGATATGGATATTGAAAAACCCCATGATGGTAGTCCCGAAAAACTATTAAAAGATGGTGGTGAGGTAGAGGCAGACTTTGTAGATGATGACAAAGAAGATGATGCAGCTGATCCTCCACCTGGAGCTACACCAGAACAAGTAGCTGATGATATACCTGCTATGTTATCTGAAGGTGAATACGTGCTACCTGCTAATGTTGTAAATTATTTAGGTCTTAAAAACATTACTGAAATGCATCAGGCAGTATTAGATGAAATACAGCAAATGGCTGATTTAGGTTTTGTAGAAAATGTAGATGAGAATGGTAAGCCTGAAGATGATGATGATGAAATGCCTAAAGTTAAAAAGAATGGTGATGTAGAATCTCCAGATGATATGGAAGAAGGTGCTACATTAATTATAGCTAGTGCATCACCTAAAGGTATGATGTGTCCAGAACCTAAGATGTTAGCTGTAGGGGGAGTTAGTGGTGCTGATGATACCTCTGAAAGTCCTAATGCAGCAGAAGATGGGTCAGGTGGTGTAGGTGCTGATGGTTCTCCTGATGACCCATCAGCAACAACAGGTCCAGGGGCAACTCAAAATGATCCCACATCTAATGATAAAGGTTTTGATCCTTTTGGTGTAGACGTATTTGATACAGTAGATATTGCAACAGCTAATAAAGCTAGATCTTATGGAATAACTCCAGAACAATTAGAAAAACAAGAAGATATAGCAGGTTTTGTTGATGCAGTAGCAGAAGCTAGACACGCTAATAATCCTACAAATGCACAAATGGGCTTGAATGCTCAGACCGAACAAGGATTTCAAACACAAAATCCTGGTATAACTCAAGGTGTTGGTATAGCAGCAGGATTAATGAGTGCTATAAGTCCTGCAATAGCAGCTGCAATAGCTTTAGGTGATGTTGTAAACTCTGCAACTGGTAGACAGACAACAGCAGAAATGGCAGGAATTGGAGATGTATTTGGTGGAATAACTGATGTATTTGGTGGTGTTAGTTCTGGAGTAAGTGAAACAGCTAGTGGTTTAGTAGATAGTCTTAGTGAGATTGCAGATAAAGCACCTGGAACTCCTGATGAAACTAGAGATGAACCATCAGGTCAACAAGCTACGGATGGAGAAGCTAAAACTATAGGAGAAAAAGAAAAGAAACAAGAAGTTACAAAAGAAGTTGCTGGACTTATGAGTGAGTATGAATTTATACCAGGAGTTGGATTTGTTCTCAAAAGTAATGTAGTATCTACCTGATACTATTTAGATGGCTACCTACTACCCTTCTTATGGTGAGAAGCTACTAGTAGCCCCGAAAAGAAAGTAAATAAAAATGGAAATGATACAAGAAGAAGTTAAAACTGCCCCAATAAATAATCGTTATAAAAGAGAATCTATAGAAGAAGTAGATAAAGAAATAGAAGAACTAGAGGCTCAACGCAATCAACAAGAGCCAGAAGTAACAGAAGAACAAGAAGAAGATTTAAATCCTGAAGAAAAAACATTTAAGAAAAGGTATGGAGATCTCAGGAGACACACTCAGCAGATACAAGAGCAACATACAGGAGAGTTACGTAAGCTTCAACAACAAGTAGAAAGTCTTACACGTAAACAAGTAAAATTGCCTAAGACTGATGAAGAACTAGAAGAATGGTCTGAAAAATATCCAGATGTTGCTAAGATAGTAGAAACTATTGCAACCAAGAAAGCATTAGAAGCTCGTAAAGATGTAGAAGAAAAACTTAAATACGTAGATGAAATGCAGACAAAGGTTCAGGTAGAAAAGGCAGAAAATGAATTATCTAAACTACATCCTGATTATATAGATTTAAGGATGAGTGAAGAGTTTCATCAATGGGTAACAGAACAACCTAAGTGGATACAATCTGCTCTGTATGAAAATGACACAGACCATTTAGCAGCTGCAAAAGCAATTGATTTGTATAAGTTAGAAACTAAAAAGGTTACTAAGAAAGATACAAAGGAAGCAGCTAAGTCCGTATCAAATACCAAACGATCAGATGAACCTACAGCAACCAATAGAAATGTGTGGTCAGAATCTAGAGTTAAAGGTTTATCAGGTAAAGATTGGGATAGATATGAAGAAGATATCCAAACTTCCGTTAGAGAAGGTACATTTGTATACGATTTAACTGGTGGAGCAAGATAAAGTACTTGACAAATTAATTTAAATGTGATATACTATATACAATTATAAAACTAGCTGATGATTAAAACATTGGCTAGTTCTTTCTAGGAGCCTCTTTTATAGACAACCTCCTGTTTATGCTAACTCTAAACATATCAACTACCTACAATCGTTAGGCCAGGATTATCCTCACCCTAAAGATGTAGCCTTGAAACTGTCAAAGTTGGCTCGTTTCGTAATAGCCGAAAGGAGATAACCAATGGCTTTTAAGACTGCAACTGGTTATGGAAATCTACCTAATGGTAACTTCTCTCCTGTAATTTACAGTAAGAAGGTACAATCAGCTTTCCGTAAGAACAGTGTTTGTGAAGATATAACCAACAGTGATTACTTTGGTGAGATATCTAATTTTGGTGATACAGTGCGTATCATTAAAGAACCAGAAATAACAATTTCTGAATATGCAAGGGGTACGCAAGTAACTCCTCAAGACCTACAAGACGATGACTTTACTCTAGTCGTTGATAAAGCTAACTACTTTGCTTTTAAAATCGATGACATTGAGGAAGCTCATTCTCATATAAACTTTGAGTCAATGGCTAGTGATCGTGCTGGCTATCGTCTAAAAGATCAATTTGACCAAGAAGTTCTAGGTTACTTGACAGGTTTCAAACAAGCTACGCTTAGTGCTAATGCTGGAACCGCTAGAGTAGCTGCTGATAAATCTGGTACTGATCCTATTGCAGGAGCAGCTGCTAACGGTTTACTAGCTTCTATGTTAATTGCTCGTGACAGTTTTGTTTCTGGTGGTGCTGCTACCGACTCAATAGCCCTACATCCTGACGGATCTACTGGTGAAGCAACTCCTTTGGAAGTTCTAAACCGTATGGCTCGTTTACTCGATCAGCAAAATGTTGACCGTGATGGACGTTGGGTTGTTGTTGATCCAGTATTCGCTGAACAGCTTAATGACGAGAACTCCAAACTATTGAACAATGACTTTGCTTCAGGTAATACAGACATTCTACGTAATGGTCGTATCATCTCTGGCATGGTTCGTGGTTTCAGAGTTTATATGTCAAACAACCTACCTTCAATAGGAACAGGCCCAGCTACCATTGATACTAATGGTTCAAGCGCACATTATGGTGCAATTGTTGCTGGACATGATTCTGCTGTTGCTACGGCTTCTCAAGTAGAGAAGGTCGAAACTTATCGTGACAATGACAGCTTTGCTGACATAGTTCGTGGGTTACATTTATATGGTCGCAAGGTTCTTCGTCCTGAAGCACTAGTTCGCGCTCACTATAATATTGCTGGTTAAGGGAGAATAGACAATGGCTACTTTTGACCTTACCGCTTCATCTACTTCTGGTGTTGGTGCAGATGTTTCTGCTGTAATGCCAGGTCATTACGGTAACAATGTAATGTACAATGTCGAGGCATACCTTGACGTAGCTGCATTAATTACTGCTGGTAATACAATAGCTGACGGAGATGTTTTTCAGTTATTAGAAATACCTGCTGGTACATTGGTACTTAACGCTGGTGCTGAAGTTATGACAGCTTTTACTTCAAGTGTAACTGCTGATATTGACTTTGGTGGTGGTGATGACATTGTTGATGGTGCTGATGTTACTTCCACTGGCTACTGTGCTGCTGGAACTAACGGACAAACCAATACAGTTGTCGGTTCAGCTGCTTCAACTTACACTCAATTTATCGGTACTACTGATACTATTGATGTTACGTTGGCTGGAGCTGCTGCTGCTGTTGGTGTACTACGATTATATGCTACTTGTATTAACTGCAACGCAAATGGACAAAAACCATCTGCTGCTGCAAGAGATGCCTTGGCATAATAAAGTATTGTGGGATAGTTCTGTAATGGGGCTATCCCCTTCTTTAATTTGGGTGAGATATGGCTACAACATTCTTAACATTAGTTAATGATACACTTAGACGTTTGAATGAAGTTGAATTAACTGCAACTGATTTTCCAAATGCCACAGGCTTTCGCGCACAAGTTAAAGATGCAATAAATTCTTCAATACAAGAAATATCTCAGAGGGAATTTGAGTTCCCTTTTAACTTTACTGCTGGTTCTTTGACACTAGTAGTAGGTACACAAGAATATGCATTAGAGTCAGACTTTAAAATAGCTGATTGGGATTCTTTTAGAATTAATTATGATGCAGATAATAATTACTCAGCACGTAATCTTAAACTAATAGACTATGATACTTTTATAAAAAGATTTTTTGAAAGAGATTCAGAAGCAAGTACAGGTGATTATGATCAACCAATATATGTTTATCGTACATTAGATAATAAAGTTGGATTTACTCCTAGACCTGATGCTGCTTATAGTGTAAGTTATAGTTACTTTGCCTATGCTACGGATCTTGTAAATGCTACAGATACCATGTCTGTTCCTGATGCATACAAGCACGTAGTTATAGATGGTGCATTGTATCATTGTTTTATGTTTAGAGACAATGCTCAACAGGCACAATTAATCAAAGCAAGATTTGATGATGGCGTTGATCGTATGAGAACTCTATTAATTAACAGGTTTACTGATGTTAGAGATACTCGCGTAAGTCGATTAATAAATGTACCACATGGTAATGGTTAATGGTAGACGCTTTAAAGGATGTGACAGTCCTCTCTAAAGGTGGATTATTTACCAATGAGGATGCTTTATCACTAGCTAATACTAATCCTGGTTCTGCTTTACGTATGTTAAATATGGAAGTATCACAGTTTGGTGGATATAGACGTATTAGTGGGTACGCTGATTATGATTCAACTTACGGAACTATATCAGGTGCAGGACAAGTAATAGGTCTTTGGATACTAGATGGTGTACCTTATGCAGCTAGAAGAAACTTAAAAGATAATAATGGTTCATTAGGTGCAAATCCTTTTGTAGTTACTACTGGCAGTGCAACAATAACTGTTACACATAGCAGTCATGGTTTAGCAGTTGGAGATAGGATACAATATTCAGGATCTTCTGCTGTAGGTGGAATTACTCCAAATGGAGTAGACATGGCAATATTATCTGTACCAGATGCCAATAGTTATACTGTAGCTTTTACTTCTGCTGCATCTTCTGGTGCTACTGGTGGTGGAAGTTCAGTAACATTTAAAGTAAATGCAATTACACAAGATTTACCAGACAATCCTTTTGCAGTATCTAATGGTAGCGCAACAATAACAGTAACACATACTAGTCATGGTTTATCTGTAGGACATAAAGTAACATTTGCAGGTAGTGCAGCTATAGGAGGTATAACTCCAAATGCTGTAGAAATGGCAGTAGTATCTGTACCTGATGCAAACACTTACACAGTATCTTTTACTTCTCTTGCTACATCTACTGCAAGTGGCGTTGGTGGTACATCAGTAACAGCTACGTATAGTCAATCATATTCTATATATAAATATACTACTTCTGGCTGGACTCCAATAGCATCGAATAGATCTCATATTAGTGTATTAAAATTAAGAGAAAGTATAAATTCATTTACAGGTACTGAGTCTGTTGTAATATGTGATGGAACTAACACACCTGCTAAGTTTGATGGTTCTACGTTTACTGAACATACGACATCAGATGATGCTTCTCCAGTAGGAGCTTCAATGACAACAGATTTTAAAAATCATCAGTTCTATGCAGGATTTCCTAGTACAGGATTAGGTGGTAACAAATTACTTTTTAGTGAGCCAAATGTAGATAACAGGTTTAGAACAGCTAGTGGATCAGGATCAATTAACGTAGGTTTTAATATAACAGGCATAGCAAAGTTTAGAGATAGTTTATATGTTTTTGGTAAAAATAAAATAAAAAGACTAACAGGATCTAGTACATCTGATTTTGCTTTAGCTGAAGTAACAAATAATATTGGTTGCATTGCTACAGATAGTATAATAGAAATAGGTGGTGATGTATTATTTTTAGCCTCTGATGGTATTCGCCCTATTCAAGGTACTGCCAGAATTGGTGACGTAGAACTTGAAACTATTTCTAAACCTGTACAACAGTTGCTGCAATCACTGCCTAGTACACATGACTTAGATAATATGTCTTCTGTGGTTATTAGAAATAAATCTCAATTTCGTTACTTCTTTCCTAAGACAACTACAGCTGCCTCAGATACAGCAGGTATAATAGGTGGACTTAGATTTGCAGATAGGAGAGTAGGTTGGGAGTTTGGTGAGTTACTAGGTATAAGAGCTTTCGTAGCTACCAGTGGTTTAATAGATGACGTTGAAGTTGTATTACATGGGGATTTAAATGGGGAAATATATCAGCAAGAATCTGGTAATACTTTTGATACTGCTGATGTTACGGCTGTTTACGCAACTCCCTTTTTATATTTCGACTCTACCGAAAAACGCAAAATATTTCAACATGTATCGTTATTTACTAGACCAGAAGGGTCTTCCAGTTTGAACTTAGGTATAGCTTATAATTGGGATGATCCTAACACACCAGATCCTACTACGTATTCTTTAACAACAGCAGGTTCACTATCGAGGTATACAACAACTAACAGTACATATGATGCCTCATTTACGTTTGATGGATCATCTAGTCCAGTACTAGAAACAAATATAGAGGGATCAGGAAAATCCATATCGTTGATTATAACATCAACTGGAACCCAAGCACCTTATAGTGTTAGTGGGTTCTCCATAACATACCAGGATGCAGGATACAGATAATGGCAGGATATACTAGACAATCTTCAGCACAAATAGTTAGCGGTGAGGTTATATCAGCAGCACCAATTAATGCAGAACTTAACCAAGTTTTAGCAGCTTTTGATGAATCTACAGGACACTCACATGATGGTACATCAGCAGAAGGTCCACCAATAGATAGAGTAGCAGATGCTGATCAACGTAATATGGTACTAGTAGATACCTCTAATAATCACATTGAATTTTATAATGAGGTAGGTGGTGCAGCTACACAACAAGTTCGTATACAAGATGGTGCTATTGTTCCCATAACAACCAATGATATAGATTTAGGTACAGCATCACTAGAATTTAAGGATATGTTTATAGATGGTACTGCACATATAGATACTCTTGATGTAGATGTAAATGCTACCGTAGCTGGTACATTAGGTGTTACTGGTGCGCTTACTGGAACAAACATAACTGCTTCTACTGCATTTTTACCTGATGCATCTGATGGTGCTTCTTTAGGTACTACATCATTAGAGTTTAGTGATCTGTACTTAGCAGATGGTGCTGTAATAGGATTAGGAGATGACCAAGATGTTACTCTTACCCATGTTGCTGATACTGGAGTACTTCTTAATTCTACTAATAAGATACAGTTTAATGATGCTTCACAATTTATTCACGGCTCTAGTGCTACTGTTCTTTCTCTTGGAGCTACAGATGAGATTGACCTTACGGCTACTGCAATAGATATAAACGGTACAGCAGACATTAGTGGTAATACGACTGTAGGTGGAACACTTACTTCTACTGGTAAGATTACTGCTGATGCTGGTATTGATATAGATAACTTTAACATTGATGGTACAACTATAGCATTATCTTCTGGTGATATGACTGTAGATGCTGCTGGAGATATTATACTAGATGCAGATGGTGCTGATGTATTACTAAAAGATGATGGCACACAGTATGGTGCATTAACAAACAACTCAGGTAACTTAATAATTAAATCTGGTTCTACTACCGCTGCTACATTTACTGGAGCTAACACTGCATTAGCTGGAACTCTCAGTGCTACTGCAATCAGTGTAGGTGATGGTAATATAACTAACGTAGGTGATATTGCTGTTGACTCTATCTCTGCTGATGATACAGATATTAATGTAGCTGTAACAGATAACTCAGCTACTGCATTTACAATTAAACAGGGATCAGATGCATATCTTATTGTTGATACAGCTAATAGCAGTGAGTCCGTATCTATCGGTACTGGTGTATCTGGTACTGCTGTAACAATAGGACACGGTACATCTGAAGTAACTATAGGTGATAACTTAACTGTTTCAGGTAATCTTACAGTTACTGGTACACAGACAATTGTAGATACTGTTACGATGAATGCAGAGAATGCTATTGTGTTTGAAGGTGCTACTGCTGATGAACATGAAACTACACTTACTATAATAGATCCTACTGCTGATCGTACAATTAATCTACCTAATCAATCTGGTACAATACCTGTATTAGCAGCAGTAAGTACAACACAGATTACATCTACACCAGAAGAACTAAACATACTCGATGGTGTTACATCAACAGCAGCAGAGTTAAATATACTTGATGGTGCTACAGTTACTGCTACTGAACTAAATGTTATGGATGGTGATACTTCAGCTACCAGTACTACAATAGCTGATGCAGACAGAGTAGTTGTTAATGATGCTGGAACTATGAAGCAGGTAGCAGTTACAGACTTGGCTGCATATTTTGATGATGAAATAACTGCAATGCCTAACTTAGTTTCTACTGGTGCATTAGATAGTGGTAGTATAAGCTCTGGATTTGGTGCAATAGATAATGGTTCATCTAATATCACAACAACAGGTACAGTATCTTTTGGATCACTTACAGACGGTACAGTAACAATTACAGACATAGCTGATGAAGATGACTTTAGTAGTAACAGTGCAACTAAACTAGCTACACAACAAAGCATCAAAGCATATGTAGAAGCTAACAGGGATGTTCAAGGTGTTAATGCTACAGGTACAGAAATCAATACAAGTTCTGATGGAGATACTTCAGTAGGTACTACAGCAGTTGCAGGTAGTGATGGTATTGTCACTAATGATGCAGGTACAATGAGACAAACATCTGTAGATACATTTGATACTTACTTTGCTGGTACTACTAAGACACTTACAAACAAAACATTAACTGCACCCAAGATAGTTGATGGTGGTTTTATTGCTGATGCAAATGGTAATGAAGCTATAGTATTACAAACAGCTAGTTCTGCCGTAAATGCTTTAGAGATAACTAATGCAGCAGCAGGTGGTGCTATAGTTGTTGGAGCTATGGGAGATGATTCTAACATCGACATAGATATTACGCCAAAAGGAACTGGTGAAGTAAATATAGCAGCAGGTAACTTAAACTATGCAGGGACAGCCATTACATCAACTGGTGCAGAGATAAATAAATTAGATGGATACAATGGATCTGTAACTGAATTGAACTATCTTAAAGACTTATATGATACTGGTGTTACTAATACAGAATATGATTACTTGGACGGTGTAACAAGTAACATACAAACACAATTGAATGCTAAAGCATCGACAGGTAAGGCTATTGCAATGGCAATGGTATTTGGCTAAAAGGAGATAAAATATGTCAGCACCTAATATTGTCAATGTAGCAACCATTACTGCAAAGACAGCAACTGCATTATTAACAGGAACTTCAGCAGTCAATGCTGTAAATAATCCTGCATCATCTGGTAAGGTAATGAAAATAAACAGCCTCATTATCTCTAACGTAGATGGTACAAACTCAGCTACTGTAACTGTAGCAATATATCCGAATGACGATTTAGCAGGGACAGCAGTAGTTATTGCTTCTACTATAGCAGTACCAGCAGATTCATTCGTAGTTATTATAGATAAGAACCAAGGACTATACTTAGAAGAAGATAAGTCTCTTGGTGTTACTGCAAGTGCAGCTAACGATTTAACGTACACAGTTACATACGAAGAACTTTCATAGGAACTTAAATGAGACTTGTAGGTGACATAGCTTTAGATGCTGAAGTACGAGCTATTGCTAGTGGTGCAATAACAGATGGTGCGCCAGTTGTTGTTAATGCTGATGGTACAGTTAGTGTTGTGTCATCAGATCCAGACAGTTTAGGAAGTGCAACAGACCTATATGATGGTGGGTTTTCTTTTCCTGCTGTAGTATATGATACTGGTCAAGATAAATTTTTGTTAGTCTATACAGATGATTCAAATAGTTATTATGGTACTGGTGTAGTTGGAACAGTTTCAGGTAGTAGCATTTCTTTTGGTACACCTGTTGTTTTTAGCAGTGCTACTTCTTATTACATAAGTGCATCTTTTGATTCTAATGCAGGAAAAACAGGTATTTTTTGGTCAGATTTCGATGATGGTCAAAAAAATAAGGCTTGTGTAGCTACTATATCAGGTACATCCGTGTCTTATGGAAGCACTGTTACTTTTAACAGTACTGCTTCCAATCTTAAAGATTCTACATTTGATTCTTCTCAAAATAAAATAGTTGTAGTTTATAGAAAAGATAGTTCTAATGGTGAGGTAGTTGCTGCGACTATATCAGGGACCGATATAAGTTTTGGAACTGGTGCAAATTTATATGGTACTCAAAACGGATCTTTTAATAAAGTAGGTATTACATACGATTCTAATGCAGGTAAAAGTTTAGTTGTTTTTCATAATCCTGCTAATAGTGATAAGTTAGATAGTAAGGTTGTATCTTTATCTGGAAGTACAGTTAGCCTTGGTTCACTGGTTAATGTTTTTGATGGAACAGCTGCTGCTGCTGAAACAGCATATGACTCTACAAATAATAAAGTAATTGTAGCTTACAGACAGGATGATACTGAGTCTGATGTATTTAGTAGGCTTGTAGTTGGTACTATAAGTGGTACATCTGTTAGTTATGGAACTGCTGTTTCTTTAGGAAGAGGGTTTCAAACTGGAGATCCGGGCAATTCTCTTCATTATGATGCCTCTGCCCAAAAAGTTATTTTTGTTGGAGGAGATATACAAGATAGTTATAAAGGAAAATATGTTAAAGCAACAGTTTCTGGAACAAGTATAAGTATAGATTCTATTACTACTTTCAGTACAAGATCCGTAAGATTCGCAAATTTTTACGATCCCGATGCACAAAAATCTGTTTTAATTTATAATGATCACGCCTCTGCATCTTCAGATCCTGTTGCAAGAACTTTGACTGTAGGTGCAGGAGATAACATAACATCAGAAAACTACATAGGCATAGCCAACGCAGCATATGCAGATGGACAAAAAGCTACTATAAAAACTACTGGATCGATTGCTAGGAATGTTGCACCTACAGCAGTAGCTGTTCCTACACCTACAAACAGAACAATTATAGAAGAGGTTTCTTCAAATTATCTTTTTAGATCAACAACAATCTCTCTTGGATCAGGAAAATTTGTAATATTATATACTATATATTTAGGTTCTGGAGAACCTGTAGTGTATTATAAAGTAGGCACTATTGATCAAGCTACCAATACTGTTTCCTATAGCGATAGAACTTCCACTAACGCTTTTACTGCATATAGCCTATCTGGTATATTAGATACAAATGCTAACAGAATTGTTGTAGTATACGAAAATGGAGCAGATGGTAAAGGTTACGCAGCAGTAGGTACTGTTTCAGGAAACACCATTTCTTTTGGAACTCCTGTTGTTTTTGAAGACGATGTGGTAAAAGAGATAAATCTTACTTTTGACTCTACTGCTAATAAAGTAATTATTTCATGGAGAGATCAAAATAATAGTAATTATGGTACTGCTATTGTAGCAACTGTAGACAATTCTGATAATAGTATTTCTTTTGGGACTGCTGTAGTTTATGAAAGTGCCTATACTATTACTTTTCCACCAAATGCTATAACTTATGACAGTAATAGTAATAGAGTTGTTATTGTATACAGAGATGTTGGAGACAGCAATAAAGGTAAAGCTATTGTAGGAACTGTATCAGGTACGTCTATCTCTTTCGGAACTGCGGTAGATGTAGATACTGGTAATCCTACTGATTACCTTACAGCAGTTTTTAATCCAGATGTAAATAAAGTTCTTATTACTTATGATGCAAGTGACAAAAAAGGAAAAAGTAAGATTGGTACTGTATCAGGTACAGGCATTAGTCTTACAGGTGTTACTATTTTTAATAATGATACAAACAATGATGGTACTATTTATCAGTCTAGTTGTTATGATACAACCTCAAATACTCATTTAATAGTTTATAGAGATAATACATTAAGCGGTGCAAGTACTAACCATGTATACGGAATAATTGGTACTATGAATGGAGATGGATCTGCCATCAGTTACGGTACTGAGTTTGCAATAGATCTTAATGCAGTTATTAATCCGGGTGGTAATCAAGATGGTAATGGTTGGAAAACGCAATGTATTTATGACAGCACAACGGAAAGATTTATAGTTGTTTATGATTTTGCTGTCTTAAAAAAACTTGCAGCTTCTATGATTATTCCAATCGGAGGAGAAGTTCCGCTTACCATAGGACAACAATACTTCGTACAAATAGATGGATCACTTGGTACTAGTGCAGATGATCCATCGGTAATCGCAGGAACTGCAATAGGCACTAGTGACATAATTGTGAAAGGATAAACACACATGGCTAAGACAATAGTAGAGAACTCAACAAACCTAAGTAAATATGTATTCGCTGATGATAAACCAGTAACGATGGGATCTGACATGATCACAGTTGGTAGTGATCCAATAGATTTCTACGTTGCTGATTTAAACAGTAGCAATGCAACACTGCATGAAGATGTTACAGCACCTGATGGTTGGTCAGGTAACAAACACTTCTTTGATGGAACCAATTGGACTAACAATCCTAATTGGGTAGATCCTAGCGCAGAATAAGGATTACTATGCGTATAGTCGGTAATAACCCACAACTATCTAGGCAGACACAAGCAACAGCCTCTGGTGCTATTACTGGAGGACTGCCTGTAGTTGTGAATACTGATGGTACTGTTACGCAAATTAGTGGATCTGCTGCATCAATAGCCACAGCAGTTGTATTTGAAGCTGCTGCAACTAAAGTGCCTGATGTTTGTTTTGATAGCACTAACAACCGAATAGTTGTAGCGTATCAAGATGATGCAAATAGTGATTATGGTACAGCAATTGTGGGAACTGTTGCATCAGATGGTTCAATATCTTTTGGAACCCCTGTAGTTTTTGAAAGTGCTGCAACAGGTGGATCTGGTATAGCTATAGTACATGACAGCAACAGTAATAAAATTGTTATTGCATATGAGGATGAAGGTAACAGTCAGTATGGAACTGCTATTGTGGGAACAGTAGATAGTTCTGACAATAGTATTAGTTTTGGTTCTGCCGCTGTATTTGAAAGTGGAGAAGCCACTACTATAGATGCTTGTTTTGACAGTAATTCTAATAAGGTTGTTATTGCTTATTCGGATGCAGGAAATAGTCAATACGGTAAGGCAGTGGTTGGGACTGTATCAGGTACAAGTATTAGTTTTGGATCAATTGTTACTTTTGAATCTGCTCAAACTGATTATGTCAGCATTGCTTTTGATAGCACTAACAATAAAGTTATTATTGCTTACGCTGATGGTGGGGATTCTGGTAAAGGCAAAGCAGTTGTAGGAACCGTATCAGGTACAGATATTAGTTTTGGAACAGTTGCTGTATTTGAAAATGCTGACACAAGATGGACAAGTTTAGCACACGATAGTATCAACCAAAAAACAGTTATAGCGTACCATGATGCAGGTAATAGCGATTACCCTACAGCTATTGTAGGCACTGTATCAGGCACTGATATATCTTTCGGAACTCCTGTAGTAATACAAAGCACTGCAAATTATGGAACAGCTACTACATTTGACAGTAGTATAAATAAAATAATTATTACTTATAACGATTATGATGGTAAAGATCTTAGAATAATTGACGGAACTGTAAGTGGAACATCAATATCTTTTGGAACTAATGCTTTACTTATAGAAGCGTCAAGTGGCACTACTCTTTCTGGTGTAGCAAGTGCAAACCATATTGTTAGAAATGTTTTTGATAGCAATGTTAATAAAACAATCAGTGTATATAGTGAGTTTCGTAATAGTTCTTATGGTACTGCAATAGCTTATACAAGTGCTGTACCAACAAACATAACATCAGAAAACTTCATAGGCTTTGCACAAGATACAGTAGCTACTGGGCAACCTGTTACGATCAATACTAAAGGTGCTATTGCTGATAATATGCCTCAACTAGAATCTGCTTCTGATGTATTAGGAACAGCGGTTGTTTATAATGCACAAGCAGTAAATTATAATCGTTCTGTATTTGATAGTCATAATAACAGAATTGTCGTTGCTTATGCAGATCAGGCAAGTTATCCATATAAAGGAACAGTTATTGTAGGTACGGTTAGCGGTACTTCTATTTCTTATGGTACTGAAGTAGTATTTGATATAGGAAATGCTACTTTTATTGATATAGCATTTGACAGCAATTCTAATAGAGTAGTTATTGCATACTGTGACGGTGATAATGGTCAGTATGGAACTGCGATTGTTGGTACAGTAGATCCTAGTGATAATAGCATTAGTTTTGGAACTCCTGTTGTGTTTAATGGCACTGGTAAAGCATTTAGTATATCTTGTACTTTTGATAGTTCAAATAACAAAGTTGTAATTACATATAGAGATGCTGGAAATAGTCATTACGGTACTGCCATTGTTGGTACTGTAGATTCATCAGACAACAGTATTAGTTTTGGAACGGAAGTTGTATTTAACAGTGCAAATACAGCAGAACAATCTAGTACGTTTGACAATAGTAATAATAAAGTAGTTATTGCTTATCAAGATCAAGGTAATAATAGTCGTGGTACAGCGATTGTAGCAACGGTTGATTCATCAGATAATAGTATTTCTTTTGGAACTGAAGTTGACTTTGCAGGTGCAAATAACACTAACCTTGGAACCCCTATAACTTTTGATAGCAATAGTAATAAAATTGTAGTTTTGTACAGTGATGGTGGCGATAGTAGTTACGGTAAAGCAAAGGTAGGTACAGTTAGCGGAACTGGTATTTCATTTGGATCAGCAACAGCTTTTGAAAGCAGTGCTGCTGTTAGGCATAAAGCTATAGATTTTGATAGTAGTGTTAATAAAGTAGTTATAGCTTATGATTATAATGAAACAGATTTAAAATATGTTGTAGGAACTGTATCAGGTACTTCTATCTCATTCGGTACGGCTGTTGTGTTTTCAACAGGTAATGGTACAGCAGATGGAAGTTTAGATGTTGCTTTTGATAGTTCAAATGATAAATCAGTAATTGTATTTTTAGATCAAAGCAACAGTAACTATGGTACTTCTCAAGTTTTTTCACCTGCTGGAACACTAGAAGATTTAACACCAGCCCAAACATATTATGTACAGACAGATGGTACATTAAGTGAGACAGCAGATGATCCATCAGTAACAGCAGGAACAGCAGTAGCTGGTTCTACATTGATTGTGAAAGGGTAAGAAATGGTAGCATACGTTCCCCCTAAACAAGCAGGTAAATATAAAGCTGTTGCATCTGGTGCGATTACAAATGGTAAACCTGTAATTGTTAATAGCACTGGTACTGTTAGCACTACAACTTCTCAGTCGTCTGTTACACAAAGTCTAGGTTCGGAAACAGGATTTACTACAAACGCATCTTCTTTTATGTCTACTGCTTTTGATACTAATGCAGAAAAAATGGTTATAGCGTGGAATGATAATGGTAGTGCAGGTACAGCAAGAGTTGCAACAGTATCTGGTACTAGTATTAGTTATGGTACAGCAGTTGTATTTGAAAACGCAAATTCACAAGACATGTCTATGACATTTGATAGTAATTCAAATAGAGTAGTTATTTCATATAGAGATTATGGTAATTCGCAATATGGTACAGCAATTGTTGGCGCAGTTAGTGGTACTGATATTAGTTTTGGAACTCCTGTTGTTTTTGAAAGTGCTAGTGCTGCTGAGTCAAAAATAGCTTTTGACAGTAGTAATAACAAAGTTGTCATAGTTTATTATGATGAGGGTGATGGTAATAAAGGAAAAGCAATAGTTGGTACTGTAGATTCCTCTGATAACTCTATAAGTTTTGGTTCTGCTGTTGTGTATGAAACAGGTGAGGCAAGAGAAAATGGTATTGTGTTTGACAGTAGTAATAACAAAATGATTATTGTGTATAAAGATGTCAATAATAGTAATAGAGGCACAGCTATTGTAGGCACAGTAAGCGGAACCTCTATAAGTTTTGGATCTTCTGCTACGTTTGATGATCAAACATTCGTAGCAGGTCAACCAGCACAAGAAATAGCAGCAGCTTTTGATAGTAATTCAAATAGGGTGGTTATTGTTTACTCAGACAGAAATGATGGTAAGAAAGGGACAGGAGTTGTTGGTGTTGTATCAGGAACCTCTATAAGTTTTGGAACTCCTGTTGTATATGAAACAGGAGCAATATTGGCTACTCATGGTAACGCTATTGGGTTCGATAGTAGTGTCAACAAGATGGTTGTAGCTTTTGTAGATGATGATGATTCTAACAAAGCTAAATTTGTAATAGGAACTGTGGATTCTTCTGATAACAGCATTTCTTTTACAAGTGCTACGGTTTTTAATACTGGTGATTCAACAGAGGCTTTGTATATTGACCCTATTGGTTTTGATACTACAAATAATAAAATTGTAATTGCCTTTAGAGATAGTGATTCATATGGAAAAGCTATTGTTCTTCAGGTAGCTGGTACTGCAACCTCATTTAACCTTACATCAGAAAACTACATAGGCATAGCATCTGGTGGTACATATGCTGATACAGCAGAAGCTACAATAGATGTAGTTGGCACAGTAAACAAAGATCAATCAGGTCTAACAGCAGGTCAGACATACTATGTGCAGACTGATGGTACATTAGGAACAACAGCAGATGATCCTAGTGTAGTAGCTGGTACGGCAATATCTGCAACAGAATTAATTGTGAAAGGTTAATGACTAATGGAAGAAATATCGCCAGTAATTTTTTGGAACGTAGTACTAACGCTGGTTATTGGCCCAGCCATTTGGATGTTCAGGAATCTCATGGCAGAGGTTAAACGAATAGATATACTTCTGAACAGGACTAGAGAAGATTACTCTACTAAGCAAGAGCTAAGAGAAGATATGAGAATGGTGTCAGAAGCTCTACATAGGTTAGAGGATAAGCTAGACAAAGTATTAGAAAAAAGGTTATAGACAATGCAAATGTTTCAAGGATTTAAACCAGAAGGCATGAAGAAGATACAGCAACGTATGGGTTACACTGGCCCTGCTGATCAATTCCAATCTTATTTGCAAGCTAATCCAGATAAGCAGATGATGATGAATAGCTATGTAAACAAAGCTATGAACATGGCTAGTGGTGGTTATGTACGTAACTTTCAAGCTGGTGGTTTTAATCTGCCAGAAGGTTTTGATCGAAAAAGCTATCTAGAAAATAATCCCGATGTTACAAGAGCTATAAGCATGGGTCAGTTTTCTAGTGC